>JAABUL010004255.1_pt1 | contig 19469 bp, 15 predicted proteins | sample 5559151 | NCBI WGS metagenome assembly JAABUL01 (sample SAMN10711876, study PRJNA513368) | rock metagenome | isolation source: Antarctica rocks | place: Antarctica: Victoria Land, Pudding Butte sud | reverse complement strand
TACGAGTGGCTCGACAAGCTGCCATTGGGCGTCGGTCAGGTCGGTTGAGTAGGCTTTTCGGGGGCAGGGTGACTGTTCCATGCCCATATTTTCGGAAGAAAGCCAAACTTTCTATACAGTTTCTTAGGGGCAGCCATAGGTCTTGTAGAAGGGGATTATCCCAGCCTTCAGACCCGGTGACACCCCATCATAACACGATTTGGCGTTAAATGTAATTGTTTATTTTTAGGGCAGGCAGGCTAGCGGGCGGCAGCCGGTGCGCTCGTGTCGGGGACAGCCATGCTCAGGACGCGCGAAATGCCCGGCTCCTGCATGGTGACGCCGTACCACAGCGGCGCGGCTTCCATCGTGGTCGGGTTGTGCGTGATGATGATGAACTGGGAACGGACGCCGAACTCGCGCAGCAGGTCGGCAAACCGCTCCACATTTGCGCCGTCCAACGGGGCATCCACTTCGTCCAAGACGCAAAACGGGCTGGGTTTGACTTTGAGGAACGCGAACAGCAGGGCGGCGGCAGTCAGGGCGCGCTCGCCGCCCGAAAGCAGGGCGAGGTTTTGGCGCTTCTTGCCCGGCGGCTGCACCAGCACGTCAATGCCGGTTTCCAGCAAGTCATTGGGGTCGGTCAGCGCCAATTCGGTCTTGCCGCCGCCGAACAAGCGAGTGAAGATTTCGCCGAATGCAGCGCTGACCGCCTGGAATGTCTCCATAAAAACGCCCCGCGTGCTGTCGTCGATCTCGCGGATGGCGTCCAGCAGCTTGCCGCGCGCTTCGTCCAAATCGGCCCGCTGCGTGGACAGGAACTCGTGGCGCGCATGGGTCTGCTCCCATTCTTCAATGGCGCCGGTATTGACATCCCCCATCGCGCGCAGGTCGCGGCGCAGGCGGGCGACTTCCTGCGGGGAGCCGTCGGCCACAGCGGGGTCAACAGGCAGGGCGAGGGCATCTTCGGCGCGCATCTCGTATTCTTCCCACAAGCGCAGGGCGGCGGCATCGCGTCGTGCGCCGACACGGGCTTCTTTCAGCTCGTTTTGGTGGGCGGCCTGCCCCGCAAGCCCCTGCGCTTCAGCCTGCGCGCGCAGGCTGGCCTGCGTGTCCTGCGCCTGCGCGACCAGGGCGCGGCGGGCGTCCTGACAGCGGGCAAGGTCTTGAGATGCCTGGTCGCGCAGCCCGCCCGCGAGGGCGGCGGCATCGTTCAATTCGCCGATCTGCACCTGCAATGCCTCGGCTTCCTCGCCCGCATCCTGCTGCTGCGTGCCGCGCCGGGCGAGGGCAGTGCTGATGCCGTTCCCATCGGCCCGCGCCGCGCGCAGGGCGCGGTCTAGGCTGGACACGCGCTCGCCTGCCGTCGCCAGGGCGATTTTGGCCCCGGTCAGGTCGCTGTTGGCCGCATCGCGGGCGGCGGTGACCGTGCGCAGTTCTTCGGCATCATGGGCCAGGGCAGCGTCGTCCAATGCGGGCCTGGCGAGTGTTTCCAGGGCGCGGCGGGCGGTGTCTGCGGCGTCCTGCGCCTGCGAAAGCGCGGCTTCCGCTGTCTGCGCCCGCCGCTGCGCTTCGGTGCGGGCGCTGTCCAAACGCCGCGCTTCCGCCTGCGCACTGCTGATTTGACGCTGATACTCAGAGAGGTTAAGCTGCGCGGACTGTTGTTCCCCCCGCCGGGCGGAAAGAGCGGCTTCGGCGGTTTCCAAAGCGGCCATGGCCTTGTCCTCGCCTGCGCGCAGGGTGTTCAATCGCTGCTGCGTGTCGCGGGCTTCGGCCTGCAGGCGCGTGATCTCAGTCTTGCGTCCCAGCAGGTTGGCGGTGCGTCCTGCCTGCCGCCCGCCGGTCAAGGCCCCGGACGGCAGCACCAACTCACCGGTCAGCGTGACCACACGGTTCCAGCCCCGCGCAATACGCGAAGCGCGGATGGCGTCATCCAGGGTTTCGCAGACAAAAACCCGCCCCAGGAGAGCATCCAGGGCGGGCCGAAACTTGGGGTTGAACTCAATGATTTCCAGCACGGCACCCCGCACGCCAGTTGTCCCTTCGGCGCGGGCGAGGTCTAAGGTGTCGCGGCCCGGACGCATGCTGTCCAAAGGGAGAAAGGTCGCGCGGCCCGCCCGGTGCTCGTGCAGAAACGCAATCGCGGCTTTGGCATCGTCCGCCGTGTCGCTGATGATGTCCTGCAAAGACGCGGCCAGGGCGGTTTCTAGGGCGGTTTCATAGCCGGGCGGGGCCTGAAACGCATCCGCAACAACCGTGAACTCGCCGCGCAATGCGCCGTGCTTGCGGGCTTCAAAGATGGCCCGCACCCCGGCAAAGTAGCCTTCCTGCGCGTTTTCCAGGTCTTGCAAAGCGCGCAGGCGGCTTTGCGCGGCCACCAATCGCCCCGACAGGTCATTGGCCTGCGCGGCCGTGTCCCGCGCGGCCTGTCGGGCCGTGTCTCGCGCGGCCTGCGCCTCAGCCAAGCTGTCTTCGGCAGACTTTAAAGCGTTTTGCGCGCCTGCCAACGCATCGGTCGCCGCCAAAAGCGCAGTGGCCGCCTGCGCCGACGCCGCTTCCAAACGCTCGGCTTCCCCGCGCCAGGTGGGAACACCCGCCGCCAGCTCCGCCGCGCGTGCATCGGCCCGCGCCAGGTCGGATTGGCGGCCTGCCAGCGTGCGCGTCTGCGCGGCGGCTTCCATGCGCTGTTTTTCGCCCTGCCGCGTGAGGAAAACAAGCCGCTCGGCCAGCGCCTGCACCGATGCCTGCCCCTCGGATACCTGCCGCCGCAGGCCGATTTCCTCCTCGCGCCGCACGGCAATCTCGGCTTCCATCTCGGCGATTTGGGCGCGGCCCCGCCCCGCGCGCTCCTGCAATTCTTCCTGTTCGCGCGCCAGTCCCTTTTGCGCCGACACCAGGCTTTCGGCGCGCTGCATCGCCAGCAGACGGCTGCTTGCGGCCCGCTCCGCCGCGCGGCCCGCGTTTTCCGCTTCGGTGCGGCTTTGCTCCACAGCACGCTCGGCATCGGCCAATGCCGCGCCGAGCGCCAGCGCCTGCGCTTCCAAGTGCGCGATTTGGGCTTGATGGCGACCGAGGGCGGCTTCATCCTGCGCCCGCGCGGCTTGTGCGGCGGCGTATTCGTCCTGCGCCGTGCGCAGGTCAATGATTAAGAGGCTGCTTTCAATAGAACGCAGGCGGGCGCGCAGCTTTTGGTACTGTTCGGCGCGACCTGCGGCGAGGCGCAGGGGTTCCAAGCGTCCGTCCATCTCGCGCAGGATGTCCACGACCCGGTTGACATTGGCTTCGGTCGCGTCCAATTTGCGCAGGGCTTCCCGCTTTTTCACGCGGTACTTCTTGATGCCTGCGGCTTCCTCAAACAGCCCGCGCCGGTCTTCCGGGTTGACCGACAGCACGGCATCAATCTGGCTTTGATTGACAAGAGCGTAGCTTTCGCGCCCGACGCCCGTGTCCAAAAACAGCTCGTAGATGTCTTTCAGGCGGCACGGCACCTTGTTGATAAAGAACTCGCCCTCGCCCGTCCGGTAGGCCCGCCGGGTAATCACCACTTCGTCAAACGCCATCGGCAGGGTGCCATCCGAGTTGTCCACGGTCAAGGACACTTCGGCCAGACCCGTCGGCTTGCGCTTGTCGCTGCCGGAGAAGATGACGTCCGACGCTTTCGCGCCGCGCACCGCCGATGCCTTCTGCTCGCCCAGCACCCACAAAATAGCATCGCCGAGATTGCTTTTGCCGGACCCATTCGGCCCGACCACCGCCGTCACGCCTTCCGAAAACGTAATCTCCGTCCGCTCCGCGAATGTTTTAAACCCATGCAATTGCAGTTTCTTGAGGTGCATCTGCGTAATTATGGCATACGCACGCGCGCAGTGTCAAAGCAAGAGGGCGAGGCAGTACGCCTCGCCCTCGTTTTGCTGCTCCGTGTCACTTGTTTTGTTGTGGGGTATTACTTGTGCTGCATGAGAACCGCGCTGGCAAACAAGCCGATTGCCCCCGCGATACGCCAGGGATTGATCGGGGTGCGCGGCACGCCCAGCCAGCCGAAGTGATCCAATACCAACGCTGCGATAAGCTGCCCCAGCACGGTGGCCGTAATCACCAAAGCCGCGCCGGATTTGGGGATCGCCACCAAAGCCGCGACCACTGCCGCCGCGCCCAGCAGCCCGCCGCCTGCCCAGACCCACCACGGCGTAGAAATTAAATCACGCAACTGTCCCCGTCCCAATATTCCCAGGGCGGCGGCGACTCCCAGCAAGCACGACCCGGCCAGCAGAGAAATGCACGCGCCCAGTATCGGCGACTTCACGGCGGAGCGGAGCTGCGCGTTCAGCGCATCCTGCACCGGCAGGCCCAGAGCGGTGATCACCACCAGGAGAATAAGAAGATACTGCACAGGAAAGTTCTACGCACGCTCTGCGCGCTTTGTTACCGAACACTGCGAATATGTGCCCGCCGCGCGTCTTACTTGCGCGTGGTCAGCGCCACGCCGACGCCCACCAGAATGCCGCCCAGCACGCGCCAGCCATTGAGCGGCACTTTGGATACGCCCAGCCAGCCCCCGGCATCCATCGCCAGGGCCAGCACGACCTGCCCCAGCACCGTCGCCGTAATCAGCACGGCGGCCCCGACCTGACGCACCGCCACCAGCGAGACAACCACAATCAGCGCGCCCAATGCCCCGCCCGCCCAGGCCCACCAGGGCAGCGTGCCCGCCTGCCCAAGCTGCGGCTTGCCCATGACGCCGGACACTGTCAGCAGCAGGCAGGCAATTGTCCCGACCCCAAACGACGCCAGTGCGGCAAACGCGGGCGAATGGGTCGCCTGCCCCACCTTCGCGTTTAGCGCGGCTTCCAGAGGCATCGCCGCCCCCGCCAGCACAATAATCAGCATCAATACAATCTTCACAGGCGGCACCTTTCTAAGCCGGGCAACAGAAGCTTCTGCCCACAATGCCATCGGCGCAAACTAGGCCTGCGCACGGCCTTGCATGGAGAGCGATGATTTGCCTGGTTTGACATGCTACCAGCGACTCGGTTATACTCTTTTCAGCATATAAAGAAAGGAAGCCCGATGACCCTGACACTCAACCTTACGCCCGACAAGACCGCCCGTCTGCAAGAGCAAGCCCGGCAGGCCGGATTGCCCCTGGAAGATTACGTGCAGCAGGTGCTGGAACAGAACACTCTCCCGGCTGCTCCGCCGACGGAACACACGGCTGAGATTTGGGCGGAAAAGACAAAGCGGTTTTTTCAATGGGCTGACAGTCAAGACCGCACCATACCTGTTGTCCCATTAGAATCTCTGGACAGGGAACACATGTATGAGGAGCGCGGCTGATGTCGCCACTTGTTGACACCAATATTTTGCTTCGCATTGCCCAGCCAAACACCTCAGAATACTCCATCGCCGCCCACGCCGTCAGAAACATTGTTCGGCAGGAAGGCCCCATGTCGGCTTGCCCTCAAACCTTCTACGAGTTCTGGAGCGTTGCCACACGCCCTACTGGGTCACCCGGCAACGGTCTTGGACTTCCCCTTGCCGAAGCCTCGGTACGATTGCGGCAATTTGAGGACTTCTTTCCGCTCCTGCCGGACACGCCCGCTGTTTACAAAGCGTAGCGAGAGCTGGTTGAGCAGTGGGAAATCACCGGGCGGCAGGCGCATGATGCGCGGTTGATCGCCGTGATGATTGCGCACGGCATCCCGAATATCCTGACGTTTGATGTCGGCCACTTCCGACGTTACGAGCAGCGCGGCATTACTATTGCCGGTCACCCGCTTCGCGTGCTCCATCCAAACGATGGATAGCATCAATATCACTCGTCGTCAATTGCCGCAGCAGTGGCGATGCGCGTTACTTGCGCTGCATCATCACCACGCCAATCAGCAGCAGGACAGCCCCCACAATGCGCCAGGGGCTAAGCAGGATGCGCGGCACCCCAAACCAGCCGAAGGAGTCCAGGGCCAGCGCCGCGACCATCTGCCCGAAGACCGCCCCGGCAATCACCAGCGCGGTTCCAATGCGCGGCACGCTCACCACGGCGGCGCACACGTAGATGGCCCCGAACACCCCGCCCAGCCATGCCCACGCGGGCAGCGGCCCAAGCCCCGTCAACCGGCCCCGCCCCAGGACGCCTGAAACCGTCAGCACGGCCAGCACCACGCTTCCAATCACAAACGACAAGAGTGCGCTCAGGGCAGGCGACTGCACCTCCTCCCGCAAACGCGCATTGGCCGCCGCCTGCACGGCCAGCCCCAAGCCCGCCGCTACCATCAATCCCACCCATGTAAATGACACGCGCTGTTCTCCTGCCGTCCATTGGAAGACGCGGGCGCGTTTCTCCTTCTTTGCGCATGGTAAAGGTTGATGGGGTGCGTCTTCCCAGTTGAGGGACGCCGCACTCCGCGCTGCAAAGGCGTTTCTTACGCGCAGCCACGGGGGATATAGGGCATACCGACGACGGAACAGTTTCTTCCGTCGTCGGTATGCGCTGGCAACGCCTGTAATCAGCCGAAGGGAGGCCGTGGCAGCACCCACGCGCTTTCGGCAGAACGGGGAACCAAAGCAGGGGCAAACGCGTTGATACCCTTGAGCGTGCTTTGCTCAAGCAAGCTCATGAAAAACAGCCGATACACAGATTATAAACCGCAAGGATGGACTATGGCGTACAAAGACTACCGCGACATCATTCGCCAAATGGAACAGGAAATGCAGCAGCTCACCGACGAAGCCTTTCGGGGCTTTTTTGAAGTGCCGGTCGGCGGCACGGGACGCTTCTGGCAGCCGCCGATTGATGTCCATGAGACGCAGGACCAAATCACGGTCAAGATGGAGATGGCGGGCGCGAAAGCCGATGACCTGCAAGTCTCATTGTCGCCGGATGACCGCATCCTGACCATCAGCGGCGTGCGGGGCGAAGACCCCAACGACCGGGCGGGGCGCATGCGCTGTCACCAATTGGAGATTTATGCCGGGCCGTTTGAGCGAAGCATCCCGCTGCCCGACACGCCGCTGTTGCGAGACAAGATTACGGCCACCTACCGGGACGGCTTTCTGCGCATCGCTTTGCCCAAGCGGGTTCTGCCGCCCAAGCCGCAGCGGCGCATTATTCCGATTACCAGCGGCGCAAACACCACGAACATGAAAAGAGAGGACGAAATTTAATGTCCGACAATCATAACAACAACGAAAACGAGACGGCTCCCGAGCAGGCGACGCCGCCTGAAACGCTTGCCATTGACGGCGAGGCGGCGGAGCAGATCGTCGGCCAGATCAACACGGGTGACAGCCACCTGGCAATCCCCGAAGAGCTGAGCCTGCTGCCCCTGCGCGATACGGTGATCTTCCCCATGCTGGTCGCCCCCATCTCCGTGGGACGCGAAAACAGCATCAAATTGGTGGATGATGCCGTGTCTGCGGGCAGCCGCATCCTGGGCGTGGTCGCCATGCGCGACCCGTCGGTGGAGCAGCCTAAAGCGGGCGATATTTACCCCACCGGCGTCGCCGTGGTGGTGCGCATGATGGCGAAAGTGGAAGGCGGCATCCGCATGGTGGTGCAGGGCATCGCCCGCATCCAGGTGCAGCAGATACTCAGCGAAGAGCCGTTTCTCAAAGCGCGCGTCAAAGTGCTGGAAACGCCCGCCGTCGCCGAAGCCGACAAAGTGGACGTGGAAGCGCTCAAGCGCACCATCGCCGAAAGCTTCCGCAAGATCGTGTCGCTCAGCGACCAGCTTCCCGACGAGCTGGCGGGCCTGTCTTCTTCCATAGACAATCCCGGCGTGCTGACCGATTTGATCGCCGCGCACATGCCCGTGTCCACCGAAGACAAGCAGAGCGTGCTGGAAATACTCGGCCTTAAAGAGCGCATGGGGCGTCTTATTGAACTGATGACCCGCGAGCTGCAAGTGCTGGAAGTCGGCGCGAAATTGCAGTCGCAGGTGTCATCGGAGATCAACAAGACCCAGCGCGACTACTATTTGCGCGAGCAGATGAAGGCCATCCAGAAAGAGCTGGGCGAAGGCGACGAGCGCGGCGAGGAGATGGACGAGCTGCGGCGCAAGATAGACGAAGCGCACATGCCTGAAGATGCCCTCAAGGCCGCCACCAGCGAGCTGGACAGATTGCAGCGCATGTCGCCCGGCGCGCCCGAATACACAGTCGCCCGGACCTATGTAGAAACACTCGCCGCCCTGCCGTGGGACAGCTCCACGCCGGACAATTTAGACATTCCCAGCGTCAAAGCTGTTCTGGATGAAGACCACTTCGGGCTGGAGCGGGTCAAAGACCGCGTCTTGGAGTATCTGTCGGTGCGCAAGTTTAAGCCCGAAGGCGACCTGCGCCAGCCGATCCTGTGTTTGGTCGGGCCTCCCGGCGTGGGCAAGACCAGCCTCGCCAAGTCCATTGCGCGGGCGATGGGCAAGAAGTTTGTGCGCGTGTCGCTGGGCGGCGCACATGATGAGAGCGAGATACGCGGCCATCGGCGCACCTATATCGGGGCCATGCCGGGGCAGGTCATTCAGGGCATCCGCCGGGCGGAGTCGAACAACCCTGTCTTTATCTTAGATGAGATTGACAAGATCGGCGCAGACTACCGGGGCGACCCGTCGTCGGCCCTGCTGGAAGTGCTGGACCCGGAACAAAACAGCACATTCCGCGATAACTATCTGGATGTGAACTTCGACCTCAGCAAAGTCTTGTTCATGACGACAGCCAACATGCTGGATACTATTCAGCCTGCCCTGCGCGACCGCATGGAGATTATTGAGCTTGCGGGCTACACCGAGGAAGAGAAAGCGCAGATCGCCATTCGGCACCTGGTGCCCAAGCAGATTGGCGAGCACGGCCTGACCACTGAGCAGTTAAATTGGACCGATGACGGTGTCCGCGCGGTCATTCGGGGCTACACGCGGGAAGCCGGGGTGCGTTCACTGGAGCGCCAAATCGCCGCCGTGTGCCGCAAAGCCACGCGGCAGTTTGCCGAAGGGCACCTGGACCCGATTACGGTCACGCCGGAGCAAGTCAGCGAGTATCTCGGCGCGCCGCGCTTTGAATACGAGGAAGTGGCCGAGCGCACCGAGCAGCCCGGCGTGGTCACGGGCCTGGTCTGGACTCCCGTGGGCGGCGACGTGGTCTTTATTGAAGCCAGCCAGATGGACGGCGGCAAGTCGCTGCAACTAACCGGCCAATTGGGCGATGTTATGAAAGAAAGCGCCATGACCGCCCTGTCGTATGTGCGCGCCCACGCCAAAGACCTGCATATCGCGCCGGACTTCTACGAAAAGCACGACCTGCATATCCATGTCCCGGCGGGAGCCGTCCCCAAAGACGGGCCGTCGGCAGGGGTGACCATGACCTCGGCAATTGCGAGCCTCGTGTCAGGGCGTCCGATCAAGCCCGCGCTGGCGATGACCGGCGAGGTGACATTGTCCGGGAAAGTGCTGCCGGTCGGGGGCATCAAGGAAAAGATACTCGCCGCCCGCCGCGCCGGGATCAAGACCGTGATCCTGCCCGCCCGCAACAAGAAGGACTTGCTGGAAGACATCCCCGAGGAGCTGCGCCGGGACATGACCTTTATCTTCGCCTCGCACGTCAGCGAGGTATTGGAAGCCGCCCTGATGCCGATTGGCGCGGCAAAGTCAGGCCGCACAAGCCATGTCAAAGAGAAGACTTTGGAAAGCGCCCCGCCGTCTATCGACCAGATCGGCGGCAGCGTGCCCAGCAATGCCTAGCTTATGAACAGCCCAAAGCCCCTGTCCACTCTGGACGGGGGCTTTTTTGCGTTGTCTAAGGACACTCTTCGCATGCCCAACAGTTGGGTGCGGCGTGCGGGATTTATTTTATCGGGGGCGGCGTTCGCGTGGCGTGTCGTTCGCGTTGCGCCGAAGGACACGGGGCATGATGCATCGTTCGCGCCATTGATGACTGGGCATGGGCCAGCCCGCAATGCGGCCAATTCTGCGGCATTTAGCGTGTTGGGCGTGGCGCCACTGATGTACTGGAGCTTGGCGTTTTCCGAGGGGCGCGGGCAGCGCGTGTGGGCGCGGCTGTTTGCGCTGGGGATGCTGGCATTCGGTTCGTCTGCCCTGCTGCCGTCTCTTGTTTTGCGACGCCCGTATGCGGTTTCTCTTGCCGCCTTGCCCTCACGGGCTGCCCGGTGGTTTATGGCATCGGCTGGGGCGACTTTGCGGATTTTGCGCACTGGCTTTGTATCAGCAGCTTGGTCAATACGTTTACGATGGACTTTGACGCGCCGGCTTTGCTGTTCCCGGCTTTTTTGCGCGCTAATTTTGCGCGGCGTGGGGTCAGTGTAGACAGCTCCCTGGCTCGGGCAGCGCTCACTCTGCCCTGGCTTGGCTCGACGCGTTCTCTTGCCCTGCGGCTTGCCGCGATGTCAGTGCGCCGCCCGACGCCATAGGAAAGGCTGAAGAGGCCTCTCCGCCCCAAGTTTGAGGAGCAATACAGACCAGAGACAGTCGCGGTTCTTTTCTCCTACTTTCTTCCCTTGAGAGAGGGACCAGAGGTAGGTTCCTAAAGGCGCGGAGGGTAGGCTCTGTATTGCTCCCCAGAATTGGGGCGGGGGGGCCTCTCAATCTTCTTTTAAGGTGTCGGCGTGGCGGGCGGGGTGGCGGCGGGTGCCTCCGGCGTGGCGGGCGGCACGACAGCGGGCGCGTCCGGCGTGGCGGGCGGGGCGACAACCGGCACGGGCGGCGTGGTGGGCGGAGCAACGGTGGGCGGAGCAACGGTGGGCGGAGCAACGGCGGGCGGCGTGGCGGTGCCGCCGGCGGCGGCAGGCAGGGCATTGGGGTCGGACATGCCGAGGGCGGCGCGGATATGGGCGGCCCATTGGGCGGCGAGCTTGGCCGGGATCGTGCCTGCGAACTTGGCTTCCGATGGCTCCACGGTGATAAAGGGCGTTTGGGCGACTTGCACCGTTACGGCAGCGGCGGCTTTGGCTGCGGGCTTGGAGGCGTTGGCGTCGGCTTTGACGGCGACGCTGTCCGGCCCCTGCGCCTGCGGATTATTGGCAAGCCGCTCCAGACGCGCGGACAGGGTATCGGCGCGCTCCTGCGCGGTCAGGCCGCCGCTTTGGGGGCCGTGCAAAGTTAAAATGGGCTTGCCCCGAAGCACAACAAAGCCTTTATTGCCGCCCACTTTGGTAAAATCCGATGTAATCAGCAAGGGCGGATTGGCGGGCACTTTGGGTTCGGGGGCATTGGACGGGCGATAATTGACGCGGGGCAGGACTTGCTGAAAGCGTTTGGCCCAGCGTGTCGCCACGGCGAGTGGCTTTGCACCCGGCGTGCCCGCCGCGCTGACGGTGGCCGTGTCCACGGTAATCAGGCGCCGCCCCAGGGCGTAAATGACCGGCGCGCCTTTGGCGGGCGCGTAGACCACCACATCGGATGGATGCAGGCCAGGCGTGCTCAGGACATTGACCAGGCGGCTTTCCACGGTTCCAATCCGCTGCTGCGGGGTCAGGCCGCCCGCCGATGCGCGCAGGCGCAGGACGACTTCATTGCCCAATGTTAGGTCGGCGGGCGGGCTGGCAGGACTGGATGCCGCCGGGGCGTCCGGCGCGGGCTTGGTGGCGTCCGGCGCGGCGTGGCCCGGCAGTGCGAGCAGGACAAGCGCGGCGGCGATGCTGCCCCGGCCCAATGCGTGATCGTTCATAGTGCTTCTCCCAGCGGTGTGTTGCTCATGATGTTTGCGCGGCGCGCGTGCGTGTATGGCGTCGGCCCTGCCTTTTTTGTTCCCCAAAATGCGTGTCAAAATCACCTCGCCCCGGCGAAGCCTGTACGCGGCAGCCATTCTCGGGGTACACTGACGCAGCACTCTCTTGTTTCACTCAGGTTGTAAAATCACCCCATGAAAAAAAACTTCGCTTCGCGCCTGCTGCTTTTACTCTGCGTCTTTCTGCTTATTCCAAACTTCGCCCGCGCCGACTCGCCCGCGCGGAAAGCGTCCAATTTTGCATCGGGCGCGGGCAACATTCTGTATCTGGCGGTGGGTGTCGGCCTGCCCCTGCTGACTGACGGTGCGCAGGGGCGCAATCATGCCCTGCGCGCCGCCGACAGCCTGGGCACGAGCGTCCTTCTCACCGAGGGCCTCAAAGCGCTCATTCGGGAAAAGCGCCCGGACTCCAATGCCCACGACTCGTTTCCGAGCGGCCATGCGACAGCGGCCTTTGCCATCGCCACCGCCGAAAGCAGCTTTCACCCCAAGCAGGCCCCGCTCTGGTTTCTGGGCGCGACGCTGATTAGCTACTCGCGCGTGCGCCTGCACCGCCACACGACCGGCGATGTGGTGGCCGGGGCCGCGATTGGCTACGGCGTCACCCGCCTAGAGTTGTCCGCCCCGCGCGGGTTGATTTTGTCCCCGTTTATCACCCGCGACCCGCGCGGCAAAAACGAGATGGGCCTGACGCTCACCCACGGCCTGTAATCTCTCTCACAGCCAAAGGCCGGTCAAGATTACTCTTGACCGGCCTTTTTTGCGGGCGGCACATCAGACATTCACTGGCGGAGCGTGAGAGATTCGAACTCTCGCAGGAGACAAGCCCCTCTACAGGTTTAGCAAACCCGCCTCTTCAGCCAACTTGAGTAACGCTCCACGAACGCTTTCTAGGCGCGCGTGGGGAAGCGCATCGTCCGCCGCTCTATTCTAGCATACCCGCCGTAAAAAAGCAACTGCCGCGTGTTGGATTTCGCGCTTCATGCGATTTGCGAGGGCAGTGCATCAGCGTGTTATGCGCGTTGCAAGCGTATACCAACGACGGAACAATTCGTTCCGTCGTTGGTACGCGCTGACTACGCCTGAGCGACACGTAAGCAATGCCGACGGACGCCGGGCAAATCGCCTGCGTCTTGCGCGCAAATGCCTGCTGAAGCTTTGTGCCATAGGCGGCTTGCGCCCCGCTTGAATGTGTGTTAAAATGGCGTGTGGCGTCCCGCAGCACCCCCGCCGCCGGCATTTGGGTCGTGACAGGCTTTAGAAAGCAGGGCAAAGCCTGCCCTTCGTTTTCGGAAAGAACTTCTTCATGCCTCTTCTGCGTTCTCTCATCACTGCACTTGCGCTGCTGTTGCTGACGTTCTCCTGCGCCCGCGCCGCCATGCTGAACGTCCCAACATCGCAGTATCCGACCATTCAGGCAGGCATCAACGCCGCCGCGCCGGGCGATACGGTTTTGGTCGCCGACGGCATGTACGCGGGGCCGGGCAATGTGGACATAGACTTTAACGGCAAAAACATCACCGTTGCGTCTGTCAATGGCGCGGCAAAGACGATTATTGACTGCCAGGGGAGCAGCAGCAATCCGCACCGGGGCTTTTACTTCCACTCAGGGGAAACAGCCCAAGCCACAGTCAACGGCTTCACGGTGGAAAATGGCGTACTCGCCCCCGATACGCAATATCCAGGGGGTGGAATAAGCGTCGTCAACAGCAGTCCAACCATCACGAACTGCATCTTCATTGCCGACCAATCTATTGCACTTGCTGTTATTGGCGGCGCGGCCATGACGAATTGCATTCACTGCACCTTTACTGACAATCTGAGCAATGCTATGTACGTTGGTTACAGCAGCAGTGTTGCAGTCACGAACTGTACTTTCACAAACAATAGTTTCGGTGGGCTTCAGGTTTATGGCAAGGCAGTCGTTGCCGGTTCTGTCTTTCGCTCTAACTCTGGAGATGCAATGTACGTTTCCGGCAGTGCGAGCGTTACGAGATGCACTTTCACCGATGGTCAGCAAAACGGCATTACGGCTGATGGAAGCAGCGATGTAATTGTTACCAACTGCGCTTTTAGCGGGAACCAAGGTTGTGGGTTAATCAACTACAGCAGCACGAAAGTTGCCAACTGTGCCTTCGTTGGCAATAAGAACAGCGGAATGGATGTCGCTGCCGATTCTACCATCATAAACTGCACCTTTGCCGGCAATGGCGGGGATGGCATCCTTGTCAGCTTCGGCAGTCCTACCATTACTCAATGCACTCTCACCGCAAACCAGCGACATGGAATAGACTTCTATGATGGCGGCAGCAACGCCATTTTGACCAATTGCATCCTTTGGAACAATAACTTGCAGTACAAAGCTACAGGAAGCGGTTCTGTGGGCGAAGTTGGCTTCAGTGCCGCTGGCGCAAGCGCCACATTGTCTCACTGCGATGTTCAAGGCGGCTATGCCGGAGAGGGCAACATCAACGCCGACCCGCTATTTGTCAACGTTCCCAGTGACCTGCACCTTCAGCCCGGCTCTCCCTGCTTCGGTGCAGGCACGGCAGCGGGCGCGCCTGCCACCGACAAAGACGGCACTCTGCGCCCCAACCCGCCCAGCATCGGCGCGTATGAAATGGCAAGCACGCCCATTCCGGGCCGCTTTGACTTTGACGCGGACGGCAGCAATGACCTGCTCTGGCACAACGCCAGCACCGGACAAGTGCTTACCTGGAACATGAGCGACCAGAATATCCGCACCTACGGCAGTCCGTTCGCCACGGTCAGCAACACCGACTGGACAATTGCCGCCACTGCCGATGTCAACGGCGACGGCCATCCCGACTTGCTGTGGGAGAACACCCGCACCGGGCAGCTTGTATTCTGGCTGATGGGCGGCGCGAACGGCACCAGTGTTCAGGATTACGGCGCGCCGTTTGCCACGGTCAGCGACACGCATTGGCACGTTGTCAGCCTCGCAGACTTTAACGGCGACGGGCACCCCGACCTGCTGTGGGAGAACTCGGCGACAGGCCAGCTTGTCGTGTGGTACCTGAACGGCACAAGCGTTGTCACCTACGGCGCGCCGTTCGCCGCTGTCGCGAACACGGCCTGGCAAGTGGCGGGCGCAGCCGACTTTGACGGCGACGGGCAGACCGACCTGCTGTGGGAGAACTCGCAAACCGGCGACGTGCTGGTATGGAACATGGGCGGCGCGGACGGCACGACGGTGCGAAGCTACGGCAGCCTGTTTGCCACTGTCCCCAACACTGCCTGGCACATTGTCGGGACGGGAGACAGCGACGGCGACGGCCATGCAGACTTGCTGTGGCAGAATGTGCAGACGGGGCAAGTTTTGCGCTGGCTGATGGGCGGCACGAGCGGAACTCAGGTGCAGGCCTACAGCGCGCCGTTTGTGACTGTGCCGGACACGCACTGGCAGATTGTCGGCATTCATTAGGGGCACAAGACGACACGGTGGGATACCCCCGCTCGCACGGAGTCCCTCCGCCGAAACCAGGAATGGACGCCGAAGCTGCTCACGTGCCCGCACTGCCATCGGTGCAGGGGGTATACTCATAGGCATGGAATCTCCACTGTTACAAGGCTTGAACGACGCTCAGCGGCAGGCGGTGCTGCATGAAAGCGGCCCCGTACTGATCTTCGCGGGGGCCGGGTCGGGCAAGACCAATGCGCTGACCAAACGAATTGCGTATCTGATGCAGGATCGCTATGTGCGCCCATACAACATATTGGCCGTCACGTTCACCAACAAAGCCGCCAAAGAAATGAAAGAGCGCATCGCCCGGCTGGTCGGCGACGCGGCCATGCGCGACCTGTGGGCTGGGACGTTCCACTCGCTGTGCGCGCGGTGCCTGCGCGAACGGGGGCAGCTCATTGGCCTGGACAAGAACTTTGTCATTTACGACGACGGCGACCAGTTGTCCGTGGTCAAGGAGACGGTGCGAGAGCTGAGTTTGGATGAGAAGCAGTTCGCCCCGCGCGCCGTCCTGTCGCAGATCAGCAAGGCGAAGGAAACGCTGCAAACGCCTGCGCATATCCTGAACGACTATTCGGCATCGCCGTTTGAGCGGGCGGTGGGCAAGGCATACCAGCTCTATCAAGAAAAGCTGACGCTGTCCAATGCGCTGGACTTTGATGATTTGATTATGAAGACCGTGCAGCTTTTGCGCGAAAGCGAGGCGGCGCGGGAGCATTACCAGCGCCGGTTCCAGTACGTGCATTGCGACGAGTTCCAGGATGTCAACGGCAGCCAGTATGAGTTATTGAAGCTGTTCGCGGGCCAGTGGAAGAACATCTGCGTAGTGGGCGACGACGACCAATGCGTCGTGGAAGGCACGCCGATCCTGACGCCATCGGGCTATGTGCCCGTAGAGCAGATTAAAGAGGGTGATGAAGTGCTGGCGGCATGCGGCGGGCCAAACCTTGCGCCTGCCGTAGTCGAAAAGGTCATGGTGAATGACTACGCCGGACCGGTACGCCATATCAAGACCCAGCAAGGGCTTGATGTGTGTGTTACGCCTAATCATATCATGTTTGGCCTACCTGAAGACGAAGCGCCTGATGCTGTTTGGGAAAGTCAAGGCATTGGGTGGCATGAAGACAGTGGCATGGGTGACTGGCTATATGCAAAAGACACCGTTGATTTCACCATGCTCCTACCAGGCTTTATAGTAGGCGCTGGCGAGCGTGAAGACTATCACCGAGGCGAGTTTAGCCACTACGATGACGCATGGGAATATGCGAAACGCCTGCAATGCCTTCTTGACTACACAGAGGTGAAAACAACTGCCTGGCTTGGTGGTGAATACATTCCTGCTCTGCGTGCTGAATTTATGACGCAGTGGCATCGTTTGCCGACTATCAATGCACTCCCTAGCCCCAAGGTCAGCCGTGAAGCGTATGCACAATTGCCGGAAGCGGCACACTTGATGGGGCACGTTGTCAACAGCCGCGTCTGCGCTGTCACCGACGAGCACTATACGGGCAAGACTTACGACCTGAGCGTCGCAAACCTGCGCAACTATGTCGCAGGCGGCATTGTTGTCCACAACTCCATCTACGCTTTTCGCGGAGCCAACGTCCAGATTATCCTCAACTTTGAAGAGGACTTTCCCAACGCCACCACCATCAAACTGGAGCAGAACTACCGCTCTACCAAAACCATCTTAGACGCCGCCTACCATGTGGTCAAGAACAACAAAGGCCGCGCCGACAAGCGCTTGTGGACAGACAACATTGAGGGCGAAAACCTCACCCTAATAGAAGCCCCCAACGAGATCGAAGAAGCCGTGGCCGTGGTCAGTGTTGTCCGCGAAGGGACAATGACCGGCGACCGACGCTTCCAGGACTACGCCGTGCTGTACCGCGCCAATGCGCAGTCGCGGGCATTGGAAGAGCAGTTCATCAATTATCGCATCCCGTACAAGATTGTCGGCGGCGTGCGCTTCTATGAGCGGCGGGAGATCAAAGACATCATCGGCTACCTGCGCGTGATTATGAACCCGTATGACGGCGTCAGCATGCGCCGCATCATTAATGTCCCAACGCGGGCCATTGGGGTCAGCACGGTGGAGAAGATCGCGAGCTTTGCCGCGCGCTACGAGATTGCCTTTTGGGATGCCATGCGCCGCGTCCACGAGATTGACCTGCCCGCACGCGCCAAGAACAGCGTGCAGGCGTTTGTCAAGATGCTGGAATATCTGCACGGGCGGCGGGAGACACAAACAGTCGGCGACCTGGTGCAGAATGTGCTGGACACGACCGGCTACCTGGAAGACCTGAAGCGAGAAAAGACCCCCGAAGCGCAGTCCCGCGAGGAGAACGTCGGCGAACTATTATCCGTGGCGCGGGAGTTTGAGCAGCAGGCAGGCGAAGAGGGCGACAAGTCGCTCACCGCGTTTTTGGAGAATGTTGCGCTGGTGTCGGATGTAGACGCTTTAGAGGACAACGCAAACTCGGTCACGCTGATGACCCTGCACGCTGCCAAAGGGCTGGAGTTCCCCGTCGTGTTTATGGTGGGCATGGAGGAAGGCATCTTCCCGCACTTCCGTTCGCTGGGCAGCCAGTCCGACATGGAAGAAGAGCGGCGATTGGCGTATGTGGGCATCACGCGGGCGCAGACGGATTTGTTTATCTCGTATGCCGGGTCACGCATGCTGTTCGGGCAAACCCAGCGCAACCCGGCCTCACGCTTTGTGGCGGAAATCCCGATGTCGCTGTTTCTGGCGAAGTCCACCCGCCGGGGCGCGGCAGCAGAGTACGCCCCGACCATCAGCGAAACCAACCGCCGCCCCGCAGCCGCCGCGCCCAAGTGGAGCGACTTCGCCGAAAGCGCCGACCGCAAAGAGCGCCTGGCCCCGCCGGGCAATCGGTCTACGGTGTCCAAACTCTACCAGCCCGGCGACAAAGTGCGGCACGAAAAATTCGGCCAGGGCTTCGTGATTAGCCTAGAGGAAGGCAGCATTGTCAAAGTGCAGTTTATGGGCGAAGCGGGCCTGAAGAAGCTGGACATCGGCTTTGCCAAACTGGAAAAGCTCTAGGGGCGTGAAAGCCGCATCGTTTTCTCCCGAGGCCGGGCTGTTTAAGGCTGTGCATTGATGCTGCTGGCGAGGCTGCTGAGTTCCTGCTGTTTCTGCTTCAGCGTGACAAGCTTGGCGTTGTAGCTGTCGATCTGAGCATTGAGCGCATCTTCGGCCTGCTTGGTGGCAACTGCTTCGGCGTTTTTGCGCTCTATTTGCTTGTTGAGGTCATCTACCGTGTTCTGACTTGCTGGGGCAGGCCCCGCTTTGCCAGCTTCCACGGCGGCGGTGTCGACTTTAAGCTGTGCTTGCTGCTGCGCGACGGCGTCTTTCCCGGTGCTGATTTGCTGGGCCAGGGCCTTGGCTTCGGCTTGCAGGGCATTGACGGCATCTTGAAGCTGCTGAATGCGCGTGCGCAGCTCCGGGCTGACGCTTTGGGCGTGCGCATGCTGCGGCCCAGCGGTCAGCACAAAGTTCCAGGAATACTTCATGCCGCTCGGAAACTCGTTGTAGCCGAACAGCGGCACGGTGTTGGCGATGGCGGCATTGAACGAGTGAACCCCGGCGGGAATGGTGATGTTTTTGGTCTCGTGCGGGTCAATTCTTATTTCATCCAACTGGCTGAGATGCAGGAACAGCGGCAGGCTGGCGCTGTTGGTGACGGATAGCACGGGCAGACTGTCGCCGTCAGCAGGCGCGCTTTGCAGCTGTGCCTGGGACTGCGGATGGTTGGTGAGATGGACAGTGAGGTTCCTGGCGTGCACCCACCCCTGATGGCCGGAAGAAGCCTGAATGACATTCATCCATCCGTTCACCGGCGTACGGGACACCAGGATTGCTCGCTCGCCCGGCTGCATGACCACGATATGATCCGGGTGCTTGTTGGGGCGCAGAAACAGGGCGCTGACGCTTTTGACGATCCCAATATCCACGCCGGGGTCGTCGGGCCTGGCGTTGATAGCCTGTTTAGAAGAAGTGGAAGCCGGGTTGGCCCCGCTCGGTGTCAGAATGCAGGCCAGGGTGCAGGCACAGCAAAGAGTGCTGGACACGCGGAGCCAAGATCGAGTTGGTTTGGTTATGGTTGGATTGTTCATGATGGATGGTTTTCTTTAGAGACTGTGTAGAAAGGTCATTCTGGTGCTAACCGCCTGAGCATCAGCGCGGATAGGGCGATCTGAATAAGGGCCACGCTCGACGCAGGGCGTTCTTCATAATCCTTTGAGAGCCGCCGCTGCT
>JAABUL010004253.1_pt1 | contig 19479 bp, 39 predicted proteins | sample 5559151 | NCBI WGS metagenome assembly JAABUL01 (sample SAMN10711876, study PRJNA513368) | rock metagenome | isolation source: Antarctica rocks | place: Antarctica: Victoria Land, Pudding Butte sud | reverse complement strand
AACTAGCATGCTGCAATGCGTATCGACTGCCCCACCCTGTAGCGCAGAGAAACCTGAAAGCAAGTGCAACGCGAAAGCAAACCATTGTCGGCCGTGCCGAAGGCGTTGGGGTTGCCCTTAAGTAGAGGGAAGCGTGGGAAGGCACACTGGACCGCATGTCATTTGGTCTGCATGTCCACGTTGACATCTGTTTGAAGTTAACTTCAAACAAGTGGAATGTGACAAGGGCCGAGGGGCATTTTCCGCGCCCCTGGGGGCGCCCCCCTTGTCTGACCTGCATCCGCGGCTGGTGCTCCTACTATAGTGATGCAGTCTCAACAGAACACGTCGGCACAGAGAATGAACAAGCTGCAGACCTGGGACAGGTGTCCCAGGAAGGTTCTTCGGCACAGATCCTTTTGGCGTCACCTCGGCAGCATTGCGCTGACGACAAGCTGAGGAGGACACTGTGCAGACAGCACTACAAATTTCATTCAGACCCAGCATCCTGATGTTTGGCTGGTCAGCAGCAGGCTCACCTTGATGCTGCGCGACGCAAATTCGACGCCGATGGTGGTGTGCGTTTCCTGGTCAAATATGTCACGCGTGTAGCGGGTCAGCAGGCTGGACTTGCCGACGCCGCTGTCTCCCAGCAGAACCACCTTGAAGAGATGGTCGTAGCTGCGGAAAAGATGGCAAAAGCCTCCATGTCAATGTGTCAAATGAATACTGTGCCGCTGACGGAATTCTGCCTGGTGGCTAGTCGCCCCTGCATGCGAGTTCGCGTCACCGCTGGTGCAGCTGACTCCTCCGATGCGACATGATTTGCAGTGTATGAGCACTCCTTACAGTCTGCAAATGCAAAGCGAGCGGGAACGACGCCGCCCCCAGCAGAATAATCAGCAATCAACAGATAGGCCAGGAAACGCACTCGTCCGCCTCAAAGCTGGCCATTTGATGCGGCAGAGCTGAGAGTGACCCGAGGCACCCTGCGAAACTTGCTGTGCCACGATCCGATGGTTCGATCTGTGTGGTGACCTCGAGCTAGCTGCGGCACTACGTTTATGAAATTCTTTCAGACGCAGCGATGCGCAGGTCCTGGCAGACCAACGAGTCCTGGCAGATGAGGGGCGGCAGAATGAGCCCTGACGGCGCCGCACCTCCACCCTTTCTGATATTGCAGCCTGCTGCGAATGCGGCAGCGCATCATCGTGACTGTTCGTTGCGGTTGTGGTGGCAGTGCTCTGGCCTTCAGAAGCTCGTCGAAGCCGAGTCGTTTTCATGTATCTGACCTCCTGCGCTCTCAGGCAGCTGACGCGGCTGCACCTGCACAACTGCGTCGACGGTTTCTCGCGCCCAGAGCAGCTGGCGACGCTGCGTGGCAGACTAAGCGGCGGGCTGCAAAGCCTCACATCGACACCGTCGTGCAAAACCCAAGATGCGCCGCCGCCTGTCCTGCCAGGCGACACGCCGTGTCTCTGCTGGAGAGACGCAACCTCGCGCTTTCAGCTGCTGACCCTGCAGCAGCCCCTCAGGACGGTGCCGAAGACAGGTTGCAACCCTGCAAGTCAGACAGTGCTGCACATGTTCGTATAAGTGTCTGCTGAATCTGGCCGCGATTCCCACAGTTGCCGCCGTGCCGACTTTTGTGGTCTGAACAGCGGCATGACCGCCTCGACCGGCAGGCTGCCCGCCATCGCCCCTGATTTTCCATTCATCCTCCTGAGCAGAGCTCTTTGCAGCCGTGATGAGCACAACATCATGTCTGTGTCTCAGAAAACATGGCATCATGACGCAGCAGAACATCACGCTCTGACATGTTTTCAACTATTTCAAATCAAAGTTTGATGACTATGTGCATGCCGCGCAGGACGCCTATGATCCGCTGATGCGGCCTTCGTTTTTGGCTCTGGTGTTCTTGGCATGGCACACCGAGACGCTTTATTAGTCAGTAGATGCCCCGATCGTGCAATCAGCAAGGACATGGGTTCAGACGCTGAATCTATCCGTGGGAATGAGGCCAGTAACATGAACGGTTGATGTACCAGCAGCGGAATGTACTGTCCATCACAATTTTGCCGTCATGCATGGTATTCGAGGCTCACTGTGTGTGAGATAAGACGTCAAGCGGGCAGCTCACACCCGTATGGATACTGCATGACGCGTGTGCAAGCCAACAGTGCGCATCAACCTGAGCTCTCTGGGCAATAGGCATGTTTATGGCAATACAGATTTTGCAGTGCAATGCGCATCGTGTGCGCATGTCAATTGCAAAGTAATAAGCGAGCAGGCAGACACGACCGCCTTGCACAATAAGGGTTGTCTGGCCGCCATTGCCGCCATTCCGGCAAGCTGGCCATCAGCCTGCTGGAACGACTTGTACCGTGGCCGCCCGGCTGGGCACGCCCCTGCGGTTCAGCGCAAAAAGCATCCAGTAGCCCGGTAGGATGACGCCAGGGTCCGCCGGCAACGACAGCCGGTAGCAGGGCCGCCCAGGCGCGCTGGCGCTGCATAGCCCGGCGGCAGCGGGGCCTGGCGGCGCCGGCGGCACAGCCGCTGTTGCTGGTGGCGAAGCCGGCGCCAGTGCCGGCGCCAGTGCCGGCGCCGGCGCCGTTGCTGGTGACTGTACTGTGGCCTGAGCTGGAGCTGGGGCAGGCGGCGCTGTCAGCGCCGGACCGAGCTCGCCGACAATTTGGAATTCACCGCTCTGCCCGGCCAGCAGCTGCGACAGCGGCACGCCCCCGCTGCTCTGAGTCAGCCGCCGGCCGCCGAGGCTGTCGGCGAGCTGCGCCACCCCCTGGCTGGGTGGCGACTCTGCAGCCGCAGGCAGCCGCGTCGGCGTCAGGGGGATGCGCCGCTGGTCGGTGTCAACAGCGTGCGTTGCCGTGCCGTAGCGCACCAGCGCAAAATTGATTACTGCGCCATCGGTGGCCACTGTGATGTCGCTTCCAGGTGTCACCTGTGCAGATTGGGTTCAAGTTCAGGGTCTAGGGTTTTCAGGCAGTTTCTGGATTTGGTGAAATGCCAGCAAAGCAGTTTGGGGCACCCGAGCTGGCAGCTACGCAGCTGTACCAGATCAAACACCTCAGCTTGGCATTGACAGCGAAATTCACCAGACTGCCACGCCCTTAGCATTTCAGAACCCACCTTGCTCGGCGCCTGCATGATTTTCGGCCGGCTGGCCATTGACCCGTCCGCATTGAACAGGTACGGAGGCGTGAAGACCTCGCACGAGCAGCGTTCGACTCCTCAGACAAGTTTTGGAATGTGGCGTCAGAGTTCCTCAGCATACGGTGTGGTTTATATGCTACTGCTGAGGCATGGGCGCACGCTTATGCCTCCGGCTGCTCACTTGCATCAGCTGAATGGCAGCAGAACTGATACATCGTTTATCGTGACTCGGCCCACACCGACAGCAAACAAGCTGACACGCCGCACCTGTCCGTCAAAGTGATTGAAGGGGCAGTCCTCGCCGCACAGGCCGCCACCTCCAGAGAACACGGTGGCATCCGGCATCAGCAAGGCCACACTGCACCGGCCACAGAGGCGATTTCAAGCTGCGTTGAGATGGCACAGCTGCCATCATGGGAGATACCAGCGGCAACCTCGTCCAGCACATAACAAACCCAGTGCCGCAGCGTCGATCGCAGTGCTGCCGCTGGCGGCAGCAGCAGCAGCAGCGGCAGCAGCAGCGGCGGCGGCAGCAGCAGCACTGGAGCGGTGCCCTAGGGCGTTCGTTGCAGTGAAAGCCCTCACTGTCATCGCGTGGCAAGCAAAACTGAAGGCCATCAAGGACAGCAGAAAGATCGCGACGCGCCTGTGGTAATTGCGCGGAATGGTGCCGGTCGCCATCGCGGTGAAGGCCTCTGTGGCGGGGTCCCATAACTCAGGCGTCAGCGCCGAGGTGCCGTCTGTGAACACGAGCGGCTTGCGCTGGCCCCTGGAAAGACGGCCACGAGTCGCGGTCACAGGGCTTGTGAGACCCCAGCGGCTCAGTAACCCTAAAGCTTGGCGCTGGGGTTCATATGCGTAGAGATGAGCTTATCGTCTGCTCACAGAGCAATATTGACAGAGCTGAGTTTATTGTCTGCTCGTGTTTGGAATGCGATGCCCTGTGAGCCCAGTCTGCCCAGCTGCAGCCCAGGAATGGTGCGAACTGTCTTGCACTGCACGTGCCACAGCATGTGCCGAAGGAGCCCGCCGCTGGCGGCATTCCTGGCGAGATGCTGGCGCACTGGCGCTGGTGCGGGCAGCGTTGGGTGCAGGGGTGTTCACGAACGGAAATCAATGTGTTTGATTACGGCAACACCGCGCGCACCCCACGATGAAGACCTTGGCGTCGGGCAGCACCACGCTGTTGGCAAACGCGCGCGGGTATGCCATGTTGCCAATCCGCCGCACCGACGCCGGCTGGTTGGGCTGGCCGATGGTGACGACATGCGCGTTGCTGGTGGCTGTCACATTGTCCAAGGAGCCTGCGGCATCAACTCGTGTAGCTGTTTCCCTGTCGCTGCTGCTGGAACTTCGCCAGCAAAGCAGGGTTGACGGGCGTGGCTGCACACTTGATCAAGATAGTGGCATGTCTTGGTGTCTGTGCATTGCTCAGCTGCAACCTGGACGACCTGCCAGACGCCCCAATAGGAAACTCCGAAACACAAACGGTAACGTTCAAGTGCCGGCTCACCCATCAGGTTTGTGTAGCTGGTGGAGCCTCCGAGCGTCAGGATGTTGCCGGCAGCAGCATCGTACATCACAGCATTGCCTGCAGCCCGTTCAGGCATCCCGGATCAGACACGAAGAGACCTCGTGTTCTTCTGCCGTTGCAGTGATCTGATTATTCGATGCGGTACACGAGCTGGTTGTTGAAAAAACCCCGTGCCAGGCTGGCGCGCTATTAGCACGCAGCACTACTGCGGAGGCAGTACTGATGATGGGGCACATATGCTCGTGTGGTCTAGGCCGGTGCGCATGCAGCAGCAACACTGCCCGGAACATGCGACGCAGCGCCTTCGCAACGAGCAACAGTATGCTGTTTTGATTGCCAGGTGCTGGTGTGCTTGTGCGAGGCCTCGCTGGGATACACGCTGCGCAATTTTCTCGCAAATCACCAGGACCACGTTTCAATCACTTTCAGGCAAAGACTGAGGAATTAGGACGTCTCATCGTTGAGGCAGAGGAGCGGCACCTCCGCTGTGCACGGGAGGCTGGCCGCCCCAGAGCCGCAACCCCGGGAAAGCGGACACTCACCGTTCATGGCGTCTGTGTCATTGCCGCGGCTGCCTGCAGGCGTCACAGATCCGTCGCCGGCAATCCCGAACCAGTGCATGGCGGTGCTGGGGCCGGCCTGGAATACTGTGTCGTTGGACCACCCAAACCTGTATAGGCAGCACACCGTGCGCGCATAATGGTGCCGCACTCTCCTCTCCCAGCTGGAGTGTTCAAGCATTGTGACTCAGCAGCTGTCGCGTGATGGGGAGCTGTGGAGAAGACTCGGTCGTCATCTGCTCCCTGGAAGCTGGAGTGCAGAAGCTTCACGGTGCGACTTATGACACGAGGGCGCACAAGGAGGCGCATTGCACGGATGCGTGGCAAGTAAAGAAACCCACAGCCAGGCGTGGTTGTCTGCGCGGTAGATGCCTTGAAGGTCGTTTGTCAAGATTGGCGCCACATCCGCGCCGGGCAGCAGCTTCCAGGTGTTGTCTGCGGACGAGTACACCTCTCCGGTCTTGTCACCAGTGCCGCCGGAGTAGCTGCCGCCGATGACGAACACCTGCACGAAATGTGCATCAAAGCAGCTCATGCACTGTTTCACGCTTGACATCGGCACATAGTTTTTGGGTGGTTTCTTTTTGTGGATGAGGCGGCAATGGCAGGGCGAGTGCGCTGCGGATTGCAGTGTGGCTGTGCTGTGGCGCGGCCGTGCTTTGGCATCCCAAGGCGGGACGCCGCGGCGAACAAGCATGTGGCGCCCATGCCGCAGCCATGTACATTATCGACCATCGAAACAATGAGGCTACCTGGCCACTGGACAGGATGGCGGACGCCTGGTAGCCACGGGGAATATTCATGTCTGGTCCTGACATCCACGTGCCAGCCACCTGTCAGATCATATCGACTCAAAGTTCATCGAGTAAACGTGCTGCCCTGAGATACAGTCGTGCAGCATTACCGGCGCTACATGGACGTCACGCACACTCAGCACTAACAGCCTGGTCCGTGGTTAAAGTTTTGGAGGGCGGCAGTCACCGGGTCAAAAATGCTGGTGCGCTGGCTGCTCTCGCCGCCGGTGACAACTATACGCCCATCAAACAGCGTCTGCACGTGACGTGAACGACACATGACCATTTTGTAGGGAACAAGCTGCGCTGTCCGAGGCTGAGATGCGAATCAGTGCGTCAAGAACCACATTCTATGGTTGCAATTCCAACGTTGCTGGCGGATGCATGAACAGAAGCCTGCGTGTGCGTGTGGCGACCTGCCTCTGGAACGGCGCCTTCTGTGCATCCGGGATTCGATGACGAGAGTCTCACCGAGATGCCGGGGCAGAACATGTCGTGATTGGTGTTGCTGATGTTGGCCTCGGAGACTGCATTGCTGCCGGGGTCATATGTAGCCGTCACCTGCGGCACAGCGCAATGGATTCCCCCTGTTCTTTCCCAGAGTCGCACAGATGGTGTTGCTGATAGACGCACACGCTGCCGGCACGTGCAGCATGTCACACCCTTGCCATCTGCTGAAGGTGTATGCATTCACGGGGCGGCGGGTGAGCTGACACGCTTGAACATGAGCCACCTCGAACATGAGCCACCTTTCCGGCGCATAGAAGGTGTATGTTTTGATACTGGCAGGCCTCAGGGAGGGAGAGAGCCCACCGTCATGCCATCGACGTTGGCCGCCTGGCTTCTATACCTAGTGCCAGACGGCGAGCTAGTAGTGCTGTTGGCGCTCCATGTCAGCAGCTTGCCGCTGGTGGGCAGCATCGTCGCTGCGACAGGGACCAGCGGGAATGTGATGCTGGCGCCCCACGACCCCACCTGCACGGCGAAACAGAGCACCAATGAACGTTTCTGGCTGGCGGGCAGGCTGGAGGCACCATCTGAGCTGCACGCCTCTCAGGCTGAAGCAGCAGCACGGGGGCCCGACAGCAGAGGCTTTTCAGGTGAGCGACAGGGTGTTCACCCGGTACGGCGCTGCATCGGCGGCTGCTGCATCACCGGGCGCCTGCACGGAGTTGAGGGCCGGCGCTGAGGGCGGCAGGCCGCCGCTGCCGCCGCTGCCCTCTCGATTGACGGTGCTGCCGGCGCCCGGCGCACCCATGCCATTCGGGTAGCTAGAAGCCCCTCCAGCAGCCGCCAGCTGCAGGACCTGCATTGTCACCAAGAAGGCGGCTGCGGCGGGTGCCAGCCAGCGGCTGCCGCCGCCGCGGCAGCAGACGCGGCCATGGCGAATGCGGCTCTCGACCGGCGCGGCGGCGCGGCAACCGGGCATGCTGCTGCTGGCTGGCAGAGATGTGCGGAGAGCAATGTCTGCCGCCCACGGTGTCGTGGGGTGGCGGCCGCTGGCAGCAGCGTTGCCGGCTGACTGTTCTGTCGACGAGGCCTGGCAGCCCGCTACGAGCAATGCACAGCGAATGGGCCAACCTGGTGGGTGCGGAGGCGGCAGCTGCACGGTCGTGCCAGTTTCAAGAGTGAGGTCCACAATTTACTGCTGCACTAGTTTAGTAGGGAGCGATGTGAACGAAGCTGTCAGCACAGCTGCGACCCCGCAACACACATGGTCGCATGATGGGTACACGGTGTGCAGCATCTCACGCAACTACGAGGGTCATGCCAACATGTTAGCACTCACGTTTTGTTCTGCTTGATCTGAGTTCGGTTCGGGGCCGAGCTTCGGACCGCTCGCTCGACCACGAGTACCCGCAGCTCTTTCCTGCAGCGGAGAGGTTGCGGCTTTCACCAGTGCAAAGGGACCGCCTCAATCCGATCAACGCTCACGTCAAGCTTCAGATTTAAGCAACGATCTGACGCTGCCTCACAGTACACATGGCGTGCCACTGCCCAGCCAAGGACGACTGTTTCTGACGTCACTTACGTGCACCTGATTCCAGCTGGCGCAGTTCAGATGCCCCACCTTTGCGACGAACTGCAAGTTGCGACAAACCGATCCCGCTAATCCGTGTGAAAAGCGGAATCCTGCCAAACGCAGTGAAGCGGATCCATGGCCGTGGCAGTTACATTGTGAAGTGACTTGACCCGACCAGCTTGCACAAAGGCATATGCCGCACCCAGAAAGTGCGGCGGGACCAGGTCGCGGTCCAAGTTTTCAGCGGCGGGGCCAAGCACGCTCGCCCTGCTGCTGAGCATGGCAGGTTGACTGGCTTGAACTGAGAGCTTGCTACATGGCTGGGTGGATGCAAGTCACTGCCAAATGCGCCTCTGTAGCACCCAGCCGTCTGTCGATATCATTGCTCAATTTGCATGCCCGGCAGCGTGCCGCCTCCCGTACTTTCCGCCCCTCGCTCCTCATGCCCGGTGCTGCCGCACGTATTCGTACAGCGCCGTCGCCGAGGCAACGTGCACGTTGAGCGAGCGGATGACGCCATACTGCGGGATTTCCACCGTCGCGTCCAGCACCCCCAGGATGTCGGGCGGGATGCCCTCACGTTCGCGGCCCAGCACCAGCGCCGTCTTCTCTGGGAACCTGCCGCAGCGAATCAAAAAGTGAGAGTAGATGTCAGGACTCAGGCTCATCTGATCACTTCATGCCGCCAATGTCAGGCGGGGTGCCCTTGCACTCGCGGCCCTGCGCCAAAGCCGCCTTCACCGGAAACCTGAGTGCGCAGGATACACCGCCACACATCTGTCAGCATGTGAATGTCCACGCTTCGTGAGGAAGGAAACTGCCGGGCCATCAGAAACCCGCGGACTCTGCTACCGACTCCTCAGGTGCCGCTGCCCCTTGTCCACGGCTCGTGGCGTCAGCGTGATTGGCGGGAAACAGAAACGTCTGTGCCAAGCAGCTGTTTCGCAGTACGCATCGCTTCTGCCATGTCGTCAACCTGTGGAGCCTCACTTGACGGCGTGCGGCAGCTGCGAAGCAGTCTCAAGAGGTGTCACCTGTACTCCGGCAGTGGCGTGGAGTCTGCGGTCTGCTCCAGGCCCACCAGTGTGTACCCTGCCGCACGCAGGCGCGCCAAATGCGTCGGCAGACCCGCGACGGGCACTCCCCGCATCGGCAGCTGTGCAGGGCAGGCACAGGTGGTGTCAGCACGTGCAGGTCCACAGGGTTTCAACGACGGCGGAGAGGGTTCTGCTTGGCCCGCGCCCCGCAGCTACGCCAGGTGCGTTGGCAGCTGCTCGCCGGCACTTGCCCGGCATAGGCAGCTGCACACGATTCAAGACAGGGGTTTGAAGGCGGGAGGTAGGCCGCTTGGGTTCTTTTCCATGTAACGCGAATGACAGAAGACGTCTCTGCTCCGATTTGACGCCTGCACCCGCACAAAGTGTGCTCACAGCCCCGCAACTGGCATGCTCTGCAGCGGCAGCTGCACAGCAGATGGGGACGCCCGGCAGCGGACCAGCAGGTACTGCTTGTGGCAGTAGGGCCCTAAAACCCTAAAAGATGGCAGGAGACACTCTAAGTCGTGCCGCAGGACTCCCAGATATCTACGGCTATAAAGCCAACAGCTGCAAGAACCGAAACAGCGGCAGGTCAGTGTGATTCAAAGTGCACCGGAGTATTGAGGGTCAAGTCACAGCGCTCACCCATTGTTCCGCAGTGACGCTGATGGCCTGGAACTCGCGCGCTGACTTCACCTTGACATCCGCTACCACCATCTCCGATATCCTGCGCATTCGCAAGGCAGCATTGCTCCGCAAGCCCGGCTTCAGCAAGCTGCTAAACACCACTTGGATGAGGGGGCTGGGAAGACAGGCGGCAAACTTGGCACACGACAGAACACGCTCCAGGGGACATGCACGACCCGTCACCGTTGAGGAAGTCCACGTCCCCACACCCCGCAGCTGAGCACCAGCTCGGCGAGGCTGGACACACACAGATGCATGAAGCTGATGCATCTCACTGCTGGCTGAACAAGAGAGCTTATTCGGATTGACTGCAGACGAACTCACGCACCCGTACACCTCGCAGGTTCGCGCTAGTCCCGCCAGGTTGGGAATCCGGTCCACGAAGCTGGCGATCAGCACCGCGCTGTGCCGCCGGGCGCAGCTGCCGCCGCCGTCGCCAATCGCGGAGCGCAGTGCCTCATCAAGCTCTTCTGCCTGTGTGAAGAAAAGAATATAAGGAATCGGCAGCAGAGTTAGGGGGCAGGTTTAGACAATTTGACGCCGCGATTGCCAGCGCAGCGCCTCGTCCAGCTACTCCGCCTGCGCTCAGCAGAAAGAGTGTCGGCAACACTCCCGAAGCCGGAGTGCATGCGAAGGCCTGGCAATGGGCTGCAAAGCCCCCGATATCGCCAAGCGCCAAGCGCTGCGCCTTGCGCCGCTGCTCCGCCCGAAGTGACCTCCGCGACCTCCAGACAGACATAGAGGACACGCTACACGCGCGACCCTAAACCCTAAACCCTAAACCCCGCTGCCGGTGCCGGTGCCGACATGCGGAGAGCGCAGCGTCTCTCTGAGATCCCGTGCCCGCGGTCAGGTGCATCGTGCCTTCCCATGAACGTGTGCAGTAGCCGGAATGGCCGTTCCGCAAATCCCAGCACAACCGCTCACCGAATCTGGCCTTCATGTGGTGGCAGTGTCCCCCTGCGCTGCCGTATCGCCCCTGGGGTTCCGGGGCGGCCCTGGGTTAGGGTTTAGTCTTTAGGGTTTAGTGTGGCCCTGAGGCACTGTTCTGATATGGCAGGTGCGGAGTTGATCGATCTGCGGTGAAGCTCAACACCTGGCCTGCGCCCGCCGAAGCAGCCCCAGCCGCGACATGTATTGCAAGCGCCATTGGTTGTCGGATCTGTAACCGCGGATGGAATCCGAATGGCTAGTTTCCACGCTTTGGTACCTGCTCTGCCCCAGCCGATAGCAGCCCCAGCCGCGCCAGCTCCGCCGCGCCGCCGCCGGCGGGAACCCGCTGCCGCTCCTGCTGCGGCGGCGCGCCGCCGCCGATGAGTGCCGCCCGCGCAGCGGGCACCGCCTTGCGCTGCCTGCCGCCCGCCGCGCCTGCAAAGTCAACACGATCCTCAGATCCCGGCTCTGCACAGGCCGCTTCGCACCGCGAATGGCGTCCACTGCAGCACTTGGACGCTTGCTGCCAGGTGCTGAGCATCCGCACAAGGCATCAGGGGCAGCACGAAAACAGCGCGGCTCGCTACTTCTCGGGATGATGAACAAAATCAGCCGACTCTGAAGTCGAAGAACAGACGTTGTGGGTCTGGAAGTCTTCAAAGGGAACGCACCTGCCGCTGCGTCCGGCGCAGCCACCACCAGAGCAGTTGCAGCTGCGAGCTGCGCCGTATTGGATGCTGCGTCAGCTACTTCCCGCTTCCGCCGCAGCCGCATGCGCTCCCCAAGAAGAAATTCTTCCACTGCCGCCACCAGCGCTGGCGACGCGCCTTCCAGGCTGACAGCCTGTGTGACAACAGAGAAGTCATCAGCCACAGCAATCGCGGAAGGGTGTTGTATGTTATTCTGCGACGATCTGCCTGCGCCACAGCCGCTCCAAGAAGAAAGTCTCCCCTGGCTGTCTCCAGCCCGCTCGGCCCGCCACAGTGCAGCACGCCTACCAGCACCACCACCGGGATCGAATACGAGACGATTATGCACAAAGAGGTTGAGAGGTCGATAACCGCCTCACCTATTTAAGGCTGCCTGCGAGGCCAATGCCTCAGTGCAGCGCACCCGCTGCTTGAACTGGCGAGCCCTCTTCGTAATGTTACTGAGCTGGTCAGAAGATCATCGGCAGATAAAGGGGGACCAACCCTTCGGTGGGCTCACCGACAAGACCGACGCCCCAGTGCAGCACGCCAGGCGGTTGGGCTTAGGGTTTAGGGTTTAGGGTTTAGGGCGGCGTGCCCGCCACGTCAGGAACTTGACGTCGGAAAGCGTCACCATATAGGCAGGGTTTGGGGTTTAGGGTTTAGGGTTTAAAGGACCCGCCTCGTTGGAACCTCCTGCCAGGCCCACGCCCTGCAGCACGCCGGCGTCACCGCCGCTCCAGGGCCTGACTTGCTCAGTATAATGTTGGCAAAAGAGGTTTACAAGAAGCATCTGCAGTCCCACCTCATTGGGCCCGCCCGCCAGGCCCACGCCCCAGTGCAGCACGCCCGCCGGAGTGACCGCCTTCGCGGGGTCCGACGCCCAGATGCCGGGCCCCATGGCGGCTTTGAGGCGCGCAACGTCTGGGTTCTGCTCCAGGAACGCGGAAATGACAGGAGCGACGAAGCAGCCGGCGGCGGCGGTGTCGAACAGCGATGGAAAAGCCTCCAGCAGCGCCTGCAGAAGAGGAGTGGTGGAAACTTCAGGGCACTGACTGATGACGGCTGTGTGGCCCTGATGTGTTGAGAAGCGCTCGAGTTGTTCAAGCAAGCAGGAAAGGCTGCAGCAGCGCCTGCAAGACATAGGGCCCAGGTTGCAATCCCCCCTATATATGTGCGTCTGCGGCGCTGGCGCGACTGCAGTACACGAGGCGGACTGCAATTGAACAACCAATCGGCGGCAGAGGTGAGGGCTGAGCAGGAGGGACAGATACCATTGTGCAATGGCAGGGTTTATCCGACTGCCAGCCCCTGCCTGCCGGCCCCTGCGCTTGTGTGGTGGATTAAAAGCGGGTGATGCTGCGGACTCTGCCTCTGCCAGGACAGGCAGGTCAGTTCCGTGGCGCAGACGATGGCAGTCAGCTCACCTCCAGACACACCAGGGTGTCGCGTCTGCCACATAGTGGTGCATCGCGACCCAAAGCACCATCGCCTCCAAAGACGGCGTCACTTTGGTGATATCGAGTCGAGCTTCAAGCACCCACCGCCAGGCACAGCACGGACATAGCGCGCGCAGCATGGTGGTGCATCATCGCCCACGGCACCAGAGCCGCCAGCAGCCGCGGCCGCAGCGGCGCGGCGGCGGCCTCCGGCGCTCGCAGCGCAAACTGCGTCGCCACCAGCGCCAGCGACGGGATCGCGTCAGCCCTGTGCAACGAACGAGGGGCACCAGGTGAAACCGATGCAGCGATTGACCCGAGATACGTTATCTGACACACTTTGCTGACGCGGATTCGTGCGCTGGAATGCATGTTGCGTACACCTTGCATGGCAACGCTGCTGCGGAGCACATGGCAAGTCCAGTGAGCTGCGCCTAAAACCCTATACAATGGATCAGCGGTGACAGTACGATGCCAGGCCTGGCAGAGAGCGCTCACTTCCTCGACGAGTAGGCGGACAGCGGCGGAAGCAGGAAGGCCTCCGCCAGCTGCGGCGCCGCCAGCAGCAGGTGCCGCGCGATCGCCTCCTGGTACTGCCGCACGCTTGGCACATCGTTCGCTGTCTGCACATCGCCGGGGCTAACAGGATGTGCATCTCCCGCAACAAGATACTGATGTATGGGGCGTGTGCACCGACGGCAGGTCAATGCGACAGGAAGATGACTGGAAGTAGCCGCGTGGAGGCTGTCAAATGCCATCAGCTCAGACGAAGATGTTCCGGGTTGCATCAGCTGCTCAGGTTCTGGAATGCAGCGGCTGCTCAGGTCCCTGCACAGGACCATGGCAGGTGGAGATCACAGAAAATAGCTTATTTAAAATAGCTTATTTAAGGTATGAAAATTTAATTAAAACTAAAATCAAATCCCGTTGGAGTTGTAAATTCACGCAGAAAAGCAGCTGGCGCACCTCGAAGATGGCGTGCAGCTGCTGAAGGGTGGGCTGCGCATCCGTTAGGGAAACTGCGGGGCACAGCACGCAAAGCGCCTGCCACAGCCGGATCTGCAGCAGAACAGCAAGTTCGGAGGTCCAGACAGGGATGCGGGACAGACTCATCTCAATGGACTGATAAGCCAGAAGCCACCATCTTGGCAGGGAGTTACCCAAGGTGACGCAGGAGATGCTGTGTCACTGTCAAATCTGCAGGTGCCAGTAGTAGCTGACCTTGCGGCGGTGCACGAGGGTGTTGATTTTGTAGTCTCGGGTCGACAGCGCCGGGTCCATCCGCGCCAACTGGAACAACATGCGCCACAGCGCTGCCGCCACCTCGCCTGTGGCCAAAGCCATTAGGGCCTCACAATGTAGCCCGAGCTTGACTGCAGTTGGCGCACGCAATGCGTGTTTTCACAGGAGATCCGCTGCTGCACTCGAGCGCATTCCGGCCTTGTTGCCGCCGGCACTACAGAATTCAAGCTCGGCACACTGTGAGCTGCTGTCGGGTGTAGAGTATTTGGCCAGCATGCACATTCGTGTCAGCTGATGTAAACATTACAACAATGTTGCTTGCGCTGCCGTCGCCGCTGCGGGTCGCCAGCTGGTGTGTGGCGCAGATCGAGGCGACCCGCGGTGAGGCTGAGTGGAAAGTTCCTGTCTGACTGAGGTAGACACCAACCGTCGGTCTGAGACAGGAGCTCTTGCCTGCGCTGCCGTCACCGCTGCCATCACCGCTGCGCGCTGTCAGCTGGTGCGCGGCGCAGAGGGCGGCGACCCGCGGCGCCAGGCGAGTCGCGCCCCACGCCTCCGCTATGGCGCCGCCCGCCCGCCGCAGCGCCTGTGCATATGCGTCGCCACCTGGGACAGCCTCCTGCAGGAGAAGTTCTTTTTTTATCCGCGGTAGAAAAGGAAATAGATGAGAATCCGGGATTATCTACAAAGAGAAAATATATGAAATATAATCTGCTCGCTGTTTCGAGAAAAACGGGTATCTGTCACCTTTCGAATCATTGGATATGTGTCCTCGTGATCCAATTTCTCTAGTCATTCAACCGAGCTCTTGTCATCCAACCGACGCACAGAGCCGAGCAGGCATATGGGCAGCAAGGTTGGTTCAAAGCGCCAAACCGGCACAATGTCGGATGCGGTTGCCTCGTTGATGTCTGTCTGCCCGTCCAGCAGCAGCGACCGGAACTCCTCCAGATAGCAGCTCGCCACCGCGGGGCAGGACGCCCAGGCCGCTGCCAGCGGCGCAGCCGCGGCGGCGCGCAGCCGCACCGCCTGCTCGCCCCTCCTCAGCAGCTTCCGCACCAGCCAGTGCAGCGGGCCGTCGTCAGCATGCAGCGCCATCCTGCAGTGTCCAAGCCAGTCTCCAACCGAGCAGGTGCTTCTGAAACTGCGGTGGCAGTTTGTCGAGCAGCTTTGCAGGCGTGTCCTGCCGGACCAAAGCTGCTCTGACATGATCCCTTTTAAATTAAAAATTTCAGTAATTATATATATTTCAAGTAAAATTTTTCTAATTTTCTCAAACCTTTTCCTGTCCATGGAAAATTTAGATGAATCTAATAAAACGGCGAGAATCGTTGGTCAAGTGCCAACCTCACGCTCACTGCTCGAAAATCGATTAATCTTGCGATTTTTTTTGTTGGCCAGCAGGCAGCGAGTGCTGGAGCAGAGCCGTACTGGCACACCTGGGGTCGGCGGCCTCGTGCACTGCCAGTAGCGCCGGCTGCAGGAAGGAGCCGCAGAAGGCGAACGCCGTCGCCGCCCGGCGGTCGTCGGAATCAGCCAGCGCGGACCAGCAGGGTTTAGCGACCGCCCATACTACCGCGGCGAGTCCCGTACTCGCGTCGCTGCCGTCGGCCGCCAGGCCCATTGCCAACGCCGCGGCTGCCACCTCAGCAGGACTCGCCGTCGCCAGCGCACACAGGCACTGCCTGCGGCAGGCACGATCGCCCCAATTTACGGCGTGCTCGATGCAACAGCAAACTGACAGTGTCGCCCTGAAGTACCTCTTCGGGAAGGGGACACACAGCAGCGACTGCAGCTGTCCGCTTCTCAACGTGCAGAGGGGTCATCCAGACTGCATGTGGACAGAGAACCAAGGTGCGCCACGCGAAAGCCATGCACGTTTCAGCCTCACCTGACGCATGCCAGGATGTGCAGCAGCGTGTCCGGCTGGGCGGCCTGCGCGTCCCGCGCTGCTGCCGCCAGCACCGCCCCCAGCGACGTGCCATCCAGTCGATCTTGCGCGCGAGACTGAGCCGAATCCGAGTCGCCCTGCTGCTGCGCCACCGCGGCCGCATCGAGCGCTGCCGCCAGGAAGACCCACATAGCTGCCTGCAGTAGAGCGGTGGCCTGTGCACAGCAACAGTAGCTGTCAGTAACTGGAGCGGAAGTCATCAGTCATTCTGAAGACGAGGTGGGAAACCACACGAACATGGTGATGGGAAACCACGAGATCTTACCATCCAACTTGGAGGTGAGGCGGGCAGATTGGGATTGCGGCTCACCGCAAAGTTCGGCGCACCTTGGAGGCGACAGTCTGCGCAAAACCGAGCAGGTCTGCTGTCGCCTGGCTGCCCTGCAGGAGGCCCAGCGAGCTGAGCCGCCGGCAGATGGGCGCAGCGCATGTCAGCGTCGCAGCCGCAAATTCCTGCTGCACCGCTCCCTGCGCCATAGTAACCTTCCTAATGTTGCGGACAGAGGAAGGGAGCACGGCAGGAAAAATATTGTTCTGGGCTCGTTGCAGATGACGAATTGATGTCATAAAGCGCGACAGATCATGGGAACATGCCACGAGCTCAGATTATGCTGAGACGCACGTGCTATTGGTGCAAGCACGTGCCTCAGCAGGGTGGGGACTCTGCACGAGGTCGCGCAGCCAGGAATCAGCCTCGGCCACCAGCGACGCGAGCGCTGCGGCGCGGCCCCGCAGCAGGCTGGGAGCCGCCTGCAGTGCCGCGAGCGTCGCCTGCAAACGAAGACAGCTGGCGTTGGACATTTCGCGAGCCAGATCGATTGCACAAGTGTTCGGTTGAGGTGAACGCACGTCTGCCTGTGGCAGTTGAGCATGCTGGCAGGTGATTGCGGGACTTGCCTCCAATGCGTCAAGGGCGAGGCTGGCAAACGCGACGTCCGCAGCCAGTGCCGCCGGCAGCGACGACGCCCTCGCTGCATACTCGCGCGGCGCAGCGGCAGCCTGTATATAATACATATATTATAATGATTAATGATTAATGATTAATGATTATGATACATATGATCAAAGTCGAACACTTGCACGCGAGTGGAGTGAGCAACCGGTGAACCTGCAGGCGAGCTCAGCATCTGAGGCAAGGCCGCCATGAAGGTGCAGCGGCAAATCTCGCACAACAGGTCCACGCGCAGGGAGAAGAGGAGCGCAGAACAGGTTCTGCATGCTGCAACACCCCCGGCAGAGGCATGCCTCGGCCGTGTTGGGCAGGGACCCGTCCCTGCCGGCACAAACATTACGGGGTCTGCACCATGTTCCGGATTGATGCAGGTTTTTTCATCGGCAGTGCCTGCCTTTGCTGCCGGCAGCTGCGGGCGCGAGCCAAAGACCGACACCGCAGAGTGCAGCGCTGGCGCCAGCTCCGCGTTCTGCCGCGCCACGATTGACGCCATGCGCTGCGCCAGCCAGGTCTCGCTTGGGCCTGCAGGTAATGCACACAGGAGGATTCTGCAGAGAAGTTCCAAGCGACGATAACAGATTTGGCACTTGAGAACATGCGGCATTGCGCCACATAACCTCAAGTGTAGGTGCAGCGCTCACCCTTTTCACGCAAGGCAGCCCAGTGCATGCCGGTGTCATCACCCATGCTGCTACTGCTGCATTTGCTCAACAGAAGGTTGCATGTCTGCCTGCAACAGAGGCCTTCAGCAGTGCCGTCAGCAGCAGCAGTGTGGCCTCCCGCCAGCCACGCGGCGCGTAGCGACGCCGCCACAGGCCGCCCACCTGCACAGTTGGGAAAGAGTGCTGATGGACATCGATATTGAGCACCGATGCTCCATATCCAGAGCTCCAGAGCTGTTGTACTCAACATTACAAGTTCAACATCATCAGAGTGATGACAAAAGCTGTTCTAGGAGCAGCAGCACCTCAAGAGCGTGGGTTGTGCCAGAAATCCGTTCGTCCAGTGGACGTCAGCAACACTTTTCTGAACGCAACAAAGTGATCAACGGGGTCTGCCACGACTGTCTCACTTGCTGCTCGACGGTGTCGAACAGGCGTTCCCAGACCGCCTCCACGCCGTCCAGCTGGCAGGCGCCCACCAGCGCCAGCCGCGCCCACCTGTGCAGGGGCACATTGCATCGTTACTCCAGTACACACCCTCAGTCGTCACTTAAATATCACGGTCTTGGCTGAAGCTGGAACATGGCACGTTCGTAGATCGGAGGCACAGCCATCGGTTGAGCAGATGAAGTGATAGGTATGCGGAATCCGAAGCTCAACAGTATTGAGTTGAGGCAATTGCAGCGATAGATAGCGAGAGAGAAGCATCTGTATCATTACCTGTCAGCAGCTGCCCGCCAGGCTTGAAGTTCAGCTGCGGCGACCGGGGCATCAGGTGTTGCGGCGCCGTCGTGCGCAAGGCCATCATCACCGCTGCCGATGCCGCCTCCCGCCAAACCGCTGGGGTTGTCAGCGCCGTCGCTGCCGCTGGCGCTGCCGCCGCTGAGCAGCTCCAGCAGCACGGGCTCTAGCGCCGCCACCAGGCGTGTGCCGCTGCCGGCGCCGCCCGAAAACAGCCACGCTGCAGGAGAGACCGCTGGTCGTGCGATGCTGTATAGTGTGCACATGGGCAACGCAGATTTCAGTTGACAAGGGCACTCGAGGGTCGTCCTTTGCATACCGCCAGGGGCGGACAGATACAGGCGCTCTGGCAGAGGCCAAAGCCCAGCAATGTCTCCGCAAGTTGCCTCGCCAAAGAAAGACTGGCATGCGTGAGGATGTGGTCGCTGCTAGTCCAAGACCTCACGTGCCGCAACGGTGAAACACAGGTCGCAATGGTGCTCCAACATCAAGCAGGGCATGTCAATGCCCCAAGTTCTGCATTCCGGTGCCGGACTCAGTGGACTCAGTGCCTGAACCTTTCCCCTTGGATGCCAGACTCAGTTTCTATCGACAATGCGCACCGGCGGCTGCAGGATGCAGCGCTCCGCCCGGGGCGAGGCTCGCCAGCGGCGCCTCGGCCAGCAGCGCGCCAGCGCTCTCGGCGTCTGACGTCACCGAGGCCGCCGCCAGGCACGCCGCCACCTCCAGGATTCCTGGCAGTAGCAGAAATTCGAGCCACATCAAAGACAACTACTGAAACTGGGCGAAAACACGGATTCCTCCGATCTGCTCATGTTCAGCTGGGCGGGATGCGAATGCCCAACCAACTGCACGATGTTGATCGACGGACAGCTGCGCCCCAATTGCAGGGCGTGTTCGATGTGCAACAAGCACGCAGCACCTGCGCATGAGCCTCGCACCTTGCAAGGACTGCTGTCGGAGGGCGGGGCTGTGCAGTCTGTTGGGCAGTGACGCAGCCGCCCGCCGCAAGCCCCGCAACACCTCAGCGGCCCAGGCTGCATCTGGAGACGTGTCTGCATGACAGTAGACAATGGCTGCTTCCA
>JAABUL010004252.1_pt1 | contig 19479 bp, 13 predicted proteins | sample 5559151 | NCBI WGS metagenome assembly JAABUL01 (sample SAMN10711876, study PRJNA513368) | rock metagenome | isolation source: Antarctica rocks | place: Antarctica: Victoria Land, Pudding Butte sud | reverse complement strand
ATTAATTAGCAAATTATTAAAGCGTCGAACAAGTTTGTCGCAAAGCAATTAAGTTAAATTATTAAAATGTTTGCATTAATCTTAATTATAAATTGAATTTTATACAATTAAAATCGCACTTTCTTTAAGATTTTTATAAATTTTTAATATTTTTGTTTTTTAACGTTGTATTAAGATTTTTGTTCGCTTTAAAGCTTACTCTTATATTGTAAAAAATGTTTTTTCTTTGTTATTGTATCAATTTACATTAATATAATTTTTAATCTTTTAAACTAGAATTTATAATCAAAATAATCTTGTTAGCTAAAATAAAATAGTTTAAAATGCGTATTGTTAATGTATTTATTAAAGCAATCTTTAATTTATTTATAACGTCTTGTTGTTTAATGTTTTATACAAAGACATATTTTGTTTTAAACAAACAATAAATTGACTTTGCGATAATTACAAATTTTAATATTTAAATTTAATAATAAACGCATACTTTTATAAAGACTCTAGCTTCAAAAACGTTTTTGCACGATAATTACTTAACAATTTTAATAATTTTAATATTGTTAAGAAATTGTTTATTAAAATTATATACAAAATCGACAATTTTAATTTTTAACTTACAAAATTAAAATTTTTCGTCAAATATAATGTATTTGAACAATTTTATATTTGTTAATATTGTATTTAATTATTAAATATATTTTAAAACAAATAATTTAATTTTTTAGATTGTTTTTTTGTTGTTGTAATTTGATTTAAATTTTTTTACATTTATGTTGTTTACAAATAAATAACATTTATTAAGAAAATTCTTTAAAATACGTATTACAATTTTTATAAATTAAGCAATTAAATTAGTAGCATTTTCTAATAGACAAATTATTTTAAGTAATTTAAAAGAAGTTATAAAGACAATAAGATTGCGACTCTTTAACGCGAAACTTATTTAATTGTATTTTGAAAAAAAATTAATTAATAACGCAATTATTATTTCGACAAATTCTTTTGCAAACTCTTCGATATTAGAAAATATATTAACATTTCGAATAATTACTTTGTTTATCTTTATAGTCGTATTAATTATGCGATATTTGTTCTTCTTCTTTTTATTTATTAGAAATTAAGAATTTTGATAGAGATTATAATAGTATTTTAGCAAACTTGTTTAAAAACGTTTTTTTAACATTTTAATTATAATAAAATTTAATATTTAAGAAATTAGAAATTTTAAAATTTGTTATGTTTTATACTTTATAATGCGAATTTCTTAATTAAATATAATCTTTGATTTAATTTTGTCTATCTTAGCAAAACTTTATATTAAGATAATTTTACAATTAAAAAGTATTATAATTAAGAGTTCTTATTTTTGCGAAAAAAGTTCGAACTTTATACTTAGTTTCTAAATGCGTTTCTTAATAAAACAAGAGTCGCATTTAATGCTTAAAAACTTAGACATTAAAAAGAGATTATATTTTTTGTTAAGTTTCTTTTGTAAATTCTTTGTAATTAATAACTTTAATATTTCTTTTTAATTTAAATACTTATTTAGAATAAAATTATTTAAATTGCTTGTATTTATTAGATTTGTTTTTTAAGTTTTTCGCTTATATATTGTATTTATTCGAATAAATAAACGTAACGCAATAAAAGATTAACAAAGAATATTAAACTTTTTAGACAATTAAATAGTAAAAGTCTCTTTTATAATATATAATTAAAAAGTTCGAATTATTAATAATCTTTAAAATATTTAAAACATAATATTAATTCGAATATTTGCTTAATTCTAATTAATTGTATTGACAAACAAATAGACGCTAATATTGTTTGTCTATTTTAATTAATTAGAATTTTGTTAATTTTTTCTTTTAATTCTATTTTGCAACATTATTATTCTAATAATTTTAATCTTTATTTTCGAAAATTTCTTGCAATTAAATTTGCAAAATCGAACAATTGTATTAATTAAACAATTATCTAAAGATTTAAAATTTTTTTTAAAAACACAATATTTTTATCTTTGTTGCTAAAATAATTAATAAACATTTTTAAAATACTAATACGTTTTGCTTTGTTTTTAAAATAAATTGTTAATTTTAAGAAATTGTTGTTTATATTTACAAAACTTATTTAAGTACTTCGCTAAAAAGATCGATTTAATAGAATTTTGTAATTAAGTTAAGAAACAATAGAAATAAGAATATAAATTATTATTTTTTTAATTAACATCTTTGCATCTTTTATTATTTCTTCGAAACAAATACGTGCTTTCGTAACTTCTATTAATAAAATAAAAATATTTTGTTAAATAACTAAATTAGTTTTGTTCGCAAAACTCTTGTTAATACAATTAATTTTCGCATTATTATTAAATATCGCTTTAACTTTAACATTTTTTAATTGCATTTATATAATTAAACAAACAACAAAATATAAAGTTTTAAAAGATTTTATTTTTGCAACAATATTCTTAAAATAAACAATTTTAATAAATTTAGCGTTAATTAATTTTATAATGACAATTGTTTTTTTCTTTTTTTTGTAAGCTTTTAAGATTTTCTTTTTATTATTATAGTATCAAATTTTTTATTAAAAAAAGAACAAAAGAAAGAGCGACTTAAATTAGAACAAAAATCTAGAAAATTTATTATTTTTATTTTTATTTTTAAGATAAAAATACTTTGAGTTAGAGTTTTAAAATCGATTTGATTTTTTATAATTTGTAGCATTCTCTTTGAACGTTTTATTTGTTATATATAGTTTGTAAAAGTCTTTTGCTTTTTTTTAGATTTAATTTTTTAATATTTAATAACTCTTGAATTAAAATTAATTATTGCAAAAACGTTTTTTATTATAATATTTTTTACTTTTGTTTTTACTACTTTTTTCTTTATATATATTTTTTCTTTTGTAACTTTTGTTATCTTTGAATAATTTTTAAATTTGACGTTTTTAATCTTTAAGAATCTCTTTTTTTTTTAATTTTTTTTTTAATTATTTTAATCGATTGCTCTATTAGAAGCTTCTAAAGCGTTTATTGCTTAAAAGAATCTTGTTTTAATTAAATTTTTCAAATCTTTACTATTGTTTAATTCGATTTATTATTATTTTTATCTTTTAACGAAGAACTAGTATTTAATTTTATTGCTATTATTGTAATTATAGAATTTCAAATACGATTTTGCGTTCTTGATTAAAAGTAAATTCTTATAGTCTCTTTTTTAATCTTCGCATTATTAAGAGACAACTTTATTTCTTTATTTTTAAAATTGTTAAACTTATAACAAATTTTGTTGCTTTCATTTATATAAATCTTTTTATTTATTATTAAGATTATTAACTTTAAACAAACTTATTATCTATACAAATTGTAACAAAATAAACACTTATTTAATTTTAATTTTAATTAATTGTATTTAAAAACAAATGCAAATTCTTAATAAATATAAATTGTTTTTTAAGATAAATTTTAAATTGTTATTTAAATTTAAGAAAATGCAATATACGAGACTTTTTGTAGTTGCGTTGTTATTATTCGTTAAATTATTTAATAAATCTTGTTCTTTATTATTTTGCGAACATTGTTAATCTTAAAATCTTTAAAAGTTCGTATTAAGATATTTAGAGTTTTGTTAATTTTCGTATTTTCAATTGCGATTGCTAACGATACTAAGAGAGCAAAAATTATCTTTAATGTAATTTTCTTCTTTATAAGATTTTGCTTCTTGCTTATTATATTTATTAATTTACTTATATTGATATTCGCAATTCGCTAAGTAGTTTAATTGCTATTAATGCTTATTTTTCGTATAATTGTCTTATTTTTAATTAGTTTTATAATTGTCTTGTATAATAATTTAAATATTATAATAATTGCGTTGTTTAAATTAATTTTATGCTTTTGCATTATCTTAGTGCAAATGTTACAATAAAGATTTTTCAAATATTACGAGAACTTAATGTATTTATCGACTTAATCAAATTTAATAAGCTTCGAAAAAATAACTTTAAATTGTTAATTATATTTACGAATATTATTCGACTTCGTTTTTAATACGTCTTTTAAAAACTTTAAAAAAGCACAAAAGTTAATTTTTTAATTTAAATTCTTATCTTTATATTTCTTTTTTAATTTATTTATTATTTTAAATTATTTTTTATTTGTTTAAGCAACAATAAACTTAATAAAGTTCTCTATAAGCTTATTATAGTATCGAAACAACTTAATAATTTTGTGCTAAAAAATAACTTTATATTTATTACAAAAATTCGAAAATTAATTTAGAAAGTTAATAATATTAAATTTATTAAAGTGCGATGCTTTTAACGTTTCTAAAAAAGACATAGAAATTACGTAGTAATAAAGTTTTACAATTTTTATAAAATTATTAAGTAAACTTGTCGTTAACGTAGATACGTTAAAAAAAAGTTTTGCGATTTTTTTATTGTTTTGAGACATTGTTTCTAAAAGAATAACTTAATAACAAATAGTAAAAGTAACAATTATTAAGTCAAAAAAACTAGTAATAATAATTAATTCAAAGAATAATATTTTTAATTTGCAAATCTCTTTCTTTTCTTTGCAAAAATATCGAAAAAAAAAATTCTTTTTTCTTCTTAGCTTTGCGTTGTTTTTTCGTTTATTGCTTTTTCATTTTTTTGATTGTTTATAAACAAGCGTTTTCGATCTATTGTTTTTTCTAATTAATTGTTAATTTATTGTTAATAAATATTTTTGCGTTAAAGATTTGTTTTAGTCTTTATTAAAAAAAGAGTTCAAATAGCGTTTTCGCTTTTAAGCAAATAAATTAATTATATTGCTAAGAAGTTTCTTTTAATAACGTTATTATAATTAGCGAGCAATTTATTGTTTTAACAATAGATACTAGTCGCAATTTTAATAAAACGTCTTAATCTTTAAATTTACAATTTTTATCGCTATTTTTAATGCTTTAATTTTGTCTTTTCTTTTCTTGCTTTTTAATTTAATAATATTTTGATTCTTAAGTTGTTAATTTCGTATTTTTGATTCTTGAAATTTCTAATTTTAATAATTTGTTAAAGTTAACTTGTTTTTTATACTTTTTTTTTTATGTTTTTAAGTTTTTGAATTCTTGAATTTCTAAGATTGTTTTTAGAGATACGTCGACAATTTGTTGTTTTAATGTTTGTTGTTATAATTAAATTTTCGCGTTAAGCTTTAATATAATAAGATAAAAATAAAATTCTAGTTAATAGACAATTATAACAATAGAGATTTATCGCGATATATACATAAATTGCACTATATAATTTAATAGTGTATTGAGTAGCTAAGATTCTAAGATTTAAGTGAAAGAGATCGCATATGTATTGCAAATAGATTGCTAGTACTAGTGACAAGCATTCCCAAGTTTATAACCTAATATCATCTAGTTATCTAGCTACAATATAATTGTTGCAAAATCTCTCAAATTAACAATAAAGTATTGCAATTCTTAATTGTTAAAGCATTAAAATCTCTATAATTTATATATATACGCAAATTCTTATTAGACTTCTTAACTATAAGAGTAAAAGCAATATACTATAAAATATTATTGCAAATTTGATTTTTGCTTTTTATATTATTTAGATAGATTTTAATAATTTCTTCTTTTTAACAAAATATATTATAGACTTTTTTAGTTAAAGAAGTTGTTTTTAAAATAAAATTAATAATAAAATTAATACTTTTATTAAGCAACAACTTGTTAATTTCTTGCAAATTAAAGAGCTTAATTTATTGTTTAAATTTCGAATATATTTGCTTTTTAAATTGTTTTATACTTGAAGAATTTTGTTTAAATTTAATATAAAATTTGTTGTAATTATTAAAGATAATAGTTGCAATATTTATAATTATATTGTTGTCTACAATATAAACTAGATATTTGTTGTTTTTCTTTAACTAATTTAGTATAGCAAAGTGCTTAAATAATATTATAATTGTCTTGTAGTTTTGTTTAATAGCAAGCTTTAAAAATGCAAAAATATTTATTTAATAAATATCGATTTTATTAAAAGACTTTAAAAACAAATATTTTAATTGCTTATATTAATTGTTAAAAATCTCTAACAACTATTAATTTAACAAATAGTATTTTATACAATAGTTAAAATTAAACTCGAAAATTATATATTATCTTTAATTTATATATTATACTTTTTAATTTAAAGTATATTAAGAATAATTGCATATTATTTTAATTTAATTATTAAATATTATAAAATATTAATATATTTACTAAGATTAATAGTAGTTTAAGCAATATAAATAATATTAGAAACAAATTTGTTATTAATTAAACGCAATTTAATAAAATTTTAAAACAATATAATAAAAAATTTATAAAGTTTGACAAACTTTTTATTAACAAAAACTCTATTAAAGATTTTAATATCAATAAATAGTATTATTTTAATACAGTATTTATTAAAGAACAAATAAGCTTAATTTAAATAAATTTTAATATAAAAATCTAGTTGCTAATTGTTAAATAGTTTGTTATTAATTGTATTAAAACTAAGCTTAACTTTAACAAACAAAGTTCTATTTTATAAATTAAATATAACTTTAAGCTTCTTTATTGTTTTTTTTATAAATATTAGTTTTTGTTTCAAATTGCAATTCTTGTTAAAAATATTTAATTTTTTGATTAGCTAAAGTTATTTAAGTTGTTATTTAAGATATTAAAGAAATTATTTTTTCTAAGTATTATTAACTCGAAGTTACTAATATTATAAGTCTTAAATTTAACAAAGGCTTTATTCTTAATTTTAGCTAATTTGTTTTTGCAAAAAATATCTTTATAATATAATTTATATCTTAATTTAAAATATTTTCGACAAAGATTTAAAGACTTAATTTTGTTTTTAAAAGTTTAAAGTTATATTTCTATATTTTATTTTTAATTGCAAGTAGAATTATGCGTATTAAAATTACTATTATTGCGAATATTTATATTAATATATTTAGAGAACTTAGAGATATTAATACAATTATTTTGTTTGTTAATACTATCGATAACTTATATATAGATAAAAGTTTAAATAATTGTTGAATAAAATCTTTTTATTTGTTAAAGTTTAAATCAATTTTACAAATTAATCTAATAAGTTAAATTAAAATAATATAGCTTGTTAAAATAATATAGCAATTTTAAAATCTATAGTTTAAGTTTTTGTTAAATTAATATATTTTATCGACTTCTAATATAGAGACTTTAATTGCTATAAATATAAAACAATTAATATATTAATTAAAGATTTCGATATTTTTTATAGCAAATTTGAGCAATATAATTTTAACAAAATTGCGTTGTTTTTTGTTTAAATTGTTTTATTAAATACTTAAGTCTTTAAGCAAATTATCTATTGTTAAATAAAGATTAACAAATTTATTAAACAAACAATACTTAATTTTTCTAAAAATATTGTTAATAATCTTAACAACAACAAGATTAAATTTAATTTTCTTAAAGATAAAATATTAAAAAGTATTATTAAACTTAGAAATTAGCACAATAATTTATTATTTAAACTTTTCTAGATTTTTAATAAAAATAAAAAAATCGAAAAAGTATTTATTGTTTTTTATATTTTATAGTTTCGACTTAAAATTACAAACAAAATAGATATTGTTAAGTTAATCTCTTGCTTGTAAACTAAATTTATAAAAATAATTATATTTGTTATTGTTATTAAAGTTGTAAATTATATAAATAGACTTAACAAATATAATTTCTTTACTTTAAAAAAAAGAAAACTTTTGTTTTAATTAACGTACAATAATTTTAAACAAATTGTATTAAACTAAAGTATTATTGCATTTATATCGAAAACAATATATTGTTTTGTTGCAAATATTAATTGTTGACTTTATTTAACTTAAATAAATTTCTAAAGATTTAATTTAAATTTTTAGCTTACAAATAAAATTAAAATTAATCTTTTTATTAATTTGAAACTTAACAATAATAGTACTATTTTTATAAAGTAGTTGAAGCTATTTTTTTATATTATTTTTAATTGCTTTTCAAAGAAGTTAAAATTTTTTTATTAATTTTTGTTAAAATTGTTAAGCTAATTAACTAAAATACAATATTAATCAAACTTATTTTTGTTTTTTTTCTTAATATATTTGTTACAAAATTAAGCAAAACTATTATCTAGCAACTAATATATTAAAGATCAAATTAGTATATTTAACAAATTTATATTGTTAAACAAATTTAATTTAATTAGTTTATTAATTATAATTTTGTAAAAATTAAATTAAGCAAATAATAAAAATTCGAATATATTGTTTTTAAATAAATTAAAGTGCTTTTTGAACTCTAAATTGTCTTCGAAGTTGTTTTAATCTAATAAAGAATTTAAAAAATAACAATTGTAACAAAAAACAATATTAATATTTGATTAATTTTTATTTATTAAGAGTTTCTTAAATAACTTCGATCCGAACAATGCTTCCTCTGCCCATGGGAACCTAGCACACCAACTCAGGCGTCCAACCGAGATCTCGCTGACTTCCGGATACAGCAAGAAAATATTACCTCTCTTGACGTCGGGTCAGAGATGCCGTTCTTGCTGCTGCCTCGACTGAGGCTCGTCCCCATACTCGTGAGGACCACTAGGCAATATGAAGCTATGGACCGAAAATCTTTGCAGACAGAGACAAAACGCGGTCGGCTTGTCCGCGAAGGATCCTGCCACGCCCTATGGCTTCGCATTTTTACAACGAGCTGCCCAAAGAGCGTGCTCACGAGCTGCTGGTAGATTCTCTACACGCGCCGACGCTCAGCATTGGATTGACTCCCAGCCCTCAAACATCAAATGCTTTTGACCCAGGAACGTCCGCGGCGTCTTCAGAGATCCACAACTCACTTTCTCCTTCGATCCTTCCTGTACTGGCCCTGGCAGTGATGTCAATTGTGGTTGAGTTGCTTGAGTGGCGGAGGATGAGGTGGAACATCAAGACCAAAAACATCAATTACTATATTGAAGTTCCTTCATTAATAAATACTCATTTTGCCATAATCTCTGAAGGCGCAATGCTATTGGCATGGAATTTCAGAAATTGCGTGTTGTGTGGCAATCTGTCCTGCCAAAGCCCCATACATCCTGCGTTTTGACAAATTCTCTGGCGCGGACAAGAGTGAAAAGCCCAACACCACGACCTTGGCGCTCGAGATACGAAGTTTTAGGGGGAACCTTGTGGATCATATATGAAACGAGTCCAGGCTCTAAACTTATATATAACGCTAGGGGGAATGAATTTTCTCAACTAACGATATGTTGGTCGTCTTTCGGAAGTCGCACAGCATCTTGCCCAGAGACTTGTACCTTGGTCTCGTCTATTGACTCAAGAAAGAAAGGCTAACATTCGATTCTACTTAGAAGGAAACCATGGGCGAGGACTCGAGGTATTGCGGAAGGAAGACCGAGATCGACACTCTCCTCCAACGAAAGTTCCCGGCTTGGTTCATGCAATGGCATGCACAGAAGCATCTCAATATCTACAGAATAAACAGTATCGAGGCCTTAGCTCGAGTCTATAGAAACTCTGAAAAACTCAGATTATATGGGATCGAGAGTGACACTCGACAGCAGAGCTCTAGAAGCATCCGGCACGATCGAAAGTCTTGGAGTCCTGGTGCAGTACTCGATGCCACGTGGCCAGACACTCTACCAGTAAGATAAATTTTAGTTCGAGATGCTTACTTAATTCTCAGTTGTTTCTATCCGGCGAAAAGGGTACACCCTTCGACGTCAAGCCTCTCGAACAATTACAATACCTGTTTTTGAAACCGAACACCAAGTATTGCGAGAAAACGACTGATGAATATACCAACATGCTGTGGAACTGCCCTGCATCATCAGTTGGTTAATTACAATGATCTCAAGTTAGTCTTCCCTAGAGGTATGATCGTGTTCACCATTTTTCGTCAAGACAAAGCTAACTTGTCTTTACGGCCTTTACAGCAGTACTTCCCATAGACTCTCTTGAATCCATTTTTCTGTTCGTTAGTCCCGAAACACAGAAAAGCTGGCTCTAGCTTTTTTAAGAGCGTGTGTCTCTTCAGCCAGCGTGATTTCTACGATTAGGTACTACGAAGGAGACGGAATACGTGAAGTCGCGGCCAAATGCCATCGTGGTAAGTTCTGGTTTACGTAGCCGTCTCTGGAAGATAGGGGATCTGTGTGACCTTCCAATCCTCCGATCTGGGAAAGACTGTGAGCACTTTGAACATCATGATTATGACTCAGGGTGAGTGGCTGAATGACGAGGTCATAACGGCGTACTTGAGGAGTTGAGTATCGCCGTTCTTCTTGCGGGTTACTCCCGACAACACCTCCCTGAAGGACGAGAAGTGAATTATCTCCACAGACAAGAACCAAGCTGTTGAAGATTGAGTACTTACCGACTGATCGATTCCCTATGGATCCCTTTCTGGCTTATTAACTCCCTTCGTCTATCTACGATATGATGCTTTTTGTCAAAAATGATAATGAGAGAGGAAATCAGTCAGCACAATACTTTCAAAGGGCTCTGAAGGAACTTTTGAGCGAGAGAAAAGCGCATTCCCTTTCGAGACTGCGAAGCCGATCACGGAAGTTCATGTGTGACAAATTTAGCCTGCAAGTACAAATAAGGTCTGATTCTAGTCGAAACCGCTAAAGTTTCGTGCTTCATTTCCATCAGTCTTGATAAGATATCCCGCGTCGTCTTATTATCTGGTGGTAACACATACTATTTCATTGTTACGCTTCTACTCTCTTACGCTGCGGCTCGCAATTCTGGTTTTCGAGAACACCAAATACTGCATCGCTGTTCATGTTACTGCCACTTTCATGGGGCTCGAAGCCGCTCAATAATGTGGCATACTTTGCTTTCGACGGTATCAAGCTCAGGTGGCAAGCATACAAGAATTTCCCTCGTATCATGGAGAATGCGAAGCAAGAGCTTGAGAAGGTGGAAGGAGATATAGACATCACCGAAGCACACATTCCGTTCATGTTGCTTCAGATTCCTTGAGAAGAATCAGGCAAGATTTCCCTCGATCTCACTGGGAACACATTGTTTTTTACTTGGAGATGTTCTTACAGGTTGGGGAGAAGATGAGGCGAGAGTATATTTCGGGAGAAATTCTTGTTTTCTCCTCTTTCTCACTCCTCTCCTCTATTCTTGTGGTCGTCGTCGTCGCTCTTCAAGAACCTCATCTTCTGCAACTCGACCAGCGACCTCGAAAATAGCCCGAAGAGCGAGCTGAAGGAGGGATCTTGGATGTACCTCCCTGAATCCCCAATATCAGTGGCGAGTAAGCCCCTTCGAACTTCTTTAGCACAGCATCTTAGGCATCTTAGGCCCCTTCGAGTGCTCAAATACAGTATCGGTTTTATATTGCCCGTATTGCCGTCAAGAATCTGACCGAGCTCCAAAGCTACATAGATGGGGTCCATCTCAAGCAGGATAGCTATCGTTGCCCGCATTACAACTACTCGGTTTCAACGCAATATCTTTGCGTCGATAAAACCCTTCCTTCCTTTTGCTATAAATTCAGATACTGAGGGACTATATCGGCAGCGTGTTGACGCCTTACGAGCGTTCAAGGAAGCCTGGCTGGATTTTCCGGACACAGAGAAATGGACCTTTCCACCTTTCAAAGAAGCGAGAAGCGATTATACTTGCAGAGTTTGTATGCAGCACCGCTATCAAACCAGGATGAAATAGAAGAAGAACAACCGGAATCGTTATTGCTGAAACTCTTGGAAGATGAAGACACTACCAAAGAGCAAAAGCTGCAGGAATCCTCGGATGTGAGTGACTCTCCAAATTTATGAGAATCCACCGTCACTGCGCACGACGGGTTTACACGCCAGTCGGGACTCATCGACCAAATGGAGGCATCGTTGAATAATATACTGTGCTTATGACCTACCCGAACACAAACCGTCTCACTGGCGTTGTTCGACCAATCTTCGATTAACTTCGAATTGCCCCCGGCGGGCCCGTAAGCAGTCGGATAGCTCGAAGCCAGTCCCCTTTTGCTTACCAATGTTAAGCACTTACTATCGACCTGTGCTTCCGGGTTGACTCCATCTCTTCTTGTACAACCTCAGGTCTGCGTTCATCCCAGCATCTAAAATATCATATCTCAATACATCTCGACTACGTCTGCGCTGCTTGGTTGCTTCGCCCTTCTATAATAATAAATGTTATTGGGCGTCGCGAGTACTGGCCGTTGCGCTTCAGAAGCGAATGTGGGTCAGCTCTACTCGAATCAAACAAGCGTTACAGACTCATCTCGCAAAACATAAGCCTACTGGACTATTTGCCCAGCACGAATCCCGCGTCCAACGCGATGCTACAACGGTGTTGGGTAGGCTTAAGCCAGGATGTACAGCGAATCTCTGTCACGATCTCTATTCCTGCAACCGGCTTCGGAGTTCGGATTTCCAATCTTCAGATACTTCGATTACGGAAACAAAAAGGGGCAGTCAGCTAGCTTGAGCGCCCTACCTACACATGGAGTGAGTAGACCACCCAAGCAGGGAGCACAAGGGAAGCGAACCATGCTGCGCCTTCAAGCGCATTGCCACATCATTGGTTGAGAGGTCTTTGAGGCCAGCAAAAGACTCATAGAGAAATTGAGGGGCGTTTATCCAAGTCACGGTATGGTCGTTCTACTCACTTACACTTTACAATTATTTTTGCGTACCTCCAGTATACACTATCAATATCATTGGATCTATATATGGCGATCAGCCGTACTGAAGTGAATTGGCTCCTGCGATGACCTTGAGGATAGCAAAGGAAGGTTACGAGAGGTGGTTCACCAATGGAACGAGAACAAGGCAATACGATTTTGAAAAGACGCTCTAGTATTCGCAAGAATAGCGCTCTATAGAACGGACCTGTCGAGAGCGGAGGTGGATTCCCAAAGCACCCATGTGAAGTGGCACCGCCCTGGTGGCGGTCCAACGGGCCAATCCTCAGCAGAGCGGCTGGTATCTAATCGTCGACTTTGAGCGGATCCTGCTCCCAATCATATCCCTACAACCGCCGGATCTCATCGGACTGGACTACATTGGTCTCATCACACCCATAGCACGGTCAGGAGCTAGATTCATAATAATATCCGTAGACTACTTCACCAGGGTTTGGCTGGCCGCGAGCCTTCCATCACGACAGTGGATCCCACTCTGAGAAGCATTCCTCCGCCAAGTTTATCGAGATGGAGGCCAAAGATGAAGCTTCCCTCAACCAGACACTGGATCGCATGGCACAACATCTAGGGCGAGAAAAGGAGCGTGCCGCGAGGAGAAATATGATTATGAAACCACTACCCCTATCTCGGACGTGCAGAACATTATTCGCGGTACACAAAAGCAACAGCAACAAATCCCGAGCTGTGTGTAGCCGTATTCTTCGGGGATCTTGCTGTTGCGGCCGTAATCTTCATCGGCATCGCATCCATTCGTCGATGATACCATTCAGATCGCGGCTGAACGCAGAAGTCTAAGAACCTGGCAACTTCGAGAACACTATTTCGGTTGACTCCCACTCCCAGAGCGCTATGGGGTTCGAGACTGCATCAACCTTGTCACACGTATCAGCAGACCCACGGTAGAGCTCGCACCGAGATAGATGTGTAACGCAGCACAAGTTCTTGGCCGGTGACAAGACTGGGGTAGACGTTGATACGGGTAGATATCTTCAGCAGCTCGTAAGGCGCCAACAGAGCTCCTCTAACGTTTTCCCGCTTATGCCAGACGTGTCCGAGATGGTGTATAGCATTCATGATATTCATGTCCGCGGTGAGCAAGATCGAGAAGTTGATATCTGTGCCGGGCAACGATCTCAAAGCGCAAAAACCGACTGCATAATAGATTGCCTTTTGCTGAAACGATGGAATTGGCGAAAGAAGCTTGCATGAACTTCTATATGGAGCAGGTCGGATTAGTGCCACAAGAAACTCAATCGCTACAGTAGTGGGCCCCGGATAAGATATTTTCGATGTAACAAGCAGATACACAGATTAGCAATTAGAAGCGCCATTTCGAGAACCAATGTCCGGTCTCCTGCTCTTGTGCATTACCATAATAGCTTTCTCACCGCTTGAAAACCAGAAAGGTGCGGCAGCATCGTAGACTGCTTGCTCCGTAAACATTGGCAGTGAGAACAGAGCCCCGATCCAAAGCCTCTGGGAGGTACGACACCCACGACATATAGCTGCTCGTGAGCACGTGATCGACGTCATGGACAGGAAAGGTAATAGATCGTGGTTGTAAGGGCTAGTAGAACACCAAACCGAGTGGAGACCTTACAAACCCAAGATTAGGTGATCTAACAACGCAGGTGGTGATAGCTTATAGACATGATTTCGCCGATAAGATAGCAAACCAATTAGCGTCTCTCACGTCGCAAAAGGGACCATATGCTAAACTTTGTGAAAGATGCGCATAATCAAGTCCAGAGTTGTCGCCTTCAGACATCCTGGTGAGGTCGATACTGTGTCGGCTCCTGGATTCGGGCGCAGAGTTGCGACGAGTATGGGACGCCTGGCCCATTTCCTCCGGTAAAAGACTGTGATCGTGTACGAGAACTATTGTTGCTTGATGTACGCGTGCTGGCGGAGACTTGCGAGTTTCCTAGGTGTTCACACCACCTAGTCTGAAAAGGGTTTCACTGATAGAACTACCGATTCTTCCTGATTCGGAAGGCGAATTGAATTTCCGAGTAAATGCTACTTGCTTGCTGCGTGCGACTGCTCCTCCGGTTCCTTTTGCTTTTGCCTCTTCTTGAACATAGCCCTCTGTCGCTTCTTGCTTCATTCCTCTCACGCCAGCCAGTGTTTGCAGCCTAGCTTTTGTTTCCAGATCAGGTGGCTTCTCTTCTTCAAACCGCTGCCGAGCTGTCTCTTTCTCCTCCTTCCTTTTCAAATCAGCCAACCAGCCAATCGTTGCAACCTCCCTAGATTCAACCGAATTGATTTTTATCCTCTTCTCTCACCGAGCATGCCTCTATCCCGGGGAGCCGGCGACGGGGTTCGCGAAATATGTCTAGGCTCTCCAGTATTTGTCCGGGAACTAGGGGATTCGTCACTATAAGAATGCACAATCCGATTCAGCCGAGTTGTATTTTCTATGCTCCTCGAGCTCTCCGACGGTTGGTGCGAGGATCTTCCCTCGCGCATCCTCCGTGTATGCTCGAACAAGATCTCCTGGTCACGCTCTGGTATCCAGCGCTTGATGATAATATAATTCGAATTCAGCTACACTGGGATCAATCTTAAATGCCTTACAAGAACCTCCAAAAGACTACTTACGTCGTTCCATTCCCAAGGCAAATCGTATAGATCTAAAGTATATGGGCTCAAATGCTTGCGATGTACCTTGATATACGTTGGTCGTGTGAGATCCATGATCTTCTCCTCTTTATGGTGTTCTCCTTTCTAGAAATTTCTTAATGATTGTTTCGTCGTAGCTTGCTGCAGCAAACTCCAATCGTACTTTTTCTTTGAAGATCTTGTCCGCTTCCAGCTTCTCCTTCTTGTTCTTCAACTCTTCTTCTAGCTTCTTGGCGTTGTACTCGTCGACAGCTCGCCTTCTCAACGTTTGCTCTTCTTCCTTCTGCCGGGCCGCGTCTTCCTCCTCTTTCCTCTCCAAGTCGGCCAGTCTATGCAGCCTCCTTTCCAAGTCTCCATCGTGCTCGCCCTCATCCGAATCTTCGTAAGTTCGAGGTAGGACGAATAATGCGAGCTCTTGTAGGTGCCGTGCTACATGTCGATCCCGGCCTTTCTCGGTACTTTGGAAGTCCCCACAGACGGCGCAGGTATGAGTCTCTTGCTGACTGCCGGCCACGGTCCGCGATGACTCTTCGCGACGGTGCACGGTTTTCAAGTGATGCAACCATGCATGCCTTGTGGCATAGAGCTTATCTGGAGTAGTGCATATTATCTCCGTGCAAACGTAAGGTTGGAGGTCACTGAAGACGTGCCGATGCCACGAGCGAGTGCTTTGTACAGTGATAACATAATAGCAGTAGGGGCACTCGAAAGGCTCACCGCCTTGCGACGCCCGGGGGGGAGCGGGGATTGTGATGCCGCCGCCACTCATCAAGGTCGGCGCGTAAGACGTCTGTGAGAAGCCTGACTCGGACGCTTTGTCGTCAAAATCGATATGCCAGTTGTGAAGGTCTGTTGCGACTGTTTCAGATAAGGCAGTTCCTTCGTCGCCTTGTGACACATTGGTGACTTTATCTATGCCCTGTCTTAATTTCATAGCATGTCTTTCTCGATATTTGAGATACTGTCGCCTCCGGGTAATGGCGTGACCGAGGCGGGAGACAAGTTTCTTGTCGGCTTTGGGAAACTTGTCGAGAACGTGACTATAGTCGAAAGGCTCGAAAGCGGCAACATCGGCCTTCCTGGACCCAAAGAGAAGGTCGTGCTGGGCTGGCTTACGAACAAGAATTGACATTTGAAACAGGCAATTGATGATTGTTGCCACACTTTTCCGTATTCGCTGGATTTCCGTCTGGGATTCTTCATCCTCAGAGGAGCTCCCTCCGAGACTCTCCACATCTTCGTCTTCGCCCTCCGCGATCACGTCTCTGACATTCTGAAGTCTCGGAGGCAGCTCGTTCAACAGCTTAATGATCTGCTGTCGAATGTGCGAGGAGTCTCTAAGCCGGAAGTCCAAAGAAGACTGACCAGTCTGATGCGCGCCGATGTTAGCAGCCCATATGCGAAGACGTCCGAGCTCGTCTTGCCATGTCTGGACCTGCATTCCTTCCGGCTCATCTTTGTCTGGATCTTGAATCTCTTCGATAAATTCATTGAAAGCCTTCAGGCATGCAATGATCGAGGATGAGATAGAGATTGCCATTAGATGTATAGGTGGCACCCGATCCCCCCGCGATTAGTTGGATACGTTGTTCGCCATTCTGGGATCACGAGGCGAGGCTGAAGTAAGATCGGGATCTTCGTGATGCGCCCGAGTGACCCCAGGCCTGCATGGCTTGCGACCAATTATAACACGCCTTCGAAAGCCCATACATGTGCCGCACTGATTGTGTAAGCCCGGACTTCGCTGTACATAACATTGTTGTCATATGTCAGCCTCGTCATTGTTGGAGTACCCTTCAATATTGTATCATAAGTATGTCCGGTATAGAAGCTGTCGGCATTACACTTGCGGTCTTCCCTATTCTTGTCGATGGACTGGAACGTTTCGTCTCCGGAATCGAGACTATGAAGCGCTGGAAGCTCTATCGACTCGAACTGCAAAGATACGCCAATATTCTACGATCAGCATCGGTTTACTTTTCTGATACGCTGGAGGAGCTGCTAGGCGACATCGTACACTCGGACGAGGAATTAATGCTCTTACTTGAAAACCCCGGGGGGATACTGTGGAAGAAGCCTGAATATGAAGCAAGGCTGCGGGAGCGGCTTGACCGATCATACAGCTCGTATTTGAAGACGACCTCGACACTTGTCCAAGGACTAGAGGCTATGTGTGAGAAAGTAGGTGTTGACAGTTCTGGAAGAGTATGCCCTTATCGTTCCGACCCGATCAAACGCAGCTGATCTAGGCCTAGGTCAAGTTGGACGAATCTACCATTATTGAGCATCACATGAAGAGACTCAAGTTTACATTTTCCAAAAAAAGAAACCAGGAATTGTTGGATGACATTCATCGAGACAACAGAGAGCTCCGGGAAGTCACACATCAGAACATTGCACAGGAGCCAAAAAAGCGCAAGCGCCGATCTAAACGTCCAATTACCGATCTGAAGCTGATCAGAAAGCATGTTGCAAGCCTGTACCAGGTCCTCATGGATGACAAAGCGTGGAAATGCAAGTGCAAGATGCATCATCTGGCTAGCCTGCGTTTAGAGACTCGACCCCAAACGATCGAGAATGTCAAAACGGACGGTCTGCAGACACACACATTTCGTGTCTTACTGTCCGTAGCGGACGATACCAGTAGTACGAGTACAACCGCCCAGTGGGACGATATAGAGATTATCCCATCCCTCGGATTTCTAGGCGCCGTCGAGAAGTCACAATTAAGTCCAGGTCCACTACGGTGAGTTACCTACCTTGGATTGAGTTGTGCGCGCTGTCTGATCCACGTTGTTGCAGTAAAAAGCCCCAGCCTGCGACTAGAAGCGTCAGTTTTGTGCCTGAGACTGATACACGCTTGACAGGGCTTGCAGAAGAAGCAACGCCCGCTCAATCGAGTTCCGAACACATCGAGGATTTCTGCAGTGCTCTATGCGCGTCAGACCGAGATGATCGGGAGATCGGCCTGCTTATTGACGAAGCGAATGATAAACAACACCATATGCTATACCGAGCCAACACATTCGTTGGGTCACAGATCTCTTCACGGTCCCTTGAAGACCTCTTGACATCCCAGAGACGCTCAGGCAACGAAGACCTGTCGAGAAAAGATCGTCTCCAGATTGCTGTTATCCTTGCATCGAGCGTTCTCCAATTGGACGGTACTTCATGGCTGAAGACAGGGTGGAGCAGTGTCGACATTTTCTTTCATTACAAGGATGGCCAGATTTCGGAGCACACGTACCCCTACTTAGCTTGGCAACGGTGTTGCGATACCGACGTCGCCAGTTCTTTCGAATCACTCTCCGTTACCAATCCCATGATCCAGAGTGACGTTCTTCTAGCCTTAGGTCTCACGCTCGTTGAGCTTTGTTGGGGCAGAACTCTGGCAAATATGCGCAAGCAGGAGGACAAGGATGCCAGTGAGACAGCTAGCCGACTTAAAACAGCAATGAGACTCCGCCATGGAGTTTATGATGAGATGGGTATACCATATGGTGATGTCGTGCGAAGATGTCTTCTCCAGTCTTTCGATGTGCGGGAGCTGAGTCTAGACATCGAGGAGGTGCAGCAGATGGTGTTGGATCACGTGGTAACTCCTCTAGTGGATGACCTGAAAAACTTCAACGGTTATCTGAAGATCAGATGAACCAATGTGTATCGTCGACTGCGACAGCCTTTGCAAAAACCACATTCAAACATCAACAGCGTCAAAGAACAACCTATCTATGCATCTTGGAACCCAAATACTATAATCAGGAAACCTGAGTGAAAATAACCGTTTCTTCTTTCGTGATTGAAAGCGGCTATGCGAACGTGTGAACCCGGTCTCAGTATGCCTCTTTGTTGATAGGCCCGGATAGGCCATCGACCACCTTTTGCAGCGTCATTTGTTTGCACTTCGCTCTCATACATTCTCCAGTCGGGAGCTAGCCAACATCAGATACTCCATTCATCAACGGCCGATTGGGAGCACCGTACTTTGTACGAAGTGCTGCTTACGGTCCAGAAAGAACTACTTGGCAGGTCGTTCGGAAGAAACTCGGGCCCGACCGCTTTCAGCGCGCTAGACACGTGACTTGTTTTGACCTCTGAATTGTACTTG
>JAABUL010001226.1_pt1 | contig 19489 bp, 33 predicted proteins | sample 5559151 | NCBI WGS metagenome assembly JAABUL01 (sample SAMN10711876, study PRJNA513368) | rock metagenome | isolation source: Antarctica rocks | place: Antarctica: Victoria Land, Pudding Butte sud | reverse complement strand
GCCGTTGGTTGCACTATAGTTTGATGCAGCTCCAGCATGAGTGTGATGGCACAATGAGCATGTAACTTTCTGTATCTCTGCCGCAGCAAGCCGTACGCGGCGTTCTGCCGCCGCTGCAGCTCAGACAAATTTGAGACGAATTTGATGCAAATCGATTTGACTTCACAAAACCCTAGATCTTGTTCACGGGCACCGCCGACTCGTACGAGCAGTAGAACCAGGCAACTGCACCTCACAAAGTCACGACATCCCTCACAATGATTGAGACGATTCTGATTGCTCGTTGGTTTCAGGTCGCACTGGAACAGCTGCCATCATTGATGACGCCCAGCCGCAACGAATCTCCGCTTCATCACTACTGGGACTTGCCCCTGGCCGCCGCCGTTTGCGCCTCGCCGCCGGACAGCGCCGGCTGCAGGCCCGGCACGATTGCCGGCACACGGGAGGCATAGTCTGTGAACGCGTTGCCATAGCGCTTCTGGCCGCCCTCGATGTGCCCCGGCATCGCGGAGACGTTTGTGAACACCACCAGCGCCGGCAGCAGGAAGGCCAGCGGGCGCCCCGCGAAGCTGCTGTACCTGTACCATCGAAGCATTGGATCCAAAGAACTCCGGAGTTCTTTGGTGTTCGGTCACCATCGCAAAGTTGGAGTACCTGCGGCACACATTGGGGAGCGCAGCAATCATCAGCAGGCGCACAGCAGCGCCTGCGCATTGCAGCGGCGCCCTCATCGCAGCAGCTGCGGACTGGGCCGATCGTGGAACATCCAGGAGAAGGCAGCAGGCTGGGCTGTGTGGGGGGCGGCTGCCGGTGTTGATGGTTAAGTAAGTAAGCTACAGCAACATTATGTATATCTGCGACAGGTCTCAAGTGAGTATGCCCAGGCTAAGCGGCGCTCACCGCAACCAGTCGCCAAAGTAGTTGGGCCGCAGCAACCAGCTGAAGGGCCCAGATGTAGTCAATCCCGCGCCCGCTGCCTTGGCGCCCGCCTTGCACCAGTCACTGCCGATGTTCAGGAAGCTGCCTGCATCGGAAAATCATGTGTAAGACACAGCACTGCGTCATTGCAGGCACCGCAAGTGCCGCAGGCGCCGAGTCACACCAGACGTTCATGCGCCTGAGGCAGAGTGCAGCAGCGGCGCACCCAGCGAGTAGGTGGTGATGCACAGCAGCGCAAACCATGGCGAGATCTCACGCGGGTTGCCGAACGCGAGCCAGGCCGGCAACGCATACCTGCAGGACAACAAGATGAGGCAGAGTTGAATGCAAGTGTGCACCGAGGCTGGTTTTCAGTTGAAGTGCGCATGGTCTGGCCCGTTGCCGCACAGCATTTCAAATTTGCAGAGGTCAGATTTTTCTATGGATCCAGCGCTCCAGGTCACCCAACGCCGATGAAGCCGAATGCAAGGATGACAGCAACCAGGTTGGCTGGATCCGCGAAAGGATGCCACTCCGGTACCATGGCTTGGTGCAGGAACCAGTACCACAGCTGCATGCCGCACAAGGATGGTTGGCATGTGGGTGCGCAGATGCAGTGCGGTACATCAGCGGCAGCATTCGATGTGTGAGAACGCGCAGCAATGCGCTGGCTGCATGGAGGAGTTCTTGCATCAACAGTGAAAATCGTCGTGGCTACTCACATATGATCCTTGGAAGCCGATGCACAGGACCTGCAGCAATGCGCACACCGGCAATCAGTTGGTCTGTTCCGCGCCGCTCTTCATGTCACATCTGAAAGGACGTGAGAGGTAAGGACCGCTGCAAACAAGAACGTGGCGGGCTCAATTGATCCTGCAGAAGATGCATATGGATCAACGGTCAAGCAGAGGCCCTGGGCATGCCATAGAGAAGATGCGTCAGGACATGCCTGCCGCATGTTGTTGAGGCCTCCATGCTGCAAGACGCAGAGCGCCAGGCACGCAGCTGTGATACATTTGCCCCTGCTAACTGCCTGCTGACAAAAGCAGGCAGTTAGCAGGTAGTTAATGCAGATGATGGCTTCCAAAGTTGCTGTTGGAGGGTGTCTGCAGTCGAGAAAACAGCATAAGGCATGCCATTCACCGTTTGATGGGCCCTTGGTGCCGTCGTGGCCGGCCATGTCGCGGTTCAAAACGCTCAGGCCCTTTAACTGAAGGTGACGTGGATATTGCTGCGTCCACTGATGGGCTATATGTAAGCAAACACCGGAATGGCAGCTGCACAGAAAGGCGCAAACCTTGCAGGTACCTAGGTGCGCACTGAGCGAAGGTGCAAATGCGCAACAGCCACAATTGCACCTGGCTCGAATGCAAGCCATACAACAAGGTATCACAGGCCGAGCGACGGGTCCCAGGGTCGTCGGACGTCGTCCGAGGCTGGCCGGCCTCCGGCGCCCAGACTGGGGTTGCGTGAGCTGCCCTCGGACTTGTACCGTCTGCCCTTGGACAGGGGTCAAACTGCCCGGCTCTGCAGCAGAGACAGCTCCTTTGCTGCCTGCAGCTGTGGCGTTGTGCTCACGGGACGCATGCATGCATGCTGTGGGGTGGCCCCGCCGCGGAAACCGCCGGGGCGACAGTGAATCAGGCACATGCACCTTTCGAGCTGGCGCTTGAACACCTGCGCTTGCCTTGCGCTCAAACGTCGCACAGCTGCTTGAAAATATGTTTCAAGCTGCTCTGCAAGCGGGCCGCTCGTTCCGTGGCAGTTTGCGCTCGCGCTTTGCGTTCTTGCGGTCCCAAGTATCATACATTCCCCGTTGTACGACATAAGCTGTCGTTTGCACTCTGAATAGGGCCTACTCCGTAATCATGGACCAACACGCAAACGGCTTCGATCAGTAGGCTGCAGCTACAGTGGATCTGCATCGTTCGATCGTTCCCTCGGTTCGATCATGAAGCTTGCCGTGACAGCCACGCCCGCATGAGCCGATTGGTCTCCTCCGGCCGATCCTGCTGCACGAAGTGGGAGCAGCCCTCCAGCACGTGGAGCTTCAGGTTCTGCACGTACTTCTCTGTGCCCTGCACAACGAATTTATGAGCTAATCAGCAACTATTCGACTAGCGAGGCGCGTGAATTAGGCAGCGGAAGGACTTGCACTGTCGATGCTGCGGCTGCATCCGCGTATTTCTGCGGCTGTTCTACGGAAGCTTGCCCGTCACATCGTCCAGACTGTATGGACCAATCGTGTTGGACCGACCATGTTGGAGCAGCAGGAAATTTCGAAGGCTGGCACCTTTAGCAGCGGCAGGCCGAGGGCGGAGTCGCTGTCTGCGTACAACATCAGTGTCGGTGTCTCGATTCCCTCCCGCAGCAGCCGCATGAGCCTGCGAAGAGAAGCACCTCCTCATTTTACATTGCGAAACGACGAGCACAAGTTGCAAGGGATGCGTCTATGCATCGCAATGTAGCATTGCGTGCGCCATGACAGGCCACCGAAGAGCCCAGACGGCTGGTGGCTCAGGTCGGGGCAAATTTGTTGTGGGTGAAACAGCAAGGGAGGGTCCAGGGCGACCTTGATTAGGAAGTGAATGTTCACCTGCGGTAGAAGGCGCCGCCCGCGCCGCCGCGCGTCATGTTGTCCAGGTAGTTGCGGTATGTGCTCAGGGGGCCGTACCAGGCGCCCGGCCCCGAGAACTTCTGCTTGTACCTGCCCGGAAAGCAGTGACAGGACTCTCACGAACAGCATTCGCAGCTCGCCATGTGCTGCCACAGCCACTGCTGAGAACGGGCAGGGATGCAGCAGCAGCCTATTCCTTTGACGCCAACACATTACAGATCTGACCTAAACCCGGGTACCTGTCGATCTCTTCCGGCTCCAGGGACGTGTGCAGCATGCTGTTGGCCTTGCCCGTGACCGTGAACGCCTGCTCAAACACCTGCAGAAAAAACAATCTTTCTCATTATTAGGTGCTGCGCCTTGCCGTCCCCAAACAATTACATAGTCTCCTTGCATTGCGCTCAGTTGTGCAGCTATGCCCTTCCAGGGTTTCAGCCCTGCGTTTCCGCACCTTCAAGTCGTCCGCTGGCAGAAGGGCCTCCGGCATCTTTGGCGCGTAAAAGGCAGCCATGTACCAGGACTTCTGCATCTGCCCCAGGCTCATGTTGTCCATCCAGGCTGCTGGATGCGGGATGCCGATCGCCACCAGCCGCTGGACCATGTCCGGATGCGTCGCGGCCATGGCCCTGCACACGCCGAGGAACGCTCAGGCAATGCACCCAGCAGTAATCAAACACGCCGCCAGATGCGGGATACCGATCGCCACCAGCCGCTGCACCATATCCGGGTGGGTCGCCGCCATGCCCCCTGCGCACACACCGGCTATGCTCAGGCGTTGCTGGGTCCAGCATCGTGGGCAACATGAGCTGCACATCTGACGCCCTGACCCTGGCAGCCTCAACCATTGCGGCAGTCTGATCCCAGCATAGGTGCGTGCAACCTTGGAGCGAGGTGCCATGCCGCGCAGCGGGTGTGACGTGGAGCGGGCACCCACCAGCCGACAATGCCGCCCCAGTCGTGCGCGACCAGGGTGCACCGCTCGTGGCCCAGCGCCTTGACGACGCCCACTGCGTCCGCCACCAGCCTCTCCACCGTGTACGCCTTCTGCTCCTGCGGCATTTTCCAGGGTACAGCTCCCACTTCAGGAACCTGCACCATGTGCTGAATCTGCTTCGTTGTTCACTGCGTGGGGTCCTGCATCTGATGGCCGGCGCAGCGCAGCTGCAGAGCAAAGCGGCACAAGCGGACCAGCCTGCACTGGTGGAGACCGACACGCACCTGGCTCGTGCCATCACACGCATTCAGAACCATGAGGCTGGCGGCGGCACCTGGGGTCTGTCCGAGTCGCCGTAGCCGCGCATGTCAAAGGCGGCGACATCATAGTCCTCCCGAAACTCCACCAGCTGGTGGCGCCAGCTGTACCAGTGCTCCGGGAAGCCTGCGCAGGCATCACTCTGCGGAATCAGCACTGCGCAGGGTGTGCAAAGCAGGTCTCCAGGCTGGTGCGAGCGTGAACCAGACATCACGTGCCACTACGACACCAGAAACCATCTATCTAGGAGTGGGAAGTAGTGTTGCAATCCAGCTCAGGCAAGCGCACCATGGATGAACAGCATCAGTGGCTTGCCTTTGAATGCCCCGCCGGTGACGCAGTGCAGCCTGCATTGGAAGGTTTGCGTGTATCCTCAACCATCACAGTGAAAGCGAGACCTGTGGGTGCCGCCTTGCCATCCTGTGTGCGAGCCATGGGTGCGTCACAGCAGTGTACATGTTGACAATGGCAGGCTCAGGACGGCGGGAATACCTGAGGCCGTTGACCTCTAGGGTCCGGTGTTGCAGACCTGGTGGATCCTGAAACGTCACCGCCGAGCGGTCTTTTCGCCTGAAGAAAGTCTTCGCCCTGCATGAGGCACACCAGATTGTTGAGAGCATGCCAACATCAGCGCAGTGCAGAGATGTGCTCAGGCAGGGAGTACGTCATTGCCACCGCATCTAATCATTGCTTACCCTGAAACGGGGTGCACTCACCCGAGCGTGGATCCCAGCAGCAGGAGCAGGCTCTGCGGGATCCACACCAGGACGGCTGATGTCAGCAGCAGCGCCAGCCACTTCACCCACCCCGCCAGCGCCTCTGGGAGGCTTCGGCGCTCCTCTGCGATGAAGGCGAGCGCAAGCAGTTCAGCATGCGACTGCTTGCGCTCGCAGCAGCTGCGCTTGCTGCGAGATTCCCTGATGGCATACTGGCGAAGATCATGTGCCATTGTGGCACCACAGGTCATGAAGTGCAAAAATCCACTGCAGCGCCGCCGGATGTCATCATTGACATGACACCGTCGGTAAGGCACTGGCGATGCCTACCATCGGTGGGGCTCTCGTGGCTGATGTTCACCGCACACTGGACGCTGCCTCGCCTGGCTTGCCTGTGCTTCTGCAGTGCCGCTGGCCCGCCAGCTGTGTGAGCGCTTAAATGACTACTGGCGACCAGCTGGGTTAAAGAGATGGAACGTGGGATGTGTGACAGCATGTGAGCTGCAAAAGCTGTTGTGCACGGTTTGTAGGCCCTGAAACATCGCGATTGTGCCAATATGGTAGTGATCTGGCACTGTCGGAGGGATTGCACCCGTGTTGCAGGTGCTGCACAGCCGAAAGCTGCTGTGTGGCGATTCATACTGGCACATGCGTGTGTCACAGGATGTAAATTTTGCAATTTGCACAGGTGCTCGTGCTCAATCTCGCACGATCGTGTTCCCCGGTCATTGGGATTCTCGGATTTCCAAGAAAAGATCGACATTGTGGCTGCCGATGCCGTGCCTCGTAAATTTCGTTAACATGCTACAGAGGTGGTGTCGTAGATTCCAACACCAGGACTCCTCAGTCGAGCCTCGAGCGGTATCACTAGTTGAAACATCGCCCTGGGCGCCTGCCTGTCGCGCGACTTGGTGCCAGCCCCGTTTATGGGACCCTACCAGGTTCCTGAATCTGCAGTGTTGGCGCTGTGCTCGGCGCCAGCACCAGGTGATAAACCAGAGCTTTCAACATGCAGAGCGCACATTTTAAGGTCATATCGGTGTACTCATTGGTCTTTGTTCTATCCACTTCACAGGCACCCGCTGCGTACCGTCGCCGCTTGATTTCGCCGTTCCAGGCTCTCGTCTGGCGGCGTGGGAGCTGCGACTGCGACTGTCGCTGCAGTGTTGGGACCGGGGGCACCATGTTGCTCCCCAGATTACTGACGCTATCGACACCGCTGCTGCTGCCAGCTCTTCCGGTACGCTCTGCAGCAAACCACCAATCGGCTCCGCCGCCAGCCCCGGTTACCTTGGAGAGTCGATGTGTGCAAGGCCCCTGGACCATGCTAGGAGTCAGTGGTCGCAGGCAGGCTCCGCGCTCGAGCAGCGAAGGCGGGAGCTGGCTGACCACCCTATGCAGCAGAAGCTGGCAGCTGCGGAGAGCAGGCTGCGGTCGGCTGAGGAGGCGACAGCAAGTGCAGAGGCGGCCGTGGTATCGCTGCTGGGGGACGCTAACCAAGAGGATGCGTTGTGGCGGGATGCCCGAGCGTGGCGCGAAGCTGCGGCTGCGAGGGTCGAGCAGGCGAGGCAGCAGGCGCAGGCCGAGGCAGAGGCGGCGGAGCGGCGGCGGCAGCAGGAAGAGGTACGGGCCAGGGCGGAAGCACAAGCAGCGGCTGAGCGGCGCCGGCGGGCGGCAGAAGAAGCCAGGGCAAGGGCCAGGGCGGAAGCAAAAGCGGCAGCATCAAGAGCGCAGGCGGAAGCAGCAGCGAAGCAGCGCCGGCGGGCGGCGGAGGAGGCCAGCAAGGCGGAAGCAGACGCGGCCCAGCAGCGGCGCCGGCGGGAGGCTGAAGAGGAGGCCCAACAGCGTGCAGAAGCCCAGCAGCGGCGGCGGGAGGCCGACGCAGCCCAGCAGCAGGAGGCGCATGAGCAGGCGGAGGCAGAAGCAGCCCAGCGGCGGCGTGATCAGCACTCTGATGACGGCGGAGGACAGGACGGATCGGAGCCGCAATCGGCTGAGCACGACCCGGCTGCCGAAGCGGCTGCTGCCGCCAAGCTCGCAGTGGACATCGCAGAGATTGACCGCGTGCTGACGGCTCGCAATGCCTACGAGGTTTTACAGGTGTCTGCTCACTCATTGTGCCAACATGCCTGCAAGAACCACAAGGCTGACGCTGGTTGCGCAACCGCATTGCACAACCAGTCGCCAGAGGCCACAAATATGTAGCAAGTAGGACGAATTGCTCCATGTAATCTTTTTGCAGACATGGTGATCTGTCTGTTTTTCCTGCGCTGCAGTTGCCCAGGAACTGCACGAAGCGAGACGTTGAGAGGAAGCACAAACGGATGATGATGCGGCTGCACCCGGACAAATGCAGGGCGCCTCGCGTGACTGAAGCCGCCCAGCGTCTAAACCAGGCAAAGGTCGAACTGAGATTCCAGTGATTGTTGCCGCACACGTTGATAACATCATGCTCCGCAGCATGCACACTATGCTGGAATCGGCTGTGACGTTAGGGGAGTTGGACCACAACAGACTTGGAGATTATGGTGTCACAGTCAGGTGATTTGCTGCCCGCATAACGGCAGTGGACACCATATTGATATTCTGATTGGAACATCTGCTGGAACCTGCTTGTGGGCTGCAGAACAGCATCACATTGATTGACGATTGACTGGCAACTGAATACTGAAGAGACCTTGTTGAGTTCACCACGTTCTGGGGTTGACGTGTCCCGCGTCACCAATGCTGCTCTCAATACTGCCAGTCTGCATTTGTTTGTGTGCCACTCCGTCATAACAATCAGACTGTGTCCAACATCATGGCCAGTTCCTCCGTTGCACCGGCTGGTGGCCGCCAATCCACCATTATTGCGGTTGCAATCTGGCCGCCGGTGGCTGCATTACCTACTACTACAATTTGCTGCCGCGCCCAACGAGCGCTGCAGCGTCTGGCGCAATCGCCGCATCAATGTGCTAGGGCACAACACCGCTGCTCTGCCAGCGCCGGCATCGCATAGGTTGCATCCTTTCAGCGCCTTGCCCCCTCTATCTGCGAATGCTTCAGTTGCCGCCGCCAAGGCCGCAAGGCCTTGCTCGCTATCTTCCTGGCGGCCGCGGATGGGCACTGCAATCTGTGCCGGCGACACGTGCAAGTTGCTAATGCTGCTGTGCGGCTGCCACAAGCTGCTACTGCCGCCGCCGCCGCTTGCCGCTGCGCCTATGCCCGCCGCAGCGCTGCCTGTCTTGCCGCCCCGCTCTGCCGTCGGCGCCACGCATCGCCTGCTGCGGATGTGCGGCGCCAACTGCAGGCGCCAACTGGACGGTTGCTGCTGCACCGCCTGAAGCGCTTGCAGCCTCGTCGGCTGCCTCCGCGCGGACGCCTGATCTGCCGGCTCTGCACCTGCCGCCTGGCCTGCCAGCGCTGCATCATGAGCCGCGACATCCACTCCGAACCCCTGTCAGCAGCCTCCAGTGCCGCCACGCTCAGCGTCCTGGCAGTGTACACTGAATTTCACATTCGCTTGTTCTTCCCGCCGCTGGCTGACCGCCCAAATTACTATGACTGCACACCAGCTGAGTAGAAGCACTACAATTCTGGCTACGTGACAGACTTCGAGAGCTACGGAAGTGTGTAGGCGCCATCTCAGTGTGATCGGGCTCATGTGGGAATGATCGGGGATTCCAACATTGCGCTGAAATTTGCACAGCTGGCAGTGTTATGCCGGTGCGTTGAACATAAGAAATGCGTGTGAAATGTGTGATTTGCTTAAGTTACGTGCTGCACCTCTATCCTGGCAAGACGGTTCCCGGCAGAGTCTCGAAATTCCAAGAAAGCTCGATCCGACAACCTCGCTACTAGTATTGCCATGCTTGGCCCTGCCGTCAGCTAGCTAGAACCGACCTACAATATGATTCTGATATTTAATTCGCTTTCACGCTCCTCTCCCGTGGCTGGGTGAGCACGAACGTGTGCGTGCCTCCGGGCATTCCCGACGACGCCATAGTCCGCCAGGCAGGCTGCCTCCTCGATGTGACTACACTGCTGCAGCTTGTCTCGTTATACATTAATTTCAAGTGGAAAACCGCCTTTGGAAGTAGTTAGTGGTGTTGGAGTGCAGTGTCTGCAGCGCTGCGCAGATTACAGCCACATGGCAACGACCTTGAGCATTCCGCATTGGTGTCATATTTTTGTAGCCTGAATATGACAATGATTTTCTATGCTGGTGACAGGCACCCTCTGCGCCTTTGCCGCTGAGCGGTGCTGCTCTGTCTACCGCCCTTCTGGCCACCCGGCGGCAGCCTGACAGCCGCGACTACGACTGCGCTTGCAGTTGCTGGAACCGGCAATATCATTATGATCCCTCGCTTCCTCTTCCTTTTGACACCGCTTGTATTGCCGGTACGTTGCGATACGCCATTGCCGGTCGACTCTGCCCGCACTGCGGAACTAACACGAATGTGCTGACCTACCTCGTACTTGTACTCGTGTCTGCCTCTGCTATAGCAGCGTGTTTCTGCCAGCAGTGCGTCTGACACACGCATTCGCAGCCGCTCTGTTGCTGAGGCCGCTCCTGCGCTGCGCACAGGCAGCGCTGCAATGGGTGCAACCAGCGGTGCTCGGAGCGGAGCACCGCAGGCGACGGGCCGTAGAGGCGGCAGCGCAGTTCCAGGCTGAGCGGCAGAGGCACGAGGAAGTTGCGAAGGCTGCTGCTGCACTGCTGTGGGCGCGACAAAACCCAATCGGTCAGCAGCTGCGAGCCCGCGATGCTGCAAGGGTTCACACACAGGCGGCTGCTGCGGCATATGCTGCCAGGAAGGAGGCAGCCAGAGCATCCGCAGCCATGCCGGCGATGCGCGCACAGGCACAGCGGATGCTCGCTGAGGTCACAAAGGCGGTGACTGACGCCGAGGCGGCTGCAGGACACTGGATGTACTGCGCACTACAAGCGGGCTGTCATCTGGATGCTGCGAAGGAGCGGCTGCGGCGAGCGCCCACGCAGCAAGAGCGGGACCAGGCGGCCCCGACTGTGGCGATGCATATGCTGCAGCAGCAGCAGGCTATGCGGCAGTACGAGCAGGCAGATGCGGCGCTCCTGCGCCGCAAGGGGGAGCTGCTCAGCCACCCTGTGCAGCTGATGCTGACCGAGGCTAAAAACCGGCTGCGGGCCGCTGAAGCGGCGGCGGCGTGGGCAGATGCAGAAGCGGAGCAGCTTCTGGAGGTAGCCAAGCTCGAGGACTCGCTGTACCGGGACGCGGAAGCGTGGCGCCTTGAGGAGGCTGCAAGTGCTGAGCGCGCGAGGCAATGGGCGCAAGCCGAGACTGCGGCGGATCGCTGCCGGCAGCGCGAAGGGGCCAGGACACGGGCCAGGGCGGAAGCAGAAGCAGCGGAACAGCGTTGCCGGCAGGAGGCTGCGGCAGCCCGGCGGCGGGAGCAGCAGCAGCGGCAATCTCATGGGAGCTCTGCTGCAGAGGATCCGGCAGCCACGGCAGAGGCTGCCGCCAAGTTTGCGGCTGATCTTGCAGAAATCGACCGAGTGCTGTCAGCTCGCACTGCCTACGAGGTTTTCCAGGTGTGTGCACACTCAGTCGCCAATACACTGCGGGATCCATGGGGCACGCTGCAGCACAAATAGCCCTTGCGCAGTGTCGTTTCATAACTTGCAGACACTGATTTGCGATGTTTCACTGCGCTGCAGCTACCCAATAACTGCACGGTGGAGGACGTGAGGAGGAAGCGGAATGAGATGGTGCTGCGCTTGCACCCAGACAAGTGCAGCGCACCGCGTGCTAACGAGGCCGCGCAGCGTGTTAACTGGGCAAGGCAGCTGTTACTGGGACACCTGTGATCGTAGCTGAATGTTAGCAAGGTTTGCATGGCGCCAATGCTGCCATTGATCGCCGACTGATCGCTGCTTCAGTCTGAGCTCCAGAATATTGGCGGGATGTTGCATTGTGTTTGGTGAATTGATACAAACTGACCAGCAAAGCGGTATACAATTGGCAGCGAGCGACAGCATGAAGATTCGTGTGTTGGACAGTTAACACTTTCCAACGGACATGCTGCAACGTCCCTATTAGATGCAGAGAATATGCACTCTGAAACGCTGCCGCTGCGCACAACTGAAGAGCTCAACACTGTACATGTCATAGGGCTGGCGAGTCCAAGTCTCCTCACCGAGACAATACATGTCAAATTTCATTGAGCTTGTTGGCCAGGTCATCCGCTGCAGTGGCCGAGCCCGGCAATGCAACAGCCCTTGACGCGGCTGCGCTCTGGCCGCTGCTGCCTGAGCTGTCCGCTGCGCTGCTTGCCCGGCCCACTGACTTTCTGGCTCCTCCACCGCCTGACGCAACCATCGGATTGTGCTGCGGTACCAAGCCGCTGCTGCCGGCGCCAGCGCCGGCCGCAGAAATGGCATCTTTTCTGGATGGCAAGGCCCCACCGCTACCGCTACCACCCGCAGCATTCTGACCCTGACCACTGCCTCCTGCGCCAGCAACTCCTGCCAGCTGCTGTTGCTGTGCGGCTGCTGCGCCGCTGCTGCCGGCGCTCACAGCCGCGCCGCCGCCTGCCTTGCCGCCGGCGACGCGCTTCGACTGCTTCGACTCCGCGGCGCCAGCGGCAAGAGCCGCCTGGCTGGCCGCTGCTGTGTCGCCCAAGGTACCAGATGCCTGGTCGGTGACCTCAGGCTCAGAACCCTGATCCGCTGCCACCACCCCTGACGCCTGATCCGCCGCCGCGGACCCAGCCGCCTGGTCTGCCAGCGCTGCCTCCTGAGCCGCCGCGTCACCTCCGGACTCCTGGTCAGCTGCCTCCGCTGCTTGCGTCGCCTGGCCCGCGCCGGCGCCCGAGGCCTGCAGCGCCGCGGCGCTCAGCGACTGGTCCTGCACAGTGTCCACTGCGCCCGCCGCTGCTGCCGCCTGCCCCTCGCCCCCAGGTCCCTTGCCGGCAACGGCGCCCGAGCCCTGATCTGCAGCGGCTCCTGAATCGCCGCCGGGCTGAGCACCTGCTGCATCCGCCGCGTCCGCCGCGGCGGCTCTGTCGGGCTGCGCTTCCAAGGCGGCGGCGGCAGCGGCATCAGGTTGCGCGGCTGCTGCGGCACCGCTGCCCTGATCTGCCGGCTGGCCGCCCCCCGCCTTTTCTGCCTGGCTGGCCGCTCCGACGGCTCCTGCGCCTGCTGCCGCCGCTGCTGCTGCCTGTGTGTGACAGCGGCAGGCGGCACTGAATCGTCTTCGACCTCGAGGGTTTGATCAAGCTCATAACATCCGACAGGGTATCGTTCCTGCAATGAAAAATTTGGGGATCCTGCAACGCGGAACACCTGAGCCTCTGCTGCCTGTGCGGCCCTGGCGGCGTATCGCGCCACTGCCGCCTCCTGCTGCTGCGGCGTGCAGCTGTCGGTGGTGACCGGCGTGTAAGCGCCGGCGTCGATCCACTCGCGCATGCGCGTGCCCAGGCCTTGGATCTGCGCAGCCAGGCGAGCCCTGTCTCAGCAATATCCTTGTGCGTATGTGAGGAACGCTGCGCTGATTGCGCCCCTTGGCAGCAGGAAGATATTCACCAACTAACCAACAGGCGAGGCCCGACAGGAGGCAGGTGGACGTGTCAGCACTTTTGGAGCGCCATAACCGCCGTGGCACGGAACACCTTCCTGTAAGGAACCACAGCATGCCGTCCCTAGTAGGCATTGAACCCTGCAAAGACAGCGGACCTTTTCCCGCAGCGCTGCGTTGGCGGGGTCGATGATCATCAGGCGCGCCCTGCTCTCGCCGTGCGGCAGGTGCACCACAAACTCCGACGGGTGCACCACGAACTTCATCCTGCGCAGCAGCACAGGGAGATTCGCCTCGGATCGTTTTTGGCTAAGTGTTGGCCAGCAGATACAGAATGAAGACACTTGGGGTTGCATGCTGTCACCCTCCTCACACGAGGAGGCGCTGTTGGCAGCAATTCCGGTGGCTGGGTTGCACCGCCTGCTGAGGTTTCTGTAACTGCCTGTCCTGAGCAGCACGGAAGCATGCACGCAGTTTGTGAACGACTGGCCACCGGTGGGGGAGCCGGCGGGGGGGAGGAGGATATGCTCTGCAGATGAGGAGGATGTGAACCGCAGATGCCGTACCCGGAGGCGGCCATGTGGCGCAGGTGCACGGCTTTGTTCTCGAAGTAGCCGCGCAGCCGCTCGTCGTACTGCGGCAGCTGCTCCCGCGCCGCCAGCACATACGGCTCAAAGTCCTGCCATTGGCGACATCTGGTGTTGAGCGCGATGGATCAAGCGTTTGATCGATCGTAGTGAAGGGAAGACCGGCGCATCAGCTGATGATGTGCGGACGCCGCATGTGCAGCGCAGTGTAGGGCGTGGCAGCGGCGGCCGCTCACAGCTGGCAGGGGTAATGCCCTTTTCCACCAGGGCAAGGCAAGGCACACTCGTGTGCACAGTCATGGTTATCGTCCTGCAGTTGACAACAGCCGAACACAGCACAGTGCAACAGGAGAGGCGAGCAGGATCTGCAGGACGACAACACGCTACGCACGTGCTCATACTCGACGGCGTAAAAGTTGGACGCGTTTGTCCATTTGTCGTAGTCCGTCGCGCGGTGCGCCAGGTCCCACCGCTCGATGTGGAATGGCTTCAGGCGCTTCTTGGTGTACATGCCCGCCGCCCGCTTCTTGCCCTCTGCGAACAGACACATGGTCGACACTCGTGGCCATGACCGAAGGGTCCTGGGCCGCGCCCGCTTCCTGATGCACATAGTGACCCTGACGATTTGTTAGTTGTCACATCATTGCCCCGGCAGCATGTGGCTCCTCTCAACCACGCTGCCATCCACACGCTGCCACCCAGAAGTCGAAAGCCACCGTACACGGCCTTCAGCGCCACCTTGTTGCCTTTGACGACGCCTAGCGCGATTGCCGGCTCGTAGGATCTGAATTATTTCAGGGGTCTTTCACTGTGTGCAGAGGTTGACTCACCGTGTACGGCCTTCAGCGCCACCTTGGTGGCATAGGCAATGCCAAGCGCGTCCGCCGGCTCGAGTAACTCAAGAAATGTTTCAGAGTACAGTAGTAAATCCACTCTGGACAGAAGTGGGCTCACCGTGCACGGCCTTCAGCGCCACTTTCGTGCCGTTGACGATGCCCAGCGCGTCCGCCGGCTCAAAGGCTGGCAGCACCACCGCCCTGCCCGTGCGCGTGCGCTGCAGGATGGCGGCGTAGTTGTCCGGATCTGATAGCCCGCCGCTAACGATAAAGTCGACATCGTCCAGCAGCACCACCTGCAAACAAGGGTTTACAGATCCGCCTTTCCTTGACATAAATTTTTTCTGCACTGGCGACGTAGTCGACCACCTGTTTAGCAGTGGCACCTGCAGGGAGCTGGTTGCGAGTCAGCTGGCTGGCATGGTGCCTGAGATGCATCAAGCAGCTCTGAGAGGCGGACCTCCCGACTTTACAACGCGGGCTGGCTGCCACCATGGTCCGTCCTGAGGCAGTCCTCTCGATGCAGCTGTAAAACAGGCGACACCAATGACACAAGTGAGTTCGGCTGGGCTGCAGGCCCTGGAGGCCAAGCCAAACTAACGCACCTCGGTCTTGGCCTGCTTGAGGGCACGGTTACGCAGCGCGTTGACGGGGTAGAAGGCTGCCATGGTGGCGCTGCCCACCTCCTCGCTGTACAGTATCATGTCCAGCTTGCAGGGGCCTGCGCGCTGATGGAGTGATATTGAGAAGGGTTTGAGGGCGGTCGAAGTTGCCAATGACAGCGAGGACTTGATATTGCGGATCAACGTCGGCAGCCTTGTCCTTCCAAGCCAGACGGAATTGATCAGCGTACAATAGAACGCCCCATCTGAGAGACGCTCACCCTCTGTCTCCATCTGGCGGTGGAACGTGGACAGGTGGCGGATGACGCCGGGCACTGTCCAGTCCTTAGGGGCGCCGTCCTCCGGCACCAGCACCCCGTCCAGCAGCGGCACATACACGGCGGCGGAGATCACGCCGCCCCACTGGTAGCACATCTCCTGCAGCGCGGCGGCCCTGCGGCAGAAACAGCTCCAGCGAGTTTGTGATTGTGGGAACATCTTGTCTGGTTTGCGGCTGCGCAAAATTCGCCACCCCACTGGTAGCAAAGCTCCTGCAGCAAGGCAGCCCTCTGGCCGCAAGCCCAACAGGTTGGTGAGTACAGCTACTTCTGCTGTAAAATGTCGTTCACTTACATGCCAGGTCCTCTTTGGCACATTCTTATGCACGCAGCAAATATGTTGCGCAACATGCTGGCTGCTTCAAACGGAGGCGCGAAACAAGCAGCTCGCCTGCGGGGGCTCATCTGCGTGACGATGGTCATGTCTGTGCCCTCCCGCAGCCCGTGGCTCTCCCACGCCGCCTCCACCTTGAGGCTGGCCAGCGGCAGGCCACTGTCGTCGGTGCTGCAGTCGTGCATCGGCATCGCCTTGCCACCTGCCGCGCCAGGTGCTGCGGTTGTGCCGCCAGTGTCTGCAGCCGCTTTTGCGGCGCTGTCTTTGCCGCCGCCGCCGCTGGCTTTGCCGCCAGCGCCTGCCGCCGCCTTTGAGCTGTTGCCGCCGCCGCCGCCGCCGCCACTACCTGCCGCAGCATTTGTGCTGCCGCTGCCAGCGCCGGTGGCGCCTGCTGCTGCAGTAGTGGCTGCGCTCTGCACGCCTGCATTTTCTGCAGCAGCCTGTGGCTGCTCTGCTGCCGGCTGCTGCGCCGCAGCGCCGCCTCTCTGCTGCGCGGCTGCTGCTGATTGCTGGCCTGCGGCAGACTGTGCCGCGGGCTTTGGTGCCTGCACCTTCCTGCTTCCAACCTCACTGGTGGATGCTGCGTTAAGCTGTCCTTTGACACCGGTGCCGTCGCCGCCGGCGCCCGCCGTGCCGCCAACCTGGTCCGCTGCCGCCTCTGCGCTGGCTGAGCCGGCCGCTCCGGCTCTGATCAGCTGCTGCTGCTGGCCGCCTGCCGAGACCGCTCCATCAGGCTGGTGTTTCCTAGGAATAGCACCAGATCGGGCAGCAACGTCTTGCTGCGGCACCTGGCCGCTTGCCGAGGCCGCGGCACCGCTCGCCTCCTGCTGGAACTCCGCTGCCACGGCGGCGACCACCGCACAGACCTGCATGTCCAATATGGTGAGGCACGTCTAATTGCCACGGTTGGGTCCGTGCGTATCATGCATAAGGGAGCAGTCTGCGCGCGACAACATGCTCACCAGGAGAGCGAGAAGGCGCAGTGCCCGGGCAGGCACGCCCATTGGATCGAACTAAACGTGGGCGCCCCAGTGTGTCAATGCAGCCTGTGGTGCAGGAATTCTGTTGCTTCGCTTGTCCTGTACTGCTCACAAGGTTGGGATCTCTAATTGATCAGCGGTCGCTCAAGGCCACAGTCACCTTGGCATTGCCTTGATCAAATGCATGATCTGAGTCGATGCGCTTGTTCTGCACTACTGCTGCTTGAATCAGTCTCCTTGCGGTGTCGGCCTTAATGTCACCTCAGCTCGTGCACGCGTGTCTAGAGTACTGAGTATCCTCGTTGGTTTTCCCCCTCCTCTGTTTTTTGTCGGAAATCTCCGGCAAAATATCGCGCTGCTGCTCAATGCCACAGCAGAAGCACGCTGCTCACATTCGCGCATCCATCAATTCTGCGACAAGGCTCTTCCAGCTATCTCTTACAAGCCAAGCAGGTGAGCAGCGCAAGCGTGCTCCCACTGCCAAATCTTGCGTTTATTTGGCGTGCAGCGTCGCAGCTATGGCCGCAAGCTTATCAAGCTGTACAGATTGGAAACACATCAGCATGCGCAACGAATCATCACATGCATTACCGCGCTCTCCCACAAGCCCGATTGCGCTTGGGTTGGCTGACAAGCTGGCGCAGTTTTGTCACATTGGCCGCGGCTCAGTCCTGGCCTGCAAGAGCAGATCTTTGCAGATGCCTGAGCTTCGTATAGCTGCAATAAGCTGCACACGTCCGCCAGGTGGCGCCGAGCTGATCGCTGAGCGCTTCCACTTGGTGTGCATGCAGAAACTCAGCAAGCATGGCCTTTGCGATGCACTCCACCACGCAGCTGCTGGCCGGCGCCCGCGCCCAGGGCCGCACCGCCGCCCGCAACGGCACCGTATGCCTGGCGCAGCCCAACCCTAACGCCAAGCCGTCGCGCGGCTCCGCCCAGGTCCCGGCTGCCAGCCGCACCGATGCCGCCCGCCTGGACTCGCTGGTCGCGCCGCCGACGCCGTTTGACAACTACAACTTCGCGCCCATCCGCGAGTCTCAGATCTCGCGCGCCATGACCAGCCGCTACTTCAAGGACCTGGACGAGTACGCCGAGTGCGACGTGATCATCGTCGGTGCCGGCTCCGCAGGTCCGACCGGTTCTCGCTGCTGCTGACAGTGTCAATGTCTCTACAAACTTGTATCTCAGCATAGTGGATTCATGCTGGCGACGTGATGTGCACCGGTCGAGGAGCTCTTCACAAAACTCAGTTGTCAACCACCACGGCGCAGCACACTGACATGTGTTCTCTAATGACTGCAGGCCTGTCGTGCGCCTACGAGCTTTCGAAGCACCCCGAGATCAAGGTCGCCCTGATCGAGCAGGGCGTTGCCCCCGGCGGTGGCGCGTGGCTGGGCGGCCAGCTGTTCTCCGCCATGTGTGTGAGTGCTATGTATCTTGACAAGCCTGAGCGCCAGTCATATTGATAACCTTATCATCTTTTCTCACCTATCCTCATCGTGTGAGCCTTGTCTGATGCGGCAAGTCGTGCTCGCGCAGCTCTGCATCTCTTGCAACGTCAATTCAGCAGAGGCCGCTGAAGCAGTCCCATGTTGCACTGAACAGGTCCGCAAGCCAGCGGACAAGCTGCTGGACGAGCTGAACATCCCGTACGATGACGAGGGCGAGTTCGTGGTCATCAAGCACGCGTCGCTGTTCACCAGCACGCTGCTGTCGAAGGTCCTGGCGGTGCGTTGCCGCCTTGCCAACTGCTGCTTCGCCAGCAGCACAGTGCATCTGTGTGCTGCTTCGCCAGCAGCACAGTGCATCTGTGCCAGCACAGTGCATCTGTGCTGCTGAAGGTCGAGACTCTGCTGCGCCACACAACAGCTGGCTTGCATTTACCTTGACAGCAGTAGAGTGGTGCGCCTTTCTCGCGATCAAGCGTGCAACTTCGGTCTCGACATCGTCCTGCAATTGTGAAGTAGATGTGTGTTTGTGCAGGCGCCCAATGTGAAGCTGTTCAACGCGACGGCAGTGGAGGACCTGGTGGTGCGGGAGGACGCGGACAAGGGCCGCTACGTGGGTGGTGCCGTCACCAACTGGACGCTGGTGTCGCTCAACCACGACACACAGATGTGCATGGACCCCAACGTGCTGGAGTGCAAGGTCATGGTGTCCTCCACCGGCCACGACGGCCCAATGGGCGCCTCCGGTGCGCTTGCCTTCGGTTCCTTTCTGTGTTTCTCTCTCGCATTTTCTGCCGGCGTGGCACTGCTGCACCTCTGTCCATTACAGAAAGCCGTGTTGCGATGGCATCATCATCAGATGACAGTTTGCTGAGCGTGGACTGTGCTGGCTGCCTCCGCCGCAATGATGAGCCGCTGATGCAACCTGCTATCTTTGGACACGCTGTTCACATGCTTGATAATACCGTCAATGTGCGCAGGCGTGAAGCGGCTGCAGAAGCTGGGCATGATCCACAGCGCTCCCGGCATGGGCGCCCTGGACATGAACTCCGCCGAGGACATGGTGGTCGCCCACACCCGCGAGGTCGTGCCCGGCATGGTCATCTGCGGCATGGAGGTGTGCTCTTATGCCCTGTCGGTCTTTCCATGTGCCCCCCTGCCCTCGAACTGCCATCGTTGCAAGCTGCATATGCTGTTGCAGAGCGAAGGAAGAGCCGCAGCGAGACCTCTGCGCCCTGCTTCGTCATGTGTGCAAATCATACGCAGCAGGTGCTGAGTAGTGCATGATGTGGCTTCATTGCAGGTCGCTGAGCTGGACGGCGCCCC
>JAABUL010004251.1_pt1 | contig 19491 bp, 21 predicted proteins | sample 5559151 | NCBI WGS metagenome assembly JAABUL01 (sample SAMN10711876, study PRJNA513368) | rock metagenome | isolation source: Antarctica rocks | place: Antarctica: Victoria Land, Pudding Butte sud | reverse complement strand
TAGAGCGGTGACCAGACGGTGGCCTAAGTCGGTCTTCCGTAGAACCGTTAGAATGATGTAGCCTCGGCACAACCTTCCCTGCTTTTGTTCACCGGTACCGGAGACTCCATGGATCAAATGATATATTGATGGATCAGAATATACATGAATCATGAAGCAACTCTCGAATCTACTCTGATCTTCAGCTGAATGACAATCTCACTGTCGTCTTGTAACTCTGCAAACCTCCTAATCGCATGACGAGATCAAGTCAAAACCTTCATCATCAGTCTGCAATGAAGAAAGACGAAGAAAAGGACAAGAGCACGCAGCCAAAATCTAACAATGACCCGATCCGTGGATTATCGTTTGATCCATGGATTTGAATGTTTTATCCATGGATGGGGTACCTTATCCCGTATATCCATGGTTCGGGTGCATTATGTACCTTAAGGTACGTACATGTTCCTAGCGTTGCACGTGCGCTTGTATCATATCGAAACCACTAAGATAGCGTGTATCGGCGGTGATTCCCAGACCGAACCACTTCCCGTCACAAGATCTTTGGCTTGCAGCGCGCTATCACAGCACTACAACCCCCAGCATATCCACTGTTTATGCGAAATGAGAAGCTTGAATACATCACTCTCTAATCTTCTTCCTACTGCGTATTGCGTACACGCATCGCTCCGCATATTTATACTCGCCTCTGCCAGATCCCCCAACCTTTTCATATCGCTCGTTGTTGTATCAACAAGTGTAGGAATATGGACTTCGCGCAGACTGGCCTGTTCCATGACGTAGGCAAGATTATTATGTCCACTAAACGGTCCAGAGAGGAGGATGAGGATGAGTTGGAGGAGTTAAGACACGATCACAAGGTGAATATCAAACGCGCGATATGTTGCCAGAGCAAGGCTAACAGGCAGCCTGGCAGAAACCTCGCACTTTGCCATTCAGATCCTCACCCACGACCAAGCATACGTTTCTCTTCTCCCAGTCCCCGCGTACTATGCCGAAATCCCTCCTCACCCCGGCTGTGACTCCGATAGAGTCGTCCGAGGACGAAGACGAGAAGCCATCCTATCCGTTCCCAACATCGCTACGCTTGCAATCCTCGCAGCTCACCATGAGCTCTACCTTACATATCGACGAAGCAATAGATTCGGATATGGATATGACCGAATCTCAGCCCTCAACGTCCCCTATATCTTGGAATAGAACCATTGCGGCAACATCGCCACCCAGGTCTCCCCAATACGCACTATTGCCAACACCTGGAAGTCGGGGTTCGCATGACGCTGTCAACGGTGGGCGAATACCGACACCTATATATGGCCATTTCCGTACTATCGATACCAGTATGGATGTGGATCCTCCGGATGTCACTTCCGGTCCTACGCTCTCTCAATCAATGCAAGAGATTGACTACCAGTCTTACCTTCGCCGTAGAAGGCTGCCAAGTCCGATCAGCGAAGATGAAGCCATGGATTCTCCCACCACAATTACAGGAGGCATGCTAGACCGACTTGCCATGGGCACCGAAATCTGCGAGCCTCGGACACCACTAGACCGGCACCGAAAGATGAACACATCGGAGGCAGTTCAAGGAACCGTAGGATCAAAAGGAGGAAAGACGATACTGTCTATGGGCTACAGGGCTGATTGTGAAAAGTGTAGGACGAGGGTTCCTGGACACTACAACCATGTGATTCGGTGTTAAGAGAGGAGGGTCTGATGGTCTATGATTCTTATGAATGATAAGATTTCCGAGTCTCACGAAGAAAAGCGGATTGCAGTGCATTTACTGCCCATAGCGTGCTCTTTTCAGCGGCATTGCCTGGGCGCCTTTTTCCTGCTCTCTATTCGGTTCATAGCTTCTGTCTTTATAGCTGATTTAAAAGTGCCATTGCTCAATGCTAATCGCGAACCATCCATGATCTTTTTTAAAAAGATCCCACATCAATGCCCTTACCTCTGTAAAATTACAAAAGTCAGCTTCGCTCGATCACCTTCAGTCAGCTTCTTCAGATACTCACCCAACCACCTGACGTCCTCAAAATCCGCATCATGCACTCTGGACATCCGTCCACGACGCCAGCGTTCGAGATATCCCCCTCGTATCTGCAAGATCCAGACCGAAGACCCAAGCTAGGTGTTATCCCGCCCGTTGCGTTAGGGTTGACCTGCAGTAGTGCCACCCTCCGCCAAGAAATCATCGATGATTACAGCGGATGATCCTCATAAAGGTACAAGCGCGCCTGTACTATGTGCCGCAGTGGTGTCATTACATAGCTTCGTGGTGGAGTCTGTGGGGACGATCGCACTGAGCGACGGCGGGGGGTTGAAACGTGATGCCAGGGATTTGAGTGGATGGGATTGGGTGGATGTTTCTGTGGCGGTGGCTATTTTTGGGGGGAGGCTGTTTCATGAGCGGTTGTTCGATCACGTAGTACGCCACGGAGAAATGAACCATATGGATGATGGAATCTGGATTTTGCTGAGCGGTCTTCGAGGGCAAATATGCTCTTTTCTTGGAATTTCAATATTGTTCTTCCCCAGCCGGACGTTTTGTCAACAGCTGCACTCCCTGCAGGCGTTCGCATCACCTTGACCGATATGCCCGAGCGCCAAGCAACCTGGAGTACATGACGCATACACCACTCCTGCCTTAGCCTGCTTGACGGGTCTGCGACCCTGAGGAAATACTGTTCATTGGTGAGGATTTGCCAAGGAGATTTTGCAGCGCGTGCTTCGGCATGCTGTGCCCTTCGTGCCTGCATTTCGGACGTCTTGCTCGTGTTCTGCAGGCAATGATGTCTAATGCCTTGTTTCATCAGGAAAGGCGTCTTCATACCCTTGAGCTTGATGTGCGACCTGACCTTATCTTCAGCCAAACATGCAATTTCTGCCAAATTTAGCTCTTCTTCAGCCTAATTACTCGAATATTCCCTATTCAGTCTCTCGGATGGAATCGAGGCGCCAATAGCCTCAGTACTGCTGTAGCAGCATTCGAGATTACTGACGCAGGCCTACGGCTCTGCGCTCATCAGCTTCTTCAACCCTGCAGAGGAACTGTATTTCCGTTCTCGTCAAGAATGTTATCTCGCGAAGTCTGTTGAATTGTCATTGGCTCAATGAGAATGAGTGTTGATATAGAACTGATGACGAGGTGAGGACAGGTAATATCGCTGACTCGAGGAATACAAAGGAAGCTGACAACTGTGGGAACATTACAGTTGTAGAGGTAGATCATAAACATCCTTCAAATAAAGAATGATCCTGCACTCTTGAAAGATGAAGGATCATGTCCGAGCTAGCGGGTCATGTGACAATCCTGAAAAGTCCTTTATTCCAATACCCCTTTTAGCGTTGAAAGTACTCTTAGCAACATCGGAAATTTGTCTGTATAGAGGTAGTATCCCCGATATTTAACGAACAGCCTCGTTAATCTCGAAACCCCTGTCAGGCAAAGGAAGAGTAGTGAAAAAGCTTTGCTGCTGGGAATGTCTGTGCTACCTTACAGAGATACCCCTCGCTTGGCTCTCAACGGAGCTGATACATTGCCTTATCGACATTCTTTGCAAAAGCAATCTGGTTAGGCCTTCGTAAGTTTAACATGTCACCTCACTACGTTCAAAGCGCAAATTCAACCGTTGTCTATGCTCGATTCTTAATTACGATACATGATCAACGCACAAAGGTCATCTTCAAATTTTCTGGTAGGCTTCGAAAGGTCGAACATAAAGATATGAAACCCTCAAGTAGTCAGAATTGCCTTGGGGTTGAAGACGTAAAAGAGAAGGATGGTCTTATCTCAAGTCTGGACTTTCCGAGTTGCTTGACCCCGGGGAGCACATGAATTGGTTGACGAAGCACGGCCAGCAGAGATGCACCTCCATCGCGACCTTTCCAACAGCAATAACTTGTATCGATCCATACGCAGATGTCGCTGAGATAGTACTCCGAAGTCAGCTGATAAGCAACAATGATGGCTTGTTCGCTCACATCTGGCCGCGTATCAGCAACTCTGAGAAAACGATTTAATAGCCACGAAAATCGCTTTGTCAATTTTTCCCTACTAACCGACTTCAATTCAACTTTGTTTTACCTCAAAGCATGTTGCCTGCATATGCACATTCAGCAGGGGATAACTCGGTGGGCTCCAACGATCTAATTCCTACCTCAGCTCAAACCAATGAGCGATCCATGCCATGAGTGTAGGCAAGACTTTTAATATGTGTTCCACTGCGTCAGCTGAAACGAATCAGTCAATCTGACTGAGTGCCTGAGGTGACATAAAATCCCTTTGAAAGCTAAGCCGCGAAAAGTGCCCCGCCGATTCGTCCAATTCAGCTTAGGAGAAGATGATTGTACGCAAGGCAAACGTTTGCCTAAAAGTACGTATACCCCGTTTCGATTTTGAAGGCCGAAAGCTTTCTGGTTGTACATGGCGCAGAGTTCGGAAGGGTCTAGGGGACTCAAGCGGCTACGTTGATTGGCGAACCTCAATCATCGTAGCAATTCTAAGCCGTCTCTGCAGTTCCACTGTTTCCACCGTCAGTAGAAGTTTGATCAATGATCCTTGGCTGTAAGATCGTGGCAAGTTGGACCGCATGCAATTCTGCTTCAGTTTAATTCTCTCTCCCATTCCTTTCGAAATATCAATACGGAATAAATAGTCGCAACTCTCCAGCTTTCTTTTCCCATTCAAAGGTCCTAGATCAATCCTAGACCTCATATATTCTTGCTCTACTCAAGATTCGCTTGGAATTTTTGCACTCCAAACCATTATGTTATTCTACGGGGCCTTTACTAGGACTTTCTGTCTTTATTTTATGACTTATCTAACCCTAGCTTTGTCTGTTCTTTCTCGTGAGTTTCTATTCCGGCCTCGTTATCTCGTTCTCACGTAAAGCGCTCCTTAGACAGGTTGTTGTTGCTGGATGTTAGCCCGTGGTACTGACGTGTGGCTATCCGATGCTAGGGTTCTCTGTCGAAGCGATTGGTCCCCGTAACAATGTTACTTCTATTCCTGAGTTCATCAGGCCTGCTATCAATCCAAGAGCAGTCTGCAATATTTGGGGACCTTTATGCCAAACCGGCTCCATAGTAGTCGGTGTAAGTATTGCGAACACGACCAGTACAACAACCGTACCTTGCTCAGAGTACCTCTCAGCACAGGCCGAGTCTGCAATGCATGGGTACTTGGCCAATAGAGGCACAAAAGATGACTATATCATGGAACTGGATCATGATTATCATTCAAGTTTTGGTCGCAGTCCAGAATGTAAGTCTTATGCGGACCATTTTCCAATGGCATTTGACCCTGCCGTTGAAACCACTACAAGCGAGAATAGAGTACAACATGCCTCGAGATTGCGAAGAGGGCCTCACGGGTTTCATTCATCTGCCGACGCCAATCTTATATCTAAACGCTCCAGTAGTTTAACCTATTCGAATTGTGGGAGCAATCAAGTGAATAGTCCGGAGTACTACATTCCTCCTGGTATTTCGAGATCTGTTGTCGGATTTGGGGGGCCATTCCTAGATTACTACTGTTGCGGAGATTGTACTCTTCGTATCGACGAAATCAGACTGCTTTATTTCCCCGGACCAACTACCAGTAATTGTTCCACGAGTCATACCTTGACGAGTTCGTCTTCTATCCTACTTACAAGATCCAAGAAAGTCGAGCCTCGTGTAGCGTCCCTTATGACCAATGGATCCATTTTCGTCTCGGATGGATACACCTAGTAAGCCTTCTTCTTGAGTCCCGTCCCCATCAATATTTCTAATATGATGTTAGTACATCTCCCTCCCTATATCTGCAAATCGTTGGGACAGCAAGTGTAAGTGATAGTTGCGGGGTGGTTGGTCCCGTCTACACCAATCCGATCGTGGCAGTACCCATGGGCGGTCTCTCTACTATTTCATTGAATCTCCCTATCGGAGCAACTTTCGACAATATACCTGAGGATAGACAGTCGGTAGATAGGTATACAAATCCTGTCAGAACTGAGGATCTTATATGTCCGTCATGGGGTCTAGCTGGCTCATTCGCTAAGGAAGTACCTATTATCGGACCGCCTTACTATCCAATAATTCATCCACCTTCGGAATTGCTAAATTTAGATCCTTCTTGGAAATATTGTACCAAGTGGGTGCAGAGGATGTATATTGATGGGCCCTACATGTTTGAAATTTTCGATCCACCAAGAGCCTTGAGTCCTGTGGCTGCAATGACACCTTCTACGACTCTAGCAGATCCTATCACTCCAACGCCCATAGAGACAAAGTCGACTGTACTGCCTTCAGCTAAGCCAGCTGATTCTGGCTCACCCAACCTTCCCGAAATCACAGCAAAACCTCCGTTGGATCCTGTACAAACGAATGTTGCTCACCCGAGTTCTTCTCCATTAGTCGATCCAGGACAGGGAGCTCATTCTGATCCTGGAAGGTTACTTTCGAACGACGTGAAAACCACTGCTACAGACGCTCCTCAAATCTCATCTTTAGTCGGTTCAACATCGATCGTTCTACAGGATCCAAAAATAAGTGCAGGGAGCGAATTGTTATCTGACATTTTAACAAAACCTACAACACCAACAGCATCAGAAGCTAATCCGGGGCCTAGTCAGCACACAGAGCAGGAGATTGGGCCTGTCATAAACAGCGTACTTGGAGGAATAGTTCCTGCGCGTCGTCCAATGTCAAATGATCTTTCAATGCCGCCTGCTGAAGGGAACGAAAATCGACAGACAACTCAAGGACTCGGAGAAATCATTTACAGCGCGTTTGGTACTCCTAAATCCGCCGAGAGCTCGGAGAACAATGGTGCTATCAACGCTATTGAGCTACCCGCATCCCATTCTGCAAGGCTAATCTTTACGGCTGGAGGATCAACAATTACTGCAAATCCTTCGTCACCAATCTCAGTCGGAAGAACAACTATCTCCGCTGGTGGGCCAGCAGTAAATATTGCTGGAACATTACTCTCAATTGGTCCATCTGGCCTCATGATAGGATCCAGCATCGTTCCGGTGCTGTCAGCTGCTCTTGATTCCACGGTTGTAAGTGCTGCTGGCCAAGCGATCACTATCTCTGACCCTTCTGCCGTTACTATGGGGGGAACCACTCTTTCGGTCGGCGGAGATCCAGTGACACTAGCGCATACTATCTTATCACTTGCGCCATCGGGAAAACTCATGATCAAACCTGAGAAAGGCCACAACGGCGAATCGGCTAATACTGCCATCTCAGAAGCGTCTAATCTTGTCAGCCAAGGCTCGAGTAGCATTGCAGATATTGGCAGCCACAATGCAATGATTGCCACTTCTGCAGTCTTCACCGTAGCGGGAAAAGCATTCACTGCCAATCCATCTGCGTTCAGCATAGATGGTACAATACTATCTGCGGGCGGTGCCGGAATTATCATTTCAGGCACTTCCATCAGCCTCGCCTCTTCTGGACATCTAATCATTGGCAGCAGCACAGAGATCCTACTAGGCCCATCGATTTTCAAGGCTGCTGGTCAAACCTTTACAGCCAATCCATCCGCATTCAGCATTGACTCCACCACAATCTCCACTGGTGGACCTGGAATCACCATTTCTGGCACACCCATCACGCTAGACCCGTCTGGTAATTTAATAATTGGGAGCAGTACACACGTGTTGCCCCAAACTCCCTCAAATACGCCTTCTCTATCAGCATTCACTATAGGTGGCCAAACATTCATCGGCAACGCTTCCGCTCTCTCAGTGGATGGCAACACATTGCTCGCAGGTGGAGCCGGCGTCACTATTTCGGGCACTCCTATCAGTTTGGAAGCATCTGGGACCCTGCGAGTTGGAAGTAGTGATATTCCGTTGGTGACGAATGGAAGCTTTGGGCAAGGAAGACCCGAAGAATTTACAGGAGGACAGAGGAGGCCGGCAGTGCCAAGCGCCAGAGTCCTATTGGGTGCAATGGTATTAGTGATCGGTGTTATTGAGGTAACTGCAATGTGGAAGCGGTGATTTCTATCAGACATAGTGCCGGTTTTTCGCATCATTTTGGCTGAAGGTAACCAGCCAGCGATATGGAGGACCAGGAGTGGATAAGCAGGGAGGAACGCTCACTTGTTTCTCCCTTTGGTTCCACTCAGCCGTTTGTCGTGAAACGAAAACAAAGGAGACGCAGAAGTGAATACTGAGCAATGAGAGAAAATCATCTATCGGAACAAGAGCAGCAGTGATGTCTGGTGTCTGATTTCCTGAATACATTGATCCTTCACCTGTTTTGATCTTTACGCATGTTCCCCACTCGCGTCTCTCCGCTTTCCCTAAGATAGCTATACTATTATGCTTTCAAGAGGTACGTGTGTGAATAGGGGTTCAGTAAGATCCTGCGTCTTAATAGCTGGCCATGGGTTCTAGTGGTGGGCGAGTGCGGAGGTGATAATGGTGACGAGGCATAGAACATTCTCGTGTGCTTGAGTGGATTGGGTCCAAGAATTCTCAACCTCGCCGTTCCTCCACTTTGGCATTTGACTCTAGTGTTGCCAGCAGCTTTGACGGGCTTATCTATGACCCCTATATTGACTTGCTAGCTAGATTAAAGCCTTTGATCCAGTTCGGGGCAGACATCTAGGCTGTCACTTCGTGGGGGAGTGATAGAGCGACTAAGAAGGTACGGTCTATTTCTCTGGTTGTGAAAGTGTAGATGCCCTGGAACGAGAAACGAGAGTAAGGGAATGGTAACAGGCGACCGGGGTTTAGGAGGCTTCACACCGGAAAAACTAGTCTTGACATTTCCTAAAAGAGTTTGGTGCAAATTACGCAAAAGGGTTCAAGACGAATTACACAAAAGAATTTGAATCAGTCATCAGAACATGCACTGATAAGCCATCAAGGGGCTTACAGTTGGTGAGGGGTTGGAAAAGTTGAGTCAGGGTCGGAACTTTTTTTTTTGATTCCGACCCCGGCTCTACTTTCTGCATATGCTAACCATGAGCTCAAGAATTGATGTTATATAGCTAAAGTAGCTAGATGATAAACATCAAGAGCGAAGTATTGAAGCCGTGCATATGCACAGCTTGAGCGAAGCATCGAGAAAACAGCACAATCACAGATCATGCATATATCATGAATAGCAAGACGAGCGAAGATTCTTCTACATATGCTTAGCATATGCACAAAACATGCGAAACCATGAACTCAATTTGTGACATGTTATTCAACAAGCTCATCAGATCTTTCTCGTGCATTTTCTTCTTCATTCTCGTTGTTCAGCTCATGATTTGCATCATCGCTTTTCTCGTTGTTTTCAACATTTGCATTGAATGAATCTTGAGCGAGCTGAGTTTCTTCTTAGTATATGCGCAGCATATGCGAAGTGCGACACTCATCTTCAAGTCGTTCATTGATGTTTCTTTGTGCTCAGTTGATGCTGCGCATATGCATCGACGAGGCTTTGATGATCAGATGTGTATTTTATTGTGGCCTCGCTTAATGCTCTTGGCATATGCTTCGCATAGGGTCCGAAGCTTTTTCAACCCGTCGCTAAATCTTGAATGTGCGAAGCATATGCTAATTTTAAAGTTCAACCCGACGTCAAGAATTTTTTCCGACCCCGGCTCAACTTTTCCAACCCCTCGACCAGCTGTACCCCCGCCATCAAGCATAATCGAGATATTCCCTCACTTAATATCAAAATTGAGCTATAAATATCATCATGAGTACGACTTGATGAGCTTATCATCAGAATTAACTAGCTATTCACATGACGAGAGCATTTCGCTGATTCTAGTTCGTATTTTTTCATTTCTCGGAATTATCTCTTATGTAGCATCGACTTTGCGCACGACTCAACTTTTATCTGACACGCATGTGATTAGAATTAAAGTGACCGTCTGTCATAATTGTCAGGGCATTGACTATCATGACCCTCGAAGGTTTATCAGGAAGCTGTACGTCTACCATGGTTGCAGTCGCTGCAACAATCAGACCTCCTTTTGCCGACATACTTTACTTGTGGCACTGAGTCCGTGATCTTAGTTTCCGCCTGGAAAGACTCGAGGAAAAAACGCATCCCAAAACAGATGACAACGGCGTATTCCGCATGAAGGTTAAACGCGGCGACCTCTGTTATACTGAGGGCATAGTAAGACCGACTGCATCTTATGACTTTACACTGTACCCACGGTATAAGGAAATATCTGAAGGAAAATATGATAAGCCGCGAAAACCAATTGTTAAAGTATTTCTGATACTCAGTCTGAGCCCGAAAAGAAAGGCATCGCTGGAATATAGAGAAGACTGGAATGATTTTGAGAGGCACTCTCATAACGTATACTATTCGTTCTATTCAAAGCTTAACTTAGGACAAACCAAGAACCAGAATTAGCATACCGAATAGCTTGTGGGTGCCAATCCCTGCTGAGAATCGCGAAAGCACCAAAGCCTTCCAGGTGACGCATGGCAGGCATTTATCTTCCAGCAATTTGTCCAGCCCTCAACCCGTGCTAGGATTTAATGATAGCCTATGCGGAACGGCCAATTGGCCGTATTCCACAACAGTCGGATCCTTGGCTTCTATCGCGTCAAGTCTCTCTATGTCTCGAATAATCCTGACAATACGACATCGATTTTTCAATCCGATTGGGGCGTCAGGCATGGTTACATCCGACGCGGTGAGACTTAGTGATGTGTGGCGAGAGGATAGCTCGTCTAGACCGCCTTCAAAAAGCCCAGCTAGTGTCCCTGCCAGAATATGTGCTGATACTAGGGTTTTTGCTAGGCTCTTCCAGTCCCAGAGCGCACCGGTTTTGTCAGGGTAACTTAAATCCTTGAGACGGCATTCCTTCATGTCAAGATCCCATAGATACTCGACGAGGTCGCCCGTAATAAGTTGCTCCCGCCAGAATGCCTGATTCAAAGGGATGTGGCCAGCGAAGGTCTTGCTGCATTGATGCAGCCTCAGGGCTGGAGTGGTTTGCAAGTTTGAGACTATCTGTGAGACTATCTCGGTAGAAAGCCTTTCAATGGAAGAGATACGTGAAATGGTATGACTGGATGTTTCAGTAATCTCCACAAGGTCTGTCAAGCTTTCATTTTTGACGTCAATTCGCTTTAATCGCGATAATATATAAGTAGTCAACCCGGGTATTTTGTCTGGAGGTGAACAGAGCCACTATTGAATTAACATAAGAGATGAGCACGCGAATTGGTAGAAGAAAACGGTGTAGTTGACAAGGTTTGACTCACCTCCCAACCAGGACACGAGCTCCATGAAAATCCGTCAGCAAATTCTTGCGCACCGTAATACTGATGTTCCCATTCTAGACCGAAGGGTGCGAAATCCCAACCCTCACCAATTGTATTACGCAAGTGCAGGCGCAACATGGCTTGGTAGTAACTCTGCACATTTGCAAAAGCTGTAGAGGACTTGTTCGCTTGGCGAGAATTGCGTCGACTGGTCTGAGCCATGATGTGTAGACAGGCGTCGTGTATAGGATAGAGAACTACGCCAGCCTCGTCCTGTTCAAATACTTGCCATTTTCGCCCTTGCATAACCGCCCACTTGGACGACGGCGAAGGGAAGGTGTTCTCGATGGAAACGCACATAAATTCTGCATCGCTTGCAGGGGCTGAGACGGAAAAGTGGGAAAGTCCAGAATCATCATCGCCACTGAGGAAAGAAAGATTCTCAGAAAATCTCATATATCAGTCGTTGCCCCATATTTTATCGGTCATGTCATCGCATCTCATTATGCTTTGGGTGTAACCTACAGAAAACTGCAATCACCCACAACTCGAAATTCACCTAACCACTGTGCTCGGTAGACGTCAACCACTCGCCTTGCCGATAGCTGTTCCAAGATAGACATACTTTGGTTTGTACCTTCGAAAGGACATTCTCATCATACTCCCCATGTACGTCAGGGCTAGTATTGATGTCCTCGAGAGGGCCACCACATACGGCGCAGTAAACAACCGCACGGCCCATATCGCAGCCCCCAACGTCGGTTTCGATAAGTTTCACTAATATTCAAGAGCTTGGCTCCAATGTCTTGGATTCCTACATCGGCGATTAGATACGGCAAGTTTAGGCATAGGTTCTTTACCACCAGCCATACAGAAGAAGAGCCGAGGGAGTAGCGTATCAATATATCTTCTGAGAAGTTAAGGGAAACGTTCAGTGTGAGACATGACGAGCTTGGATCAGCAGTTGACCGTCATTCACAATCGGGATACTTCAACTTCCATGAAAGCCTCTGCCAAGACTCGCCACGCCTTAGTAGTGGTGTGTACTCTACGGACGTATTGGAATAATGCAGATGGAGATGGCCCGTTGCGGCACATGGAAATCTGAATGTGGCTTGACCAGTGTCATCGACGATAGATATCTAGATCTGAATTCAGATGCAGCGACGCAGGTGCTTCAGTAGCAGTATCCGAGGTAGCTACCTCGACATTTTGAAGAATTATCTTTTTATTCTCCGAGACCCCCCACGCGATCATTTGGCGCGCCAATCCGATTATCGCGGCACGCGAGTCTCCGGTTTCCGTCTCTCTTTCCGGGTTAGCGCATTCCACCTGCATGTTAATAGGGACTGGAGTTGTCTCACCTCAATTTCCACTTCAACCACAACTCTCAGCTTAATGGGTACAAACGTATCATAGGGATCCCGACACTGTTTACCACCACACCCTCCAGAATGACGATTACCGCTAAGTCTCCCGTTGTGCTTGTATGCTTCGTTTTAGGGAAGACTGATCCTGGCAACGTACCGTATGAAGAGAGAAGTATCGTTGCACTCAGTTATGATTCAGGTGACATGGAAACTGTTCTGCTTTGGCCACTACTACTATTCCTTCTGTTTATACATGATTATTCTATCTCTGTCGACATACTTCGTACCGGTACCTACTTGCCAAGGAAATTATCTTTATTTTCTGCTACTCTGTTCATGCCACTTCCATCTTGTTTCCTAATCGTCCCGCTGTTAATTTGTTGTTGATACTCCCGGTACCTGTATTAGAAGCCGACCCCACACTACTGCTGAACCGCTTACTACCTACTGCAGTCCTCCCACGACAGCTTCTGGTCCCAGCTCAAAGTGACTCTCTTTCATAGTTCCGTCTGCAGGACTTGTTCATCACTAAGATCTATACTTACTTTCTCATTGGCTTGGTGATGTCTTCGCACTTTCTTCTGTTGTCTTCATGACTTGTAGATCGTTGTTACGGCTCATAGTACCGTTGGAATGTCCGATCATGATGCTAAAGCCTATATAGCTCCACTTGCAGCAGAATGTGCTCGTTCTTGCTGGGACATTATCTGATCACTGAAGCCTGGTATATGGTGATAGATTGTCGAAACATTTCCTTCTCTACATTTCTTACTCTTCCATTGTTCATATTACCATGGGTCGACTACATTCCTTACTTCTGTGCCTGTTCTGTTTTGTTCCTATGCAAATAACGTACGCCAAGGAGGCATCGATAGTCAACCATAAAGCATCCCACAGCATCACTCCAGCGAGCAACCGTGCGACAGTAACGATCGAGACCAGCACATATACCATTAATCCCGCACTCGTCGTTATCGCGAGCCACACTTTGCTGCCAGGTGGTGCACCTATATTAATTAATGGCGAAGAAATTCGCCTAGATTCGTCCCGAAACTTGATAGCTGGCAAGACCACTCTTTACCATCATCATAAACATGAAACGAAAACATCGAAAGCGGCCTTGCACTCCAACAAGGATGTCAAGTCCCGTTCAACTCTGAAACATTCAACGATTGCGCCTTCACGCGCTGCTGTCCCATCTCACAGCAAGACCGCTCATCAACCAACAACGAAGGAGGTAAAAACAACAAGCCACCAGCGAACCTTGAGCAAGGCCGCCACAAAACCAACCCCACACCCAAAGGCAAAGTCGGACGGGTCGAGTACAACTACGAAGAGTCCGGTCGTTGTAGTGCCTCATCCTGTCGTACCTGGTAAGGCTTGTGAAGACAACTCACTGTTCCGCCCTCGAAAATGACCAAGGCTTACTGTTCCAAATAGTAGTTCCAGTCGTACCGCCTGTGATCCCTCCTGTGATCCCACCTGTGGTCCCACCTGTATTGCCGCCTGGGCCCGGTAGGTTTCCAGATTCGTGCATCCTTCATGCTATCAACCCTAGCAAAAGAGTTACGCAGTTGAGGCAGCGATACTGACCAGCATGTAGGACCGAAAACACCAGAATCGCCATCCCCACCCACGCCGTCCCCAACAAGTTCATCATGTCCAAGTTCAGCGACCACGTGTGGCAGCTGCGACTTTTTATACGACTCCTATCCGCTTGTGAATGACGGTTCTCCACAAAGGAGAGCACTAGCCGGTCGCGTTATGCTCGAAAAACGGGCTCCTCCAGCACCCACAACCATGATTGGGGGAAAGATGTGTTCCGTTGCTCCCTACACCGCGAAGCCTGCTTACCCTGCTGAGTATCAGATTACATCAGCCGAGGTTGTGCCCACACCGTCTATGGACGCGTTCTTCAAGACGGGCACCTACTGGGCTGTACCCACAGCCGGCACTAATTGCGCAGCTCCAGGATGAGCGTTCAAGGATACCGCACAAGTCCTAGCAGATGGATATACGATCGGAGGGCGCAAAGCGAAAACGGTTAATATAGATCATGTTTGTAAGTAAAAGCTCCTACTCTAGTCATAACTGTAGAGGCCACGGATCTGAGAATAACCTTGACTGATGATGGTCGAGTAGATGAGAAAGAAACTTTGGACGAATTCTTCCAAGATCAAATAGCCGGGGGCTTCACGTGTCCTAACATCCAAGCTCTTTTTGATGCACCAGGTTCCATGGACGGAGCAACACGTCTCAACAAGATATTCGCGCAATTAGCTTCTTTCGAGAACCCCGACTTTTTGGGGATGAATGCTGGATTGAATGGCCTGAAAGGAAGTGTATGTTGGGACAATATTTTCTATCAATCTTTGAGCTTCTCACTTTCAAGCGTTTCTGTTCTCTGTTTCTCTCCTCTATAGTCACCTACCTTACCAACTTCTTTTTCGATATCCAAAATTTCTCATTATTCTACGAAAAATGGTTCCATCCTAAAGGTTGAACTTCTCGTCTCATGGTAGCAATATGCCCTCAACGTTGCTTTGCCCCATTGCAAAGGATCGAACATCTAGCACTGTTTGATGACCCCAGTGAAACCTTTAATGGTAGTCTTCCATCATTCACTAACACTATGTATCAGCTCTGAAACCCTGAACTACAAGGAATTAGCAATCATAAAGGAAACCCAAACGCAATTCTCAGTCTGCTCGGTAACATTGCAGTTGTCATGTCAATGGTTCAAGACCCCAAGGTTAAGAAACTGTTCGAAGACACAAATACGCGCATATACCAAGCATTTCAAGGAATCGATGCCCTGTTAAGAAAAAAAGCCAGCTGTAATCAACCAATCACTTCAGCAGGCGGCGAAGGACCATTGTCTGCAACCTGGGCTCCTGCATACTCCTCTTGGATAGCTAACAAGGTATCTAGCCAAAATGCACTTATAGTCAGTACCGCCAGTGCGCTCGGTGATAGCCTCCTCCAGTATCAGGCAAACAATAATGGCGCTGGAAATAAACTAGCAACTGCCTTTCAATCTTTCACAAGAGCTTACGTGATCAATACGATGACATTCAACTATGATCTCAGTGGGCTGGCAAATGCGCCTATGATCATTCAGCGGGACCAAGAGGCTTGCATACCATCGTCAACCCCAGCCTCGGTCCCTGCGACTCCCAGCGCATCTGCTCCCCCTAGCATGACGAGTGCCCCCCCTCCAATTACCTTTTCAAGTCTTCCCTCGGTGACGATGTCAACACCAATTCCAGCTCCTAAAGACACGAGTATTCCTCCGCCACCAGCAAGTTTGCCTCCTCTAGCAGGAATAGCCACCTACGCAATTCGAGTATACCATTACGCCTCCTGTGCCCAAAGCCCTTGTACCGACTCGGCACACGTATACGATATCAAACCCGGGACAGCGGTTAGCCCATGCAGCGGACCTGGAGTCTTTTCCCAACCTTTGATTTCCGCCTCAACACCCGATGCGGCGGTTCAAGTCGGCCCATTTACTTCCAATGGGTTCGTGGACTGCGTATTCTCTGGAACAGCGACTGGTGGCTCCCTGACATGCCCCGGGCTTGCGCAGGGAACCCCCATAAACTGTGTTGTGCCAAAGGTGCCCATGAATGTGAATTGTGGGGTTCCTGTAAATGCTATAGCTGATTTCGCTTGGGAATTGGGATACTGCGAATGGTGAGAGCAGAGTTGAAGACAGGGAGATAGCTGATATTTTGTTAATAATATGTAGTAAGTAAAACCCATAGTACTAGTAACTAATAGAGCATAAAACTTTGCATCTTCACAAATTTAAGATGATTCTTAAGACGCCTTCATATTTCTTAAAAACTCGAATCCCTTCTATATTTCGTATTGACGCATCTCGAAGATACCTTCATCAAGATTTGATCTACGTTGGCATTTAGGCGCCCGACAATCGGCAGCACGCAGTCGATAGACATCATCTCACGATTGTAGCGGTACATCAATGTCGAGACGAGTATCTGTTACTCGAGATTCGTCAAATATCTCCCATACACGGCATTACTCTACACGACAAACGATCATTGCATAAACACAACAAAGCCGAGACTGAAAGAGCCTTATACGAAATGATGGCGAAATCGAAATTCTTTGCTCAGCTGCGTTACAGCAAGTCTCAGTTGCATTGGCGCCTGGCCCATAAGCATGATATTTAGACATAAGATTTATTTTCTGGTCTTATTGATGCTTGGGATTCGGAAACCAAAAATGGTCTTACCAAAGACGAGATCGTTGCCGAGGCTGGTGCTCTGCTGCTCGCTGGCTCGGATATACGTGGGACTAATTTAGCAGCAACGCTCTTTTACTACCTCAATTATCCGTCCACTCTTCTAGAATTGCAGCGTGAGACCCATACAACATTTGCATCCGCGAAGAAAGTATTCAATCGAAGAGCTTCCACCACGCGAAGTTCTAGCCGTTGGTGTATTGACACTGAAGTATCAAACTACGTACCTCATCAAAACGAGGCATACTCTCCATTCATAATCAGACTGAAACGTCGGATTGACGATTTTCTATCAAACAGCTTGACGGCTCTTCCGATTCAGTTCTTGCGATTGCTCAATCAGCCTTCTGCGCATGTGGTGTAGGCAGGAAAGTTGCATGGGAAGATCCTTAGCATATCCAAAAATGTCGATAACAGTTGCGCGAATCGACTGGTTGTGTATAATCGTACTGCAACCTGGTTATACGGCAGGAGAAGGCCATCCTGGTTTAGGCCGATATCAAGAGCGGAAGGAGGTGTTGCAGACCTGGAATGCAGTTAGGTTTGCAGCACGCATAATGGGCTTTTGGTGGGGTCCAAGCCTCGATCGTAATCCTGGTAGAAATAGATGTTGCATACATAACAGAAGTGACAGAGCTGCGGAACTCTTGGCCAGGAAAGACTAAAATGCTTATAGAACATCTTTCTCATTATTAAGGTATGAGGGTCAGAAGAAGCATATGTGCATGTATCTGTACATAGTTGAACTACAGTAGAAAGCTGCGAACAGGTGGAAGGTGACAACTCTGAACCCCCTAGCGCCAGCCGTATACCGTTGTATGCAAAACCTGTATCGTTTTTTAGGATTTGTCGAAAGCCTCACCAAAATTAGTGGAAAATCTTCAAAAGTGCAAAATAAGAAAACAGAATTGTAAAATCAATCTCACTGCGTCTTCTCATGTCGTAGCATTAGAAATTGAAGTTATATTCACCTTAAGGCTAGCTCTATCACTGCTGTCACTGCTGCCACTGCTGTCAGCCTCAGTATGTCGTCGTCGCTCTTCTCAGCGATGCGAAGTCGTATTCGTATTCATTTCGATCATTCAGACTTCACTGCCTTCATATCTAAAGTCATCGAAGTTAGCTTGTCTCAGATCAGAAAGATGAGAAGAGCATACATCGTCATCGACATGATCATTGCTTTCGTAGGCGAAAGATCTTTCAAGCTGAGTGACTATCATGCAGAGCAGCTCATTGAATATCTGCATCAACGACTCACTGTTTATCAAGATGAGATGATCTGATTTCTGTTTGACGAGTTCAGCATAATCATCGATCAAAGCACTGTATTCAGACTGTTAGTCACACGAAAATGAAGCAAGAAACTCATCAAACGCACGACAGCTCAGTGAAGTGAGATTTTAAAAAAGAAGTGAAAGCTTCGTTTGACTGATTGAACAGCAGATCAGCTGATGTTTCTGAATGAAAGTGCTGCATATGAGCAAACAGATAAATTTAAATCAACGCTTGAAGCTTCTTTTATGCTGATTCATTGATTAAATGATTGAAAGTATGACTGAGCTTCTGTTGAAATTTCTCTACACGTCAGTCAAATGCTCAAGCGATCAAAGAGATGAAGCATACTGTCAACATATATGATAGAGAGTAGGTCTGTCGTCGAGTTCAAGTTGCTCAACTCAATTCAGATTGAGTTTCAGTGTTGAGTTGAATTGAAGAAGATCAATTCAACTCAATTGAGTTGAGTCAGACTCTTGACTCAACTCAGTCAACTTGACGAGTTAACTTGAACTCAATTGCAGACCTACTTTCTATCAAATTCTCTATCAAATTCTCTATCAAAGTGATCAAACTTTCTATCAAACTCTTTATCAAACTTTCTACCATGTTTTCTACTATATTTTCTATCATATTTCTCACTATATTTTTCATCATATTTTCTACCATGTTTTCATCATATTTCTCACTATGTTTCTCATTATATTTTCTATCATATTCTCTACTACACTCTCTATCATATTTCCCACCATATTTTCATCATATTTCTCACTATATTCTCTATCATATTTCTCATCAACCTCTCTATCAAATTCTCTACCAAATTGATTGCAAAATTGATTGCAAAAAAAAAAATTGAAAAAAAAGAGAAAAAGTATACTATTTTTAGTACATAGTATACTATATTTAGTAACAAAAATTGAGTTCAAGCAACTCAACTCGATTCTGAATTGAGCTCAAGTTGAGAAGAGTCAACTCAATCTCAATTTGAACTCAGACTTGAGTTGAGTTGATTCTTCTCAACTTAACTCAACTCTAACTCAACGACAGATCTAATAAAGAGATATATGACATGAAAGATGCATCACAACTTCATAATCAAGACTATCTTTCTAAACTTCATGTGAATCAGAGTTTTTTCTCAATGCACTTCAGATAACTCTGAATCTCACTTCATCATAGTCATGAACAATGCTTGAATTCATCAGTTTGTTGAACTAAATTGTTAGGGGCCAGCATAGAGCGAGTCATATGGGTGTAATGTAACGAGTATATAAATGCTAAGGAAGGAAAGTATCTAGAAGGGAAGAGCCGACTATCTATATGACTCAGAAGAACATAAGCTAAC
>JAABUL010004250.1_pt1 | contig 19492 bp, 3 predicted proteins | sample 5559151 | NCBI WGS metagenome assembly JAABUL01 (sample SAMN10711876, study PRJNA513368) | rock metagenome | isolation source: Antarctica rocks | place: Antarctica: Victoria Land, Pudding Butte sud | reverse complement strand
TAAATTAATAATTCTAATTACAAACTATTACAAATCTAAGTAGCAAATAGATATTTATTTAATTATATATTTTCTCTTTTTAGTTATAGATTATTTGTTTGTTTGCTATCTAATTTACGTTTTTTGTTTTATATATTTTCTTTAGTTTTATACGCAATTAATATTTAATTTAAACTTTCTATTTTAAGATTAAGATTATATATAATTAATTAATTAATTTAATATTTAATATAAGTAACAAAGTGCGTTAATACTTTTTATTATTATAACAATTTGCAACTATTATTATATTGCTATTGTTATAGATTGTTGTTTTCTATATATAGAAATCTCGAAACTATATAATGTGCAATAGAACTTCGAATAACAATTGTTATATATTAACAATTTCTTTAACTCGAAACTTAATACTTTCTTTAACAAAGATAAAGTTGCAAATGCGTTGCAAGATTCTAGTATTAGATTGCACAATTAATAGATTTTGTATATTGTTTCTATTAATTAAACTAATTACAACAACAATATAGATTTGTATGCAAATATAATAGACTCTTTGTTAATTATTTATTGTTAAGTTAGTTAAAATTAATATTAAAGTATTGCGCAATTACTTGTTATTTTTGTTGTTATTAACAATTACAAATATTTTCTTAATTAAAATGCTTCGACTTTGTTATTACTAAACAAACAATATAAGATAAAATTATATTTTGAAATTTATTACAATCTTTAAAAATAATTAATAATTAAGATTGCATTTTAATAGATCTTTAACTTGTATACAATATCTCGAAGTCTAAATTAATATAACAAACTAATTATAATTGTATATAATTGTCTTAAAATTGTAATTATAATATCTATTAAAGATAAAAAAATTCTTTTGTTTGTAATACTATTGTTGTTGTTAAATATATAAGTTATTTTAATAATTGTTTCTTTAATTGTATTGCAATAAGATTTTCTTTATTATTATTAAAAGTAATATATTGTTTGCGTTTATTATAATATTGTTATTATATTGTAGCAAATATATATTATACTTGAATTGTTGCTAATAAATATTAAGATTGTTGTTACTTTTAACTTCTTAATCTTTACGTACTTTCTATATATTATAGATTGTTTAAATTAAATTATGCTAAACAAAATTTATTTTCTACTTATAGCAAAATATTATTGTTGCAAGATTGTTATTATTAAAGTATTTTATTGCATTTCTTGCTTATTTATCTATATAACAACAACTTTATCTCTCTTTGCAAAACAAGAAATAAAATTTTTGCTATACTTTACTTAATACAAAATTCTTTATACTAGTAGTAATTGTTTTAATCTTAAGTATTATATACAATAACTAAATACTATTTAAAATATCTCTCGAGAAAAAAAAATTAATAGAGAAAATAACAAAGATTTGTCTACAAAATCTTTAAAAGTAAAGAGCTATATAAGATATTTATAAGATTTGTTACATTTAAATTAAAATAATAGAAATTCGAATAATAAAACGCTTGCAATACAATTTCTATTATAAAGATTTAATTTTCGAGATATAACAAAAGATAAATATCGTATAGAGTAAAAAGATATTTAATAAATATCTAGTAATTACAACAATATTTAACGCTAGTATATAATATCTTAGTATTTATTAAATTTTCTATATTAATATATTAAATAATTTTGTTAACTATAATTAAGAAATTAATTGTATTAATTGTAATAAATTGTATATAATATATTTAATACTATTATTAATTTGCTAAACAATTTTTTAAGATTAAAACTATTTAAGTAATTTTCTTGCGCTAAATTGTTAAAATATAATTGTTTATTTATAAGCTTAAATCTATCTAAGACGTTAACTTATTATATATCTAAATAGAATATTAAAAATTATATATACTTTCTTTTTTGTAAAAATTCTAATTGTTTATAATATATATTTGTCTTTTTAAAGTTCTTAGAGAAGTATTAATATCTCTTTTATATTGTTGTTATATATAGTATTGTTAACTTTAACAAATTCTTCTTTCTTGTTTTTTATATTGCTTGTTAGTAGTTTTTAACTTTAACAAATTTTAATATTAAGTGCGTTAAGATTCGAAATCTTAAAACAAGTTTTTTATATTATATAGTTAAAACGTATATAATTTGCAATTAAGTTTGCAACAAAGTTAAAGTTTGTTAATATAAATAATAAGAGCAAATTTTTAAAAGAAAGCAATTAGAAAAGCAATATTTATAATATTGTTAACAAACTTGCGCGCAATTAGTTAATAACAAAGATAATAAAATTTGCGCTTTATAAAGAACGCATTATTGCTTGAAATTATATATATATTTTATATTTTTTTGCGCAACAATATTTAATCGAAAGTAAATATATAAACTATTTATAAACAATATATTAAATTAAGTTAAATTACTATTAATAAGCAATTAAGTTTAAAGACTTTATTAAATACTTTAATTGCAATTATATAAAGAAGATCTATTTTTAACAAAAATATATCGACAATTGTATACAGTTTTAATTAATCTAAGATATTAGTTAAACTATGTATTACTTAAATCTTAAGATTAATTATTGTATAATTATATTGCTAGAAAAATTTAATATTAAATAGAAACTAAGTTTTATCTTAAGCTAATATTATTGCGTTTAATTAAAAAAGTTTTTCAAGTTATTTAATTACTTAATCTTAAATATAGAACATCTACTCTATTATTAACTAAATAGATTGAAGAATTAATACAAAAAAAATATATAAAATATAATAAAAAAGAGAAAATATATTCTTGTAATTATTGTTAATAGATTGTTAGTTATATTACAAACTTAAAGCAAAGTTTAAGAATTATCTTTTATCTTTTTATATATTATTTATATTAATTATATAAAATATGTCTTTTTATTTCTTAAACTTTTTTAATATATAATAAAACTTAGAAGATATTTGCAACTTCTATTAATTATTCTTAATATATTTATTATTATTCTTAATTTTTGTTATTTAATATATTTAATTTTTAAATTTTTAAATTTTTTAATTGTTTAAATTAATTATTTAAATTAATTATTTATAATAGTATTAATTAATTGCTAGCAAAGTTAATTACTAGCAAAGTTAATTGCTAGCAAAGTTAATTACTAGCAAATGTTAGAATTTAATTAATTAAACTTTTTTTTAAATTAAGACTAAGTTATATTAGAAGTAATTGCTAGCAAGATTAACTATTAATAGACGCTAGAATTTTAAAAATAAAATAAAAAACAATAATATTTAGAACTTAGTTATATATTAGAGTTAATTGCTAGCAAAATTAACTTAGAGCAAATGCTAGATTTTTGTTAATTTAAAAAAATAGTAGAACTTTACTCTAAGCTATATATTAAGAACATTTGCTAATAAGATTAACTACTAGCAAAGCTAATTGCTAGCAAATACTAGAATTTTGTTAATAAAAAAAGAATACTTAAGATTAAGTTATAGTAGAATTAACTACTAGTAGAGTTAATTACTAGTAGACGTGAAAATTTTATTTAAGATAAAATTAGTAATATATAAGACTAAGTTATATTAGAGCTAACTACTAGCAAAGTTAACTACTAGCAAACTCTAGAATTTTGTTGTAAGAAAAAAAAAATAGTTTTTAAAATTAAGTTATATTAGAATACTTTATTAATAAAATTTGTTATTAGTAAAGTTTACTATTAACAAATCTAATTACTATTAATTTATATAAAAGTTAAATTTAATTATTTTAAATTATTAAAAAAAAAAAAAAAATTATAATTAAACTAATTGTTTGAATCGATTTTTTCCTAAAATCTATAATTTGATTCGAAAGTTATATTTAATTAGATTAAATTTTAATCTAATATAATTAGTATTTTTATAATTTATGCAATTTGATTTTGTTATAATATTAGATTAGTAATTCGTTAACTATGTTCGTTAATTAAACAACTTTTTATCTTAATTTCGCTTAATCTTTTAAGTTTAATCTTAACTAGATTTGAACTAAATTAGATTAAATTTAAGTTAATTCTTGCTAGACATAAAGCTTGCAATCTTATATAGTTAGCGTTGTTTTATTTCTTTTTTTTTTGTTTTTCTTTTTATATATTAAATCTAGTATAGATTTAAGTTTTATCTTATTACTAATTTAAATATCTCTTTAATAAAGATTCTAAGCTTAGTTTTTAATATTACAAAAAATCTATACTTTTTGCAACACTTTTACGCGTTAAAATCTAATCTTTTTAAATATATTAATACTTATTTAACTATTAATTTAATAAAGCATTTAAAACTTTTACTAGAGATCGAACTTATTGTTGAAAAGTTTGTTCGACAAATTACTTAAAATCTAGTCGAAGTTCTATGTTAATTTCGAAAGCTTCAAAATTAAGCACAATTTAATATTAATATTACTTTTATTTTGTTTGCTTTAAGTTCTTCTCTTGTAAAATTAAATTTAATATCTATAACTACAATTGCACAAATTGTTGCTTAAGCTATAAGCAATTAATCTACTTTTGTTATACAATTTTTATTGCTTTCTATAAATACTATTGCTTTTGTCGTTTCTAAATTCGAGAAACTTCTTAATATATTATAATATAAAAGAGACAAAAATTAGTTAAATATATAGAAGCAAAATTTTATACAACGTATAAATATAAATTATAATTAATATTTTATTAATTAAGTTAAGATTATCTATGCGAAGTTACAACTTATTATAAATAAAAAAATTTATAATCTTATAAATTAATATTAAATTAATAATCTTTGTGTTATTATAATATAGGCGAGAGAATTAGAGTCGAATGCGATTAACTTTAACATAGTCGTTTCGCTCTCGTTCGCTTAACTCGACGCTATTGTTAAACTATCGACGCTATTACATTTATTCTATAAAGATATTAGATTCTTAGCGCTTTTCTTGCAATTAATATTCGACGTTTAATTATAATTCTAGACTTAATATATAGATTTAATTGAACGCTATAAATATACTTAAGAATTATGCGATAAAGTAAAACATTAGCAATGCTATTAAGATACGAAAACCTAGCGCTTCAATGCGTCAAATTCGATTATTAAGTCTTTGTGTTAAAAATGCAACATTTTTGTTGCTTTTTTTTGCAATCAATACTTAATTTTTTAACATAATTTTTTGTTTTACGAATAGATCTTTATAAGAGCTATCAATATATTCAAAAAGTATATATTTAAGTAAAAAAATAATAAAGTTATTAAGATACGAAAGTTAAATCTTCGAACGCATCGAACTTAATATTAAGTTGTTTATTAAATTTAAATCTCGAAAATGCGAAAATTTTGTCGCTTTTTTCGCATTTAATATTTGACTCTATATTTTAATTTTTGATTTTACTTATAGATCTAAGCAAAAGCTATATATGTAATCGAAATTTACGCAATTAAACAAGAATTAACAATGTTACTAAATTGCGAAAGTTAAATCTTCGAATATATGCAAATTTGTTACTTTTCGCTTTTGTTTGTTTAAATCGACGCTATTATTAAACAATTAATACTATTACGTTTATTTATTAATTAATCTTGTTAATTATTATAAAAAATAATAATCAAGAGCTAGTTATTTATCTCTTAATTATTTTATCTATTACAATTATCTTATAGATAATAATGTTTTTTTAATATTTATATTTTAACTTCGATGTTATTATTCTTTTTATATTATTAATTACGTAAAAGTTTTACAAAGCATTTAATTAATAAAATAAATTATTAAAATATTATTTTAAATCTAACTTAATTTATAATCTTAACAATTTTTATTTAATTTTTAATTTTTTCTTTAATTATTTAGTCTTTATTTTAGATCGTATCTTGTATAAACTCTTTTTCTTCAAATTTTTAATAAAATAGCATTTGCTAATATTGTTATTTTTATTTCGCATTATTTATTGTCTTTAATTTATTAATAATATTAATTTTTCTTAAATATTTTTTTTCTTATTATAAAATTATTATAAAGTCTCTTTCTATTTTCTTTTTAACTTTAATTATTTCGTCGAAGAAGACAAAACGTTCTTTTAAGTTTGTTGATTTTATTAAAAAGAAAATCTTAAAAAAGAAGAGATAGCAACAAAGAAATACAAAGAAGAAAGACAAAATGCTTGCTCTAAGAGCAAAACAAGTAGAATAAACAATCAAAAATGCGTTAAAAATTCTTGTCGCATCTTCGCACAAATTTGATTTCTTATATATTTTATTAATAATTAATAATATAAAACTTACGCTCTTAGTTGTTATATTATTTTCGAACTTTACATTAGTTTTGCAACTTATTAACAATTTTGTCTCTTAATTTTTTAAAAGACGTAAAAAATTACATTTTATATTAGCGAAATTATTCTTTTTTTTAATTAATGTTTTTGTTTAAAAGAAAGTTAGATATTCGTTATATATTTAAAAGAATGCGCAAAATTCTTTGTTTATAATATTATTTAATTTATTATTTATGTTTGCAATAAAATCTCTTCTTTTGCTCGATTTTCTTTTATTATTAATTGAAGCTATTTTAAGTTATTAAGATTTTAATTGCTCTTATTGTAATTAATTTAAGATTTTCTTTATTAATAATATTATTTTCTTTATCGAAACAATATTTTTTGCTTTATTATAATAAACTTGTTTTTTTATTTTACTTCTTAAAGAGAACAATAACTTTATAAATAAGATTGTAGAAACAAATACAAGCAAGACTATTATTAGATATTTATTTCTTAAAAAGTTTAACTCTCGCTTTTTATTCTTATTTGTTACTATTTTAATTAAAAACTTTTTAAAATTAAAATTATTTTTGTTATTAACAAATCTCTTAGAGCAACAACTTACATTTGCGCTTATTGTTTTAACGTTATTTTTTTTAGTTTTATTAATTATTTGTGTTGTTTTATTTTAAATATCTTTTATTGCGAAAACAATTCTTTTAATTTTTGTTGTTACAAATATTGTTAAACTAAAGCGAAAAACTTAACTTTTAAGATCGAACTTCTATGCGTACAACTTTTTTTAAAATACTTAAAAATTTAATCTTAATAAAAGATAAATTTTATGCGTTGTATTTTTTGTTTTATTGCGATCAATTGCGCAAAATACGTCTTTCTAAGAAGATCTTTTAAGTGTGTCGTTAATAATAAATATATAAAGAGCGTAACATTTACAAATCTTTATAATTGACACAATTGTTTTAGATTATCGCATTAGTAGCATTTGTTTTATTACAAACTTTAAAGTTAAAAAAAATATAATTATTTATTTTGTTACAATGCATTTATTTATTACGTTTGCTCTTAATTGTTTAAACTCTAAATTTATTATCTCTTCTTTTAGTTATTAAATTACATTTAATATTCGCACTTTAACTTAGCTAACATTTTTTATTTTTGCTAAATTATTTACTTGAAGATCTAATTTTCTTTGTTAAATAATAATAGTTTATAAAAGCGTTATTATTATGTATCGACTCAACTATTTATTGCTAATATATTTTTTTACTTAACTTTTATTATATTTTAAACAACTAAAAACAATATTTAAATTTTGTATTTTTAATTGACATTTAAAGTCTTATATCTTGTTGCTATTTTTAAGCGCTTATTAAGAGCTTCTTTAAGATATAAAGAAATTCGCGAAATTCAAATAATGTTAAAGCGATTTTCGCATAGAATTTTTATCGATTTAGAGCAACTCTATAAACGCTTTAGCGACGCTAGCTTATTATTATTGTTTTTATTAATAATTAGTGTTTTCTTCAATACTATTCGCAACGTTAATTAAAAGCTATTTATAAACAATTTTTAATTATTGTTTTGTATCTTCTTATTTTTCGTTAACAAAATTTTATTTTTAATTCGATTTAAACTTGTAATTTCGTTACGTCTAAACAAATTTTCTATCTAAAATAGATCTTTTATTGCGTTAAATAACGCAATCGAAAGTATTTACATTTTAAACAATAAAAATTTTATTTATATAAATAAATATAATTTCTTATTATAGTTTCAAAGACGTTTAAGAAATGCAAGAGATTTTTCTATTATTCGTACTATTACTAATTTGTTCGAAAAAGACACAAATAATATATTGCACACTTTGGCAACTTTTCGCTTAATTGCGTCTTATTCGAACGCAAATTTAACGAAAGACTTCTCTTTATTAATTAAAGAGAATAATAATTAAATTTACATTGCAAGCAATACTATTCTTTAGATTTTTAATCTTAATTATAATTGTAATAGATATATAAATAAACTTTTTATTTATGTTTATTTACTAATATATTAATAGATTATCTTAATGCGTTAGAATTTATTTATTTTCGTATTAATATTTTGTTTTTGCAAGAAATATTTAACTATTTTTAACGCTTTATATTTTAAGAGAACTCTTCTTGTTATTTGTGCGATTTATTATATTTGTTTTATTTACTTTTGCGCAATAAATTCAATAATAACTATATAATAATCAATTAATAAACTCTATTAATTAACAAATATATTTAAAAATTAAACTTTGTCAAATTAGAATTTAAATTTTTAATAATAAATATTTTTAATTATTGCGTTCTTTGTTAATTCTAAAATGTAAATAAGTTTATTATATAAATAATATTGTTGTTTGTTATATTTAACAACTTCGAACTTTTTTATCTTTTATTTTATCTTTTTTGAAATAAAAAAAATTCTAAGATTTTAATTAATAATTTTTTTGCTTATAAGACGAAGCAACTTTGCTTCAATTGTAAGTTAAATAACAATACTTAAAACTACAATATTTATATATTTTTTTTATTTAATTTAAAAGATAGACGTTTTTATTTATATTAAATTTTTTTATTAACGCATTTAATACAACGAATATGTTTTTCACGCTCTTTGTTGTTATAATTGTAGCATTATAATTTTGTAATAATATTTTCTTAACTTTAACAACATCTTAAGTTGTATACACGTACGAGAAAAAATATTTATAAAGAGCATTAATTACGATATAAAATTACTATATTTAATTTTAGCTAAGAATTTAGAGACGTTTTAAGTAGAACTTAAAGCACTTGTTAATCGAATTAAATATTTTAGAAATTTTATTTTGCTTCTATAGAGTTTCGATTAAAAGATTTATTTTTAACGCGATTTTCTCTTTAAAGTTAAAGAGATTTTTGTTTGTTATTTTTAATATTGTTTTAATATATCTCTCGCAAAGATGTTAATCGTTTAGATTGACTACAATATCGAAAACTTTTTATACAATTCGAATAACTTTCTCTACTTTAGTATTACTTTAATTTAAAAAGTTTTTTATTTTGTTTACTAATAGAAGCAATTTAAGAACGCATTAATTTCTTGCAACAATTTTTAATACTTAAAAGCGCAATACTTGTTTATATTTACTAGCGCTAGTGTAGACAACAATATTATTTTTTTTACAATAATTTTCTTTGTATTTACGATAACTAGATCAATTATAAAAAATACTAAATACTTAAGTGTCTTTAATACAATTTTTAGCAAATTAACACTTTTTTTAACAATTACTTAAAGATAATTTTGTTGTTTAACAATATGTTTTAGCGTTAGCACAAAATTAATTGCACAAAACAATGTAACTTTTATTGTTTTAATATTGCTTTTTTACTTTTTTTTTCGCTTCGCATTTCGTTAATGTTGTTATAACGAAATCTTATTTTTACAACTTAAAAAAACGTTTTATTAACTAATTAAATCGAATTAAGCGACGCATTGTTAATGCGTTAAAAAGGAATTAAAATTTCGATTTTTTGTACAATTTTTAATAAAAGTATTGTTAAACTCTAAGCTTATAATAGATGCAAATTTTGTTCGAAAAGTTATTCGAAATTAATTTTGTAATATTTTAGAAAATTTTTAACGTTAATTACAATTACGCGAACGTCTTAGTAATTAATTTGCAATTATTTCTTGCATTTGCAAAGTATTATTTATACTTTATTTTTTTAATTGCGAAGATTATTATCTTTATATTTATTAACATTAATTAATGACTTTTGCTTCTTAAAGTATTTGCTATTTAATATTATTTTAATTTTAATTATTTTAAGTCAATATTGTTAAAGCAACAACAACAATACTTTATTATAATTAATATTATAATATAAATATTGTAGTTTATTTTCGAAGAAATCGCTTTTATATAATATAATAAGCTATATTAAAAGAAATACATTACAAAATAAAGACGTTGTCGAAATCTTAACTACAAGACTAGTATAACACAATATAGATTATTGTAATTGCTTATAAATTTTGTAGATTAAATTTTGCTTTTAATTTTTTGCGTTAAAGTTTTTGCACAATTAAGATTTGTTTATAACGTTATTTAAGATTGCTTTAAAATTAATTACAATATTATAAATATTATTAAATATTATAAGCTTTTGCTTTATAGTTTCGCAAAAATTATAAAAATTATAATAAATAATGTTTAAACAAATAATATTATTGTTGTTAATGTTACGTAAAAGCTTTTAATAATTATTAAGACGCAACTCGTAATCTAGAGTTATATCTAAAAGATTTTAAATTTTTTGCGCAAACATTACTCTTATAAGTAGTTTTATTAAGTTTAACTTAGAGCAACATTTTATATTTGTTTATTATAAAACAAACAAAACAAATTGCACAAATTGTCGCATATCTTAATAATTAAGCTTTTTTATACTTAATTGTATATGTTTTTTGTTCGCAATTACATTAATAACGCTTTAAGAAATAAAAGCGTTTCTATTATAAGTTGTTACTATTTTAGCGATTATTAAGTTAATTAAGTAAAAAAACTTTTTATCTAAAGTTTTAACAAATTATTAAATAAAGATACGAAAAAGTAAAACAATCTAGAATTTTAAGTTTTTCTTAAGTAGTTTTATTTTATTATTAACAAAACTTTAAAAAGAATGCTTGTATAGAAGTTTTTTATTAGCTTTTTTTATTAAATTATTGCAACGTTGTTGTTAATTTTTGTTTATAACAAAAATTACTTGTTTATAATAATAAAGATTACAAACGATTATAATAGCAAATAAATTTAAGATATTGTTGTTATAAATTAATTAAAGAAAATTAACTAATTAATATTTTATCTTTTCGCGAACAAGCTTGCACAATATTAAAATTTAATTATTTTCGTTAATATTAATTCGATCGCAATAAGAAGTTGTAATTATTGTATAAAGATGCAACACATTATTGTTATTAATACTTGGACAATTGACAATTACGATCGCATTGTTTTAAAATAATTAATTAATTTAAAAATCTTTCGTTGCGATATACTTTTGTTAATTGCTTATAGTTTTAACGTAAATCTAGAGATTTAGTTGCTTGCTTTGTAGCTAAACAACAATGTATTTAATATTATTAACAAAAGCGAAAAAGACAAATAAGAAGTTATTCTTGTTTTACTTAAGAATTATTCGATCGAAAGTCGTCTATAAACGACTTTTAATAACAACAAATTAAAAGACTTTTAAAGAATATATAGTAAATAAAAGTCTTATATTAAATTTAAAACATTATATAATATTAAAACATTTAATTTAGTCTTTTAACTTTGTTGTTATTGCATTGTATAACAATTGTAGAAATCTTAAATCTAGAATCTATTTATATCGCAATTGTAGATTTAATTATAAATTATTAATTACAAAATTATAGATAAAAGCTAGTTATTATTAGTTAATTAAAAAAAAAAAATAGTAATTAACGTCGCATTACTTATTTTCGCTCGCAACGTATCTAAGTTAATTTAATTTTCTAAAATAAAAACTTGCGACAAAGAACTCAAAAATATTGTTCTTAAAACTTGTGCAAATTATATTAACAAATAATTAGCTAACTTATTAGTAATTATTTTATAAACAATTGTACTTACAATAGCGTTGCGTCTATTAAAAGATAATATTTAATATAATATTAACAAGTTGAACAAATACGTTGCAAATAAAAATAAGTAATATAGCGTTAATTACTATTATTATTTTTGTAATTAATTAATAGTAACTAGTGTTCAATTGCGAATTTTGTAATTAACAATCGAATTGTCGCTTAAACTTGCATTATTAATAATTTATTTTAATTATATTGCATTATTTATTTAATAAGCATTATACTTAATTAGAAATATTTTGTTGTTATTATTGTTAATTGTGTATAGTCTTATTAACGATATTTCTAATAAGAAATCTTAATTTAGTGTACAATTAACACTTATATAAACTTAATCAATCGATAATATTTTGTCTTTATTCTCTTTATCTTCTCTTTTTGCAATTGTATCTTTATCTATTATTATTATTATTATTATTATCTTTATAAGTCTATATATAACGTCTATATACAATTTAATATAGTTATATTTGTTATTAACAATAAATATAAGATTTACGAGATTATTAAAGTAATATTTGCAAGTTTGAAATTCGTAATATTTAACTAACGTGTGCGTCGAAATTAAGATAATTATTTTTATTATTATTTTATTGTTGTTCTTTCTTATCTTTTCTTATAATTAATAGCAACATTCGTTTTGCTCTTTGGATTTCTTTATATTTTACGTATTTATAAGTATACTAACTCGTAATACGTAAACAATCTATATTAATCTCGTTTTTTTAAAAAAATTAATAAGTTCTTATTTTAGAGATCTATGTTTAAAAAAAAATTAATTATATATTTGACGAACTTGCTTAAACAACTCTTTTACGAGTTAGACTTATATTAAGATTGTCTCGCAATTTATTGTAATCTATAGACGAGCTTAAAGATGTTTAAAAGATAAAAACTTAATAGCGTTAATTGAAGCGAAATAAAATAAAAGAGAGAGACAAGTTAGAAAAATAATAAAGCGTGCGACAAACTCTCATTAACAGAACGAAATAAAACATTTTTAGTTTTATTAGTATTAATAAGTCTTGTAATTATTTTAAACAATTAATTTATATAATGTTTATAATATAGTTTAGCGTCTTTAACAATTAAATTTAATAATAAATCAAGCATTAGAAAGTACAAAAGTAACAAAATAGAAACTATATAGTTGCAAGAAGTTCTTTAACATCGTCTTTTTATATTATGATATAAGAAAACAAACTTATATATAAATCGAAATCAATTGTTTCAAATGCAAAACAAAATTTACAATTTAGCTTTAAACGATAGTTCTTTTGTTAAAAGAAAAATTATAGTTGAACGCTAATTACTATTGTTTTAATAATCTTTAATGTACTAATTAAAATTGCGATAGTCTTAAACGCTAAAAAATTATTAAATTCTATTTTTACTTTTGCGAAATTATAAGTTTTAAATATCTTGTAGTTTATATATTCGATTAAAATTTAATTAATTTACAAATCTTATTCTTATAATTAATTTAATATAAATTAAATATCTAAATTATTAAAACAATAGAAACAAGAGAATTGCAATGTTTATTAACGATATTAGCAAAATAAACGCAAAAAGAAATTGCTAATTATCGATTTTACAATTCGACTTTACAATAAATTGCTTAAGTCGAAAAATTCGAAAAATTAAATTGTTATTTTAGCAATTTGTTAATTGCAATTTGTTAAATTACAAACAAGTTTATATGTTTTTTAAAATTGTATTTAGCAAACATTAATACAAGTAATAATTATATAACTTTTTTTAATTTTTTCGCAAATTAAGAATCTTGTTAATTAAAAACGTTATTTGTTTAATATTGTTAAAAATAACATTTTTGTTTAAGTTTAATATTAATTATTTTAACTCGAACTTATCTCTCTTAAAAAAGACGAAAAATTTTAAAATTATTTTGTCTTTATTGCGTATAATAAATAATGCATTAAACAAAAATACTAAAATGCGTCTTCTAGATAAACTTATTAAGAACTTATTAAAACGTTAATATAATATTTTTCTTTATAAATTTAGAAAGACACATATTATAATTGTAGATTTTATTAATAATTCTATTATAGTTTTACGCAAGTTGCGAGACTACTATTAATTATACATTATAAAGCGCTAGTTTCGCAATAAATCTCTTGCGTATATATTTTATTATAGTAAAATAAGCAATTTTGCGTCAAATTAAATCTTAATTGTTAAAAATACTTAATTAAGACTTAAGATTAATTAATTAAATACATAGATTCGCATTGTTTGCTACAAAATAGTTTTCGCAAAATATAAAATTATTTACGTTTATTATTAGAAACTCGATTGCTTATTATTATATAACAAGAAATTTTTGCAATAATATTGCGAAAAAATATCTTCTAAACATTTTTCGCTTAGATCTTGAACTTAACGTTATAATTTTATTAATATAAATTATAATTTATTAGATCGTTTAATAATTATTTAAATTATCGTTAAAGTTTGTTAAATTTTCGCTACGTTTAGATTGCAAATAAAGATCTCTACTTGCAAGTAATAATTAACTATAGTAACAATTCTTAATTCGTTTATCTATTATTATAATAATTCGAGATTTATATATAAAGACTTTTAAGATAAATTTTTTATCTTAATTATTTGAAACGTGCAATCTATTATATTATTTTAAAGTTTAAATAGATTTATTTTCAACTTTATTTATGTCAATTAAGTAACATTGTTTAAGAAATCTTAATACGCTTATTTTATTAAATCGAGTTTTTTCTCTTGTTTTTTATTAAGTTTCGAGATTAGTATTTTTTTATTTTGCATTATTAAAGCAATATCTTTTGCTCTTATGCTATATAAGTTAATTTAACTTATATTATAATTATAACTTTATTTTTTAAATACTTTACAAAAGAGTTGCAAAAATTTTATTAAACACAAAAACAAAATTAAAATTATAAAAAAATTTAGATTTAAAGAATAACGCAATTAAAGATTAAATAATTTAGTTTTAAATATAAGATTCTTTAAATTTCTTTAAATTAATTTTATTGTTTGCTTTTTATTTATTTAGATTTTAGATTATTATAATGTTATTGTTAATAAATACTTTTTATTTGTAAAAAATACAAAGTATTTAATTCTAACAATATACTTCTCGCGAAATATTTTAGCATTTTTTTTATTTATTTTTTTTCGATTCGCAAATAGTTTTAACGTTCGTTAAAGTTCTAGTTGTTTACAAAAAATCTTATTAATTATTATTAAACTTGTTGTTATAAGTTTGCTTTTTCTAATTATTATTGCAATATATAATGCTTTAGCTTTAAAACTTCTTATTTCTAAAACTTAAAGCAACTTATTACGTTAAAAATTCGATTGTTTGTTTAATATTTTAATAAGTTTATTATAAACTAAATTAACTAAAGATATATTATAGATTCGATTAAATTGTTGTAGTTTAATTTTCTTATTAGTTAAGTAATTTGTTGCATATTTGTATTATTTTCGAAGCGATCGCTTAACGCTACGTCTAGACATTAAAACTTAGAATTTGCGCTAAACTTATAAGAAGCATATATTAGTCGATTATTTCTTAAAACTTTCGTTTAGTTTTTTTATTCTAATTTTTTTTTTTTTTTTTTTTTTTTATCTTTATTTATAATATTTTACTTAACGTTCTTTCTATGCTTTTTAATTAACGTTAATCTTCTTTCTTTTGCGTATAACAAACAAATTTATTCTACGATTTAGAAGATTAACTTGCATAGTTTTAAACAAATAGAGAACATTAATATTTGACAATTTAAATTCTATAACAATTAAACTTTGTTATTCGTTTATACGTAATTAGTTTTAATAAGAAATTTATCTAAAATATATAGTTAAATCGTTTAACACTTAGTTGCTCTTTATAAAAGCGCACATTAATTGTTGTTTTATAAAGCTTCTTGTTATTCGTAATACTTTTGTCGCTTTTTAAATTTTTTTTTTTGCTAAATTTTTTAAGCAAATACAATTTAATACTTTAATAATTGCTTAATTTAAATTGTTTATATATTATTGCAAACAACATAAACATTTAACAAAACAAAAAACAAGATTTTTAATAATGTTAATTTTATATTTTAGTTAAAGGGACAAATTAATTCTAAGCGATAACAATAAAATTAAATTAACAACTTTCTACTATTATAAATCTTTAATACTAATTTTATTATTAAATAAACTTCTAGATATTAATAACTTGTTTATTTATAATTTATCTTTTATAATTATTGTTTTATAATTTTGCAAACTTAATTCGAAATTATTGTATTTTACAAACTAATATTATTTAAATATTGTTATTATTAAAACAATATATTATAATATTAAGCTTAAAGTTAATAAATTAACAATATTCTTTTTTAATTGTAACGTATATTAGATTGCGAAAAAAAAAAATGTTCGAACTCTAAAATAGTAGAAATAATTAGAAGATAAATAATTATATTTTACGTTATAAAGTTATTAAACGTATAGAATAATATTGTTGTAATTTGCTTATTAAAATTATATATATTTCTAAATTTAATATTCTCTATTTTATTATTATTTTTGTCGATAAATTACATTAATTATAATGCTTATCTTATACTAAAAAGTAAATATAATATATTGTTATTTATAGATTTATATTTTTTCTTACAATTTATATAGTTAAGAATGTAAGAAAAAACAAATAAAGTCGAAACTTGCAATTGTTATTTTCGATTTTAAAGCTTAATTGTTTTAATCTTTAATTTAAATAAATCAAATTTAAAGCTACGTAAAATATAAGATATAATTAGAATTAATAATTAAAATTTAGATATAACTATATGTAAAAAGAAGTATATTAAAGACAAATTTAGTTTTATTTATTAGTTAAACAAAATTTATATATTTACGAGATTTTAAATTTACGACGTCTACTTAACATACAACTTAAGAAAAATAAATTCGAAAAAAATAACTAAGATTGCGAAAATATTAATAATCGATAATATGTTTTTATATTGTCGAAGTTCGAAACAATTAAATTGTATCTTATATTTTTAATAATTTTGATTTAAATATGTATTAAATTAACAATTAAATCTAGATTAAATCTTTAAAGATTTTATATACTTAATATATTTTCTTTTATTAAATTAATGTTATTAATTTGTTATTTTAAATCTTAAAGATAATCGAAGCAACGTTCAAATAAATTGCTAGATTGTAGCTTAACTTTAGCATAGCTTTAACTCTAGTCATTTTTATTTAATTAACTAGATATATTACTTTATTAAGTTATTATTAATATTAAAGTTGCGTTAAATTTTAGCGTCAAACTAGAGACGCAACTTAGATTCGATTTTGCATTGTATATTTGCTAGTAAAAATTTATTTAATTACGATTTAAAATAGTTTAAATATAAAAAATAAAAATATAATTAAGTTTTATGTTTAAAGAAAAAAGCATATTATTAACTTTGCTATTATATACGAAATAATTTTCGTCTCTTTTGCAATACTAAGTTTTATATAATTAAAAACAATATTAATTATTTTATTAATTAAAAAGATTAAAGACTAAACAAAACAATTATATGTTTTAAACTTAATAACAAGTAAGTTTACAAAAGACAATACAAAGTACGCAAACATTTTAGAAGTTTTTAACTATTAATTGTCTATATTTATGCGAAAATCTTAATAAAATGTTTGTTAAAAATCTAGAAACAAGAGACAAATTAAATAACGTAATAAAAGATTATACTTTTACGTCGAAATATACTTTATATATAAACTACTTATTTAAGTTAATTATCTTTTAATAATGCGACAATTTTTTGTTTTATAGTTGTTAAAATATTAAGCAAATATAATTAATAAAAAACTTAAAAATCTTGCAATTTAATTAAATATCTTTCGATTTATAAAATATATTATAATTATGTTTAATTTTCGACGATAATTTAACAAATTGTAGCAAATACGCAAATAACAAACAATTGTATTTTTAAACTTTAAATTTCTAGCAACTTAAATAGAGTTTTTCTTTACAAATATATAGCATTTCTTTTATATTATTAATTTTTATTACAATTATAATTGTTACTTGTTTTAATAATCTTATATTTGTTTAATTAATTTTCGCTTAATTATATTTTATAAATATTTAGCATCTTTTTAAGTTTTTTATAAAAGTTAAAACTTAATTCTTTTTAATTAAGTTTTGTCTTTTACAATTTATAATTTAATTTACTTCGCATTTTATAAATTTAATTAAATATTACAATTTTAAATTCTAATATTTTGCAAATCTAATTAAATAAACAATAAATTTTTCTTAAATTATAAAGACTTCGTAAAGTTTCTTTTTATTATTAATAAGCTTTTTTTTCTTGTTAACGTAATTAAAAAAAATATAGCACAAAAGCTTGAAGTTAAACGTAGCGAAAACATTTATTATTTCTTTTGTTTTTGTACAATCTTCGTTATCTCTTTTCGTCTTTTTATTAGATTTATTCCTTTTCTTTTATATAAACAATAATACTTTTTTAAATTGTTAAAGATATTATAAAGCTTCTTTTTATTGTTGTTTAATTTCTTCTTTTTTGTTAATATAATTAGAAAAAATGTAGCGCAAAAGCTTAAAGTTAAATGTAGCAAAAACGTTTATTATTTTTCTTGTTTATATACAATTTTTGTTGTTACTCTTTATCTCTTTATAAAATCTAATTTTTTTATTTTTTTCTTAATTGTTTTCTTTGTTTTTATAACCTTTTATTTAAGTTTTGCTCAAAACATTTATTGCGAAATTGCGTTAATATTGCGAACAATTATATTTTTATAAGTTCGATTATTTTTCAATACAAATTGCGTCGATTTGACTTATTATATTTTTTATATTTAACGTTTTCTAATATTTTTGTTTTTATATTGCGAACGTTTATGTCTTCTTAAAGACTTTTAATTTTAATATTAATACTTTTTTCTTAGTTTATTTATAAACGAATATAAGTACTTGACGTTGCGTCTTCTTATTAATTATTTAATAACTAATAATAGAAGTTAGATAACAAATAAAATTAAACGTAGTTATTGCGAGAAAAAATAATACAATATGCGCTAAAATAGTTCTAAGAGTACATTAGATTAATTGTATTAAATCTTGCGTTTCTTAGTATCTTTTATATAGTTTGCACTCTTAATTGCAAAGTTTAAAACAATTTAACTATTATTATTACAATTATTACTTACAATAATATTCTTTCAAAAAACAAAAAAAATATCTTCGTTAATAACAATTATAGTTTTAACAAAATTATTAAGTTTATTAGCAAAACTTATTTGTTAATAGATCTTAATATAAGTAAGTTAAATTATAAAATAATTAAAATTAAATTATTATAAAGATTTAATAAATCTTAACTAATTATTAGTATGTTTAAATTCGTTAATACAATTAATTAAAATTTATTATTTATATTTAGAATCTACATTTGC
>JAABUL010004249.1_pt1 | contig 19496 bp, 17 predicted proteins | sample 5559151 | NCBI WGS metagenome assembly JAABUL01 (sample SAMN10711876, study PRJNA513368) | rock metagenome | isolation source: Antarctica rocks | place: Antarctica: Victoria Land, Pudding Butte sud | reverse complement strand
ATATGGTGCGATCTATGTATAGTTACTCTATAGATCTTCGCAAAGCCATCTTTGTCAATGAGAATCTTTTTTAAGAATGAAAGAATGATTCGATCGTTAAGCTCACAACGTGATTGATTCTCGAAGAATATTGGCGCTAGAAAGCTTCACTGCCTGCAAAGAAACAGCTTGCCCTTTTCTGAATTCGAGAAATATCGAGAAATATCTGTTTCTTTCAGAGGCAGCCTTGCATTCAGCGAGATCTCGAAAAATTGATCTTTCTTGATGAATCGCGTAATACTTCGAATATCTTGAACAGTCGTCAGTGTAGCGAACGTTTTAAGACCTTCATTAAGAACTCTTTTTACTGTCTCATCGATGAGGTGAAACTCGAGATCATGTTGTTTCAGAAGCTCGAGTACTTTGTCGTGAGTAAACAAAGCTTCGAGTTTATTGAAAGGAATGAATGGCTTGTGCTCGAAATTCTCGTGCTCGAGAGTGTCAAGGTCGAACGCAATATTCGTCATCATAATCTCATCTATGAGCAAAGAAAGGCAAGGCGAATACAAATTAAAGAGAGTGCGAAAATTATACGTTGACGACTACTCAATGAGTCATTTTGTTTCACATGTGCGCAGTTCGATGAGAAGAACATCACTTGCCTTCATTTGCCTTCATTTGCCTTCATTTGCCTTCATTTGCCTTCATTTGTCTCAGTCATCATAGATCTGTAAGAAAGGCAGCGACTACACGTCTCGAGACTGTGCGATCAGCCCTTCGACCGACGTACTAAAAGGCACTATTGCGTTCACTTGTGCGTTGACACACTGCGAAGATCGCTGATTATATACTTGGCTTTGTACAGAAGAGCATTCGGCCTAAAACCGGTCTTGAGTTTCAAACTCGTGAATTCAGATTTGATTTATACTAATTGTGCTGGTTTCGAGAAGTTCAACACGACAGATGGTCAAAAGCGACCATCTGTAATTACTAGAGAGTATGATATTCGAAGGTCGGCTGATCGAGCTGACCACGGCTGAGTCGAAAATTTATAAGTCAAGAGAAGTCTATTTAACCCTTCTCACCTCTCATTTCTAGCGCACAGCCTTTCACGCTTCGAGGGTCGATGGAAAAAGTCGTTAGACATCAAATTAAGCGATTCTCGCCAAACATCACCAAAAACACATACTAATCTATGAAGAAATTCATCAATTTTCTACTATTCTGTCTTCTAAAACTGAGTAGAGTATTCATTTCGCTTTCAGCACTGTTGCATTCTATCGTGTCAATTTGACTTGTCTTTTTTGACTTCTCAAGCATTCTTTTTACCCTTTGAGCTACTCAAAATGCACTCATTAATCTTCTTCAAAGTAATCTTCTTTCACTTCTGTTCTATGACCTTTCGTAGCTGCTTCGAAGTCGTGCATTTATAACGTTTAACGTGTGACTTCAGTATACGTCATACGTTTTCTATAGAATTCAAATCAAATGAGTTAGAAGATCAATTTTCGATAAATTTCAGCTTCATTTGCATCTTTCTGAATCGAGCTATGTTTTCTTCTGAACGCGTATCATGTGAGTCATCGTTATTCTTCTGAAACACGAATTGATCTTCTGCTGATTTTACTTCTTCCTTTCTAGCTTTGACAATAGGTAAAATCTCGTTGACGTAACGTTCTTGAGTCATAGATTCACTCATCTTGTATGTCTTCTTTCTGATCTTTTCGTTCTTCTGCTGATAATTCTTCTCTTCTGTGTACTCGTAGAACATCAGCTCACTCTTGTAATCGACTTCTATCATAGCTCATACACTGAACTGAGTATCTGCAGTACGTCGACGTTTCTGTGTGCAATCTGAACAGTTTCTTTCCTGATGATTTCGTATAACTCACTCAGTATGTCGAGAATTTTGGTGAAAATGAATCTCGTCAGATCAATGTATCTGAAAACTGATTAAAATCTCATGCCTGTAGTACTGTGAAAGTAAGAGAAACATACTGATTTTCACTGTCACTTCTTTCACTTCTTTCACTTCTCACACATATTCTTTCGCGTATCGATCTAATTTTGACTGATTCATGACTTCTGACAGCATCTACACTTGTAATATTCAGTCTGATTGAAGTGATTTTTGACTGTGTCAGCTTCACAGTTCAGCTCAAACTCGTCGACGCAGTTCTGTTACTTTCAAATGCGTTTATCGTAATGTTCTTTCATACTCTTAATCATCTTCTTAACTGTATCTTGATTCAGCTTAGTAGATCGTTCAGAACAATCTGCATCAGAACGTTGAACAGATGCATTGAGTCATGTGTATTGAGTACTACGTGAAACTTCTGTTTCTTTCTGTATATCTAGTGCTGAAAAGCCGACTTTTTTCAGTTGTTTGACGTGTGCGCGACTGAGTGTGATTCATTCTGACAAAGCAGAAGGCTTGTTGTCTTTCAAATCAGATGTTCGAGGTCGTTTCATAACGATGTGATTGATGTTCTTCAGAAACTGCTAACAAATTTGGTGATGTTTAACGAGAATCGCTTAATTTGATGTCTAACGACTTTTTTCATCGACTCTCGCTTGACGCTTTATTCTTGATTTAATTGATCAAACTTCTTCGTCTTTTTACTGTTTAATGCTTGAGTTACATTAGAATTATCTGGTATTCTGCTTTGTCTTTACACTGCTCAATGACTTGCATCAATATTGCGACGATGATCTTGTCTCTACACTGTTCGATGACTCGCACTCAGATTGCGACGATGATATTGTCTCTACATCGCTCGATGACTCGCATCTAACTCATCTGATACTGTGCATCTAAGTTATCTGCTGTAAATCTTTTATTTTAAAAATAAAAAAAATCATGATTGCAGTTATTTCATTTAAACGAACTTTAAAGTTAGAAATTTTAAATTTATATTTATCATATTATAAATTAATGTTTATATAAAACGTAAGATCATTATATTAAACAAAGAATTAAATCATTTAAACATATGTTTTTTAACATTTATAAACAATGTGTTATGAGCATGCAATGAAATAGCTCAACTAATAAATTTATGATTACAATAAGATAGCTGACTGACTATTATACGTTGAATTAACAAAGATTTAAAAGTTAAGAAAGAAAGAAAAAGAAATGTAGAAGAATTAAAAGAATATGTGAATGCTCAGATATGCTAGACTCAACAAGATTTAGCTGTCTAGCTCATTTAATCTGATTTAGCTCAGATTTAGCTCAGATCTAGCTCAGATTTGAGTCAGATCTACTCAGCTTTATCAAGACTATCAATGATTGATTATAACATAATAAGTTATAAATTAAATAAACGTTAATGTAATATTTATGAAGAATGATGATTAAATTGCATGATTTGTAATTAAAACAACGTTTTTTAAATGAAGTACTCTTATCAATAAAAGACTTATGATGATTTTTAATGTTTTTAAGATTTAACAATTTTCTTTTATATTCTTTTTTATTACGCTTTTTAAATGTAAATTTATAATAAAGCTTTGAAAGAAATTAATCATTGTTAAAATCATCATTAAAAGATTAATTAGTTAATTCATCATCAAATTTATCATCGAAGTTAATAATAAATTTAAGATTAAACTCATCATCAATGTTAATAATAAACGTAAATTTAAATTCATTCTTGAATTTATTATTAAAACTTGATTAAAACTTAATGACGAATTTAATTATAGAATTATTATTTGCTTTATCATTGCATTAACTCTTTTTATAATTTTTATCGTTAATCTTTACATTATTAATATTAATTTCATTATTATTTAAATTAATAATACTTATATCATTAATTCTTAAAATCTTCGACTGCTTTTTCATAACTTTTTTAATTATAATCATGACTTTTTTTCCTGCAACTTTCTTAACAGCATTCTTTAAAAGTCTTTTATGATCTTTAATAAACGTAATCATATCTTTATTGTTATTAATTACATTTAACTGTTTAATATTAAAAGTTGCATTGATTTTAATCTTTAAACGAAATTTTAATTAATAATACAATATTTAAATAAACGAAATAAAAATGCTTACTTTATTAACATTAAAAAACATGTTATTTTTAATGTTATTATTATTCATGATAATTAAGTTGTATGATAAAAGATTTTAATAAATTATTAAAGAAATTGTTAAAATAAATTTAAACGAAATCACATGAATGATAAAGTTTTTTAAAAGTTAAGATTAACAGATTATTAAATTTATGAAAGAAAGATTCATATATTTTAATTATTTTAATGAGTCACTAATATCATTTTAATAATAATGTTTCATTATTTAAATAATAAAACGTGTTATGTATTATTATTATTATTATTATTATTTACTTAATTTTTGTTAATTGACAAAAGTTTAACATATTTTATTATTATTCATCTTATTAAACTTCAACTTTCTTTATTTATATCACGTCTTTGATTATTTAATCTTTTATCTTTATTTTAATTAATCTTTTTAATCATCATTATTTAAGTTTCTTTTCTTAATTTAAACTGTGTTTTAATTATATTCTTTGTTGCAATTGTTTAAGATTAAACGTCATGTTAAATATCTTTGCGTTTATGTTATTTGACATTTTTAAAAATTTTATATAAAAAGAAATCATGATCATATTTAAAATTTCAGTGAAGTATTTCATTATTAATGTTAATATAAAGTTAAAGACGAATATTAAAAAATTGATAAGCGAATGAATAATTTCTTAAAGTAAAATTAATGAACAGTTAAACGTGTTACGATTCTAGTCTTCGCCTATTCTTCGCCTATTCTTCGTCTATTCTTCGCCTAGTCTTCGCCTGATTTCATTCTAATCGAGTCTAGCGAGAATCTAATCTAGAGATGATATCATTGAGACTCTGCATCATATGTGTAAGACGTCAACTCAATCGAGTCTAGCACAGAACTGAGAAACACACATATAAGAATCAAGTTCTTTCCTGTAGATACTTTTCTTTCTTAGCATTTATCTATTAGTTAAATGACATCTCTATGACTCGCTCTAGGTCGATTCCTAACAAAACGAATTATAAAATTTATTTTAAATGATCGCAAAAAGTTTTAAAGTAATGAATAATGTTTTATTCAAGACATGAAGCGTATTAATAAACAAAGAAGTTTAAAGAATAAAATTTTCGTTTTAGTTAAAAGCTGTAAGCGCTTTAAATAATTTTTTTCTTAAGAAACTTCAACAACAAGTTAAAAATAATTGAAATCGAAAGTCAAAATATATTAAAATCATTAAAAATTAATAAATAAATAAAATTATCAACTGAGCATTTAATAAACTAAATGAAAACTATTTTAACGTCGTAACGTTCATTTTAAAATAATATGATTTTCGAAATACAATCATTATGATGATTTAAATTATCATGACTCGATTATGAGAAATTAAGAATGATCAAAATTTAATGAAACAAGTCATTATCAGTGATTAACAAAATTTAAATAAAATAAATAATGAAGCAGCATTTTTATTATTAATAAAGTTAACGTTATTTAAAGAAAAACTACATGATTTAAAGATTAACATATTAAAATTAACGTGTTTTAAGCGTGAAATGACAAATTAATAATCATTATCTCGAAAGTGAAGATGATATAATAACAGAAAAAATAAAAACGATGCAGATTTCGTAAATGAAAGAAATGAAATGATAATGAATATTAATAAAGATTTAAAGAATTTAATGAATGATAATGATTTTAAAGACAAGATAAAGAAAGAAAAAAAGCTCAATCATATTTCTGAGATTAAAGATTTTAAGAAAAAAGATTTTAATTATAAATGTATAAATGTCTTTAAATTCATTTTAAAATGAGTCTTTAAGAATTTATTTCTAACAATAAAAATGAATAATGAAATAAAATGTATTATTACATTAAGAACTTTTATGATTAATGATGTTAATGAAAATAATCTTAAATATATTTATTATCAAGATTTTAATCGACTCATTGATTATTTTAAATTATAAGTTAAAATGTTAAATTTCATTGAATTACAAGAATGATTATTATAATGTTGAAAACATTATTAAAATTTATTAAAATTTAAAATTAATTTGTCAACATTGTCAAGAAATAGAGTACAGATGCAATATAGAAAGCGTAGAAGCAGCATGAGTGAGCAAACAATAAGCATGTGTAATGATTGTACTAGTAGAATGAAACTGTAAATGTATGTATGTTTATTCTATCTCAAAGTCAAAGAAAGATTTATATGTACATCAAGAATAGTCTCGACTTTTTCTATCATAGACTCAGATCTCAGTCTTTGCCCTCATACTAAACTGCTTAGAAAAGTTGCGAATAATCTCACGACAACATGAACGATATATTCTTCTTAATAAGATTCATAAATGATGAAATGATTTTAAAATATTTCTTGATAAATCTTTTATAAAAGTTTGCGAATTCTAAGAAGAATTGAACTTCAATTTTCATCTTTGATGTTGATCAAGTCGTAACAGCTTCAATTTTCTTTAAATTCATTTTAAGATTTTAAAATGTGATTATAAATTCAAGAAATTGTACACTTTATACATGAAATTCACTCTTTTTGACTTGATGCGCAGATTTGCTTTCTTTAAAGCTTGTAAAACTTTAATAACATGTCATACATGTTCTTCTTTCGTTTTTGAATATATCAAAATATCATTCAAATATACTATAATGAATTAATCGAGATATTGTTTTAATACATTATTAATAAAGATTTAAAACGTTGTTGATATATTGATCAGATCAAAAAATATAATTAAATATTCATAATGTTTTAATTTAATGTGAAATGCTGTTTTTCACTCATCTTTTTCTTTTTTTTGAATTTGATTAAATGCTTCAAAAATATCAAATTTCATAAATTATTGTGCTTTTTGCAATTTATTCTGCAGTTTTAATATGAGTGATAATGAGTAATTATTTTTAATCATGATGTTATTCAAAGTTTTATAATCAACACATAGTTGCAGACTTTCATTTGATTTTAAAATAAACAGAATTAAATATTTTGTTGATGATTGCAATTCTTATATAAATTCTTTTCGTAAGTTCTTTTTTAAATATTATCACAAAGCGTTTAACTTTTCTGCAAACAATAAGTAAATGAATTATTTCATAAGTTCTTCGTCATTTATGAACTTAATTTCATGATTTTATGATTGATGTTTGAGTAATGTTTCTTGATCATTCTTTTTCTTAAACAGAATCTGATATTTCTTATATTCTTTAAAGATTTTAATGATAGCAGAATTTTTAAAATAATCATTCTTCTGAATCTTTCAACTTCATAACATCTGTGCATTATTGACTTCTTTGAACTCTTCATCTATTTCTTTTGCAATCATTGCAAAGATCTTTACATCTTTTGATAACTTTAATATTGAATTCAATCTCATCATTTTCATTTTTAAAAATGTGATTATTTCATTAACTTAATCAATCATTGAATTAATCTTACGAAGTTATGATATGTTTAAAACAATATTATTGTTTGACTGCTTTATAATATTTAAACGCAACTTTTTTCAGTGTTGATCAATTTTTAAGTGAATGAATCATATCTTTTAATTTATAAGTTCATGTTAAAGCTGACTTAGTAATAAAGCTAGCTGATCACTCAATTTATGAGAACAGAAGTTTTTATGCTCATCAAGCTATTAAAGCTTAACATGTTGAGCATTGAGTAAAGATTGCTCAGTAAAATTATCTTGTTCATTTCACTGAGCACAATGAGCACGCAGAATCAGAAAACTCTTGACGCAAGTTTTTTATGTTTATATAACGACAGTGTTTTTCTTAAATAAAAATCTCATGTTCAACTCATGTAATAGTTAATACACTTTATTGTCTTAGCTATTCTCAGATCTCAGTCTAATATAGTGAATTATTATTTAATCTTTGTTTATATTTTGTGTTGTTAAAGAGACAATCATTACAGTTTATTGTTGTACTTCATGAAAGTTTCATTAAAGTTTTGCAAATGATAAGATTCTTTCTTAACTTGTCATGATATTTGCATCTTCTGAATAAATTCTGAGAATATATAATTTTCTGTGTAATCATTATTGATAAAAAGTTGTGCTGCGTGATCATTAACTTTAATTTAAACTCATAACTGCGCTGAGTCTTTTATAAAGATGATTATTCTTTCAATTTTTGATTTTTGATTAAACTTCTTTAATGATCTGTTGATCAAAAAGTCTTTTAGTTTTTTAAACTAAAATTTACTTCTTCTTTCAATATTTTTTCAATGTATTGAAACTGATCTGAGTCAACTTTCTTATGCGAATATTTCTTCAAGTTGCACATGTAGAATCTTTTTTTAATAATCTTTATCATTTATTTAAGTTTTCAAGATATGTGTTCTTCATTTAAAAGTACATATTCTTCTTGTTTAATGAACTTAGCATCTGTGAATGATCATTTCATAATTATATCATGATAATTAATACTTTTATGCGATGCAACTGACTCATTCTGCATCATTTCATAAATAATTTCATGAATTTCATTTTTAATTGCTTACATTTATTGTAAAAAGTCTTTTTCTTTCTGCAGAAAAAAGTTGTACATTTTGTTATATATATTCATAAAGTTGACTTTATTTATAACTTTTTAATATCTTTTTCAATATCAAGATCTTTTTTTTAATTTTTAAAAACATTTTCAATGATCTTGATAAATTTTGTGATAATTTCTTTAAGTTTATTTTCTTCATAAATTGCTTAATCAATAACTTTTAACATGTTATTTTGATTCAAGTTTTCATTGTTGAAAATCATTTATTTTTGAATCATAGTGTATAATTCTTCATTATTATTTTCATCATGCATTTTTGACTGTTGATAAATTATCATGATGAATTGATTTTTTTATAAAGATTTTAAGTATCATTTTGAATCTTTCTTGTCATTGAAATGTATGATACAGTTGTTTTTATAACAAGCTGTTCATGAAATACTTTTATGATTATTTTGTTCTGCTTTTTGAACAGCTGTAAAGAATTTTTCTTGCTTGTCATATAATGATGATTTATTCTTATATCTGTTTTGAATACATTCTTGTAAATAATGTTTAAGTTTTTCACATGTAAAACATTTTTTACTTTTACTTTAAAAGTTTTTAAGTTTTCATTCTGATGATTTCTCAGATTTTTAAGTAACATTTATCTTCATAAATTGTAATTCATAGTAAGATTCTTGAATTTTACTTTTAACTTTTATTGTCAAAATGAAGAAATTCTTTCTCTGCTTCTTCAAGCATTTCTCATATTATTTATTATTTAAGATAATAACTTTTCTGATCATATTTTATAATATTGTAAAGCGATTCATATAAGTTATTTCATTCTTTATCATATTTTTCAGTTTTTTATAAAACTGTGCTGTAAATGCAGTATTATTTCAATTTATTTTTAATACAATGAACTGAAAAACTGCAACATACTTTGATGTTAATTCTGTTTATTTAACTTCATACAATTATCACTCTGCAATTTTCTTTGCATTTATGTTTTCATACATTTATTGAATGTTATAGTTGAAGACAGTTGAATCACTGAAGATTTTATTTGTTTCTTCATTTTAATCTTCTTCACTGTTCTTGAAAAAGTTCTTCATGATAAATTTAAATGATTAAAAGACATCTTTTTATAAGTATAATGCTGCAAATAATATCTTATTTTAAAAAATGAATAATTTCAAGTAATTCTTAATATAAACATTTATCTGAATTATAAACACATTCAATTTACTTTTATTTTTATAATAAAAATCTGATACTGATATTTTTATTTCTTAAATCTTATCTGTGATAATTTCTTTTAACATTAAAGCTTTGTTCTGAAATCTTTTCTGAGTGCTTTTCTCTCATGCTTGATATTCTGATGTAAATAAAATGATTGATAAAGTGATGTTTTCTGATATCTTGTAAAAGATTAATGTTTAAAGTGTAATAATTGTTTCTTTAACAACACAAAATATAAATAAAGATTAAATAATAATCACTATTATTAAATTGAAGTTCATAAATAATTAAGACAATAAACTATATTGATTATTACATGAGTTGAACATGAGATTTTTAATCTAAGAAAAACACTATCACTATATAAATATAAAAAACTTGTTGAATCATTTAAATTGTTGAATGAACTCACTGATTTTATTTCTGAATCATCAAGATCATTCAATAATTTTATTGAATTTTTTTTTCTGAATTAATGACATGTAATCATGATTTTGTCAATCAGAGTTCAATCATATTGTTCTTTACACATCTTTGATGCGTAGTTTTAATATCTGCTAAACTTGATTTTAACAGTCACATTGTTTTCATTTATGACATAAATTCTTTTAAATCTTTTGCATTTTTATCTTTTCAATGAAATATTATAAACAAAGATATTGAGTTTATAACAACTTAAGTTTTATTAAAACTGAGTAATAATAAATGCAAATATGATCACAAATTTATATATTAAATAATTAAATATTAATGATTATTGAAATTACTGTGAGAAATTAACTTAAGTCATGTAATAAACTCATTAAATAAAAAAATACAAGATATTTTAATAAATCATTTATTAAAAGACGAAAGATAATTAAAATAAAAATTAATCTCATTATCAAGCAACTTGTAAGAAAGTAAACTTAAATAAACATCGAGATATTATTAAACGTAAACATTATAAAGATTAATCGAAGATTCTCAATTCAAGTAATTTTTTCTTAAACAAAATTCTCAGTAATACTTTATAGTTTATATTTACTTAATAGCTTAAATATTAATAAATGTAAAATTATATGTATTAAATATGATAAATTAAAATAAAACTTCATGATTAAACAAAAGAATGATTAAAATACGAAGTAAAAGATATTATGATTTTTCTTTTTTTCTTTTTTAAAAAACTTGTTTAATAAATATATATTTATTAAAGCGAGTCTTTAAAGCGAAAATTATTGATTAAATCTTGATAAACTTTTAAAATTGTTATAAATTGTTTAATTCTGAAAACTTTAAAAGTTTAATGTTATGTTAAACTGACTTTAAAAACTCACAAATATAATAAACTGAGTCTAAAAAGCTTTAAGTTATTTCAGAATTAATTGAGTTAAATTACTTTTCTTGAGCTAATTTAAAAATCATCAACGAAGTTATTAAATTTATCTTATAAAATTATTAATTTAAATAAATTTAAATTTCTTTAATAAAAAATTTTTTATCATAAAAAACAGAAAGTAAGAATCATTATTCTTGAAAACTTATTAAGAAAACAATGAAAAGACTAAAACATTGAGATTTTTATTCTTGAAAAGAAGTTTTTTATAAAAGAATCAAAACGCAATTTATGTGCTTAAGTTATCTTTTAAATGAGTTAAAAGAATTAATCATTGAATCTTTGATAAAAATATTATTCATGATCTTTTCAGCGAAAGCATTTCAATAATGTTAATAAAATTTAATGAATATAAATACTTAAAAAATCACTTATAAACACTTGCTTGCAAATGTTTTAATGATAATATAAAAAAAGTGTTTACATTTATGACTTGAAGATTCTGCACATTAATGACTTAAGTTATAAAAAAAAAATTATTTCAGCAATAAAGCTACAGTAAATATGTTATATAAAATGCAAAATGTTCAACGTTAATAAACATATCTTATAAATTTATAATCATCATTAAATTGATTTTTAAGTTCATGCAATTTATATTCACAGCATGATGATTTGTAGAATTTGCTGATTAATCATCATATTACTCTTGAGAAAACTCTCTGAATCAATGAACACAGATTTCACAAAATCGCTTTAAAAAATCAAGCGAGCGCGCTTGAAGTCTACTATGACAACTTCATGATCATGCAAATCTGTAAGTCAATTAAAGTTGATAACAGAATGAATGCTAGTATCATGAGACATGATTGTGACATTGCTTCAAGAAAAAGACGCGACTATGATGATGTAGATAACAGTGTAGTTTTTGAGATTGAAAGTGTTGAAGATGAAGTCATTAAAATTTTTCATATAAACATCAAGCGAGAGAATTTTGATATCGAGTCAGTCAGCGTCGAAGATCATGTCAAGAGCAGTTCAAATCAATTTTGAAATGACATTCACAGAAAGTTTTTCAAAAGCTGCTACAATAATTAATCTGTGATTGTTTGACAGTTAAACAATGTTCAGATGATGATGATTTTCTTACTCAGTAAATCATCTTTAACGTTTGTCAGAATTTCAGCTTAACTCATGATATATTCATTTGTTGCATATGTTGCAAATGCAGAATTTCTCAGAAAGTTATGAATGATGATTTTGACAAGGTAAAATGAATTGAAGAAAATGTGATTTCACATTATCATGAAATTGCTCATGACATTTCTAAGTAAATTAATATGAGAGCAGAGACTGAGATCTGAGTCTACAATAGAAAAAGTCAAGACTATTCTTAAAGTACATATAAATCTTTCTTTGACATGTAGATAGAACAGATAAACATACATTTATAGTTTTAGTTTTATTCTACTAGTATGATCATTGCACATATGCATTGTTTATTCATTCTAGCTGCTTTTACGCTCTTTATATTGCATCTGTATTTTATTTCTTAATATTGAAGCTCAACGCAAAAATATTATTTTCATGATAAATTGAATAAAACAGTTGACTGAACAGCAGAAAGCAACATGATATCTCTACAGTAATCAGAAGATTTATAAAAGATTTAAAGAGAAAATTTATTTGATTCTGAAATATATGAGATTGCTTCATTTCATTTAAAACATTTATAAAAATTATTCAAGTTACAAAATCTTTGCAGTTGAAGTTAAAAGAAACATGTTCTTTCAGCTGATGAAAGCTGTTTCTCTTTGAATGAAAATGCAACAGCAATGAAGAGAGAAACAGACTTTTACAGATAGCTGACTTTTCAAAGAAACACTCTGATCAATCGAAAATTTCATCTGATCTCAAGACTTGCAGAAAATAAACAGCAAAGATGAGAATTAAATGATGAATTCAAAGCAATGTAGATAGAAGTATGAGAAATAATGTCAGTTTCAGCAATGAACTATGTTTTAATAAAAGCATAAGAATGAACGCTGTCTATCATATAAAAGAAGAAAAAAGAAAAGCATCTTGATTAGCTGTAACAGTTGCAAAACAAAGAAGAAAGAACTTCAACGCGTTGAAAAACAAAAGTAATATAATGAGATTTTTTTGACTGCTCTATTATTTCTGTTATTCTGTATTTCATCTTCTTCACTTGCAATCTCAATTCATAGCTGCTTCAAGTTCAACAAAATGTCAGATTCACTGAAAATATCTGTCGTTGACATAAGTGATACTTCAATCAGCTTTTGATTCAGCTCAGAATTAAATATGAGCATGATGTCTTTTCTGAAATATTCGACTTTTATGTCATTACTTGAAACTTCAGAAATTTTGTATTTTGAAGAAAAAAACATGATTGATTTTCTAGAAAGATATAAGAACTTCTGTGATGATTATGAGCTAAATCAGAATAATCAATTCTGCAAGCTATTAAGATACTGCAACAAGATCATTGATGATAACATTAAGATCATGAGCAAATATATTGATTTCAACTGACAAGAACTGAAGAAAGCAATGAAGAAAAAGTATAAGAAGAGAAACATGAATCAGCAATTGAACTTTCAAATATTTCTGAAAATCTTCAAGAAAAAGTTTTGTATCATAAAGAATGATCTGAAGTTGTACTGTCAACAATACAAGAGTATATTGCATTCGTTAATCAAGTGTGAACAGTTGAATGAATATATCAGATGCTCTTGATTCATCAAGAATCTTTCTTCTACATTAAGTAAAAAAGTCATTTGAAAGTGTGCACTTGATTCTGAAAATTCTGATATTATGAACTTCAAGAAGATCAGCGATGCTGTAGTAGTCTACTGCAATGCAGTCAAAGCACTACAAAAGTTCTCGATCATGATCAAGAATTTCAAAGATCTCAGCAAACTCATGAATGAATATCAAATCAAATGATCAACAGTGATAGACAGAGTCTTTGAATCTTTGATAGTAGCACAGACTTATGACATGATAATAAATGAAATGATAAACAGGTTTGAAGCAATGATTCTATCTTTGCAGACAATAATGAAAAAGATTGATTCTTTAATGCAGAACATGATAGCATTCATCTCAATATTTAATGTTTATATTTCATAAGAATTTGCTGTGACTGCTTATACAGCAATATTGATATCAACATAGTTTTCACATCAGACAGCTGTCATGACATTTATCATGTCTGCAATGAAAGAATGCTTCTTCTGTGAAAAAATAGAATGTCATAAGCTCAGATGTTATTATTTAAATGTTTATAAAGCAGAGAAAAAAATACACATGAATGAAAGAAATAGACTGTGAATGAAATCAGTTGAAAGAAATGACAGAATGACATTCTTCATCTTAGATTGCTTTCAGAAAAAACTGATTAACAATGCATTGAAAGAACAGAATCAGCGAATGAAGATGATAAATGTCAGCATCATCAGACTAGTCAGTGTAAGAATAATGAAAATAAAAAACATGAAAAATATAAATGAAGAAGAATGAGAAGAAGAAGTAATGATAGTTGTAGCATGACAAAACTTCAAGTTAACAGAAAATGCAGCTAAAATGAAGAATGCAGCAAACTGAATGTGAAGAGAAAAAGCAAAAGAGAAAGAACATCTGTTGAGCATGAAGAATTTACGCTCAGAAGAATATTTATCAATTTTAATAATGATTTCAGATGAAATCAGCGAAGATATAGCGATGCAGAATATATTCATTCTCAAAGAAGCAATCAAAATGAAAGAAAGAACAGAAAGCAAGAACATTGATGACAAGATGAAGTTCATAATGTGAATTAAAAGACTACAGAATACAATAAAAGAGCGCGCAAACATCAAGAATCTGCTGAAAATCATGATAAATCAGAAAGTACAAAGCATATTCTGAAGTCAGCTACTGAAACATTCATTCATTTTCTTTCAAGCATTTTTTGATTGAGAAATGTCATTTAAAGCAAAAGAAGCAGAGAAATCTGATGATGTACAAATGATGATAGTAAAGTTTAAAGATTTTCAGATGAGAAAGTTAAAAGCGATGCTGTATGCAATGAAATGTTCAATGCAGCGAATGCTGATAAACGATGAAATCTACATCAAGACATTGATCAATAGTAAGACTGAGATCAATGTTATATCTGAGACTTTTGTCTCAGAAACTCAGTTATTTATGCAATGAAATTATCATTTGAAGATGATAGAAGTCAGTAAAGCAAAAGCTCAATTCATGAAAATCTGTGAGAATGTGAAGATTAATATCAAAGAAGCAAAGACAATAATTTTGATATTCATAATCAAAGATAATAAATATTCTCTTATACTGAACAAATCATATGAGAGATGAGCATACTTATCAATCAAAAACACTTCTGAGAAAATTTGTGAAATGAAAATGACTGATGATAATGATAAAATGATATCTTTCAAATTAATTTTAGCAGAAAATTCTTTTAATCATAACATAATTGAAATATTTCTTGAAAGAAAAAAAGATTCTTTAAATGAATAAATGAATGCGCGATCAAAAGCATATTTACAATGAGAAGTATAAGCTTAAGAACTGTTAAATCAGCATGCTTAAAAAGTTGTAAAATGTTTATCAAAGCTGATAAAAAAAAGCTGAGATAGAAAGAACAATGATAGATTAAGGCTTTGTTCAAAGATTCTGCTTGAATGATAGCATGCAAAGTGAACAAAAACTATGAAATCATTCAAAAAAAACTTGTCATGTGACTGATATGAAGATTTGATCTGAGCTCAATTCATCAACATGAAAGAATAAATCATGTCAAAGTTGCAACAATATACAAGAGAAAAGTTCAGAAAGTTTAATCTGTGAATTTCTTAAAATTGAATGATTCAATATCAGAGAGTTTATCAAACTGAAAGCAAACACTATTGACTTAAGCTCAATTGAATATGATGAGAATGAAATCAGAGAAGTACAACAATTGATTGTTTCTCAGATTTTCAAAAATTACTTAAGATTTCAAATTGACTTTAGAGTGAGCTGAAAGAATGATATACAATGATGTCTTGACTCTGCAAGAAAAAAATCTACTACTGAAGATATTATTCAACAGAGAAGCAATGCTGATCTGAGAGTTCTCAGAAATGAGAAAGATAAAAGACATAGTCTCATCTTCACAGCAAATTTGAACAGTATCACATGATGTATGACAAGCATCTGACTTTTCAATCTTTAAAGCACTTCATCAAATCATGATAAACATGCTTAAAGATTAAATAAAGAATGACATACTGAAATTCTATCATGATTCATATTGAAATTCTTGATTTTTAATAAAGAAGAAGTTCAACAAATACTGCATGATCAATGTCATGATGAGCATGAACAAAATCATCATAAGAAATGCAAATCTGTCATCTGATGTGAATGAGTTCTTTGAAGAGTTCACAGATATGATTATGATCTTTCTTATTAATTTGTTTTCTGAATACAATCAGATCACATTGATCAAAATATATTAAAATCTCATCACATTCAAGATACTTCTGAGACTATTGCAACAAACAACGTTATCATAAGATATCATCAACTTCATTACTCAGTTTGTAAAAGTCATAATCAAGATCTTGAAGAATTTGCTTAATATATGCAGATTATTTCTTGATGATATTAAAATAAAAAGATCAAAAACAAACTATAATAACATAAAGATCATCTTTAACATTTATCAATTTATTTTGAAGTATATTAAAAATCTGAACCTCATGCTTTTGAACTTTAAACTCATTAATTGTATCATATCTGATGAAAAATCGCAGTTTTGCATGTCAAGCATAAAGATTGTAAACTTTATTTATGATTTTCATGAACGAAGATCAGAAGAATTCAAAATTATCAAGATTTTAAAGTGATGTTTCTGTCATGATGTCACATCAACTTAAGCGTTTATTGAGATGTATATATATTATTGAGTGTAAATAAAAGATTTCACTTTGATTGCTGCATCAATATTTCAGCTCTTTAAGAAAAAGACAAAGTTTGTATGAGAAAAAAAGCAAGAGAACATCATGAACAAGCTAAAATTAACACTGATTACTGCTTCAATCATAAGAAGCTTGAACTACTCTGAACAGACAGAAAAAATTATTCTTGTCATGAATGTAAATCTTCAAGACTGAGAAGTAATCTTGCAACAAGCAATCATGAACTTTAAGAATCAATATCTCATGTGATACAAAAGTAAGCTGTGAAATGAACAAAAAACAAGATATGATGCTGAAAAGTGAAAGTGCAGAGATTTTATGAAGACACTGAAAAAGATTCATTACTGACTGTATGATACTAAGTTTATTATTGAGATCAATGTCAACACTCTGATGATTCAATTGAATTGATTTGCATCAGATTTATCTGAAGCATTGATAATATGATGACTTGCTTAAATTTGCTTGTTTAATTTTGATGTTCATCATGTTTCTGATTGCAAGCATAGTGCATTCAATAAACTTTCATGAAGATTCAAAGAATCTTCAGATGATCAAGATGAAATTCATGAAAAAGATAGAAATAATTTCATTAATGCTCAGCTAAATGCTCTTCATCTTTGCTCAGTCAATATAATTTTTGAAGAAGATGTGTTGATGTTGAAGAAATTATATTCAGAATATTTTAAGAAAATAATGTGTTATTTAATCTTCTTATCGCGCTCATTTAAAATATCAACAAAAGAATTTTGAAAGTTTAAACATGAAGCATTGAAATTCATGATTCAAGATAAACATTTGTTTAAAAGATTTAACAAGATGACTTTTCTGCAAAAAATGATGAATTTTTAAGAAAAGCGCAATAAAATTCTGTAGAAACTGCATGATGAAGATGATCATCATGAAAGAAAGAAAACATATCAAAAGATGATCAACAGATATTAATGAAAGAAGATATGAAAGAACACATGCACATATGTGAAATTCTCTGAGAAATGTCAATTATGAACATCAAGATAAAAGAAAAAGACTCTGCATTTTATCTGAATTTTAAAAGTCTGAAAGAAGATTGAAATGAATGTTATTTATATGCTTTCAACATCGACAAAAGTGTGAACTCAGCTAAAATCAGCTAAATGCATCTTTAGCTAGCAGAAGTCAAAAACATCTGTTTAGTTGAGCTTCTAGCATACAAGCTTTAATAGTCATACATCAAGAGCTAATAGTTAGCTACGTGCGCTTTTAGCTCTTGATGACAGTCATTTGCTCAAATGATATTCTTTGCTTAAATAGCACTCTTTGCGCAAAATATGTAATGTGCAATATATGCTACAGTTTCTACATTCATGATTTGTTAACAGCTATGTAATCAAATAAATGATTCAATGAATTGATTATCTAACTAGTTATTTAATCATCTATTTATGAATTTTTGACTATGTAAGATGCTTAGTGCAAAGTTAAGTCATGAAGAAAGTTTGATAGAGAGTTTGATAGAAAGTTTGATAGAGAGTTTGATAAAGTGTTTGATAAAAAGTTTGATAGAAAGTTTGATAGAAAGTCATAGAGAAAGTCATAAAGAAAGTCATAAAGAAAGTTTGATAGAATGTTTGATATGATCATATTTAATGCTCGATAGAAATCAAATTTGATTCTTGAATATGAAGCAATTTGATGTTTGATAGAGAGTCATGTAGATAGGTAAGCATGTAGATGAGTAGATAGGTGAGCATGTAAATGAGTAGATAGATGAGCATGTAGATAAGTAGATAGATGAGCATGTAGATGAGTAGATAGATGAGCATGTAGAATGTCGAGTAGGCAGAAAGTCATGTAGAATGTCGAGTAGGCAGAAAGTCATGTAGAATGTCGAGTAGGCAGAAAGTCATGTAGAAAGCATTGTTTGTAGCACTGTTTGACGCATGTTATGCGCTTGATTGACGCGTACTTCGAAGCATGTAGAAAGTTTGATAGAGTGTTTGATAAAAAGTTTGATAGAAAGTTTGATATCAAGTTTGATAGAATGTTTGATAGAATGTTTGATATCAAGTTTGATAGAAAGTTTGATATTGAGTTTGATATCGAGTTTGATATCGAGTTTGATATCGAGTTTGATATCGAGTCATGAAGGATGCTTTCTACTGAGCTAATTAGCATGTGCTATGAAGCATGTATGAAGCATACTATGAAGTAGATTATGAAGCGAATAATGCATGTTTAAACACGTCACATGAAGCATGTTTTGAAGCATGTTCAAAAGCGAGTAGACTAATGAGTAGGCTGATGAGTAGACTGATGAGTAGATAGCTCAGTTGATAGCTGAACATGTAGATAGATGAGCATGTAGAATGACGAGTAGGTAATTGAGTTGATAGCTGAGTTGATAGCTGAGTTGATAGCTGAGTTGATAGCTGAGTTG
>JAABUL010004244.1_pt1 | contig 19507 bp, 16 predicted proteins | sample 5559151 | NCBI WGS metagenome assembly JAABUL01 (sample SAMN10711876, study PRJNA513368) | rock metagenome | isolation source: Antarctica rocks | place: Antarctica: Victoria Land, Pudding Butte sud | reverse complement strand
TGGGGGCGGGACCGGGGCCGTGGATACGCACGGAGCTGGGACCATGGGCTGACCTCCTCGGCGCGGGGACCAGACCGCGCTCTTGAGGTCAGCCTACCCCATCCCCAGCATGTTAGGAAACGCCCTCCCCGATCGTGAGACCGGCCGCGGGTACTACGTTGGCGCCTGCTTCCACCTGTACGCCACGAACGCGGCGGGGACCGAATTTGAGTTGATCGACGGCGGCTTTACCACCTGGACCCAACGCATGCTCCACAATGCCAAGGAGCGGCTGCTCATCAGCGGACTGGGCATCGACCTCCTGTGCAGTCGGTTCCACCCCGCCTCCACTGGCGATGGCTAAAGCTGGATCATTCGTCTTGTATGGCGCTACAGCCCCGTCTGATTAAAATGTGTCGTGCGGATCGGGTGTAGGGGCGTATCGCTATACGCCCGCCGGTCGCGGGCGGGCGGCCTGGCGGTCGTTGGTGTTCGCCGTCCAGTGGACATCTCTGCGGCGAACACGGGCGTATGGCGATACGCCCCTACCCCTATTGTGGCATTGGGTCCTTTTAATCAGACAGAACTGTATAGCGCTACGCCCGTACGCGACTACCCCCAATCCCGCGCGAGATTGGGGGTAGTCGTGTAGGGGCATAGCGGGCTAGCTGGCCGAGAACTTGAAGATGGTGGTCGAGTCGAACTGCTGGCCGGGCCGCAGCACGGTCGACGGGAAGTTGGGGTGGTTCGGCGAGTCCGGGTAGTGCTGTGTCTCCATGGTGATGGCGTCACCCTGGCGGTAGACCTTGCCGCTAATGCCGGCGAACGTCCCCGTGAGGAAGTTGGCCGTGTAGACCTGGACGCCGGGCTCGGTCGTGTAGACCTGTAGCGTACGCCCGCTTTGCGGGTCGTGAATTGAGCCCGCCATGATGAGCGACGTGTCGGTCGGGCTCGGCCGGTTCAGCACCCAGTTGTGGTCGTAGCCCTGCGCGAGGAGGATCTGCTCGACGCCGTCGCGGATATGCGCGCCAATCGCGGTCGGCTGGGTGAAGTCAAACGGCGTCCCTGCGACGGGAGCGATCACGCCGGTGGGGATCTGTGTCGCATCGGTCGGCGTGTAGTGGTCGGCGTTGAGTTGCAATATCTGGTCGTAGACGGTCCCTGTTCCCTCGCCAGCCAGATTGAAGTAGCTGTGGTTGGTCAAGTTGATGACCGTCGGCGCGTCGGTCGTCGCGAAGTAATGGATACGCAGCGCGTTGTCGTCGGTCAGCGTATAGGTGACCTCTACCGGCAGCGTGCCGGGATAGCCGTTGCTGCCGTTCGGGCTGGTGTAGGTGAGCTTGAGGCCGACGCTTGTGGTCCCCGGCAACTCGGTCGCGTGCCAGATCTGCTTGTCGAACCCCGTCGTGCCGCCGTGCAGCGAGTTGACGCCGTTGTTGATGGGAAGGTGATAGGTCTTACCGTCGAGAGTGAACGTGCCCTTGGCGATACGGTTCCCGTAGCGGCCGATAATGGCCCCGAAATAGGGGCTGCTCTTGACGTAGTCGGCGACGTTGGCAAAGCCAAGGACGACATCGGCCAGCTGGCCGTTGCGGTCGGGGACCTTGATCGACTGGATGACCCCGCCATAGGTCATGATCCTGACTTCCATGCCGTGCGTGTTGGTAAGCATGTACAGGGCGACGGGATGTCCGGCCACGGCGCCGAAGGGCTGCTCCGTGATACGTGGCGTCAGGGCGCCACTGGTCATGGCCGGCGTGATCGGGGCGCCGCCAGCCATGGCCGGCGTAGTCGCGGTAGCGACGCTCCCCAGAGCAGCGCCCACCGTCAGCACGGCGGCCGAACCGAGCGCGGCCACCGTGCGGATTCTTTGCCCTTGCGAAAAGAGTGTGCCCATGAGCCTTCCCTCCTACCAGTCCTAACTAGTACTCCGACTATGGGGCGTCTTGTCGCATTTTCACCACGAACGATGCGTCATTAGATAAAGTAACACGGAGGCGTGTCCGGCGTCAAATGCCGTGTCTCTTAGCCGGCTCGCTACCTATTGACAAAGATGGGCGCCCCGTGTACCATAAAGATACCTAGACGATCTATGCAAAGGGATGGCGAAAACAGTGAGCGCGGGTACGGGGACTGATCTGAAGCGCGGCTCGATGGCCACGCTTATTCTGACGATGTTGCGCGAGGGTCCGCTGCACGGCTATCAGCTGGCGCGTGAGATCGAGCGGCGCAGCGACGGGTACTTTGATTGCAAGGAGGGCACGCTCTACCCCGCCCTGCACAAGCTGGAGCGCGAGGGCTTCCTGCAGAGCGAGTGGCGCCAGGCTGGCGAACAACGGCGGCGCAAGTATTACGTGCTGACGCCGGCCGGCGCACGCTATCTGGACGCCGCCGTCGCCGAGTGGCGGACCTTCGCCACACGCCTACTGGCGATGATCGAGGCCTAACGCTATGAGCATGAACATCGACCGCTACATCGCCTCTGTCCGCACTCGCGCCGGCGCCGCGCTCGACGACGACGCGGCCGAGGAGTTGCGCGCGCACCTGGAAGACGCCGCGCGCGACCTGCAGCTGCGCGGGCTCGACCCGCCAGCGAGCAGGCGTGAGGCGCTGCGCCGCTGCGGCCAACCGGAGGACATCGGAGCCGCTTTCGTCCGCGCTCGGCGCGTCAAACGGCTGGGCTTCTATGGCCCACGCTCGCTCTTCGCCGCCCTCGTCGTGGCTCTCTCGCTGGCCGTCCTCGGCGGTAGCGCCGTGGCCGCGACGCATGCCCCACCACACAATATGCGACAAGGGACGCCCCGCCATGCCCTCTACGCTGTCCACGACACGCCGGCGCCGGCCGTGACCCGCGCCGCGCCCGAGAACGACCGATGAAGACGCGTTTCCCACTGCTGCTGCGCGAGATCCTATCGACGGTCGCACTCGTGCTGGTCATCGGCGGCGCCGGCCACCTGCTCGTGCGCAGCGTGGAAGTCGACGGCATCAGCATGCTGCCCACCGTACATACCGGTGAGCTTCTTTTCGTCGACACCCTGAGCTATCGGCTGCACGCTCCCCAGCGCGGCGACATCATTATCCTGCACCCGCCCGTGGACACGCAGGAGAACTACATCAAGCGCATCATCGGCCTGCCGGGTGACCGCGTCCAGGTCGAGCATGGCACGGTCTACATCGACGGCAAGCCCCTCTCCGAGCCCTATCTGCACGAGCCGCGCACCTACAATTGGGGACCGGGCCGTGTCCCGGCCGGCGACTATTTCGTGCTCGGCGACAACCGCGACGTCAGCTACGATTCGCACATGTGGCCAGTGGGCGAGACCTATCTGGCTCGTAATGAGATCGTCGGGCGCGCCGTGCTGGCCTACTGGCCCCTGCCCGATCTACATCTGTTCGGAGGTCCCGCGTACGCCAAGGGCGCCCAGTAGCGCAAGACCAGGCGCCACGCGTGGCACGCGTTGTGCAGTAACACAGAGCGGCGGCAAAAAGTCGTCTCAGGAAGGAGGCAAGGTATGAGTGCGATAAGCAAGTCAACCGCGCTTCAGGTCGGAGCGACGCGCGCCGGCACGGCCGACCTACGCGTGGGGGACACGCGGGCTGGCTAACACCGGCGTACGCCGAAGTAGGAACCCGTGGGATAGGATAGCTGTCCCACGGGTTCTCTGTTTTTGGCGCCTTCCGTCCCCTGTCTTCGACGATACGTGGCGTGGTATGGCATACTGCGGCGAGAGGCTAGACGATGAACTGAGGAAAGGAGCGGGGAGGGAGGCATGGATACCGAACTGGAGCAGGGTGTCATCGAGAGGGACGATGCCGTGGGGACCGCCGAATCCGACGTGGTCGAAGATAGCGGCGGCGCCGGCGCGGCCATCGCCATGCTCATCGCCCTCTCGTCGTTCCTGCTGGCGGTCGTGCTCGTCCTTCTGCGCCACGCGCTATTTGGGGCATAAGCGCTATGAGCGACGTACTGATGGACGAGTTCGTGCGCGCGTACGAGCGTATGGCCGCCGATGTCGAACGCGTGGTCGTGCAATATCCCGAGGAGATGCGCGACGAACTCCGGACACACGCGCAAGAGGTGTTGCGCCAGCGCCTGCAAGACATGTGGGTGGGACGGCAGCGGCAGGCGCGCACATCGTAACACGGCGCGCCACAGGGCGGCGCGGCATGTTTTGACACTCCACACGGCTGAAGCCGTGGGTTTTCTCGTCGAGATGCTATAATAATCGCTATGCTGGTTCAACCGGCGTAGGGGTGTAGCTCAGTTGGTAGAGCGTCGGTCTCCAAAACCGAATGTCGCAGGTTCGAGCCCTGTCGCCCCTGCTACAATCATTCGGCCTGGTCGCCTAGGTGACCGGGCCGAATGACGTTTTTGCGCTGTATCGACGAAATATCGCCGGTCGGTCAGCTACCCGGCTCGACGCAGTCCACAAATAGTCCGCATTTGTCCGCATCGCCGTTCTCACCGAGGATAATGTGGCTGAGCGCCTGCGTCAGTTCGCGCTTGCGGTGCGGCAGGACATGGGCGTAGATGTCGGTGGTGACCGATGTCTTTGAGTGGCCCAACAAGTCGGCCAGCGTCCTGATGTCTTGCCCCGCTCCGATGGCCAGGGTCGCGACCGTATGCCGGATGCCGTGGATGGAGATATCCGGTACCCCCGCTTTCCTGACCAGCGTCGCGTACTCGCGGAGGAGGTTGCGGCCCTGGATGGGCGTCCCCACCTCCGAGGCGAAGACCAGGCCGTGGTCGCGCCAAACTTCTCCAAGGGCTAGACGCCGCTCGTTCTGACGGGCACGGTGCTCCCGCAGGGCATCGAGCAGGGTGGGTTCCAAGGTGATGACCCGCCGGCCGGCCCGTGTCTTGGGCGTCGAAATGCGCATCCTCGCGCTGATGGAGACATAGGTCTGGGACACGTTCATGGTCCCCTCGCCGAAGTCGACGTCCTGCCAGCGGAGTCCGAGCGCCTCGCCGCGCCGCATCCCCGTCAGCGCGAGCAGCAGCCAAATCGGCCCATAGCCACTGGCGCGCGCCACGGCCAGGAACCGCGACAGTTCATTGCGGCTCCATGTCGGCTTCGGCGCGTGCTCGTACTTTGGAGGGGTGACCGCGTCGCAGACGTTGCGGCCGACCAAGCCGAGCCGCACGGCCATATCCAGCGCCTGGCGCAGCCGTTGGTGACAGAAGACGACCGACCGGGGCCCGGTCCCCGCAGAGAGCTTGTCGGCGTAGAACGTCTGCACCTGTGCGGGCGTGAGCTTCTGTAGTGGGACGTTGCCCAGGCCGGGAATGAGGTGCAAATAGACTGTCTGGTGGTAGCGCAGAGCCGTGGTCTCACGGCAGTTGTGCGCGACATGGGTCTCCATCCAGTAGCGCAAGAGGTCGCCCACGGTCTGGGTAGAGCGGCCTACGTAGGCGCCCGTGTCGATCTCGGTCTGCCAACGGGCCAGGGCGGCCCTCGCCTCACGTCTGGTCGCGAAGGTCTCCGACCGTTCACGGCGCTTGCCTGTGATCGGGTCCTTGCCCAGGTCCACCGACGCCACATAGACAACACCATCCTTGCGCTCCCGCTTCCTGATGTACGCGCCCGCCATATCAAACCTCCTATGCGCCTACTACGCGCTCTGTGTGGACCTCATAAGCGTGGACAGGTACTCATCGAGACACTGGCGCGGGACCAGCACCCGCTTGCCGACACGCACGCTTTTGATGTCCCCTCTATTAATCAGCCGTCGCGTGTAGGTGACACCAAGACTGAGCGTCTTGGCGACATCGGCCACCGATAAGCACGCTTTCTCCTCCATCGTCGTGTTCATCCTCGACATCCCCTATGTCCCTGCTGCACAGTACTGCAACCGGCGCAAACGCGCCGGAGTTCTCAACCATGCCTCTTGGGCTCGCCATGCCCCCTATGAATCGGCTCATTGAGATAGGCGTGGAGCGCGGCGCAGGGGCCGGCCGTAACGCGCCAGATGCGCGCCTGTGCGACGCGCTCGGCCACCTCGGCGCGTGTCGTCACGAGTAGGTCGAGGGGGCGCGTCCCGACGTCTCGCGGGAGTGTCTCGTTGAGGTGGAGCAACTCCCACCCGCGCTCGTATCCGGTCGTCACGACCAAGACGGTCACTTGATCCCGTCTCGTGCCCGCGCGGTACGCGCCGTACCGCGCCAGCTTTGCTTGCAGGGCGTCTAAACGCTTCGTGCCTCGATCGACCTCCACGAAGAACTGCCGGCCGCCATCCGGCCCCGCATACCGCGCCTCAGCGTCAGGGCGTAGCGTGCAGAGATCCGGACCATCCTCATACGGCTGAGTGCAGGCCCACTCGCCCCGCCACGCCAACTCCGCGCCCGTCGCGCGGGCCGCGTCCAGCAGTGCCAGGTAGACCTGATTGATCCCGTCGGTATGCGCCAGATTCCCCCACGCGAAGCGCAGGCCGCGCCGCTTCTTCGCGGTTTCGACCCTATCGTCCAACACGCCATGGATGCGCCGATAGGCCTCGGGCGTGACGCCGACCCGCGCGGCGAGGAAACGCAGGCCGCGTGTCGTCAAAACATAGCGACGGACGCGACGATTATGGACCGGGGAAGCGGTCCGACAGCGGTCGCGCCGCCGGCCACGCTGGCGTGGGGGCATCCAGGCCACGACGAGATCGTGGCGGCACAGCAGGCTCAGCACATCCCAGCTATCGACGGCGTTCAGGGCGCAGGCACGGACAATGTCCACCGCCGACAACAAAGGATGCGTACCGACCATGTCGAGGATCTCGACGCCCCGAGGCGGGATCACCAACGCAAGCAGGGCGGGACTCCCTGATTCGCCGGCAGCCTGGCGCAGCGCATCAGCGCGCTGCTGAAGTCGTGGAGGTCGGACGTGCGTGGCGCCGTCGTCGGCTTGTTCGCCGCCGTGCGCTAGAGGCGCTCCGATCCTCATGTGAGCCAGCCCCGCGCCCACACGGTCTAACGCGACGAGGAAGGGCAGCGCATCGCCGTGCAGTCCGGTCCCGCGCCATGGGGCGTCGAGCGGGCCATCCTGCTCTATCTCCGCGCGCGTCGTCCATATCATGCCGGGTCGATAGCCCGGCGGCACGCGGTCGGCAGCCGTCGTCACCACGAGAACGGGCGGGACGCGGGGGCCACGCGGGCCGTTGTACGTCGGGGACGCGGACAGGAGATCCAGGTACGCCAGCCGCTCAGATAACACCGCCGCTGGCACGGCGCCATCGCCGTCCCAGACGAAGCCAAACGGTCGCCGGTCCGCGCGCTGCCCCGGCGGGCGAATCGCGCCTTCCCCGTCGAGGTACAGCACACGACGCTGGGACCCTCGCGTGTAGGGCCAGGGGACGGGCCAAGCGCGCCAGTCTTCGAGCGTCACGCCCCGCGTCGCTAGCGCGTGCTGGAGCGTGAGCAGGATGCGACGCCCGGCCACAAGGCGGTCCAGGCCGGGCAGGCGCCGCAGCAGGGCGCGGTCACCCAACCCGTAGCGCGCGGCGAGGACCGTGGGGCTGGTCTCCTCCCCTGACGCCGCGGTCGCGATTCCGCTGGGCGTCAGATAGTATAGGTGCGCCCGTGTCACGGGCAGGTGGACGCACTCGACCAGGCCCGCGCCGGTCAGGCGCCGCAGATGCGCTCGTGCGGCGCGTGCATGCGTCCCCGTGAGCAGGGCCAGGTCCTCCGCGGACAGGAAGGGGCAGCGCGCCAATGTCCACAGTGTCTCGTCTATCTTGCGCATGGGTCCATCCTTTTTCACGTCACACCTCCATTACATCTACATCTTGTTGCCATCAAGACGCAGGGGCAGTTGCTGTGCGCTTGACGCGGGAACGACCGGTTGGGGGGAGGGATCAGAGACGGCGGACGCGTCCGGCGACGGCAAGGGCAGACGGTTGCGCCGTCGCGTGCGCCGGGAACGCCCGGCGTCCCGCGCGGTGATCCGCGTGACCGGCAAGCCCAGGGTGGGCCGCGATCCTGGCCCCACCGGCATCTCGTCGCGCTCCTGGGTGGTCCCGTCTACCCCCGCGTCTGTGGCGTCCCGCGCGGGCGCGGGTTTAGTCGCGTCAGGGGCGCCACCCGCGTTGTCCGCGTTTCGACCACGCTCCCCATTAGATGCGTAGAAGAGATCCGTCATCCAGTAGTCGCGGGCGGTTAGCACGCCGGCGATGGGCCGGCCATAGCGCCGGGCACAGGCCGCGGCGATGAGCCGCGCCGTGCCGCCGCTGCTTCGGGGCGGGGGCGGGAGCGTAGCCGAGGCTACGGGGAGCGGACCACCCGCGTCGCTCGTCTTGATGTAGCACTGCCGCACCCCCAGCGTCTGCACGTCCTCAGGGGCGATCGCGTTGTCCAGCACACCAGCCAGGTACGCCGCCTCGTCGGGGTCCGGGTTGCGGAAGACGACGTCCGTGCCGCAATTGCCGATCACGACCTTGTGCAGGTCCCGCTGCACGCGGTCGACCGTGACGATACCCTGCGCCGCTAGCACATAGGAGCCGCGATACTTACGGATACGCGGCAGGTACTCGTCCCACAGCGCCGGCGCGTGCTGGAACTCATCGACCACGATGAGGACCTGCCGATCACGGTCGCGGCGCTCACACACCGCGTCGTGGATGACGTTGAGCAGCACGGCGTCGAGCAACGCGGCCGTCTCCTCGCCAATGCGGTGCGCGGCGGCGTCGATGAAGAGCGGCGCGCCGGACTCCAGCAGGCGCGAGATGTCGATCGTGCTCGCCGGCTGGCCCACGATGGCATGGGCGGCGTCGTTGAGCAGGAAGCGGTTGATGCGCGTCAAGACCGGCTTGATGGCGTTCAGGCGCTCCGTACGCGGCATGCCCAGGTAGTCGTCGCGCCAGTACGCCGTGAGCCGGACATCGTCCGCCTCCCGCACGACACTGTCCCGGAAGGCCCCGATCTGCACGAGGGGCTTGATGTCCAGGAGCGTGAGTTGGCGGTCGCGCGGGCGCGTGCGATTGGCCGCCAGGATAGTGGCGCAGGCGTAGCGGATAAGGTCCTCCAGCCGTGGTCCCCACGCCTCCTCGTAGAAGCGCGCCCATGCCTGCACGAGCGAGTCGACGATCTGGTCGGTGCGCCGGCCGGTGTGGGCGTCGAGCAGGTTGACGCCGACGGCGTAGTCCGGGTGGCCGAAGTCGACGACGACAGCGCGCAGCTTCTGGTGGTCGGGGAGCCAGCCAACCATGTCGGCGACGAGGGCGCTGTCGGGGTCGACCACGACGAGTTGTACCCCCGCCCGCTCCACCGCGTCGCGGGCGTAGTGCTGCAGGAAGGTGCTCTTGCCCGTGCCCGTGGCCCCGAGCACGACCACGTTGGCGCCGTGGGCGGCGTGCGGGATGCAGACAGGTTCGCTGTGCGCCCCGACGGTCGCCGTGCCGATCGGCGTGCCTGTCTTGAGCGCCTCGACCGCCGGCAAGAGGGCGCGTGGCCCGGTGCGGGCGAGGCCGGGCACGTCGACCTCCGCCAGGGGGAGGTGATAGAGGCTTGCCACCTCGGCGGCGTTGAGGATGGGCCAGGGCCGGCGCCAGAGGCGTGGGCCGCCCCGCGCCGTGATCGCGGCGACCTGCGCCGGGGCGCAGGGGCGGGCGACGAAGCCGTTGCCGCGCGGCTCCTCATAGGCGGCGTACGCGGCGACGAGCGCGTCGAGCCCGCGACGCCGGCCCTCCGCGTCCCCACCCGCGACGAGGAGGCGCAGCCGCGCGGTGACAGCTGGCGCGGCCAGCTTGCGCTCGACGAGGTCGGGGTCGGGCGGCGGGTCCGGGGCGAGGATAGTCGCACGCGCGAGGGCGAGGCCGCCGAGTCCGAGCGCAACTCCGCCGAGCGCGACCAGATGCGCGATGTCATGGATGTGGACATAGTGGTAGCCCGCGACGCCGGCTAGGGCGAGCAGGGCCAGCGCCGCCACGGCCCTCGGCGGCGGCCCGGCCTCCTCGCGTGGCCGCTGGGCCAGTCGCGCCCGCTCGCCTTGCAGCCAGCGCCGCCCGTCCGCTCCCCAACGGCGCGGGGCCGGCCACAGGATGAGCTGGCACATCCCCCGTGTGCCGGCGGGCAGGGTGCGCAAGACCCCGATAACGCGCAGCAATTGCGCGCTCGTCTCGTCAAGGACGAGCGTGCGCAGAGGGAGTTCGGCCGTTGAGCGCAGCCGCAACTCGGCGGCCAGGCCCGCTTCCCTGGCGCGCAGGCGGGCCGGGTCGTCGGCAGGGTCGTCCACAGGGGTGATGGCGCCCTGGGGAAAGTATCCGGCGAAGAACATGGCGAGCTGATCGCGCGCCGCCGCGTTCGCCGCCCGCGCGAGGAAGCGCGCGTGTCCACCCTCGCCGACCACTTCGAGGGCGACGCCCTGTCGCGTCGCGCGGCGCGCCCCGGCCAGGGCCGCGACCATCTCGACTTGCCCGGCGAGGGCGATCGGGTTGGAGCGCGGCGGTGTCAGCGCGAGGAGAGCTGGATGTGAGAGAGGGCGCGGCGTCATGATGCCCCCTCCCGGCTGGGTGTGGCGGCCCGCCGCTCCAGCCAGCCGCCACCATGCGGGTTGGTGAAAACCAACGGCGCGAGTTCGGGGCTGACCATCACCTCCAGGGGGATGCGCTTGACGCGCCCTGGGGCGTACGGGTCCTTGCACAGTAGAAGGCACGTCCCCGGCGGCGCCGCCTGGATGTGCCGGCGCTCAGTCGCCGAGAGCGCGAGATGCGCACCCAGCGCGTCAAGCGCGAGCTCCTCACAGCGGAAGATGAAGGTGCGCGCGCCGTTGAGGAGCAGGGCGCGGCCCGACTCCGTCGTGAGGAGGTCTTCGGGGTCCTGCGTCAGCGCGTTCACGCCGAAGAGGTGTTTGCGCCCTTGCTTGCCCAGCTTGGCGACGAAAGCGCCGCTGCGCTCCTTGCGCGTGACGCGGTGCGCCTCGTCGATATCCAGGACGCGCCGCCGCCGCTCGCCCAGCACCGTGCCCCACACGACCTGCGCGAGCAGGTGCATCGTGCCGGCGAGCAGCGTGTCGTTGTCGATGCCGCGCAGGTCGAAGACGGTGAAGGGGTCGTCGAGCCGGATCGTGGTGCGCCCGGCGAAGAGGCCGCGCAACGAACCCTCCGTGTAGCGTTGCAGGCGTTCGGCCAATCCGTATGCGTCGCCCGAGGCGGCGAGGGTCGCGTGCAGGTCGGGGAACGCGGGGGCCGCGTGACCGTGCGTCGCCGGGTCGCGCGTGATCCCCGCCGCCTTATAGCAGGCGAACAGGGCGGCCTCCAGACGGCCTTGCTCGTGTGTGGTCAGATGCTCGCCGTGCCCCGTCAGCAGCGTTTCCAACAATTGGGTCACGCCCGCGACATGCTCGCCCAGCAGGTCGTACTCCGCGTCGTCGGCGCGGGCGGCGGCCGAGAGGCGCGGCAGGTCAAGCGGGTTGATACGGTCGGCCGAGCCGGCCGAGAGGCGCACCACTTGCCCGCCGATCTCCTGGGCCAGCCGCACATACTCGCCGGACTCGCCGGGGTCGATGACGAGGCGGTGGACGCCCAAGGCGCGTGAGCGCAGGATCTCGACCTTGGAGGTGGCGCTCTTGCCCGCGCCCATCGCGCCCAGGGTCACGCCCCCAAAGCTGGTGAAACCCTCATCGAATGGGTCAATCACGACGGGCGTGTGGCGACGCGTGTGCCGCCCGTACCAGACACCGTCGGGCATACAGAGCCCAGCGTCGCCGAAGAGGTCGAGGGCGGCCAGGGCGCGCCCCTCCAGCGGGGCGGTCGCCCCCAGGGCGTCACGCCCGACCGGAAGGGTCGCCTCCAGGCCAGCCGCCTGCTCGAAGAGCGCGCGGCGGGTCAGGATCTTGGCCTGCCCGCACGCGCCCTCGACGCGCCGCAGGCACCGCTCCACCTCGTCCGCCGTGGCGCCGCGCACGCGTACATAGACGCCGGCGGCAAAGAGGCGGTCGTCGCCGCGCTCGGCGCGCTCCAACATGGCCGTGATGTCGGCGATGGCCTGGGCGCGGTTCGGGCTGGGCAGGCGCTGGTGGTCGGCGGCCAGCAAGCGCGACGACTCCAGCGCGGTCAGGCGTTCGGCATAGACACGGCCGACGTGGGCGTGGTCCTGTGGGGCCAGGTGAACGGAAACCATCAACGGCTCGCCGAGCGCCGCCAGGCGGTCGACCAGGCCCCAGATCAGTTGGCGCGGGTAGCCGGTGAGGGCGAGGGTGGCGGTGTAGTCGCCGTCGATGCGGACGTGGTCGCGCGTGGCGGCAACGGCCGCGGGCGCGATCACCGTGGCGGCGCGCTCGTGCAGCCGCGCGCTGAATGGGGTGGCGGTACGGCGTCGGACGGGGGGGATTGGGATGATAGGCATGATGGGTAACCTCCGTGTATGCGTCGAATCAGAGAGCGGGCTCGCCCGCGAAAAGGATGTCCGTGGCCGCGACCAGGGCGTCGTGGCCGGGATCAAGCGGCTGCGCTTCGGCGCCCTCGGCGCGGAGCGCGCCGTAGAACACGGCCGTGAGGGCGTCCGTGTCGAGCCGCCGCGCCCGTACGCCCGGCGCCTCCAGCCCGGCGACCACCTGCGCGCAGCGGTCGTCGAGGCGTTCCCCCGCCGCGTCGTCCTTGCCTCTAGCCCGGCGCCGCCACACCAGGAGACGCACGAGGCCGAGCGGCGTGACGCGGGTTGCTGGTTGCATCGTCGCGGCGTCAGGGGCGTCCGCCACGACGACGAGCGTGCGTTGGGCGAGCAGGCCCCGGCGCCGCGCCTCGCGCCGCATGAACGCGACGTCGGCGCTCGCGAGACGACGCAGATCCAGGGGCAGACCTGGTAGGCGGGCCGCGCGCGCCGCCGCGTAGGGGCGCAGGTCCACCGGGGTCAGCGCGACCTCGACCTGTAGCGGCGTCGCGAGGCCCTGTAAGAACTCGTGCGCGCCCGCGTGGGCCGTGCGCTGGCCGTCCGCGTCGAGCAGAGCGGTGGGGGGGCCGTCACAGTCCAGGAGCGCGACCCGGCGTCCGTCGGCGAAGACAGCCACGTTGTCACCAATCTCCCGGGGAACGAAGGGGAGGTCTTGCGTCGGGACATGCGCCGGGTTCGCCGCGTCGCGCGATGGTGTAGGGTTCGGTGGCGCCCCATGCGCCGCCCGTTTCCCCTCGGGGCCGGTTGGTGGGATCAGGCCCAGGGCGGCGAGATGCGGCGGTGGGAGAGCCACCTCATCGCTCAGGTCCGCCTCAGGGGTTCCGGCCAGACCACCCGCATTGCGCGGGTCATGCACCCAGAGGCGCACGCCGCGCCAGTGCCGCCACGCCAGCCGCGCCCACGTCGTGAGCGCGCGTCCGTGGGGACGGTAGAGCGCGACCACGGCCAGGGTCGCGACGATGGCGACGGCCTCGGCCAGCCGTAGCGGAACGGCAACGTCGGCCTGGTGCAGGCGGGAGAGCCCGCCGACTAAGCCGAGGAAGAGGGTCACCAACTCCGGCGCCGTGCGATTGAGGAACGGGCGATCAGGGGCGTCGAGGTGCGTCAGCACCTCCTCGCTATGCGTGAGCGTCGACATCGGTCTCGTCCTCCTCGTCTAAAAGAAGCCTTTGAGTGTGTTGGCAAAGGGGATGGCTAGAATAACGCCGAGGAAGCCGACGCCCGAGGTCCACCAGATGGAGTGGGCCTGGCGGCGCAGCGTGGGGCTGCCGCCCGAGGCGATGTAGACGAGGCCGCCCCAGCCAGCGTAGAGGCCGCACAGGGCCAGCCCGATCTCCGGCCAGTAGCCGGCGACCTTCGTGATAAACTTGGTCACATTGTCCAGGAAGGTCCACAGATCGGCGGACCCGCCGGCGCCGGACGTGGGAGTGGGAGTGGGAGTGGGGCCCGCGCCGACGACGGCCTGGGACATGGCGTGAACGAGGAACCCTGCGTGCGGGGCGAGTATGGCAAGCGTATGGATGTGGACGGAGAGAATGGTGATCATTGGGCATGTCCTTTCCTTGCGATGTGATCAATGTGATCGATGCGCGTGTGGAGGGGCTGGTCATCACGATTGGATCGGGCAGGCGGTGGCCGCGCGGCGTGTGCGTTCATCGCTAGCGCCCCTTTCCGAGCAGGAGTCGGACGCCCAGCGCGGCCCCGACGAACGAGGAGGCGCCGGTACGCGCGCGCAGCAGCCGCGGGATGAGCAGGACGACTGCGAAGACGCCGAGGGCGATAGCCAACTCCATGTTGCTGCGCATGTCAAGCAAACTCGTTGCGCCGGTGATGGTTGTGCCGTCGGGGGCGAAGATGTAGGGGGAGTAGGTCCACAGATCCTCGCCCAGAACTAGCGCGACGACCTGTACGAATTGCACGATGAGGGTGGCGGCGAAGTGTTGCCGCCACAGCTGCCCCCACTCTTGTGTGGGTCCCCAACCGTAGCAGAGTAGCCCAAGCGGGGACAGCACGATCAGGACATCTAGTAGCGCGAGGCGCATGACCATCTGGACGAAGAGCAGGAGCAGCATGACCTCATTGGCGAGCTCGAAGATAGAGGCGACGACGACAGCGCTGCCCGGATCGGTGTGGGCCATGACCGCGTCGAGGCCGGAGGACTGGACGCCCCAGACGCCGCCGGTCATGATGTTGCTCAGGTCGATGGCCTGGGCGATCACCGCCAGGCTCATGTTGGACAGGAAGGCGATGAGCACGAGGCGCCAGATCTTCTCGACGGCGTGGTGGTAGGTCTGGTGGGCGCGCTGGCAGACCAGGATCTCGCCGAAGACGCCCATGGCGAAGAGGGCGAGCAGGAGGTCGGAAGCCAGGCGGATCGCGGTGTAGTAGCGGACGACGACGGGGTTCTCGACGGTCAGGAGGACATTGGTACTGCCCCAGACGTCGGCGAACATCTGCGTGGTGACGATGGTGCGGACCCAGCCGGTGACGAGGTCGATGCCGGCCGCGACGAAGCAGGGCGGCCACGTCCCAGGGTCAAGCAGGTCGCAGCGTGAGCTACCCTGTGCGGATGCGCCTCCCCCGCCAGCACCGATTCCGTCGTTGACGGTCGCGGTCGGGGTGATGACGACGCAGTAGCCGCGTCCGCACCGCTCAATTGGGGTGACCGTTGGGCTCGGCGTCATAGTCGGCGTCGCCGAGGGTCGCGGTGACGCGGTCGGTCGGATGGATGTCGCGGGCAGGCCATGTATTCCGTGCCGCGTGGCCTGTGCCGTCCCCCTGAAGGGGCTGAGTATGAGCACGACCATCAGACCGCGACACCAGACGCCCCTCATCACGATACCCCTTTCTCTACGGCAGGGCGGCGCACGCCATCGCGCCGCTGATGAGACCATCGTAGGTGGAGGTTCCCCGCGTCTACCCCGCGCCACTGTGCAGGGTAGACGCGAACGACGCGGGATCACAATGCAGGGAACACGCGGGGTGCGGAGGGGAACACGCGGGGTGTGGAGGGGAACACGCGGGGTGCGGAGTCGATAGGGCGGGCATCATGTCGCGAACGTTGGCTGTTGAGTCATCGTGCAGGGAGATACGTCGAGACCTACGCCTACAGCACGAGATAGACGTGGGGTTGAGGAGGGGGATCGTAGCGGGCGGCCTGCCGAGGCTCAACGTGGCGCGAACAAGTGTGGCGCGTTGACCTGCGCGGCCTGTACGCTGGTACGTTACATGGCGTCGATCGGAATGTGGTTCCTGCGTGCAGTGTAAACCGATGCCACGCTCGTCACGGTCGTCGTGCCAGCCTGCATCACCTGTCGACTCAGTACGCTCCATATGAGTTGCGGCGGTGCGTATAATAGCGCTCGCGATCGGCCCAGTGCAGCAAGGCTCCGTCACGGGGTCGTTTCAACGTGCGGATAGGTTCGGATACTACGCCCACGTCAGCGCGCCTGTCAATAATTGTCTCGTGCAGCCGCCAACCGTTCCACTTGTTGTAAACCCTATGTGCGGAGAGGCACAAAGGGGCCATGATCGAGTTGAGGGCATGTCTTACAGCGACACCGTCGTGGCGCGGCCTTCTGCGACCCATCATATGACGTGGGTGACGACGGCGGGGGCTGATGCCGGCGCTGCATATAGATTCCACGCAGCGCATGTCTATGCAGCACTAATGGCTGGCGAACGTGCGACGTGGCGGGGGAGGCGACGTACAATCCGAGACCTGAGATGAGTTGGTCTAGCGTACCCCGTTGTCATCGTCGTGCGGCGCAACGATGTCACGACCTGTCGGGAAGGCGCACTATGAACGGAGCGGCATGCGTTCACCAACTCGCTCGCATAAGGGAAAACCTACTGCCGAGTGAGTGACATCATCGCGTCTGCCCAAGCCGGCTCGTCGCCGCCGAGATGATCCGATGACCACGCACGCCACCGAATGATCATGTGCCTCAACATGTAGACATGCATGGACGGCTGACACCCAGCGGCGTTTGGATGGGCTGTGCATCGCCCTGACGACGGCAGGACGTGAGCGTCAACGAGGCGCGCCTTTCGCTCGTCATGCGTCGCGCTACCAAACGCAGATAGACGTCTCAAGGCAGGCCACGGACAGAGCCCCACCCGTACACACCCGATGCGCGACGCGTCGTGCGCGTTGTGCGCGTCGTGCGCGTTGTGCGTGGACGGGGGACCGGCGTTGCGTCGTCAGAGGTATCATTGAGAGGGAGCCCGGCGCGACCTGCAAACACACCATAAGAGCGCTCGAGGGGCACGGAGGAGGAGAGCGGATGGCAGCCCTGACGACGGAGCTTGCGGCGATTCTACGCACGGTCGTGCGCCCAGGTGACTTCTATGCCACGGGGACGACCGCCGTCTACGCGCCAGGCGTAGCGGTGGAGGGGGTCGGCGTCCTCGCCCTCCCGCTCCTCCCCTCCCAAGCAGCCCAACTCATCGCCCTGGCCGAACGCGCGCCCTATGGACGGGGGGACGAGACCCTGGTCGACCCCGCGATCCGGCGGGTGTGGCAGATCCGCGCGGAGCAGGTCCGCTTTCAGGGCCGCCATTGGGCCCAGAGCCTCGAGCGCATGGTGGCGAGCGTCGCCGAGGGGCTGGGCGTGAGCGATCCGGTCGAGGCCCAGTTCTATAAGCTTCTCGTCTATGACCAGGGCAGCTTCTTCGTGAGTCATCGCGACACCGAGAAAGCGCCGGGCATGTTTGCCACCCTGATCATCGTCCTGCCCGCGGACTATACGGGCGGCGAGCTGGTCCTGCGGCAGAAGGACCGCACGGTGACGCTGGACTTGCGAGGCGGGGATCCGTCGGAGGTGGCCTTCGCCGCCTTTTATACCGACTGTTTGCATGAAGTCCGGCCCATCACTGCGGGGTGCCGGCTGACGCTCGTCTATAATCTGCTGCGGCGTGGGGACGCTCGCCATGCGCTCCAGCCGCCGCGCTACGAGCGCGAACAGGCCCGCAGCGCCACGCTGCTCCGGCGGTGGGCAGCGCGCACCACGGGGTCCGACGCTGATGCGCCCACGAAGCTGATCTACCCCCTTGAGCACGCCTACACGCCGGCAGAGCTCTCGTTCGCTGCTCTCAAAGGGGCCGATGCCGCCGGCGCAGCGGTGCTGGTGGCGGCCACGCGCGAGGCCGACTGCACGCTGCACCTCGCCCTGCTGTCAATCGAGGAATGGGGGGCCGCCGAGCACACCGGCTACGACCCCTCTCGCTGGAACCGGTGGTCCGAGGACGAGGACGATGCGTACGAGATCACCGAGGTGTCCGAGCGCACGGTGACGCTGTCCGACTGGCAGCGGCCGGAGGGGGGCGTGACAGAGCTGGGGCCACTGCCCGTGGAGGACGAGGAGCTGTGCCCCCCCGATGCGCTGGAGGAGATGGAGCCGGATGAGGTGTCCTTTGCTGAGGCGACGGGCAACGAAGGCGCCTCGTTCGAGCGCACGTATCGTCGGGCAGCGTTGGTGCTCTGGCCGCGGCGGCAGTGGCTCGCGGTCCTGACCCAGGCCGGGGTGGGGACGACCCTGCCGTATCTCGCTGAGGTGACCCACCAGTGGGAGGAGAGCGACGACGCCTCGGGCGCGGCGCTCTGGGCGCAGGCGCACGAGTTGTCCCGGCAGATGGTGCGCCAGTGGCCGCGGCTGCGGCCGTGGTCGTACCCGTTGGCCTCCCTTCACGGGGCGTCCGGCGATGCGGCCACGATGCTGCAGTTGCTCACGCGTCTACGTGACGTCGATACGGTTGACGCCTTTCTGACCACGATCACGGCCGACGGGGTGTATGGACAGGGCGACAATGAGGCGGTGCTCCGGGCGCTACGCCTCGTGGGGCCGGAGCGGGCCGCCGCCGTGCTCGCACAGATTGTCGCCGCCAACGCGCCGCACGCGCTTGGCGCGTGCGCCGACCTGCTGGCCCGCGCGGCCGCAGACACAGCGACCGGGAGTGGTCCCTTGGACCTCCGCCCTGCCGCGACAGCGTTCATCGCGCGTCTGCCCGGTGACCCGGCCCGTCTGCCCGATCCCGCAGCCCCCTGGCGCACCCCGCGCGTCGACGTCGACACGATCGTCAATACGCTCAGCGCCCTGGGCGACATCGACGCGGGGCTGGCGGATGCCGTGGTCGATGATCTGCTGGCGTGGCCCCAGACATATGATATGGACGCGCTCCTCCTCCCGGCGCTGCTCCGGCTGCACGACCAGGCGGCACGCCGGAGCAGGTCGGCCGTGCGTCGGTTGCGCCACGTGTGCGTCGAGCACCTACGCGCCCGCATCGCCCAACCGCTGGAGCAACCACGGGACTGGATGCGGGCCCGCACCCTCACCTGTGGCTGCGCCCGCTGCACGCTGCTCAGTCAGTTCTTGGCCGATCCTGGACAACAGACGTGGACGTTCAAGGCAGCTGAAGCCGACCGGCAGCATGTGGAGGGGACGATTCGCGCCAGCGGGTGTGATGTCGATATGGTCACGGAGCGTCAAGGCCGCCCCTACTCGCTGGTCTGCACCAAGAACCAGGCCAGCTATGAGCGGCGCGTCGGGCAGCGTGCGGCTGATCTCGCCGCTCTGGCCCGTCTGGAGGACTGAGCCGTGTGCCGGTACAGGGAAGGTGCAGCCGGCCCGTAAGGTCGACGGGATGCGGGGCGACGGCATCCGGTTCTTCTCCAGCCCCCACCAGTGCGCCGTTCACTCTGGAGAAGATAAGCGTGGCGGAGGCGGGGTCTCTGACAGACCTCCGCTTCCGCGTTGTCAGATAGATGAGGCGTCGTCGTCGAGGGTGCCTGGTAGGAAATAACGCCTGGTAGGCTTGTCCTGGCGGACACGGCGATCCGACACTACCCTAGAGCAGACAGCGACCAGCGACATCACTACTCTGCTATTCTAAACGGCTTGGTTAGTATGAGTACCCTTCAAGACATCGGCGCACCTGCGTAGCAATACTAGTGGAAGGGATGAATAGACTATTTGGCTGGATTGACGGCGGAGCACTGCTCCGGCGAACACCGCATCTTTATACATTCGCCTGCATCTTAGTACTACAACGTTAGGTGTGTGCGGGTGGGGTAGACTGGGGGAGGAGGATCACCCATGATAGCTGCCTACGCCCCCTTCGTCGCGCCGCCCTCGGCGCAACCGCCCACCCCCAACCTGGCGC
>JAABUL010004243.1_pt1 | contig 19509 bp, 1 predicted proteins | sample 5559151 | NCBI WGS metagenome assembly JAABUL01 (sample SAMN10711876, study PRJNA513368) | rock metagenome | isolation source: Antarctica rocks | place: Antarctica: Victoria Land, Pudding Butte sud | reverse complement strand
TATTAGAAGGTTTATTAACTCCTTTAAAAACTCTAACTTATTAGCTACGCTAACCTCTATTAATACCTATTAAGTTAGATCCTTTTATTATAAGGTTATCCTTATTTAAAAATAAGGTAATATATATTCTAACTAGTCTTTAATTTATTTTCTTATCTATTATTATCCGCTATTAATATATAGGGTAGATACTAGTAATATTATTAATTCGCTTAAATTTAAGTACTCTTATCTTCTAGTTAATTACTAGGTTATACTTCTTTAATTAAGGTATTCTTAAAATAATATAATAAGTAGCTATCCTAATTATATCTAAGGAGTTTTCTTTATAATAGCGTTAAATTATAAAAGGTAGTAAGGTAGTTTCCTTATTTATACTTCCTATTAATAGTTCTAACCCGTTAGTTATTTATAAGTTATAAGATACTTTCTTTCTCTAAGTTAATAAGCCCGCTAAATATATTAAGGCTTAAGAGATAAAGTTTCCTATTACTCTAGAATCTATTATAATAATAATTCTTATTCTATTAATCTATACTAGTACGTTTATATATATCTAATACTCTATTATATATAAGTGTCGTTTCTTAGGAGTTAGGATATTAATTTCTCTATACTTCCCTATAGTATATAGGATTACTCTTTTCCTAAATTAGGGAGAAACTAGGTAATCTTCTTTTAATATATATACTTTTAGTATTTATCGTATAAGTATACGTATTATTTAATTAAATAATACTTATCTATATCCTTATTATATTTAAGGTATATTTAGAGGTATTTATACTATACTTAATCTTAGCCTAGGAATTTCTAATTTTATTATTTTATTATTAGATACTACTTGTATCCTAGCTTATAATAGTTTATCTAGGTATAATTATAATAAGAAGGTAAGCGCGTTATCCTTCCTAAATCTATTTATATTAAGTAGTAAAACTTATAGTACTTATTTATATAAGCCGTCTAATATATTACTTTATAATTTAGGTATAAGGAATTATTCTTAAGTTCCTTAATTAAAAGTTTATTTAAAACCTTTTCTTAATAAGATTTTAACTGTTTCTTAGAGTTATCTTTCTATTAATTTATTAACGCGGAGGTATAAGGTTTAAAGTTATTTAATCTAAAGCGTGGTACTTCTTTTTCTTCTTCTAATAATTTATTAATACTTAAGTAGTCCTAGTTTAAGTCTCCTTTAATTCCCTATCCTTAATTAGGCTTTTCCTTCTAATCTTTACTATTATTATTAGAGTCTAGTTCTTTTAGCTAATCTTAAATTTCTTTAAGTCGTGCTTTAATATACGCGATATTTCTCTCCTTTTTAACGACTTCTTTTCTTAATTCCTTATATTACTACTAGAGTTCTCTAATATCTACCTTCGGCGTATTAAATACTATGAGTAAGTCGTATATAATTATATTTAACTCTTCGTCGTTATATTCTACTTTAGGTGGATCTTTTAAAAGTCTATTCTTCTTAATTAGTACTCTTTATAGTATATTTAATTAAGGTCGTCTTATTATATTTTTTAATTTATAGTTCTTAATAATATAGCCCAGCTTATTATAGCTATAATAAAGTATTACTTTCTTACCCCCTTAATACTACTTCCTTCCCTTAAACTTACTTTTCTTTTATATAAAATCGAGCTTTATAGGTATTAATTTATAAGGATCTCTTAAGGCTTTTAACTTATTCTAGTAGCCTCTTATAAAGAATCCTAATTATTCTAATCCTGTAGTTCCGCCTTTATAGCGTTTCTCTATTACTTATTCGTAGAGTTTATTATTAATTTTAATTATAATTATTATAAGAGTTTCTAGGTTATTAATTTATACTTTAATATATATTAATTTATCTTTAACGTTATCTTTTAATCCTTATTAATATATTATTATAAGTACGTTATTATCCTAATCTATCCTAGTAGAATATTATTAAAACTACGCGGAGTATTCTACTACTAACTTTCTCTAATTTAGATACTAGATAATATAAGTCGTTATATTATTTTTATTAGAAGGTTTAAATACCCTGCGAATCTTAATATAGAAGCGTTTAAAGCTTTCTATCTACTATTTAAGTTCCTTATTATCTAAGTTATTAGGATCTTCTAGGTATTATTTAAGAAAAGGTACGGCCTACTTTTAAGCTTATCCTCTTATATAGGTTATAATAAATGTTAGTTACTATTTATTTTAAATTACCTTTTTATTAAATTTTGAATATAGTTATATTTATATAAGCTAATCCTTAAGCTTATCTTTATCTTTATAATATAGATTAGGCTTAGTAACTTTAATATTATTATTATTAAGTGAAGGGCGATATATCCCTTATTTACTTAGGATAGGATTCCGTCTTAAGGTACTTATCTTAAGGGTACTTAAAGTATTATAATTTTATCTTCTAGAAGTTAACTAAGGTCTAGCCTAAAAAATAATTTATTAATAATAATTATAACCCCTAATAAATATAGTATAAATATAGGAGGATTTACCTTAATATACTTAAGATTATAAATAATTTAAAGGGATTTATTAATTTATTTTATTAAATAAAGTATTATAGTTTATATCTTAAATAAATTAATAGACTTTTTAATATTTCTTAAGCGCCTTTTAACTTAAGTATAAGAAGTAAGCTTAATCTTTATAATTATAGTAATATTTATAAGTATAATACTTATTATTATAAGTTCTCCTTTCTCCTCTAAATTCTATATATCTTTAGTATTATTAATAGATTAGTAAAGGCTAATAATCTTATTATAAATAGGGATAGTAGTAATAGGAATTTTAAATTAAATAATTAATATATATTATATTAATAAAGATAATTCTAATTATTAATAAAAACTTACTAGCTTATAAGGATATTAAATAATAGAATAATAATTATAATACTTTGATATTACTTTCTTACTCTTAAGGGCTAGTATAAAGGTAGTATTACCTATATTATTAATATATATATTATATGTAATATAGATATAATAACCTATATTTAAGTACTACTTTAAGTTTATCTACGTAGTAGATATACTACTTATAAATATTTATAGATAAATAAGAAATATTATAAGAGTAGATAATTATTAAAGAAGGAGTAAGCTTAATATACTAGATTTATATTAATCGCGTATAATATAAATAAGTAAATATCTATCTTAATAAGAGTAGCCTAATTATTAGGTATAACTAGAAGGCTAGAACTAAAAGGACTAATAAAGAATAAGGGAGAAATAGAAGTAATCCTACTACTATAAATAGGATTTATAAGGGGCGCGCTAGATAGCTAGTTAATATTATTTATTATTAATTAAGTATTTAGATTAGGCTCTATTTTATAGGAGTTAGTATAATATAAGCTATTTAATTAAGCTTTAGTTATAATATATTAGCTATATTTACGCGAATAGCTAAAGAACTTATAATATAGGTAATACTTAAGATATTAGAAAGCTTTAGAGAATTATATTATATAATTAATATACTTTAAGTATTATATATATACTTATAATATATAAGAGAAGAGGATATAAAGTACTTAAAGGAAAGTTAATATAATTAATTATGAAAGGAAAGAAATTTCTAAGTATTATAATAATTATAATACTAAGCGCTAAGATTATATTTATATTTATATTATTATAATAAGTATAACCTTAATAATAGTAATATATATATCTTAGAAATCTATAATTAAAGGTTTCCTATAATCTTATAATTATATTTTATCTTAGAAAGCTTAAGAATAAGTCTCCTTAAGAGAGGAGGTAATTATTAGAACTAGCTTATAATATACTCTTAATATATATCTTCCTTATATAGTAAGGCTATATAGGGAAATAATATATAAGACTTATATATCTTCTACTTAGGATTTTATAGAAACCTTTTATAGGAGATCTTCTAGATTCTTTAGAAATTAATCTTATTAAAAATAAGACTAATATTATATTATTATATACCTCTTATAATTAGTAATTATAATAATAATAAATATAAAATTATTTAAAATATTATTAAAATTAGAACTTTATATATTTCTTAAATAAATTAAAGATCTCTTAATAAATATTTAAAAATTATAAATTATATATTTTTTTTTTATAATACCTTTAATATATAAAGTTATAATTTAAAATTATTATTTAAATGTTATTAAGGATAAATTTTTTTATTTCTTTATTATAATTTATATATAAATTTAAGATTCTTTAAGATAAATAGATAATAATCTTATAGAAATAGATAATATTTTAATATATTAAAAAAATAGTAGAGAATAGCTTAAATATATAAGTATTAAGTAATAAAATACTTAAGAAATATATATAAGAGGAGAGTAAAGAAGTAATAAGATATCCTAATCTAGATTAAGAGATTATAAAGAATAAATATATTAAAGTTAAAAAAGGAAGAGAATATAAAGGATTATATATTAAGATAGGAATTATAAAAGCCTTTATATTATCTATAAACTTTATAAATATAATAATACTTAGATTAATATATATATATATATATATTATAAGAATTATAAATAAGTTAAGTAACTAGGCTATTATAATAATAATAGCCTTTAAGACTATTAAGAATATATAATTTAAGGACTTAAATATATTTAAATAAAAGATTTTAATAGTAGATATTAACTTAATATAAATATATATTAAAGAACTTTAATAAAAAGGAGGAGAATATAAGGAGAAAGTATAAGATCTTAATAGATATAAGGATAATATATAGTAATATAGTTACTAAGTAGCTTAGATAATATATATATTAAACTTTCTATGCTATAAGTATTAAGATTAATTACTAGCTTCCCTTTCTTTATAAATTCCCTTATTTATATATTAGGAAAAGGAGTAGTATTATATTATTATTATAATATAATATAGCTTAGATATTATATTATTAGCTAGTCCTTATAGTTATTCTTTCTTCTAAGCTCTTAGATTCTAAAAGCGCTTTAAAGAGTATTTAAATTATATATAAAGTAAGTAAGATAGATAGACCTTTTATAATATCTTAATATAATATTTATATTATCTTAAGATATATTTCCTAAATTATAATAAAGTTTTATAATATATAAGGTTTAATTATTAGCTTTATTAATAGGGAATTTATATAACTATTATATAAGATTTATAAATACTATATTAGTAGTAGTTTATAAAATTATTATTATTAGACTTAAGAATATTATTATTATTAATAAATCTAATATTTAGAGGCTAGTATTTTATAATAAATAGTAAGCTTATATTTAAGTCTTATAAGTAAGATTTACTTATTTTTTTAATATAATTATATATTAAGTTATATTATTCCTATTAAGATATTATAAGAAGATTACTATTTTAATATAAATAATAAATAGAATACACTAAGCCTTTAATAAGTATATAAGAAGATATTATAATAATTAATTATAACTTCTTTCTTATAAAAATTAATATTATTAAGATTAATAATATTAAGATTAATAATATTACCTTCCTTATTACTCCTATTATATCTTATAATCCTAGTAGTTATTTTAGTATATATATTATATTATAATAGTTTTTATTATATTTTTAATAAATTTAAGTTAATACCTTCTTTTATACTCTTCTTCCTCTCCTTATATATTTTATCCTTATAATTGTTTTACTTTATTACTATTATCTTTATTATACTTAAAATTAATAGAAGAATTTATATATATCCTTCTCTATTATTAATATTAGCTAAGTCTTTTAATAGCCTTATTTATATTATTACTTTTATAAGGTTTACTTATTACTCTTATTATAGAGGTATAAATATAATTTATAATTTTATTATTATTACTTCTCTTTATTATCCTTTATCTTATCTTTTTATTACTTTTAATAAAGTTATTAATAGTAGTAGTAATATTATTAAGCTTATAGCTCTTCAAAATACCTTTATTAATATCCTTATTAATATCTATTTCCTAGCTTATATTAATAGTCCTAGCGTTACTATTATAGCCTTTATCCTAGTATCTAATACTATTATTTTAAAGAGAATTATATATATCCTTAAGGGCCTTCTTTATATAAGATATTATAAGGTATATTTCTTATTACCCCTAATATAAGAGCTATATTAATAGTATATAGAATTATTTAAAGCCTTTTATAATTAATAAGGAAGAGGATAAGAAGGAGGATATTATAACTAACTCCTTTATAAATAGGAAGTAAATAGTATAATAGATTACTACCTCCTTTATAATAATAGTTATTATTATTATAAATAATAATAAAATATTTCTCTTAATTATAACTTTTATTAACTTTACTTAAATACCTTTAATATATTAGATATATATTTTAAGTTCTATTTATATAATTATTAATTATAATTATTTAATTAACTTTTCTATTTTATTAAATATTTTAATTTATTATAAGAGTTTTTATAATTTAATATAACTTTTATTTTATAATCTTCTTTGTTACTTATAAGCTCTATTTATAAGATATCTATTATAATATTATTATTACTTATAAAAGGCTCTAATAATAAGATATAAAAAATAAGATATATTTAGAATATTTTAAGAAGGTTTAATTTATAAGCTTATTTATTTATATATTTAATTATTTTAAATAGTCTTAAGTACTTTTATAAAAGCTTCTTAATTAGCTAGATTAAATTAATATTCTTTATATTTAATAAGATAAGTTCTTTAAGGTTAAATAATATTAACTTTTTATATTTATTTATATACTTTACTTATATCTCTTAAGTTTTATATAAGTATTACTCTAATATCTTCCTACTTTCTTAAAGGTTTTCTATCTTTTATTTTATTAATAGGATATCCTTAATATATAACTTTATTAATTAAATATCTAATATAAGTAAGTACTTATAAAGTACCTTATATAATAATAAGTTAATATCTATATACTTTATATAATTATATATAAATTTTATTAGATATAATAGCTTTACTTAATTATCTTACTTTTAGCTTAAGTAGTAGTATAAGTATTACTTTAATATATTATTTTATCTTTCTATCTATCTATTAATTTAAGGATAGAATATAATACTTGACTTTTATTATACCTTTATATAATAATATATTATTATCTAGAAGGTATTTATAAATATTATTCCCTTATTACTTATAATACCTTTTAGCTAGTTATAAGTTAAGAAGATATTATAATATAATAAATTAATTATCTTAATAATATCTACTATTTTAATTATAAGTAAGTATTTAGCTACTTTAATATAATAGTTTACTATTATTAGGATTATATTATAGATATTATCTTTTAGCTTACTTAATAGGAGGTTTATAATAAAGTTTATTATAATTTCTTAAAATAGCTTTATTAAAATTAATAAAGGTAATAAGATCTTATAAATAGTATATTTATATAATTTTATTAGCTAATAAGTTAAGTATTCTTAAATATAAATATAAATATCTTAACTTATTAACTTCTAATAGAACTTCTATTCTATTAACTCTTATATATACTTCTATAAATAATACCTAATATATAGGTTATTATAATAGAGTTTTATAATCTCCTATCTAATAGCCTTATTATTAGGTATATAAATAGCTTTATTCTTATAAAGAGTTCTTATATTGTTTATTACTTATATAATATTTATAGGCCTTTATTAAGTCTTTAATCTTAATATAACCTTTTCATTAAATAATCTCTTATATTAAGGTAATATACTTATTATAAATACTATCTACTATTAATACTATTATAATAAGTATAAGACTAGGTACTACTAGCTCTAAGCTAGTAGCTTAGGAATATAAAAGATATAGAGTTAAGTAATATAACTTAATATAGGATATAATATCTTAATATCTTAAGTAATATATATATTAGAATTAATCTCTAAGGAAGTTAGGAAAATATAGAGAAGTACTTAAATAATATATATCTATTAAGATATAGCCTAATATAATATTAATATTATCTTATATTTATAAGAAAGGTCTATTAAGTAGGTAGTATAATAATATATAAGGCGTATATATATTATAACCTAATAATTACCTCTCCTCCTAGGACCTAGTTCCTAGAAATATAGTAATATAAATACTTATTAAAAAACCTTAAAACCTAATAAGAAATATAAAGGAAAAGAGTTATTTAATATATTATTATTATAATAGTATTAACTAGTATATATAAGATATATATATACTAAAACCTTTATAAGATAATAATATTATTATTTAATAAGTATATAAAGAATATATCTTCTTATAAGTAAATAATATATAAATATTTATAATAATACTATCTTATCTATTCTATAATAGTTATACTTATAATATATACTAGTAGTAGAATAAAATTATTATTACTTAGTAAAGATATTATAATTATAATATATACTAGTAGTAGATTAAACCTTTATAAAGTACTTTATAATATTATACTTATAACCTTTATTAATAGTAGGATAGTATTATAACATATAATAATATACTATTACCTATTACTAATATATTATACTAAATAGCGAATATAATAATAGATAATAGGTATATATTAATAATATTATAATATATAACTTCTATTAGATATATATATTAAGATATAATAATAGATATATTAATCTCTATCAATATTTAATATAAAATAAGATAGAAGGTTAGTATCTATTATTATTAATTATATAGCTTTAATTATATACGCGCTAATATAGTAGTATATTAATAAATATCTTATCTTAAAGTTTTATCTTCTTTATAACTCTTATAATCTCTCTTATAAGTACTTATATTAGTTATAAGATACTAGTAATAGTAATAGTAATATATAATATAAATATCTTCATTAGTAAATTAGGAGAGCTAGTCCTAAGTCTAGCGGATAGCCTAGGACTCCTAGGATTAATCTACTTATATCTTAGCCCTAGTAAGTCCTAGGCTAGTCAGGCTATTATTAAATAGCCCTAGGCTTCCTAGACTAGTTAGGCTAAGCCAGTCTATATTAGACTTAATTAAACTAAGTTAGTAAGGAACTTATTATAATTATACACTATACGCTATATACTATATACTAGTATACGCCCTAATATATATTAGTAAGGGATATTAGGTATATACCCCCGCGAGAACTTTACCTTAATTACCTGAATCTACTATCGTAATTTTAGTAGCGTTAGGCCTTAGAGTGTAATAGCTCTAGCGTATACTTATAGGAGGCTGTATATTAGAGGAATATTATTATTAGGGGTCTTAGTAGCCCGCGTATAAGCTACTTAGCTTAAGGTAGCCTTAGGTGTATTTATAATCTAATAATTCAGCGGGCTATCCTTAATTTACTAATATTATTATTATATATATATATTATAACTTTATAAGTATACTATTATTATATTATACTATTATTATTTATTAATATATTAACTTATTATAGACTTATAGCTTTTAATTCTAATATATATTTATATATACTTACTCTAAGATAGTATATAAATATTAATAATATATTAGATCTACCTTATAAGACTTATCTTCTAAAAGGGCTTAATAATTATATTAAAGATAAGGTCCCTCCTTATAACTAATATACTAATAGCTATTATAGTATTAATTATTATATAAAGATAAGTATTTTAATAGCTCTTTTTTAGTATATTAATTAATTTATAATAGATTCCTTTAGTATTATATTACTATATAAGGTAAACTATTAATATTATTACTTAATATAATATAATAATAGTATAAAAAAAGAAAAAAAAGAAGAAAAAGAAGCCTAATAAATTAATTACTTAATAGTATAAAGTATATAAGTAGATAATAGTTATAATTAGGTTTATACCTAATATAATTATTAATATATAAGTTATAATTAATACTTTAAATATATATATTAAGGAATTAAAGGATTAAGTAAAGGTCTTATAAACTAAACTTAATAGCTTATAATAATATAAAGAGGAATTAGTACTATTAGAACCTTATTAATATCTTCCTTATAAGCCTATTAAGCTTATAAGACTAAGCTTATATAATCTTTAATAAAGTTTTATATTTAATAATAGTTCTAATAAATATACTTAAGATATTAATAATAAATTAGGACTTAAATTTAAAGGCTTTAATTAATAAATCTTTATAATTACGCTTTAATATAGATAAGTTATTAATATATCTTATTTAATATTAGATTTTATAAGGTATAAGGTACTTAGACTTACTACTTAATAATATATCTCTAATATACTTATTAAATTATACTAAGATTAATAGTATTCTTTTAAATATAATATATTATAGCTATTATAATTATATAGATAAGTATAATAAAAGTATATTCCTACTTAAATTACTTATATAAATAAGTATAATTATATAAAGGAATATAATTATAGTATAAGCTTATTAGATATATATCTATTTTACCTTATAACTTATTATATTACTACTATTTATTAATTATATATATTATTAGTTAAATATCTTTATTATACTTATACTTATACTTATTACCTACTTATATATTATAAGATTAAGTTAATTTATATATTTTATTAAAGTCTTTATTATGTATTTATTAATTATATTTATTATCTTAATCTATTTATTTAATCTTATATTAAATATTTTATCTATTATTAATTTTATTAATAAGGTCTTTAACCCTCTATTATTCCTTATTATTAATAAGTTTAAGGACTTATATAAAGATATCTACTAATTTATTATAATTATAAAGATAATAAGGTTCTAATAATAAGATATAAAATATATTATAAATCTTATAAATTCAAGGTACTAATAAGTAATATACTTATATTTTAACTTTATCTATAATTTTAAAGGGTTTTATAAATTTAAAAAATAATTTCTTATTTAAATATCTTTACTTTAAATTCTTTATAATTAATTTTATTAATTTATTAATATTATATATTTATAATTTATAATTTATAATTTTTATTATAATACTTAGCCTAAGATTCTTATATAATTTAAAGGTATTTAATAGCTTTATCTTTTATAATTTATAATAGTTTAACTCTTTTATTTATATTAGGTACCTCTTTCTTTAAGAACTTATCCTTAAGTTCTTAATAGATCCTAGGATAGTAATTATATATAAGAAAAAATAGTATTATTTTAATAAAGGAATAATAACTATTTATATATATAAATTTAGTTATAAGTAACTATTTAAATTAATTCAGTTTAATACAGTTTATAAAGATATATGAATAGTATTTAAGTATCTAATTTTAATACTTAATTTATTTATATATTTATAAATAAAAGGTAGTATTAAAATACCTCTTAATTTTAAAGTAAAAGTAAATAGCTAATTAAAGATATTAATAAATATAAATCCTCTATTATTAATAATACTATTTAATATATTATATTAATATACTATTTTCTTATAAAATACTTCTATTAATTATATAATATTAATAAGAATATTAATAAGAATATATCTTACTATTTTAATAAATTAATTTATAATAATAAAAATTAAGTTATAAATTATATTCTGATATTTATTAGAAGGTATACTTATAATAAAATTTATAGAAATCTCTTTCTAAGGCTTATTTAAGCTTAATAGTAGGATAACTTAATTTATTAATAATATTTAATAACTTAAGTTAGGCTTTTATTTTAATAATATTTATAAGTAAGAAGATTATATATTTTCTTAATATTAAAGTAATCTACTAAAGGATTATTATAATAATAATAAATAAACTTACTTTATAATACTTTATCCTTAAAGATATAAAGGTAATTATTAAATATTAATAATTCATAAAAATTTAAATTTAATACTTATAATTAATTATAATAGTATATTATTAGCGCCTTTAAAAAGGATTTTACTTAATTATTATACTTTTAAATATCCTTAATAAGAGTCTTTATAAGCTTTTAAATATTATTATAAAGAGCTTCTTCTAATATATTTTTTATATCCTTTTTAAGTATAATAATTTAAATACTTATAATATAAAATATAAATATTATAATTATAATAATATCTTTAATTTCTTTAATTTCTTTATTCCTTTAAAGGATAAGTTTATTTTATAATATTAATAATAATTTTATATTTAAGGAAGACTTTCCTTTATAATTAAAGTAATAAGATAGTATATTTATAACATTTAATTTCCTTAAGTAATAAAATATTTTAAAGTTATAAATAATAAGCTTTAATATCTATTATATTTACTTAAAGTTAAATTCCTTTTATTTTATAAATCCTTTAAAGTTATTATAATTAATCTATATTTTAATAATAAACTTATTACCTTTTAAATAATATTATTACTATTTTATTATTATTATAATAATAAATAACTCTTAATTATATATCTTATAATTTTATTTTAAATTAATTAATTTTTAAAATTAAAGTATAATAAATTATTAATATTTATTTTTAATTTATTATAATAAAACTATTTTTATAATAAAATTTAATATATTAATCTTTATATATAGTAACTTTATAAGATTATAATAATAAAGAAATAATATAAAAATAAAAGTATTTTATAATACTTAAAATATTTCTTTAATAATAATTATTTAATTTAATAGCTTAATCTTTTTACTATCTTTACTTCCTTTAAGTAAGCTTATAAGTAGCTTTATTATATAAGAGTAATTATAAATAAATTTATAATAAAAATTTATAAAGTCTAAAAAGACTTATATATTTTAATAAATTTTAAATTAAGGCTATTCCTTAATAACTTTTATATACTTAAGATCTATCTTAATATTAGAAGTTAAAATAATAAATCTTAAAAACTTAACTTACTTAATATTAAATTAATACTTTTTAAGATTAATAAATAGTAAGAATTATTATAATTATTTTAATACTTATTAAATATATTATTAATAATCTACTAGATTAGAGTTATAATAGGATATTATTTAAGTATATTATATATATTATATTAATAAGTCTTATAAAGGCCCTATTAATATAAGCTTAAAATATAGCTAATATATTAATAAGTTTAAAAGGTATAATTAAATATTTAAAATAATTATAATAATTATAAAATATAATCTTTTATTTATTATCTTCCTTAATATAAATCTTATAATAAGTATGTTTAAAAATTAATTTTATAAAATTTCAAAATTATTTAAATAATTTAATATCTTAATAATTAAAGGTAATAACTATCTATTTTTTGAAATTATTATATTTAAATTCTTATAATTTATATATAAATATAGTCTACTATCTTTCTTTAATATAAAGAGGATAGATACTTTAATTAAAGAGATAAAATAATAAATAAAGCGTTTTTAAAAAAAAATCTTTAAGATAGTATTATAATTATATTAACTTAATTTAAGATAAGTTATAAAGAAGCTTATAAGATAACTTCTTATCTTTTATAAAATTAATAGTATAATTATCTCCCTTAAATATAAATAAAATACTTATATTATTATTAATAGATTTACCTATTATTATATTAATATATATAATAATAAATATATTTAACTCTTTCTTAATATTTTAAGTAAAGAATTAGAGCTTATTAATTTATATTATATTAAGATTAACTTTAAAGTATTAATATTCTACCTTTAAATTTAATAAAATATATTAATTCTTTAAGTTAAGTATACTGAAAATAATATTAAGACCTTAATAATTTATTATATAAAAAAGAGTAATATATTCCTTTTTATAATCTTAATTATTTATTAATTAATAATATAACTATTAGGCTTTATAAATATATATATTACTTTTACTTAATATTTATATTTATAATAAGATAATATTATAAGTTTTTATATCCTATTAAGTTATAAACTTTAATAAAATTAAATTTAAATAAGACTTAAAGTTTCAAAGTATTATTATTTAATATTAATTATCTTAAAGATTTATTAAATCCTTTATTATAATAAAGGATATTATCTTTATTAATTGAATTTCTTATCTTACTTTTAAAATAATTATAAGGCTTAATCTTTTTTTATTAATATTATATTAATAAAGCTTATATAGATTTATAACTTATTATAATTAAAATAATTAAATTAAATATAACCTTTTTTATTATAATAATATTATATTATTATATTATCTTTAATATCTTTAACCTTTTACTTTAATTTATCTCCTTTAAATTAAATAATTTATTATTATTAATATTTAAATATTTAAACTTTAAAATATAATCTTTTAAAAGGTTTTTTATTACTTTATAACTTTAATCTAAAATTATTTAAAGACTTTCTTTATAAGCTTAAATTATTATTATAATAATTATACTTTATTATATTCTTAAGTATAATAGCTTAAATTAAAAAAAATTATATTACTTAAAAATATTATTAATATTTAAAATCTTATTTTTTAACTTTATTTTAAGCTTTATAAGGAAAAACTAGGCTTTATATTCTTTATAAAAAGGTAATAACTTAAATTTTAATTCCTTTTAATAAGATTTAATATTTAAGACCTTTTAATTAATTTAATAATATACTACCTCTTATCTTTTATAAATAAGGAGATAGTAGCTAGCTAAATTTATAATTAAATTTAAAAAAAATTATTTAAAGAATTAATAAAATTATTATTAAGCCTTAAGATTACCTTTTAAGGAGTTTATATAATAGATTATATAAGACTTTAATATAATAAAGTATTTAATAAATTTAATATAATAAAGTATTTAATAAATTTAATAAATTTAACTTTAACTTTATAAAATCAATAAATATCTTCCTCTTTAAAGGTATCTTTATAAATATATATCTTTTTTAAATACAGAATATATATATAATAATATAATAATATTAATAAGATAATAAGATAATAATTATACTTATTATTAAGACTTTAATAATCTAAATATTTTAAATTTAATTAATATAAGTTATTAAAGTAGTTAATTTATCCTCTTTTTTTAAATAATAACTTTCTCTTTTAATATTAATAAAGAGCCGTTAATATTTAATATTAATATATAAAGTAATTATATTAAATTATAATATATTACTTTAATAATATTTATTAAGGATATTATTTTAAAGGACTTCTTTTATATTATTATTAAAATTAGTATATAAATTATAAAAAGAAGCTAATATTATAATAACTCTAGACCTTTTTCTTAAGAAAGATATAAAAATTAAAATTATAAAGTCAAGTATTATTAGTTCTAAGCTAATAATTTAAGAATATAAAAGATATAAAGTTTAGTAATATAACTTAATATAAGATATAATATATTAATATTCTAAATAATATATATATTAAAATTATTCTCTAAGAAACTTAGGAAAATATAAGGAAGTACTTAAATAATATATATCTATTAAGATATAATCTAATATTATATTAATATTATCTTATATTTATAAGGAAGGTTTACTAAGTAGGTAGTATAATAGTATATAAGACGTATATATATTATAGTTTAATAATAAGCCTCCTTAATATAGTTTATTAATAATTAAATTAATTAATAATAGGATTAAGGTTATTATCTATATTATATTATATTACTAAGAGTATATTACTCTCCTTCTTACTTAAGGTATAAGATTTCTTAAGTCTTATTATTAATATTTTATATCTCTTTTAAGTATAAGTCTTATTATCTTATACTTTATAAGTATTATATACTTAAAATTCATTTAAAGGAATATATTTTATATTCTTTAACTTATTCTTTAATATTAATAAGTAAGTATTATCTTCCTTTATCATTAATTTATAATTTAATTATTAAGATAGTATATTAATTAAATTTTCAATACTTATATAATAATAGATTTTAAAGTTATAATTAATAAATTTTATTATTCAATATACCTATCTTCTTATTAATAATATTATAATATAAAAATATCTTAAATTATTATTATTTATAATTATTATTATTTAATATAAGCTTCCTTCTAAGAAATCCTTTTATATTATAAATACTTTTATTATTATAAGTAATTCTTAATTATATATCTTATATTTAATCTTTATAAATGTTAATTTATAAGAGTAAAAGATATTAAGAAATTACTTTACTTTTAATTTATCTACTTTAAAGAAGAATTTTTAAGATAAAATAATTATAATAATTAAGATTAAAGTATTTATCTTTAAATAAATCTCTTTTATAAGATTAAAATAAATTAGAAGTAATACCTTTTAAAAGAGCTTTTTAAGCTATTTAAATATTATATAAGTAATATTATTTAATATTAACTTTCCCGTCTTAGTATTAAAATACTCCCTCTTTAAAAAATTAATAAGAATAATAATAATAATAAAGTATTATTTAATAAATTATTTATAAAAATTTATAAATTTTAAAGAGATTTAAATATCTTTTATACTTTTAAATTTAAATTAATTTATTATAATCTTAATATAATATAAGTTTATATATATACTTATATTATTTATAATAAAGTTAAGAAATTTTATTTTAAATTTTATATATTTATATTTCTTAAGATTAATATAAAATTTAAATTCTTAAAGTTATTAAAGTACTATCTTTATTACTTTAATATAAGAATCTTTATCTTAGGAATAAATAAGGATATTATTAAGATAAATTATATATATTATATTAAAAAGGCCTATTAGTACTTTATTAATATATATTTAAAATAAGATAAGAATATTAATAAGTTTAAAAGGTATAATTAAGTACTTAAAGTAATTATATCTTATATAAAATATTATCTTTTATTTATCTTCCTTTTAAATCTATAATTAATAATAAGTTTTTTTATAATTTAATTTAATTAAGTATTTTATATTAATTAATCTTATTAATATCTTATTAATTAATAGTAATAAATATTAACTCTTAATTATAATCTTATTAAATATTTTATAATTAATATATAATTATAATATCTTATTCTTTTTAAGGATAAATAATATTAATATATTTATTAAGTTTATAAAATAATAGACTTAACCTTTTTTAAGGCTTATTTAAAGTACTTTCTTAATACGCGGAGCTCCCTCTTTAATAAATTATATAAAAGTTTAAAGGGAGATTCTTTATCCTCCTTAATATTAATAGAATAATTATAATATATATAATTTATTAATATATTAATATTCTTAATTAAGAAAATATCTTAAAAAGTATTAAATTCCTTTAATAATTTTATATAAATCTTTAAGTCCTTAAATTCTTTATTAAGGTTTATTCTTAAGTATATAATAATAATATATAATACTTCTTAAAGAATCTTTAAGATCTTCCTTAATATTAATATTCTTAATTATATTTCTTAATTTAATAGAGAATTATTAATTCTTAATAAGTTAATTTACTTAAGGATTTTACTTCTCTAATTATAAATAGCTTAAATAGAAATTAAGATTAAAATTTATAATAATATAAAAGGTACTTTAATAATATTATTTAACCTCTTATAAATTTATTAATTTAATTTTATTAATATAAATACTTATTAAGAGTATTAAGTTATTAACTCTATTATATAATATATAATTAAAGTTAGGATTTATCTCTTATTCTTATTCTTTTATTAAATATATATTAATATAATTAATATTAATACTTAATATAATTAATATATTATATTCTTTTTAAGAGTATTTAAATTTTATTTATATAATAATTATAAGCCTTCTAATCTACTTCTTTCTTTATATTATTATAATAAATATAATAATAATACTTAAGAGTTTTTAAAATTTATTACCTTCCTTATAAGCTTATAAATTATAATATTTATTAAGATTATAATATTATTAAGGTAATTTCTAATAATATAACCTTTCTTATAATAATAATAATATTTTATATTAAGATTAATTAACTTCTTAGAATTTAACTTATCTTATTATTATAATATAGTAGATTACTAATTATTATAACCTTTTTATTTAATATAAAGACTATCTTTCTTACCTCTTTTATAAAAACTCCCTTTTTCTTAAAATAATTATAAGTTTAATTAATAGTAATCCCTCTTAATTATAATAACCTTAAATTTATTACGCGTAGAATATAATACTTATAACTCTATTTAAATTATTAATATAATAAGAGTATCTCTTATTTTAAGAATATTTAATTATATAATAATAGGATTATATAAGTCTTAATATAATTTATTTAATAAGTTATTATAAAGTATATAATTTATAAGTAAATTAAGTTATTACTTTATAATTTATAAATAATTTATAAAATTTATAACCTTTTAATTAATCTTTTACTTTACTTTTATATATTACCTATTAATTAATAAATATTAATTCTCTAAATCTTTTATTTAATTTAATAAGAAGTTATTAAAATATTCTTATATTAATTCCTTTTTAAGTATATTTTTAATATATTTATATTATATAGACTTATAATTTATTATTAGGAAGTATAAAGTATATTAAATTTTAGATTAATTATTTAAGAAGTATATTATATTAGCTTTTATAAAATTAATAGGATTATTAAATTATTCCTAATATTTATATATAATCTTCTTATAATAGATATAAAGGTCTTATAACTTAAATATATATTTATATTATACTCTCTTTAATTTTAGGTTATTAGTTAAAGAGAGGTAATAATAGTATATTAGGATATTTTTATTATTACCTTATACTTTATTCTTTAAATTTACTCGTTATTATTATAATTATTATAATTCGTTATTTCTTTATAACTTATTTTTTTAATTTTTTAATTTTATTTATTAAGGTTATATAGGTCTTAAGCTTTATAAGTATAACTAGGATAAATTTTAAATACTTTATTAAAGTATATTATATAACTTTTTATTAATTAATTTATTTATTAATTTTTAAGATATACTTAGCCTTAGAGTTTATTCCTTTATATTTATATAAGTTATAAGTAATCCTTTATTATATCCTTTATAATTCAATTATAATACTTTATTAATTATAATTATTAATAATTAGGTAATTATCCTTAATAAGATTTAAAGTAATTAAAATATAAGGATAATATATAATAATATAACTATCAAGTAGTTTAAATAACATATATAATAAACTCTCTATTTTATAAGTATTAAGATTAATTATTAGCTTCTCTTTCTCTAGGAACTCCCTTATCTATATACTAGGGAAAGAGGTAGCGCTATACTATTATAATATTATAACGTAGCTTAGATATTATATTACTAGCTAGTCCTTATAATAGGCCTAAGAATACTAATTAAGTTAGTATCCTAATAAGATAAAGCTCCTTATAAGGCTAATAAAGTTAAGAGGACGTATTTATAAAGAGTATATTACTACCCCCTTATAAGGATTATATATATAAATATTAAGAGTAACTAAAGTTAAGAGAGTCTAGTAAATATTAATAATATTAAAGGATAAAAAGGAGAGGGAAGTAATAAAAAAAATAAAAAAAATAAAAGATGAATTTTAATATTCTAAACCTCTAATTATAAATATATATTAGAGATTATAATAATAA
>JAABUL010004241.1_pt1 | contig 19521 bp, 13 predicted proteins | sample 5559151 | NCBI WGS metagenome assembly JAABUL01 (sample SAMN10711876, study PRJNA513368) | rock metagenome | isolation source: Antarctica rocks | place: Antarctica: Victoria Land, Pudding Butte sud | reverse complement strand
CATCCGGGGTTGCGCTGGCGGGTGCCGCCGAGCACGAGCCCGGCCGACCCGGCCTTCCAGCCGCGCAGCTACTGGCGTGGTCCCACCTGGCCGGTGATCACCTGGCTGCTGTGGTGGGCGCTGGTGCGGGACGGTGAGGCGGCGCGGGCGGCGCGCCTGCGCCAGGCGGCACTGGCCCAGGTGCAGGCGTGCGGCTTCGCGGAATACGTCGAGCCCTTCACGGGCGAGCCCTTGGGGTCACAGGAGCAATCCTGGACAGCGGCGGTGACGCTGGATTGGCTCGTAGGCAGCGGGGCACCGCGTGCCATAGGCCATGGACGACCAGGGTGACCATGACCCGCGCCCGACCCGCCCCAATGTCTTTCATTTGAGCCAACCGACAGAGGGGACCGGTAGCACTGCCGCAAGCAATGGCATTCCACGACCAGTTCCGCCCTCGTTGCAGTACTTCGGCGAAAGGCTTACATGACGACGTCCATGATACGGACGACGTTTTCGCTAACGCCATCGTCTGCTCCGCTATGCCCGCTATCCTCTCCGTGTGACCTATGGCCCACGTAAGGGTAGCACCCTGGCGGACACTGGGAGCTATAGACGATTGTGGCGCAGTGAATAATTATACAGCAGTGTCGCGACAGAGTACGCAACCTATCGCCGGCGCTTAGCCTATTCTCGCGCAACCGTTAGCATGGCTACACGCGTGCTGTGCGCCGATATCACGCATGGTACTTGTACTAATGAAGCACTACCGTACGTACTCATACGTACACTATGGATAGGCTGCGAGGACCCCGCAGGTGCAGATGTACATTATCGGCCAACACAGACCAGGCGCTCGATAGTCGTGGATGATCCCACCCAGCACATCACGTCGGTAGATCGTGCTAAACCCTAGCTGGTGCGACGACCCGCTTACACCACCATAGTCAACATCTCAATGATGCGGCCACCCTACTTCTCACCTCTTCTTGACGCATAAGCCCTGAGGTTTTGGAGCTTTGGAGCCATTACTAACATTTGGAGCCATCACTATTGACAACATGGCGAGACCAATGATACGCTAATCTCATTATTAATCGCTTAAGTATCCGTTGAGTAACAGAATGGCGACAATCTACGACGCCGCACAGCGGGCGGGAGTAACGGCGGCGACCGTGTCTAACGTCGTGACCGGGAAAGGCAAGGTGGGCAAAGAAACACGTGCGCGCGTCCTCGCTGCCCTCGCGGAGGTGGATTACCGCCCTAACTTGCTCGCGCGAGGTCTGGCGCGGCGGCGCACCTTGACCCTCGCTCTGCTCCTCCCCAACATCGCCGACCCATTCTATCCCGAGATTGCCCTCGAGGTCGAGCGCATCGCCCGCGAACGTGGTTACCATCTGCTCCTCTGCAACACGCACGACGACATCGGGCTTGGCCGCACGCACCTCGAGAGCCTTTCAGGACGCCTGGTCGACGGCATCCTGGCTATGGCGGGTGGCCTGGATCTAGGCGATGTCGTGACTGCCGACGAGCGTGGCCTCCCGCTCGTCCTGTGTAACTGGCATAACCAAGCCGACGAGCGCCACGACGACGCCCTGCCCTCAATTGACGTCGATATCCGCGAGGGCGGCGCACTGGCCGCTAGGCACCTGCTCGATCTTGGGCATGAGCGTCTCGGCGTGATCACGACGGAGAACGTCGCGCATCGCCCGTCGCACATACACATCCTGGAGGGTTTTCGTGCGGCCCTCGGCCGGCATGGTATCCTCCTGGCGGAGGGCTGCATCGAGTACGCCGATGAAACGATGGAGGGGGGATACCGGGCTGCCGCGCGCCTGATCATGCGGCCCAACCGTCCCACCGCCATCTTCACCACCGCCGACACCATGGCGCTCGGCGCGCAGCAGGCGGTGATCGAGCGAGGGTTGCGCATCCCAGCCGACCTCTCGCTGGTCGGCTTCGATGACCTTGTGCTGAGCGCCCACGTACGCCCGCCCCTCACTACCATCGCTATCCCCAAGCGCGACCTGGCACGCGCGGCCGTCGAATTGTTGCTTCGCCTTGTCGAGGATCACGAAACGGCACGGCAGCTTCACGCTTCCCACATCGCTATCCACCCTTTCCTGGTTGTGCGCCACTCGACGGCGTCCGCTCGGGAGTCGCCGGTCGCGCCGGCCCTGGCGGCGCCCAATGTTACGGGGCAGAAAGGAGGCGCATAACTCGAGACGTCACGCTAACGGCCGTCATGGAACGACGATAGATTACGGGGATGGTGTGTATCGGGCATCGGTCGGACGAGCCGGCCCGACAGCCCTGACACACCCGGCATCATGGTATTTTAAATAGTTCACCGTCTACAGAAGGACGTGTTCGATGCGTAGTTCTTTTTTTCGATCTCGCTGGTTACGCCGCCTCGCCGCAGGGGCTGCCCTGACAAGCCTCGCTGTGGCTAGCGCCGCGCCGCTTCCAGCCCGGGCGCAGCACAGCCGTGCGACGGTTAACCTCACGATCTGGTCCTGGGTTCCCAAGCTTGACACGGCGGTCGCGGTCTTCAATAGCACCCATCCTGGCATCCATGTGACGTGGGATCTAGTCCCGGCGCTGGGCTTCTATCCCAAGCTCGAGACGGCGTTAAAGGGACACAACGCTCCGGACCTCGCGCAGGTCGAGTTCCAGGCCTTGCCCACCTTCGAGAGCACCGGCTCCCTGGTCGATCTGTCCAAGTACGGCGCCACGGCGTACAAGAGCAAGTTTGTGCCGTGGACGTGGAACCAAGTATCGCTCGGTAAGGCCATCTACGCGATCCCGCAGGACACTGGACCCATGGCGATGTACTATCGCCAGGATATCTTCTCGAAGTATCACATCGCCGTGCCCAAGACGTGGGCCGAGTACGCTGCCGCCGCGGCCACGTTGCACAAGGCCAACCCCCAGGACTACATCGCCGACTTCTCTCCGTCCGATCCGGGCAATTTCGCTGGCCTCGTGTGGCAGGCCGGCGGGCGCTGGTTCCGCATCAACCAGCAGGCCCAGGCCTGGAAGGTGGGCATCAATGACCCTGCGAGCAAGCAGGTCGCGCAGTTCTGGCAGGGGCTTCTTGACAAGAAGCTGGTGAAGACTGACCCGGGCTTCGCCAACGGGTGGTACCATGACGCGCAAACCGGGGGGCTCTGCACGTGGATCTCGGCTGTGTGGGGCGCCAACACGATCATGGTCAACGCTCCCAATACCAAGGGGGACTGGCGGGTCGCACCGATGCCACAATGGAAAGCCGGCCAGCACGTCGTGGGCAACTGGGGCGGCTCGACCACGGTGGTGACCGCTGATTCCAAGCACCCTAAAGAGGCGGCCCTGTTCGCCGAGTTCCTCAACTCCAATCTCAAGAGCGTCGACAAGATGGTCGTGGGCGCACAGATCTACCCTGCCGCCACGGCGGCACAGGATCTACCAAGCGTCAACGCAGCGATGCCTTTCTACGGCAATCAGGACATCAACCGCGTCTTTCAAAACGAGTCCCGCTACGTCGACACGAGTTGGCAATGGGGACCGACGATGGTGCAGGTGTACTCTGATTGGCAAGACGGCGCCGGCAACGCCGCCAGCGGCAAGACGACGCTCCCCAAGGTGCTCGACCAGGTCCAGCAGAGCACGATGGCTGGAATGAAGAAACAGGGCTTCAGCGTTCAACAGTAAGCCGTACCTGGCGCCGGTGGGACCGCTCGTCCCCTACGGGAGGAGCGGTCCCACCGGCGAACGAGGGAGCGACCACGGAACGGAGAGGACATCCCCACGATGGCTATGACCACGACGACCCAGGCATCGGCTGCGGCGGGCCGGACGCGGCCCTCGCGTCGCCTGCGCCGCGGCTGGGCGACCCCGTACCTGTTCATCCTACCCTTCGGCGTACTCTTCATCATCTTCTTCATCGTTCCCATTCTCTACGCCATCGACCAGAGCTTCTACAAGACGCAGCGTAGTGGCCTGGGACTAGGGGCGGCCACGACCGCTTTCAACGGGTTGGCGAACTATCATGACGTCTTCACCGATGGGGCGTTCTACGCCAGTGTGGGGCGGGTGCTGCTCTACGGGATCGTGCAAGTCCCCGTGATGCTGGGTCTGGCTCTAGGCCTGGCCCTGTTGATGGATTCAGCGGCTATCCGATTCAGAAACTTCTTCCGCCTCGCCTTCTTCGTGCCCTACGCGGTGCCGGGTATCATCGCGGCGCTGTTGTGGGGGTTTCTCTACGACCCGCAGTTGAGTCCGATCGTCAAGGGCATCCGCACCATCGGCTTCAGTAACTTCGACCTGCTTGGAGGCGGAACAATCCTCTGGTCGATCGCCAACATCGCGACGTGGGGCTGGACCGGCTACAACATGCTCATCATCTATGCGGCGCTGCAGGCGATCTCGCCGGAGATCTACGAGGCGGCGCGCATGGACGGCTGCACCGGATTCGGCGTCGCACGGTATATCAAGATCCCGCTGGTCGCGCCGGCTCTCGTGCTCACCTCCGTCTTCTCCATCATCGGCACGCTCCAGCTCTTCAACGAGCCGTCGGTACTCAGAGCGATCTCGAATAGCATCTCCAGCTCCTACACGCCGAACCTCTACGCGTACAACGTGGGGTTCGGGGACAACAACTACTACTACGCGGCGGCCATCGCCGTCGTGCTGGCCCTCGTGACGTTCGTCTTTTCGTTCGGTTTCCTGCGCATCACGCAGCGACAAGCGGGGGTGTAACGATTATGGCTCTCACACGAACGACGATCGACAAGACGACGGTCCACGCCCGCGCTGGCGCGCGTCACCGCGTTGGCCTGGACAACGTCATGGCGATGGCCTTCCTGTTCGTCGCGACCATCTATTTCCTCCTGCCCCTGTATTGGCTCATCATCTCGTCGACCAAGACCACATCCGACCTGTTCAGCACGTTCGGGTTGTGGTTCGCGCAGAGCTGGAACCTGGGCGCCAACCTGCAACTGCTGTTCACCTACAACAACCACATCTACGTGCGCTGGCTGGCCAACACGTTCCTGTACGCGGGGGTCAGCGCGCTCATTGGGACCACGTTCTCGGCCATGGCCGGCTACGCCCTGGCCAAGTTCGTCTTTCCGGGGCGCAACCTGATCTTCTCGATCGTCCTGGGCTCTATCCTGGTGCCCGCGACCGCGCTGGTGTTGCCGCTCTACCTGCTCATGAGCGGAGTGGGGTTGGCCAACACCTATTGGGCCGTCCTCCTGCCGAGCATCGTCAGCCCCTTTGGGGTTTACCTCTCGCGCATCTACGCCTCCTCCTCCGTGCCCGACGACCTGCTCGACGCGGCGCGCGTCGACGGAGCGGGCGAGTTCCGCACCTTCGCGACGGTGGTGGTGCGCATCATGGGCCCGGCCCTCGTCACAATCTTCCTGTTCCAGTTCGTGGCCGTGTGGAACAACTATTTCTTGCCGCTGGTCATGCTGAGCGACGACAAGCTATTCCCCATCACGGTCGGCTTGCAAACGTGGAACAGCAGCAACGGCGGCGGGGGGCAGCAATTTCTGTTCAGCTTGATCATCACGGGGGCGCTGGTCGGCGTCATCCCGCTGGTCATCGGCTTTCTCTTCCTGCAGCGCTACTGGCGCGCGGGCCTGACGGCCGGGAGCGTCAAGTGATGGTGCGTCTGTGCAGGTTCGCTAGATTGGCCGTCAGGGGAGCTGCGTAGGCTCGCCCGTACGATACGATAGGAAGCGCATGTGAGGCGGGTGGCGCTGGTAAGCCGCCTCGGCCTACTCCGCTTGTGTGGAACAGGTGGCTTCCTCGTTGCGCTCCTCGTCGACGCGCTAGGCACGGAGATTTTCACGCCCATCTCGATGCTCTACGTCCACGTCGTCGCCCGTTTGCCGCTTCCGGCTATCGGGGTCGTCTTGACCATCGCCATGGTCCTGACCTTGCCGCTGACGCCGCTCACCGGCGCGCTCGTCGATCGATTCGGCGCGCGGCGCTTGGTCATCGCCAGCCACCTCCTCCAGGCCATGGGCTTCCTGGGCTGTCACTTTGCTCGCAAAACGGATTCAGGCACTCTCGATGAGGCCGTTTTCTCCGTGCCAATCAGAGATGGGCGAGGTGACAATCGCTGCGCTACAAAAGGCCGTCGAGGGCCTATCAGCATCATCACCCGTGATTCTCCGGCCCTGGTTACGTGACCAACCCTTGTAACGCATCATCGAGAGTGCCTGAGATCCGCAAAACGAGCAAAGTGACACCTGGGCTATCTCACCGTCGAGACCATCCCCGCCTTGCTGGTCACTGCCCTGCTCGTTACCGCCGGCATGCGCGTGTTCTACGCCGCGGCGACGGCGTTCATCGCCGACATCGCGGCTCTCGTCTCAGCGAGCGGGACCGCTGGTATGGATTGGTCGGCGCGACACAGAACGTGGGTCTGAGTGTGGGCGGCCTGCTTGCCGGCCTCGTCGTCGGCGTGAACGGGACTGGAGGCTACCCCGTCTTGATCCTGACATTGGCCCCCGGCCTGTTCACAGTGCTCTATGCTATGGGGCCTGCGCTGCCCTGGCTCGTCCTGGCCGCGCTCGTCCTCGCGGCGGGCATGCTCGTCGCGTGGTTGGAACCGCGCCTGCCCGCACCCGCGGTGCGGGCTCACTGATGCCACGCGTACAACAGGTCAAGGTCACGTCACCGGCAGCGCTTACTGGGCGGGGAGGACCACACACTCCCCGACCGCGAGCCGTCCGGTACCGTGGTGGATCAGGTTCATCCCGAACATCACGCCACCGTTAGGCGACCGCCGATACGTCGCGAGCGTCCGTAGGGGTTCCTTGCCGAGCTGTGCTGTCCGCTGGTCCACTGTGGTGATCTTGCACCGCGCGCAGAGCTTGACGGCGCTGAACCCTATGCCTCCGATCGCGAACCGGCCAAGCGTGTCTTCATAGTACGGGATCACACCCCCCACGATCACGATGTTCGGCCGAAAACGATCCATCGGCAGTGGCTCCGTCAGCCGCCGGTTTAGATCTGCAAGCGACTCGTCCGAGAGCAGCAGGAAGGGGTACCCATCGGCGAAGCCTACCTGATCCGTGGTGTTCGTGGCATACGTGGGATCGACCGCGCGGACGACCCCGGCAGCTTTACGGACGACGCGAACGCCGCGGTGCAGGAAGGCGCTGAACCAGGCCGCGACCTCATCTCCCTGGTCGACGCTCTCCACCCGATCCTTCCAGATCGTGGCGAAAAGGTGGGCCCCGTTCTCCACAATCTCCGCCTCAAGGGGTATCATCCCTGGGGCGATGGCAGACAATCGTCCGTTTCTGATCGCGGGCGCGATTAGCGCCATGGGCGGACTGTCCCGCTGTGTGAGAAACCTGCCGGTCCGGGCGTCGACAACCATGAGCTCACGGTCGTGGACCGGACCCATCTCGACCACCTCAATGCTCTCCACGCGGGTCCCACCGCACGACTTAATAGGATAGTGGTACAGTGCGGAGACGCGCGCCTCCGCCCGTGTATCGCCTGGATCGGCAAGAGTCGCCGGCATCGTCGCTCTGTGTCCCCTATCCTGTCCCGCATCCGTGACGGGTTATATGCTATCGTGGTCCTGTATCGATCGGCGTGAATGAGCGGCATCACAGGCCGGACGCTCTCGCGCCACGACATGTGTCACGATGCGGCGCTATCACGATGGCGCGAGAGCGTCCGTCATACAATCCAGTCTACATCCGCAACCGTAGACGTGCACTTCATGCGTTGGACAAAGGAGAGGACGATCCCATGACGCGTCAGGTCTTTCCGCTCAACCGGCACTGGCTGTATAGTTCCGCTCCCGTCCCTGGCTGTACCCAACCCGACTTCGATGATAGCGGCTTTGAGCGCGTGACCATCCCGCACACCAACCGCGTTCTGCCCTGGCATAGCTTCGATGACAGGGAGTACCAATTTGTCTCCATCTACCGGCGGCGCCTCACGTTGCCCCCCGACCTACAGGGTCAACGCCTGTTTGTCGACTTCGGTGGCGTGATGACGGCGGCCACGGTCACCATCAATGGCGCGCGACTCGGCGAGTATCGCGGCGGGTTTACGCCTTTTTCTTTCGAGTTGACGGGCCAGGTGAGATGGGACCAAGCCAACGTGTTGGCTGTGGAGGTTGACTCTACCGAGCGTGTCGATATCCCCCCCTTCGGTGATCGGATCGATTACCTCACATTTGGAGGGATCTACCGGGACGTGGCGCTGCGCGCCGTGCCCGATACCTTCATCGCCGGTGTCTTCGCCAAGCCGGCCGACGTCCTCAGCGACGAGCGGCGTGTGGCCGTGCGCTGTGTCCTGGATAGTCGTGGCCCGGCAAGCGGGCCACTGACATTACTGGCCGAACTGCGCGATGGCGATCAGCTCGTGACGGCGAAGAGGATGGATGTTCGGCCGGGCAACGCCGCCGCGTCGCCATACGAGATCACTCTGGATAGCCTGGCAACGGTTGATCTCTGGGATATCGATCACCTAAAGCTCTATGATGTGATCGTCCACCTGTGCCGGGGAGATGAGTGTATTGACACGCATGCCGTACGCATCGGCTTCCGTGACAGCCGCTTCACGCCCGACGGCTTCTATCTCAACGGGCGACGTCTGAAGCTGCGCGGATTGAATCGGCACCAGACGTATCCCTACGTGGGCCAGGCCATGCCCGCGCGCGTGCAGCAGCGCGACGCGCTCATTCTCAAGGATGAGTTGAAGTGTAACATTGTCCGCACGTCGCACTACCCGCAGTCGCCACACTTCCTGGATTGCTGTGACGAGATTGGCTTGCTGGTCTTCGAGGAAATGCCAGGCTGGCAGCACATCGGAGACGGCGCGTGGAAAGAGATCGCGTGCCGCAACGTGCAGGAGATGATCCAGCGCGACTGGAATCATCCCTCTATCATCGTCTGGGGCGTGCGCATCAACGAGTCACAGGACGATCACGAGTTCTATACGCGGACCAATGCGCTGGCGCACGCGCTGGATGAGTCGCGTCAAACAAGCGGTGTGCGTTACTTCTTCGAGTCGGAGATGCTGGAAGACGTCTACGGGATCAACGATTTCGACCCCGACTTTATCGAGCCGCCGCGCCATCCGCTCTACCTCAATACCGAGTTTTGCGGGCACATGTTCCCCACTAAGCGCGGCGATAACGTGGAGCGGGTGCAGGAGCACGCCCTGCGCCACGCGCGCGTGCACAATATGTTGGGGGCGGATAACCGGTTCGCGGGCGGTATTGGCTGGTGCGCGTTCGACTACAACACGCACGCGGAATTCGGCTCGGGGGATCGGGTGTGTTACCATGGGGTGTCCGACATCTTCCGCATCCCCAAGCCCGCCGCGTACCTGTACACGTCGCAGTGTGATCCGGCGGACGCGGTTGTCTTGGAGCCGTGCTTCCACTGGGCCATCGGCGACCATTCGGACTATGGCGGACCGGGGCGCGGCCTGATTTGTTCCAACTGCGAGCACCTGACCGTGTACATCGGTGACCGGCGTGTGGCGGACCTTGAGCCGGACCGCGCCACCTTCCCCCACCTGCCGCATCCCCCGTTCTTTTTCGACCAGATCAGCGGCATCGCGCCGTGGCGACAGGACTGGCGCGACCTGCGCATCGACGGCTATATCGACGGACGGCAGGTCATCTCCAGGCGCCTCTCAGCCAGTGGCGTCGACCGGCAGTTCCATGTCGAACCGGATGACACCGCCCTGGTGGGCGACGGTATCGACGCGACGCGTGTGGCGCTCCGGGTGAGCGATGAGTTCGGCGGCCCACGTCCATTCGCCACGGGCGCCATCGTCCTGACAATCGAGGGTCCCGGCGAGATTATCGGCGAGAATCCCTTCGCCCTCACCGGCGGAGTTGGCGCGGTTTGGGTGAGGACGCGGGAGGCCGCCGGTACCATTCGTTTGCGGGCGCTACATCCGATCCTGGGGCCGCGCACGATCGAGATGCAGGTGAGCGAGGCCGCGGCGGAGATGCGTTAAGGCGACGGGCATCGGCGAGGGGCGTGCGTCCTCCGCGTAAGAAGGCGTGGCGCGGTGTCCACAGCGAACACCGCCCAACGCTTAACGCTCACGCAAAATCACAATCTCGCGCGGCCCGAGTTGGACCACTCCTTCGCGCCTCTGGCCGGTCAGCGCGTCGGCTGAAGGCCGTGGAAGCGAGAGATCGACCGCGGTGACGGTATGGTTCAGGACAAACAGGAAACTGGCCTCGCCGGCAACCCGACGCGTGACCTCAACACCTGGGGGGGCATCGAGCGGCGCCGCGACATCGGCATCGCGGCAGATGCCCTCCAGGAGTCGCGCCAGGTACTCCTCCGCGGGGCGTGTCCCCACGTAGTAGGCGACGCTGTCGCCGTAGGCGTGGCGCGTGACGGCCGGTCCTCCCGCGTAGAAGTCCTGCGCGAACGTCGCGATAGCTTCGGCCCCTTCCAGGTGGATGACGTCGCTCCACAGGTCGCACACGTCGCGCCCACCGTCCGCCGCGATCAAGCCGTTCGTCTGCCCCGGCGCGTAGGGGTCAAACTCCTCTACCCGCAGCCCCAGCAGGGCGCGGAACGGGGCCGGGTAGCCGCCGAGGAGGATATGGTCCTCGGCATCGGCGATCCCGCTGAAGAAGGACATCACGAGCCGACCACCCGCCGCCACAAAACGCTCCAGGTTCGCGGCCACGCCCGAGCGCACGAGGTAGAGGTTGGGGACGAGCACGACGCGATAGCGCGCGAGGTCGGCGTCCGGCGCGACGAAGTCCACGGCGATGTTGCGGTCAAACAGGGGCGCGTAATAGCGCCCGACCTGCTCCAGCAGGCGGACGTCGCGGGACGGGTGGGAGTCCAACTCCAGCGCCCACCAACTCTCCCAGTCGAACACGATGGCGACCGCGGCCGGGGTGCGCGCGCCGACCACCGCGTCGAGCCGCCGCAGCTCGCCGCCCAGCGCGGTCACCTCCTGCCAGATGCGTGAGTCGTCTGTCCCCCCATGAGGGACCATCGCCCCGTGGAACTTCTCCGCGCCCGCCCGCGCCGCGCGCCATTGGAAGAACATGACGCCGTCCGCGCCGCGCGCCACCGCCTGCATGCTCCACAGCCGCATCTGCCCCGGCCGCTTGAGCGCGTTCTGGGCGCGCCAGTTGACCTGGCTCGTCACCTGCTCCATCAGCACCCAGGGCCGGCCGCCGCCGAGTGAGCGCATCAGATCGCAGCTCATGGCCGCGCCGACGTGCGCGCGCGGGTCGGAGGGGTCGGGATACGCGTCGTGCGAGACGATATCCTCGCGCGCGGCCCACGCCCAATAGTCCAGCGGCTTGAAGAAGCCCATGAAGTTGGTCGTCACCGGCACGTCGGGCGTGACCTCCTTGAGGATGGCGCGCTCCATCGCGAACAGGGCCAGCAGCGCGTCCGAGGAAAAGCGCTGGAAGTCGAGCTGCTGGGTCGGATTGGAGAAAGTCGGGGCCGTGCGCGGCGGGTTGATCTCCTCCCAGCGGTCGTAGCGCTGACTCCAGAAGGCCGTGCCCCAAGCGTCGTTGAGGCGGTCGAGGGTCCCGTAGCGTTCGTGCAGCCAGGCGCGGAACGCCGCTGCCGAGGTGTCACAGTAACAGGCCGCGACGTGGCAGCCGTACTCATTGTTGCCGTGCCACAGGGCCAGGGCCGGGTGATCGCGGTAGCGTGCGGCGAGGCGGCGCACTAGCGCGCCAGCCGCGTCGCGATACGCCGCGCTGCTCGGACAGTACTGCTGGCGCGCGCCCGGCCAGAGCGTGACGCCGTCGGCCGTGACGGGTAGGCTCTCGGGATGGAGGGCCGCCAGCCAGGGCGGCGGCGAGGCTGTGGCCGTGGCGAGGTCTACCTTGATCCCATGCTCATGCAGCAGGTCCATCACGCGATCGAGCCACGCGAAGTCGTACGCGCCGGGCCGCGGCTCGAGTCGTGCCCAGGAGAAGATGCCGAGTGAGACGAGATTGACGCCCGCTTCGTTCATCAGGCGCGCGTCCTCGGGCCACGTTTCCTCGGGCCATTGTTCGGGGTTATAGTCGCCGCCATAGAAAATATGCGGGAGCCGCGGAGCGATCATAGACTCTATCCTCTCTCTTCTTCCCCAATCTGTCGTAGGCGGACATAAGGTCCATAGCATTGAGGGCGAGATGCCCGTGATCCCAGAACCATCCTGGCCCTTATGTCCGCCTACGATCTATCATCAGCATCGCAGAGTGGCCAGTTCTATGGCGGGTATTTAGTCGAACACGGCGCGGACAGCCTGACCCAGGATCGCCATGACCAGGCCGAAGTCGGACTCGTCGCCCCCCCGTCGTCCCTCGACCACCCAGCAGTCGCCTTCGAAGCGCCCCACCTCAACCAGGAGCCAGGGGTCGAGCTGGCCGCGTCGGGGATGAGCCCGCAGGATACGATCGACGCCCGTGATGGGACGGAGGTATACGGTGAAGCCTACGCCCGTGACGTAGAATTCCTTGGGGCCGGTCTGAATGAGCAAATCCCGCCCGCGCTCTGTCTCCATCCCGCCGCGCGTCGGCGCGCGGCGCCCGTCCCAGGATAGGCCGAACTGGACCAGCGCGTTGTATCCCTCCAGCACGATGAACTGCTCGACGACGCCCTCCTCCTGGACGATCGCGTGCAGCCGCCCCGTTTCCTGGGCCTGCGGGATCAACGACAGGATGGCGCGCGTCGCCGCGAAGCTCTCCACCAGAGCCACGCCCGTGTCAACGATCGCGCCATCCTCGTCGACGAGGCTGTCAATGCCGAACGGAGCGATGCCGATAGCCTTATGCGTGGCGATGGCGTAAAACATCTGGCGCGCTGTCGCCGGTCGCAGACCGCACTCGGGGATCAGCAGCGGGTTGTCCGCGCGGCTGTACGCGGCGCAAATCTGACGAAAGGAATCCGAATCAGGCAGGTAGATGTCGGGCGCCAGGATGTCGATGTGCGGCGCGGCCGCTTTCCACAGTGGAATCATGTCGCTCACCGCTCCACCCGAGGGATAATCGTAGCCTGCATCGCGAAAGCCGTTCTCACTCAACCACACGTTGACGTAGAGCGGCACGTCGTAGACGGCCCTGGCCGCCTCGGCAATAGCGTCGATGTAGCGCGCCACATGCCAGGCGTTGAACACCTCCGCCGCACGCCGTCCGAAAACCTCCACCCATGCGCCGCCCGTCCTGGACCCGTTCTCCGCCCAGGCCTGGTGCAGGCCGGAGGGAGCGATGGTAGGTAGGAGGGACATAACGGCCAGTGGCGCCTCCGCGGCGAACAGCGCGTTGCCTTCGGGGGAATAATCGCGTTCGGAGCCGTAGCTCCCCGGTTCATTCTCGATCTGCACGGCAATGACCGTCCGTTCGCCGACGTCGGCTCCCTTGATATGTTCCATTAGGGCGCGGAAGGCGGCCGTGTCGGCCGCGAGCGTGGCCGGGCAGTGCGGCGACAAGACCGGCAGAGGGAAACCGTCGGCGGTGATGACGCGTCGGAAGCGGTCGGGCTGCGCCTTGACCCAGCCCGGCGTGTACTTCATTGTGCCGTTCTTCCATGTGGCGAACCACAGTAGAATGAGTCGAAGCTTGTGTTCGCGGGCGCCGGCGATCACGTCGTCGACGATGCGGAAGTCGAACGCGCCTTCCTCCGGTTCGATCTGCTCCCAGTACACAGGAACCTCAGCAGTGTTGGCATGTATGCGCACGAGCACATCCCACAGCGGCGCCATGTTGTCCTTTGTGTACGCGCTCGAGTTGTGAACCTGGCCGCCTAGGATGAAAAACGGTTTCCCGTCCACGGTGATGTAGCCATTGTTGCCGGTCATCTACCCCCCTGACACTCGCGACGTCATCACCAGCAACCCTCGGTGGAGTAGGCCAAATATCCATTGGGGCCGCCGAGTAGCGGGCACACCAGGCACGAGCGGCGCTGATAGCAATGTGCTAATGGAGTATTAGCATACTAATCTGTTGACGTCGAGCAGGCCGGATGGGGCACATAGCCAGAAGCGGCAGGTTTATCTGCCTTGCGGGGCCCCCGTGGTCGACAGGGCTGATGGCGCCATGCGCGTGCTGGACACCCCCACCGGAGATATCCGGCCCACAGTGGTCCTGTTCAGTGGCACGGCGCCTATAGCCGCCGCCGCCGAGCGCGCGAACCACACGTTTGTGGCTGGTGTGGCTGGCTATATTTCCGGCAGCGGCGGGACCGTGAGCGTGATCGACACGGCTGGCGCCTGATTCTTGCGCATCATGTCCCTCGGACGGATCCATGGAACACGGCGGCTGACGAGGCAAGAGCGCGTACCTTCGCTATCAGCCCCGCCAGCAATGAGATCGTCGAGTTCGACACGCGCGACGGCGGATTCACGGTCGGAGGTGTTGATGGCGCGATTGCTCTCGACGCCCGGGTTGGACATCTCTTCGTGACCAACACGCTCAGCGCTACGGTCAACATAATCGATGTCACGAACGAAAGCATCGCTCCTACGGATGATTTCCGTGGACAAGAACCTGGTCGCCCTCGCTGTGGACGAGCGCACGGACCGCATCATCGTCGTCACCAAAGGACCTAGCGACGGTGCCGGCGTCGCCCCTGGGCAACGGGACGATCACCGCGCGGGATGCCGCGAGCGGGCGCATCCTGTACACTGCGCTCCTGGACGGGGACCCGAGCGCTGTGGCCGTGGATGCGCGCTACGGACGCGTGGTCGTGACCAATATGGGGGCGATCGATAGCATGAGCAATTACGATGGCGCCGGACGCATGACCGAACTAGACGAGCGCACCGGGATGACACTCCGCTCGGTCGCCGTGGGTGTCGCCGGCAGTATCTCGCCCTTGACGAACGTGCCGGTCATGTGGTCGCGATCAGCGTGGGCGGGACGATGATCGCGCGCGACGTATGGGCGTGGGCGTCATCCTGGTTCCAGCACTAGCTACCACGGCCGGGGCGGTTGCCCCACCTCGTGCCGGCTAGCGTGACCATCCTCGATAAGGCGCCCTAGGGGGCGGGCCGCATCTCGGCTATATCCCAAGGGGTGTGTGAAGATACTGACGGGATGAACGAGCGGTCGCGCGCGGATCGCCGGCGCGATCGAGGTCCGCGATGATCGACCGTTGAACGCCATGGCGCGTCGGATATGCTACAGACATATAGCAGTCGGCACACGCGAGGAGGAGGACACCCGATGACGTCACCCGTGGGATACGCCCTGTTGCCCTGGGAAGGGGCGAGCCGTGCACGGACCGAACGGCCGGTCCAGACAATGAAACGTGGGCTGCGGGAGATCGCGGCGGCGGGCTTCGATGCCTTTGAAGTAGCCGCCGAGACGACGCTCACCTCCTACTACGCCCGACGCGTGATGCCATTTGCCGAGTGGATGCCGCCTCCGCGCACCTTGCTCGACATCGATTTCATCACGCGTATGGCGGCGGTGTTGCGCGCCGCCGAGGAGGTCGGCCTACTCCCCACGACCATCTTTTGCGAGTCGGAGTGGATTAACCCGCGCATCGCCGACGCGGAGTTCGACCAGGTCGTGGTCATCTCCCACCTCATGCACAGCGCCGGCATCGCCTATCTGCTGGTGGACGGGGGACCCCGCCGCGGCGGCGCGCGGCATGAGGAGGATATCCGCGCGCTGGCCCACCAGATGACGGCCATGGGCCGGGAATGTGCCAGGAGGAAGGTGCAGCTCTGCTTCCACCCGCACATCGACACCTGCATAGAGACGCCGCACGACATCGAGATGTTCTTCGACCTGGCGGATGTGGAGTTGGTCGGTATGGCCCTGGATACGGCGCACATCACGGCGGGTGGAGGCGATCCGGTGGATCTCCTGCGGGCCAACGTCGACCGTGTCAGGTACATCCACCTCAAGGACATCGCCATGCCACCCCGCCCGTCGGTCGACTTCGCCGGCTACGCCCGGTTCGCCGCCTTTCGCAATCTGGGCGAGGGCAGCGTCGACTTCCCCGCCGTCGGGCGTGTCCTGGCGGAGGCGGCGTTCGACGGCCCGCTCATCGCGGAACTCGACCAGACCGATGACCCCGCAGCCACGGCGCGCGCGGCCCGCCAGTACTTGCGCGACAGCATGGGCGTCTAAACACAAGCTCCCACTGTGCGCGCTGGCGATCTCACTCATCTACGGTGAGCCCCTGTACCCTGCAACGTGCAGCCTATCCCAATGCCGCTGTGTGTCAGCTGCCCATGCATGCCTACACAGAGGTGCATGATCATCCGTTGACGTGAGTGGTCATCAGATCGTCACGGCCACTGCGGCTCTGCTCGGGCAAGCGCAATGATATCGCTCACCCGGCTGTCGCTCTTCCCCGATGCCGGTAAGTCGGCGCACGCACGCCGACCCATTTATGGTGCGCCTTCACGGCGGGTCATGCAATCGTTGCGCCGCGCCCATTCACGGTACTTTGCACGGCAGCGGCTTCCTCATGGAGGATCGGCATGCGTTCACCAACTTAACTGACACAGGGGAAGAGGTACAGCTAGAGTAACGCCATCGCCGCGTCTGCCCACGTCGGTTCGCAGTCGCCGTGACGATCCGATGACCACACACGCCACCAGATGATCATGCGCCTCTGAAGGCCTGCGGGATAGCAATCTCGCTGTGACCGGGGGAACCGACTCGGGGGGCACCGGTCAGGGTAGGCCGCGTGGGCGATCGGCTGGCCCTATCGTGCGCGTTGCGCAAGCACTCCTGCCACAGCCGGACGATCGCGCGAACTAGATGCTTGTAGGGCGCCAATCGAGATGCTTGTAGGCCGCCACACGATGACGCCCGCGCACCATACGTGACACGACTCACCCCGGCTGGCCGTTGTCCCGCGCTAGCGTCACCGCGCCGTGGCCACCTATGCCGCGCCGCCCGCGCGCCGCGCGAGGCCGAGGCGGCGGCGATAGGCGACGACCAGGAATGAGAGCACGTAGGCCACCAGCACGGGGACCAGCAACAGGTGGTAGCCGATCTGGAGCGACACGTACTCCAGCGTGCCGCCCACGAAGGCGCCGAGCAGGTTGGAGGCGAAGGCCACGTCCGGCATCACCGCGTCGCCGAACAGGCGGCCGAAAATGAGGTTAGCGACGAAGATCGGCGAGAACAGCACGGTGCAGCCCAGCGCATAGCGCAGCGCCAGGTTGGGGACCAGCAGGGTGTTGAACGGTAACAGCAGGTTCAGCGCGAGTGTCGCGGCCAGGGCGACGTAGAGCAGGCGCAGGTCGAGCCGCAAGCGCGTGCCCATATTGATCCAATTGGCGAGCAGGACCGTGAGCAGGATACCCACGGTGACCAGCGCGTTGACCAGCCACGTCGCGCCGAAGAGCAGCGTGAAGTTGACGATGCTCTTGGCTTCTAATAAAAGGAAGGCGAGGCCCATGAAGAACAACGCCGGGTCGAAGCGGCGCAGCCCCGCGCGCAACCCCTCCGCGCTCAACGCCAGACTCAGCGCCACGCCCACGAGCGCCACCAGCCAGACGAGCGCCACGGCCTCCAGGTAGATGGGTGGGATGGTGTGCTCTTGCAGGTAGACGAAGGGCCAGTCGTCGGTGGCGGGGGCCGCGTCCGCCACCCCCGTGATGCGGTGTGCGGCATATTGCGCGGGCGCGAGGTCCCGCAGGCGCGGGCCGTCCATCAGCGCCGCCGCGATCACGGGGGCGGGCGCGTTCCACGTCAGCGTGTGGCCGAACGGCGCCTGTCCGCCGAAGGCGTCGGTGAGCATGCCGGCGATCTTCTGCATCACCCAGGGCTTGCGGTAGTTGTTGTACAGGATCAGCACGCCGTGGGGGCTCAGGTGGCGTCGCGCCGCGGCGAAGGCCTCCTCCGTGAACAAGTAACTCTCCAGGCGCAGGTTGGCAAACGACGAGGTCAGCGCCAGCGAGTCGGGCAACGCGAAGACGATCAGCTCGTACGTCCCGCCGGTCTTCTCGAGAAACGAGCGTCCGTCGTCGATCACGACATGGACGGCGGGGTTCTGATAGACCCGGTCGGGGTTCAGGCGGCGGCCGAGGTCGTAGATGATCGGATCGAGTTCGACCGCGGTGACGTGGCGGATGCCATGGTGCAGGGCCGCGTTGGCGTCCGATCCCGTTCCGGCGCCAATGATCAGTTCGCGCGTGGAGGGTGGAAAATGGAACGCCTGGAACGGCGCCGTGTAGTAGAAATTACCCCGCCCGATCTGGTTGTAGGGACCCATGGCCTGGTGGCCGATGTTGTTGACGAAGATACCGTAGACTTGATGCGGCGCCGTCTGCACGTCGATGCGGTAGTACGGCGACCAATAGGAGGTGCGGCCCAACACGCCGACCCACACGACGATGCCGACCAGGATCACCGCGTTGATGACGCGTCGCGCGCCCCCACGTTGGGGGAGCAGCAGCACCGCCACGGCGGCAATGCCGAACCAGACGGCGGGCGGCGCGGACAGGAAGGAGATGAGCGCGAAGAGGGTCGCGCCAGCGATCGACCCGGCGACGTCGATGGTGTAGGCCGTGAGCGGCGACTGGACGGCCGCGAGGAGGCGTCCCAGGTTCTGCCCCAGGAGGGTGAAGAGGAGCGTCACGACGATGAAGCCCAGCGGCAGCAGAAAGAACGACTCCGGGCCCTGCACGGTGATCTTCTCGGTGATGCCGAAGAAGACTTCCTGCGACGAATTGACCAGCAGTTGTAGCTTGAAGGTGCTGACCACGGCGACGAGCACGGCCAGGGCCGCGGGGAACAGGGTCAGCAGGTCAAAGCGCCGGCGCGCCTGCAGGATGCCGAGCCCAATGCCCAGGAACGAGCCCAGCAGCACGAAGTTGGTGAAGTAGCCCAGGTAGCGGATGTAGGCCGGGATCCAGCGGATGCAGGCGAGCTCCACGAACAGGATCGTAAAGGAGCACAGGAACAGGTTCCAGCGATCGGTGCGTGTGTCGATCATGTCTTCTCCTGAGCGATAGAAGCGCTACAGACAGAGGGGCCGTACGCGCTGCGGTCGGCCGCGTGCCCTCATCGAATGGAGAGGAAGACCACGTCCCCCACCGGTCCTTAACGCGCCGCGGCCGCGGCGGGACCGCGCGTCTCACCGCGCTGGCGGCGCGCCACCGCGACAAACGAGAGCACGTAGGCTATGATGACGGGTACCAGCAGCAGGTGGTAGCCGATCTGCAGCGAGGCGTATTCCAGCGTCCCGCCGATGAAGGCCCCCAGCAGGTTCAACGCGAGCGCGATGTCGGGCGCATCCGTGTCCCCGAAGATGCGACCGAAGATGATATTGGCTAGTAAGATCGGCGAGAACAGCACCGCGCAGCCCAGCACGTAGCGCACCGCCAGATTGGGCACGAGCAGGGCCTCGAACGGCACGACCAGGTTGAGCGCGAGCGTCGCGGCCAGGCCCAGGTAGAGCAGGCGGAGGTCGAGGCGCAGGCGGGACAGCGCGTTGATCCAGTTGGCGAGCAGCACCGTGAGCAGGATGCCCACGGTGACGAGCGCGTTGACGAGCCAGGTGTTCCCGAAGAGCAACGAGAAGTTGACGATGCTCTTGGCCTCGAGCAGCAGGAAGGCCA
>JAABUL010004240.1_pt1 | contig 19523 bp, 24 predicted proteins | sample 5559151 | NCBI WGS metagenome assembly JAABUL01 (sample SAMN10711876, study PRJNA513368) | rock metagenome | isolation source: Antarctica rocks | place: Antarctica: Victoria Land, Pudding Butte sud | reverse complement strand
CAATTCCTCGGTTGTATGGGGGCGGACGGAGACACGAATCCTTCTAAGCCCTTTCAATCATAAGCACTCCACCCTTCCTCATCTGGAACGCCACATCCTCGTCCATGCACTGAATGTACTCGCCATTCTCGATCTGTGACATAGATCCGCCGACATTAGCATCGATGAAGGTCCCGTAGCAGGTGGTCTTGAGTTGGAGTCGCTGCCACCCGAGTACTTGGGACAGCCGCCGGTGGACACCAATTGTGGCTGCGCAAAGCCAGAGCAAGCGAGCTCCTGCCACGGGAGCATCGTTGCCTCGAGGTCGGGTCGCTGTCGAGCCTGGGCCAACCCACGATTATCTGGTGTGCCACCACAATGGATGCGTTTCCTGCAAGGTACCAATTCAACTCGGGAGGGAGCAAATGCACTGCGCTAGTCATCGGGCGATGAAGCTGAAGTGGAAAAGAACCAATTTGACCTTGGACATAACAGCGAGCTGATGATTGATACTGATTGATACGCTCATGCATCGTGGAGCAGTGTGGTCGTAAACTTGCAGTAGATCAGCTACACTACATGTAAGAATTCAGATTTTCGATCTGGCCTGCTCCTCGGAAGTCCGTCTGGAACTGCTTGTTCGACTCGATAGCCTCTCCGAGGTGTGACAAAGACACTCGACAGCCTCCATATTCCGCCAAAGCCTGAGCTAAGGACACAGTATTCTTGATCTGGGACGCGCTCAAAGTCAGCTCAGCCTCATCAAGCACATGTGAATCTTACCTCTCGCCCATTGAGATTCGCCTTTGCGAGAATGGTGAGTTCTTTCGGACCGCACTCGGCACGACCTTCCGTCGTGCTTGCTCTTTCTAGGAAGTGCTTCCATACAGATTTTCGCGCGCTTTCTTCAAGCGCGTAATACCGCAGTGCGAGATGTATCCTACTAGCGATCGCTTCATCAATCGTCGCGACCCGATTTGTCGTGAGAAAAAGGATCCCGTCGTAATATTCGAGCTTGCGCAAGAACACACAAACTAGAGCATTGCGGTAGATATCGCTATTCGCGCGCTGCTCGACAAACACGTCCGCTTCATCCAAGAGAAGTGTTGCCTTCCAGTGTCTCGCTGTCTTGAAGATCTGAGACAGACTGGCCTCGAGCTCCTCAGTTTTGGTTCCTAGCTCTCCCGCGGATATCTTGATTAGTTAGCAGAGAACACAAAACAGCCGAGGGCAGAGGCATACCACGTAAAGCGGTCTTCGAAGATACTCAGACATGGCTTCAGCCGTCAGTGTTTTGCCGACACCGGGTGGCCCACTGTTTGGCACATCAGCAAGACCAGACATGATGCAAAGTTCGACGACTTACTGCAACAGTATGTTAAGTCCCTGCCCCTTTCCAGATATGAAGTCGTCAAAGCAGCTGTTGGAGTCCCGATGGAGATAAGACTCGCTAAGAGCTTGGATGAACCTTTTCTGCTTAGCAGGAATGGAGAGAGCGTCAAATGAAGCGGGCTCCCAGGTGATATCGCTGATCTTAGCAACGGCAAACTCGACTATGTCTTGTAAGCGTTTGCACGACCTACGAACCTAGTGATGGGTGGGATACGCACGCCACTGTTTGTCTTCCAAACTGAATCCTGGAACAGTTGGACTACACGCCAGTAAATCCGCTTCTTCTAAATCATCTGCTTCCACGTCTGCATTCCTGATGTCAGCCTTCTTTTCATCCGAGCGCACAACAACCATGCCGGGCCATCCATTCATCGGCTGTTCATCGACTTGGGGCTTCCCGTAATTCGGGTTGACATGATGAAAGTACGACACATCCACCATGATTCGGCTTTTGATAAATGTTCTGATGAGGCGTCCCTTGTCGTCTTTCCTAAATGCGTAACCTTCATAGTGCTTATGGTGGGCCGTTCCCATCAAGGTCAGAAATTTGCGACCGCAATCGATGAGGTGCTTCCTGACATCTGCTGCGTGTTGGTGATACTGCAGAGGAAATGCTGGAAGGAGCTCGATCCGTTTCGACCCACGAAACTTCTCGATGCCAAGTTCCACGGTCGCTTCTCCAAATATCTTTCCATCATTATCGAAACGGCGGCACTCGACATAAAAGTATTTGGTTCCGTTCGGACTTTGCTTTTCCTCACCGTGATTCATCCTAACACACATGGGCTCGTCCGTGCCGGTGCAGGTGGTGTATATCTCTGAATTCGGCTTGAAGAGTGTCCAAAGCAGATCGTATGTGATTTCATTGTTGCGAAGAAGTGAGTCGAGGCGTTGAGACGTTCGCGCATAAGTAGACTCGATGAAGTCGAGTAGAACTCTGAGATGTTCCGGCTGTCTGATTACGGCAGAATCTTTGCCAGTGCTGTACGCAGGTGTCTTGAGCTCGGGGAGGAAGCTGTACAGCAGGTTCGCCTCAATCTGTTTGGAGGATAAGCTCAATTCTGATGATGTGCCTCGTGAATAACCAGATATGTCTTACAGAAGGCTTGTCTTCTTGGAGACAGATGCTTCGGACGTCTCTCAAGACCACCCTCAGCATTTGACGAAGCTCAATGGACTTTACATCAATGTAGGACACTGGTGCCAGCGTCTTCTTGTCTGCAAGTCCAACTTCAGCAGTGGAATGTGTCTAACAATATACTTCCGCTTACCGATCCTTTCACGAACGACGAATATGTATTGGTCAAGTTCGTTGACGTTCACAGAAGGGAGCGGCTCAGCAAGTCTATAGCTGTACGATTTCTTGTCCCAGCTGTGGAACCACAATATTAGCACATGTCCATATAATTAATTTAAAGACTTACATCTCGTTCACTTTCTTGTAATCCAACTTCGAAGCACGCGGTCTAGCTGAGCCAGATCTGGAATCTTTCGACATCGGAGATATGGCATTGCCAGGCACTTCGTCAGCCACCTTGGAACCTGGTTTCGATGCCTGATCAATGGCACCATCTGCTTGGGGATCTTCCACCGCCGCCACAGAAGATTGGCCCTTCGAGGATGTCGTTGACTCGTCTTTCACAGCAGCAAGTATCTTCTGTAAGAGCTGAACGGCGTTGGTGCCATCTGTATAGTTCGAAAGGGTCGACTGGAGACCACGGACATTGTCCAGAACAGGGCTGCTCGGAGGTGTATTTGTTGTATTGGACGGTCCATTGTATGATGTCATAACGCTTTTAGGGTGAGGCATTCCGAATTCAGGAGCTCGTCAAGTGAGCGAGAGCAAACCTGCTGTTGAGGGTTTCTGGATGTGAAAGTCGAGAGTTCGAGAGATCGATAATGTCGCTCAACAAGCGTCAGTTGCTCATTCTTATACCTGACAGTGCATCACACTGTGCCGCAAAGTGTCCTGTATATTATCCCAATCCATTCGAAAATCTACACTGTTGATGCTAGTCTGCGCCAGTCTGATGGTTTCCAGATCTACAACCAACATGCAGCTATTGATACGATCAAGGTGGTGCATCAGTTGTGTGGAGATATTCGGAGTGCAATTCGGCGATACCAATTGCTTTCAACCACCTCGCGTAGACTGCAGAGGCCGGATGGCGCTTGCATGAGCCATGTAGTGCTGATGCAGGAAGTCCATCGAAATAGCGATCTGAAGACCCGATGCGTACAGAAGGAGCCTCCGGCGCAATGTGAAGCTCGAACTCTTGGGGAGCAGAGTTGGCTATCTCGGAAGCTCAACCAGAAAACGGATGCCTGATTGGGTGAAAAACGGACGCCAAGTGTTTCACTCTCCACCCTTTTCGCCGTCTTCGCTTTTGCCCCTATTTTCCCCGTTTTTCCTCAATTTTTGCTTCTTGATCTCGAACGAATCCTATCTTTCTTGGAATACCTGAGTCCATTGCCCTTAGAAATCTTTCCATCGTAGCAATGGATGCACCCTATATCACATTCTATACGCCCACTAAGAGAGAGTTCCGCCACACTGCCGGGTATGATGAGGTCACGATTACGGAACTTGAATTACTTCTTCGACAAGGCCGCGAGGCTGTTGTTTCGCTGGAAGGCGAGCTGATGAAAAGACAGCCCGCAAGGACTATAGATCAGTCTGCCAACGTTAGCGAGTGCTGCCAGCGGCTCCATAACGCCGGTAGGGAGCTTGGAGTCGTGGAACATTTGGAGGGCAGAGCAATCAAACAAGTGGATGATGCTGTTAACATCCTCACCAGCTTGCAAACAAGTCCGTCGTCTAAGACATATCAATCCTTCCTTTACGACGTCCTCCGCCATTGCGGTGAAGGCTTGGTCCTTCTCTGCGCCGCAAGCTTGGGAAAGAAAAGAGTTGTTGACTTAGGCTCGAAAGACCGGGTGAGCCTTCTCGCATATCTGAGGGCAACCCAAATCTCTCTTGATGTCCCTATTCTGAAGCCACTCGCTCAAGAATATGGCATACCGTCCTTTACGAGTACGTATATCATTGATGTTGGGGTATCAGGCGTCTGACGTGATATAGGTCCGCAACTCGCACACATACCGGCGCAATCCCGAAAACGCGCTGGACATGCAAGTCTTACAGCAGATGCTGTCGAGCAAACAGTCACAATGCAGACGGACCAAACTGCAGATCGGCATAAAGCCCTTGTAGAAACCAGTATTTCCATAGGAGATGGCCGCTCAACAGGTAAAATTTCCTGACCTCATATTTATGAACTGGGCTCATACTCACGTATGAATAGATTCACTTACTGGAGAAGTGTACGATCTGCAAGTTGAAGACGCACAGCTGGCTGTGACTTCCAATCAGATACAGGGTCAGATCTGGATGACAAGTCCCTACAACCAGAGATCTTCGCCATTCATCACGATATCAATCTCTAGGTACTTAGGAGCTCAATTTGCTGCACGACGCAAACAGATCATGTAATGGCCAACGCAGAAAGAAGTTACCTCTTCGCACATATGTACGCTATGCGGGTTGTACCTATGCAATAGTACCACCATTCTTTCTTCCACGGTATCATTATCAAATTCCCAGCTTCTTCTGTCCCAACACCATCAACGTATTGTTTGGAATTGTCCATGATCTGGATTGCACCTTGGTTGCTCCGGACGTCCACTACCACAACCACTGTGTGCTCCGGAGGGTTCATCCTGACGTCCTTCGAAGGACTTATCCACGATGGAAGGTCGCAGTCGCCGCACTTGGTCTGATAAATCTTCAATCCCCGCTGACCCTCGTCACTTGGAAAGTTTCACGTACCTCTTCCTCGCATTTCTTCGTAAGCTCATCGTCGGTGGTAGTGTGCAGTCGTATTTTGGACGCCATTGCCGACCCAAGTCAGGTCCGCGAAGAAGTGGTCTCAGAGGCTCTTCCTACTGCTGTCGCGCAGAGATATGGGGGAGATGTGTCGATCCACTGTCAGTCTGACAACATGGATGCGAAGCCCGACGAGAAGAATACTGACTGCATATTCAGTAAGGGAGCTCCTAGTGACAGGAACACAGTGGCCTCACCTCCGACGCTCGATAGATGACTTCTTGGACGTAATGATCTGTTCGGCCGAGTGTAGTAATATCTCAAGATGAAAGTAGAACCGGTAGAGAAGGTAGCAACAGATGAACCCAACCAGAAAACTTCGTGACAGGCTGTGGCAACGCTGCGAAGGTGTGACTGCAGTCGCTACACTTTGACTGCGCCGATGTTGACGCCCGACGAAAGCGCGGTTGCCCCACGTTTAGCGTCTTGCACAATGATGTAACCAGTCCTTTCGGCACTTTGCACTAATCACGGCGCCGCCAAGCCAAATGTAACCGGCAAATCCGATGTTTTACCACTAAGGTCACGAGGCCGAGTCAGCCTGCCCTCAACGGAGGCAAGCACTAAGATTTCCGGGAAAAATATTTGAGATATTGTCCAGAAAGAACGAACTTTTTCGTCAAAGTTTCTGTCACACCCCTTCCTCTCCACTCATCCTCAGCTAGCTAAATCCCACACAATTGGCGAAGTATTAAACCAAACACGTTCCTTTGTAATCCTTGTTATATGTAGCTCTTGTTTCGATCGAAAGCCCGAAGGCGACGGAAACCCTCGAAGGGCAATGGATCAGTCAGTCACTCAGCCCTCGTCCATGATGACGGAACCGGAAGTGGTCGAGTATCATCACTATTGCCCGCCAGGGGTTACGAAAGTTCTCGCATCGGGAAGCAGTGCTTTCATTGGAGTGGTCGACGATTCGACCATCCTGAAGTACCCTCTGAAACCGGGCGGTGACAGGAGTCGACTGGAGACGGAACACCAAATTCTCACAGTAGTGGGGAAACATCCTAGGATCATATCGTGCAAAGGCTTTACTGATGTGGGCCTATACCTCGAGCGTGCGAGATACGGCACAATACACTGGTACCTGACCGAATCGGATTATTCAACTCCTACTCTCCAGCAGCGCATTGTCTGGTGTCGAGAGTTAACAGAGGCCGTCGAGCACGTACATTCCAAGAGTGTTATCCACTGCGACATCCAGCCCACCAATGTTCTCGTGGACGAAACATTTCATATGAAGCTTGCCGACTTTCAGGGCAACTATCTCTCGAAGGATGGAAAGGTCATCCTGACAGGCTGGAGTGGCGAACCATGCAGATATTTCTGTCCTCGAACGGATGAATTTCTGGCCGATTTCAGGACTGATCTGTTCGCGCTTGGGTCTACCATCTACTTCATTATGACCGGCCATGAAGTATTCCCAGACATCATCAACGGACAGGAAGGCTGGGAGGAACGGGTCAGGTCTCGTTTTGAGCATGGTCATTTCCCCCTTGATTCGCATTTGTGTGAGGCCATAACGCGGAAATGCTGGGAATGCAAATATAGCTCTGCGAGTGAGGTTCTCAGCGACTTCAAAGCTGTCGAGCGAGGACTGATGTAATCATTGTTGAATAAAAGAGTAAATGGAGAGTACTCGCAGCACAAGTAGCTTCGGCAATAGCAGCATTTGCTCTAGATGGCAGTAGGAAGTAACGGCGCGTTAAGCTACACACTCCTCTTCTGGTTGCAAAGAACACTTGTGTCCTGGCACACTCAGATCGTTGCCCGAGCAACATCCACGAAGTGACAACGGGGTCAGCTCAGCATTTCGGACACACATGTCCAGGAGCCCTTATCAAGCTGGTTCCAGTGTATACGTCCTTGTACCCTGTGTGCTCTCTTTGGTTACAAGTTATGAGCGCAACGACCTCCTTTTCGTGCTTTGGCGTGGCAGTACAATTCTGCCATTTGGTCTTTGTGATACGCCGCTCACAGCCACAAGGCATGATAGTGACTCGTTCGTTGGATTGGAGTGACTACTAATATGCACAGTCAGCGTACTATAAGACAAATGGCATCGTGAACATCCTGTCATACGCACAAGCGTACTTGCGACTACGCAAGATGAGGGACCGATAAGAGTTGAGGACGTGGAGTGAGTTGTAGTGTCGATTGACGTCGTGCGTCTTGAGGTCTTGAGGTCTTGAGATCGAGGTCTTGAAGTGAGCTCGACAGCAAGCTTATATAGGCCCTCACAATGCATATGCCTACGCTGCTCGTTGCTGCACGGCTGCATTCATTATCCTCTGCTTGTAGGAGCGTGTGTGCAGGCAGCAATGTTCTGTAGTAGATACTGTTCAATCGCCTTCGTATCTTACTGTTTGGGAAGGCTGTTTTGGGCACAATGAGGGGAAGATACAGATCTTGCCCACATCTTCGTTATTTTTAGAGTTATTCCCTTTTTACCCTGATTTTCCGGATTTATCTTCCCCCTTCCCGTGCGCAATCTTCGTGTGCTAGGCATGAGGCAAGTGAATTCGGCATAAGAGCGTTTATGGACAACGAAGTCCGTTAACCTTTTCTCGTCGCAGTTATGGAAGGCCACGCGTTTGGATTTCATAGACTCATTCCTACCTCCAACTGTCTTGTATCGGAAAACGTGCCTTGGTGCTGTGGGGTTTGCTGCCTAAGACACATGCAGATCCCTTGGATGCACGATGCCGTTTACGGTATGAGGCGACTTCACGGGTAGCTCCGCAGTGACGCGTCGCAACCGGACAACATTCCTCGATCCACTACAGTGTCTTGCCCAACAAGCCAATTCTGCCACCCTTTCGGCATCGGTCTACCCTCCATACCGTATGACATCCCTTTGGATCATCAATCAATCAATCAATCATCCGCCGTCCTACTATGGCAAGCAGACGCCCTTTCTCCCACAATGCTGGAACCGAGCACAAGGATATCCACTCTCTAGCTATCAACAACACGCTCTTTCATCGATTATCTACCAGGCTAGCCCTGCAGACTCTAGGACGGTTCCACAGATCAGACGGACTCTGCACCCCAATTTCAAAACGCCAAATTGTGAAAACAGGGCGTCGAGTCCAGTTGACAGAAGCAGTCACTATGAGATTCGTCGCTGAACATACATCAGTTCCAGTGCCCAAAGTCTACTGCTCATTCGTGCACAAAGACCGTACTTTTATATATCTCCAGCATCAATATGCTCCAGACTGCATTTACAACATGGACGACTCTGGTTTTGCTGTTGGAGAGTCTCAGTCGTCAAGAGCCCTTGTCAATATTCGCGACAAATCGAGTTGGAAGGTAGTTTCGGGTCGACAAGAGTGGATAACTGCGATCGAGTGCATCAGCGCCAGCGGCAGAGCTATTCCGCCGCTGACCTCCCCCTGGTGGGAAGACTGGTGATTTGGCAATATCCCTGCAACGAGCCGCAGCGAGATGGCGGTCAGCCGCACAGCTGCTGGTACCATCAATGACGGTTGCAACTCCGCCATTGCCGCCTGTAGCGCAGGCTTCAGAAAGGCCGATGTGCTGAGGCACGGATTCGAAGTGATCGCCTTCAACGCTTCTGGGTGCTCATTCAAGATGCCAAGCTCGCAGGAGTCCGAAAACCGATGATCTCCTATCACGAAGATGAACATGGCTTGCGGAGAAGCGTCTTTCAGGAGCGGTGTCTCCGGCGTGGACATGTCTCTGGCGCTTGCACAGCTCGGTTCGGTGTCGGCGCTTGTGGCAGGGAGATCGATCAGAGTCTCGTCACGTGATTCGTTGGCTGTCTCATGGTCGTCAATCTCGTGCTCATAGGCTTCGTGAGAAATCGCGTCAAGGAAGAAAGAGTCGTTTGATGCGGCCATTGCTTTCTGGTGTAGTCGAGGTGTTCCTGGGATTGACTTGATGAAATGCGAGAGGGAAGTGCGGAAGTGGAAAGCTGGTGGAGGAGAAGAAGCAGAGACGCACCTGTCTTATATGGAGGCAGCAGGCGGCACCATGTGACATCGGACAACATTCGAGCGCTGCCGCAGGTCCTTTGCCCCCACGACGACAGGATTCAATCAATCTCCAGGCAGACATGGCGGCGTTTCTATCTTTGAGTTCGCCTCAGGACAGGTGTTGCGCATGAGCCACATACACCCTCACCAACGCCTTTTCGCCACTCATTCAAGTCAACATGCCTGCAGGGACAGGGCGCAGTGGATCACCAAACGACTTCCGGCCACCAATGATATAGCTGCCAACGGTGTTCCTCGATATGTTTTCTCCATACAACACGTTGCCTCAGCTGGACCGCACAACGTCGAGGCGCCGCTGCGATGTTTCGTGGCAGTGAAGCTCCCCTTATCTACTGGTACCTGCGTGGTCCTCTGGAATTGACTGTTGGAAGTCCTTTGGAACTCCGACAGAGTCGTAAGCCAGCCTGCAGTGCCCCAGTGCTTCAAGCTTATCACACCAATCAAGGCCCTTCGAAGACACAGGGCAGGTTCCTCATCTGTGTGCGTGCGCTGCAGCGCTGGCATGACTGGCAATGAGGCGCTGAATCAAGTTTTATCACCTCTGCAGCGATGCCTGCAGGCCGGTGGAACACCACAAGGCTTCAGACTCTGCGGCTGCACGTTCCAGAACCTGTCGCGTATATTGCGAAGGCAGGCATCGACATCCCTGAAGTCTCGCCATCAAGAGGTTTAAGCCTCTCTTGCCGTCCTCACCAACTACAACTCTCGTCCAATGGTACAATACCGTGCATGTGCTGCCATGTGCTTGTCGAGTATCGACCACGGGCATGGCACAAGTCGTTACCGCCGCAACTGCCTGCTCCTGATCCTGGGGAGTGTCACGATTGAGTTGAAAGATCGGTCAACAGAGTCGGCTACTATTCATCTCTCTGCGCTATGGAAATCCTGTGCCATCAGCCATGCTGCAGTCATCGCAGGGGCTCCGTAGCCGATGTTGGCCTTGGCGCTGTGGTTTCACAGCAGGTATAAAGTCAGGGGGGCGTCAGCTCTTTCTCAAGAGATGCATATCACTTTCAGCACCAGTTAACCATCTCGATCTTATTGTCCACTGGTACAGTCAACGGCTGAGTCTTCTCCAAGCCCAAATCTCGGCGATCACGACGCGTTCCAAGATGTCTTCCGCCCTCTCAAATATGAGCACGATTTATGACGGGAGACCCAACTTGGCACAATGCCAGCACCTGGATGCTGTTGTGGCTGGAGACCAATTGTGCAAGGGCTACAGCATTGCAGCAGTGGGCTATTGTCCACGCACCGTCAGCTACTCATGGGAAGTCCAACTTCGGAATGCTTCCTCGCGCATATCGATTCGCGAGTTCGCGTTTCATTTCGACACGATGAAGCCGTGGATGAAGAGGCTGGAGATCCCGATAGCTGGAGACGGTCTCGTAGTATTCTGGGAGGATATATGGATCTCGGCCAAGAGGGTCGTACCAGCAGAGGTCTTGGAGTTTTGGGACGATGCTTTCGATCATCTGGATGTTGAACAGTGCGTCATCCGCGCGAGAAGAATCGACACTGATGCTGACCGTGCTCACAGATCCGAGATCACGATTGAAACCGGGATCTTAGCATTTGCTGAGAGCGTAATGCGTGTTCAGAACAGGTCAAACGGGCAATGATGCGCTTGGCAAGGGCCGCGATGGTCGAGAAATAAGGCACCCGAAAAGAGGATGCAATGACGGACAACCATGCGGGGGCATCCGATTCCGTTCGTGAGAGGGTACGTACCGGCATAGATTTTGGACTACAGTAGCAATACCAATAATGATCAGTCCCTAACTCGTCTTACGAAAGCAAGACTCCTCCTTTCCGCCATCATGACACAGTGACAGCTGAAAACCATATCCTGCCAAACTCATCTACCCCACTAACCCCCGACTCTTGTCATGCTGCAATCGACAAGCTGCCCGCTCCCTCGATCGCCCGCCTGTCACAACGCAGTCGAGACATAACCCTGCCCTGCTGGCGTACACCACGCTCCGAGCCCCCACGAACTTGCCTTGGAGATTGAGTCCCGCCTGCCGGCATCCGCATGGATCCTTGCCCTGCAACAGATGCCGCGGTTCCTCGAACCCCTCCAACTCCTTCAAGATGCCCTCAACGCTGCTTTCACGACTCATTCTTCCCAGTGGCCACAGTCCCCGATCGCAGACGTGTCGCGCCCATGCCAATCCGATCTCGCTCCGGATACCGATGCTTAGCGTCGACAATGCGCCGGTCGCAGACTGGACGATCTCGTTGACCTCCGATACCATGCTCGCCCGCCGTAGCTCGAGATAGACTATCTCCTCGTCAGTCAAGTCCCAAAAGTCCTATGCCGCCCCCTACCTAGGAAATCCGGTGCTAGTCCCTCTCCATACTTGAAAGGCCCGATGTGAAGCCGGATCAAGTCGAAGGAGATTCGCGAGTATTCCGTATACGCATCCAACATTTGGGCCGCTATCAACAGCTCCTTGAGATCTGGGATCGAGGCTCTCTTGCGCGCTTGGCGAAGCCAGTTTATACTCCACGGTCGCAGCGCGTTCGTGAATTCGTACCTCTCGCTCAACGTGCCAATTTCGACCAACTCGCGAGCCCCTGGCACCGTATCATCCATATTGGAACGGAAGTGGATCGCCTCACATATCGTCTTCATGGCTGGGGCTGTACATGGCCCCTCGTCCGCCAACTCGAGGTGATGAAGCTGACCGGCCTTCAACTTTAACCAAGACCGAAAGCGACTCTTCTCTGCCAGCACTGCCGACGCCGCGCCGACAATGTGACTCTGAACCCGCAACTTGACTGCGCTACCCCCTTGGCCTAACGTGAGTAGGGTGTCTCCGTTGGGATCGACTTCGATCTCCTCGGGCGGGCAATCCACCTCAGTAGCTGCATCTGGTACCCTATTCTGTAGCCCAGTCGTCTGGGCGGTATCGAGCGCAGCTAAGGCATCTTCGGAAGCCGTCGTGGACCTTGCTAGACCGGGTTCCTCGATAGCATCAAACGGACTTCTCGGCAGATTGTTAGGTGGCGTTACACCGTGGAAGTCTCCGGAGGGTGTACTAGGCTCTGCGAGTGGATCTGCCATGTCGTCCCAGTACTTCACTCGACTGTATAAGTCCTTTGGCTCTGTACGTACCGGAAGAGATAGGCAGGGCACGGAGATGTCGTCGCCTCGCAAGTCAGCAGGCTGAGCTGTGGCAGGGTCATCGGCAGTTTCGTTGAAGAACGACGGTGTTGTCACCACTCTTGTCTTCAATACCCTTCTACCCATCTCGTTCTGCTAGCGATATCAAACGATGCGCTGTTTGAGTCGGAATAGGAGCTGGGTTTGCGCATAGGGTCGGAGGGTTGCCGCGCTTTTGTAACCGCGACGGTTTAAGTTCGTGGTGAACCATGGTTCTGACAAGGGCGATAGGCGGGGTTAACAACCCCCTCACAAGGGGCGTGACGTTCAAGTTCGTGGTGAACCATGGCTCTGACAAGGGCGATAGGTGGGGTCAACAACGCCCTCACAAGGGGCGTGACGTTCAAGTTCGTGGTGAACCATGGCTCTGACAAGGGCGATAGGTGGGGTCAACAACGACCTTTCTACTATAGCATCTGCTACCCGAGGACACAAGCTACCACATCAGATGTGATCTTGTTGGACCGGACCTTGTTGGACTGGGCCTCAATCCAATGGACTCAGGGTCCTCGGAGCCTCAATCCAGTGGTCTTGTTGGACTGCAGTAGCCGGAATAGGAAGGTGGAGGCGAATTTTCCGCTGACAGTGAATGTAAGTAATATACAGCAGTTATCTGGCTATTACAGAGGCTCCAGCTCGTCAAGCTCGTTCACCTGGTTGACCTGGTCAAAGGCCTGTTTAAGAGGCTCCTTCTCAGTCACTCCGAGCCACTGTTTGAGACACTGACAGGCCTCAATAATGTCCTCGTTCAGCCGGTTGCGGCGGTCGGTTATCATGTCCTTTGCAGCACTAAACGAGCGCTCGTTGTCATCGCTCATCACCGGAATAGAGAGCACGTCCAGGGCGAATTGAGCAAGCTCTGGTTCACCTTGCCGTCGGTCAAGCCAGTAACTAATGACGTCAAACTGCTCTTTCTCGTTGTTAGGTGCTGGCAATGGATCAGACGCAATATAGCGCTCGAAGTGGTCGATTGCGGTGGTGCTGGAGGCTCGGTGGCTTGTCTTGAGCCTCTTTACTTTACGTAGGCGTGAGAAGGAGTCTTCTGGCTCATCGTTGTGTGTGGTAGTTGGCTCCTGAGGTCGCTGGTGCCTGTAAGTGAACCATAAGGTGCGGACCTTGTCAATTGTAGGCTGAATCCACTTCAACTGCTCGTCGTCAGTCCACTGGTCATGTAACCAGCGTGTTTTGAGCGTTGGATTGAGGACAATAGCAGCATAATAGATAGGCATACTGTCCGTTAGCTTGTAGTACTTCTCAATCTTCAACCAGGCTCCGTGAAGTGCAGTCTCCAGGCCTGTATCACCCATCTCGTCACGAGCCTCCACCTCCCAGGTGTCAATCTCGTTCATGAGGCCGTGGAGGCTCGTAAACCACTCGTCTAGAGTCGGTCGATGGCCCTCGGTAACCATAGTAGCTGCGTAGAAGGCCTCAAGGCAGCCGTGAAGTCGCTCGAAGTGGTACCAGTCGGAAGGTGTGAGAGTATCGTCTTTTGGCTTCCACTTTGCGTTAGCGGCTGGTACGTGGTCCTTTCTGAACTTGATGAGGCGCTCCTTGGTGTTCAGCGCACGCGTAAGGGCGATAAACATGCTGTTCCATCGCGTGGAGTTGTCTTGAAGGGGCTGGAGGTGGTAGAAGTAGTGTTGTTAGCAAAAGGACGTAATTACGACGAGGAATTGGAAGTGCGGCGAGTTTTAAAGATTAACGCTAGTCGATGGATATCGTGTTTCATTGGGCTGTCGGAAGCGGCCCGCTGCCGACAGCCCAGTAATATTCGACGTCCATTGACTAGCGCCAACTGAAAAACAACCTCCATCTTCAACTTGCCACTTACACCAAGGTGATCATATTGCTTTACTCGATAACCTCCACTAATGCTCGCAAACTCCTCACGACGCTGACCACTTGCCAGTACGTACTTGACGAGCCTCTGGAGCTTGCCAAGTGGTCCAGCGTGTATCCAACGAGCTCCCACGGCCTCGCCACCTTCCTCGTCGTCACCAATAGCCTCCAATTCACGAGCAGCTACACGAGCTTCAGCACTAGTAGTAGCCAGCAGGCTCTGCGCAGAGAGGTTAACGATGTGACCGAAGCAACGTAACCGACGGCCTTGGATAGCGAGAGCAGCAATCGACGGATCTATCGACCTAAACAGCAGCTCACAGGCCTTGTCGTTGGAGCTGGCGTTGTCTGACACGCAATAACCGAGCTTCTGATCGATGGAGTACTGCTGGAGGACCTCGAGCAGTAGCTCAGCTTGAACCTCACCAGTGTGGGACCGGTATACACGGCGGAAGGCCAAGAGACGTCGTTGCCGGCCTTGGGAGCTGATCCAGTAAGCCCACACGGCGATATACCCTCGTTGGTTTGAAGCGGTCCATATGTCGAAGGTTATATGGACTTTGCTAAGAGATTTCGACAGTTCTGCCGCCAACAGCCCCCTCTGCGTATCAAATTCGGTCATAATCCAGCCACGTAGCGTTGAGGTGGCCTTAGGCAATAACCCACCGAGTCCTGCGTGCATATAGCTCATCAAGGCTCTAAAGTACGTGTTTTCGAGCATGAACAACGCTAGCTGACAGAGTACAAACCACTTCAGCATCAGGAGCTTGAAGACGTCGTAATTCTTCGTATTCACCAGCTCGGAGGAGCTACCAGCTGCTGGTTGAATGCCCATTGGGAGGCCGGTCTTTGGATTACGTCCATGGGCTCGTTTCATGTGCCTGCCAGCACTGCCAAGTCCATTGGTTATTACGAGCAGTGGCTGTCTCTTGGTATTCACTTCACACTCGTAGCAGTAGTACACTACGGCTTTGTCAGCCACTCGGATAAGTGGCTCCCCCCAATCCCACACCTTGGAGACCTTGGTACGCTCACAGGCCACTGCAGCTGTCTCCTTCTTGCGGGCATATTGCTGTCCATCGATCTTGAACCTCCACAGCTCCTTCAATTGGCTCCACACTGGATTTTGGCGGTAAAGCGTGACTTCGTCGGTCGTGGGTACTCGGAGGATGGTTTGGGCCATTGTGAAGAGGTTACAGTCACCAAGATATGCTGATAGAGGTCTCTAAACAGTGGAAAGTGGTGGTTACGAGGTATTACACGCTACACACGCGTCCAACGCGTTCAAAAGACCGGATGGCCATCCCCTTACAGCATTCACTCGGCTCGCATCGGCCTTCCAGATTAGGCAACGCGCCTGTCCATTGGACTACATTCACTCAGACCACTGGACTCGCACCAACCACGAGCCTAGTCCAGGACCAACCACGTGAGGCTCTGGGCGCCAAGAGTCCAACAAGGTCCGGTCCAACAAGATCACTGCCACATCTCGTATCTCCCTGTTCGATCATGGTGCCTGATCCACGTGGGCTGACAACGCAAGCCAAAAGGTACTCCCCACCATCCGTACGCGGAAGCCAAGCTAATATACTCGCAGCTTTGGTGGTAGGGTGGTGACCCTGGCAGTGGGCAAAGAAGTCGTTCTACTGGTCGTCCATGACGGCCGAATGAAGCGTTTGACATCCTGACTAAGCCGACAGTTGCCATTGTGACGGGTTTCCAAGACGGATGAACTACCTGCCCGTGGTGTATCGCTTAGAATTTGAAACCTGGAAACAGGTAGGCTCAAAGAGCCTCCGAGCCCGGACGGTCTGCTAGCCCGGATTTGCACGCTACAGGAGCGGATCTTCTCGCTGGTTTGCGCACCCTCTATCTGGGGAAGCTGGGAAGGGCTTCTGCTGCTCAACCAAGAACGACGAGCTAGGTGTGAGGTTACGAAAGCTGCTCCGCGATGAAAAGAGAAAGTTTTTCAGACATGCTAGTTTCTACGAACAGCCCCCTGTCGGTACCAACATATGCAATCAAAGTACGAAGAGGGCAGAGTAGTATGTAAAGCTAACGAACGGTTTCGCAGTAGCGCGAAGAGAGGCTGAGCAGCATTAGCATATCTTTGGCGCATCGGACTGTCGAACAGAAGTAGCTCACTTATAATGTCCTGACATTGCTTGATCCAAGCGTGCGGCCTAAGCTGGTGTGCGACTTACGCTCTTGATGAGATTGGTCGGCGGAGCGGGCAGAGTTCGTGGGCCGTAATTCTTGCGTACGAGACAGGTGCTGCAAAGTCTCGTCCGACATCTGGCCGATTGCCTGTAAGGAGCGCGCTCCAGCAGTGACTCTATGCGCAGCAATAAGATCTCCGATTGTCGACACCAAGACCTGGCGGCCGTCTTCTGCTGTAGCTATATCCTCCATGACATTGGTGCGAGCCTTATCTGCCTCATCTGTGGCCTGCATGCAGATGTCTAGACACCGACGAACGCTCTCAATTTCTTTAGCCATCTTATCTCGCTCCTCGAGTCCATCTGAAGATGCTTCTAGTATGTCTGGAGGCGTACGGCTTAGAGAATTGCTAAGGTACTGCAGGCGATTCGAGAGCTGCGCATTTGCAGACTTGATATTGAATTTGCAACTCTGAAGCGAATCATGCATAATTTGCCGAGCAGACGATGACTCCCCGCTAGAATCAGCTTGAGGATTGGGAGGTTTTGGGTCTTCCGCCTCGTCGGCCATAAGCTTTTGCCGTTCCTCGATGAAGTTGGATACCTGCACGCAAATTTCGAGACATCGTACGGTACTCGTTCTCTCTGCAAGTATTGCTTCTCCATCGACAGTATCTTCGGAGGAATATCGCTCTTGAGTACTTTCGTGTAACTTGTTGTCAATGTCGTAAAGATGATCCTTGAGGTCAGTTGTTGTAGACTGAATCATGTCTTTGTACTCTTGGATCACGTTGAGGCTGGTGGTAGTCGTTCGCCTCGATCTCGTTAGTGAAATGCCTTGGGCAAAAATAAAATACTCACAAGTTGACGCCCGCCATGGCGATGGCTATGGTGGACTTGTATCCAGCGAGCGTATCCCTGAATCCATGGATGTCGCTTCCCATCCAGCGGATCTTGAGCCAGCCACGGAAGCTTGAAGTATCACCGTCATCTCGTCCTAAACATTTCTGTAGCGCTTGCTGGAACTCTTCGCAGGCACGTCCGCAGCGTCCTATGGGATACTCTATGGCATGATAATCTTCTGCGCCGGAAGTCGTCAAGCTTTGCTCCAGAAGCAGAAGGACACCCTCTAGCGTACTCAACTCGTCCTTAAGGTCCCGCACATACTTTGGATGTTGCCTGAAGCTTTTGATCGTATCGTGAAGCGCTTTGCTAGCCTGATAACTGAAGGCAATCAGGCCGACAAGTGCTGAAGTCGCCGAAAGCGGATCGGCCATGCATGCAAACAAGCTAACTGTTAACGGTACATGTGATGATTGCAATAGAACATGGCTCACAACACGAGCTGCTGCCGCGTAGATGATCAAGTAACGTAGGGCGGAAAGTGCTTTCGACTTATGATGAAGGAAGGTGGTCTTTCGCAACGCTGTCTTGGAATCAGCTCGACGGGAAGGACAACCAATCACACCATCTAGCTGCTCTCCGCCAATCAGCTGCTCTCTCGGTAGTGCTGCCAAGTAGCTCCCACCTAGCCGCGCGCTTTGCGACACACTTTCGGGACTCTCGTCTGAGTGCTGTCTCAGTTCATCGTAGTAAAATGCCCTTCAGTCCCATTGCTTTGCTTCCTGCGTCAATCTCTGTTTCTGGACATTTCGAAGCCCTACATCCGGCTCAGTGTCAATGATGACAGTTTTGCGGACGGCCTGGAGGTTCTTGAAGCGGCCGCATGTGCCCCGGACTTTCTCGATGTAGTTAGAAATCATTGGAGCATTGCCGTCTAGGGATATGTGCCCGCCGAAGAGGGAGAAGGTTTGGTCTAGCTTGCGCGATATGCATATCGGTTGCGTGAGGAAGGCGATCTGGGAATGTTTTGTTGACGGGCGGCGCGTCCCGGTACTGCACGTCAGCCGCTGGAGCTAAGCGAGACGCAGGATTCTATTTTTGTCAACAAAGGAGAGCTCAAGCGTTTCTCGCAGCGTACTTCTCAGGCGATTTGCTTTTCGGATTCGAGCCACCCACCGGACGGACTGGGGAGATCGGAAAAGAAGAGACTGTAGCACGGTTTCGCAATCTTCAGTTGCTCCGAAGCAAGTGTTAATGCCACAAGGCTAACGACAGGTGGACGGGCTAATCAATGTGACGTCTTACGTCCTTGCGCATGCGTCAGCATGGTTTGCCCTTACGACCTATCCACTCTCGTGAAGGCAATCATACGAGGATTGGAGCTGGCAGTAACGAGGAGGATAAGGGCACACGTAGCACACCTGGGCCTCTGAATCCGCACACAATCCAGATCACTCAGGAGTACGAGGTTGTTAAGCGATAGTACAGATCCCTTCATTTCCATCCCACGTTCATTGACGCAGAGCTGCCTCAGGCAGCAGCAATCACCTCAGCCTGAAACAGTTGAAAAGATCGTAAACGCCATGGTGGGTCGTGCTGGTGACGTTTCGGTTGCCGAACGAGAGATTGCAGCCGCTGGCTTGGCGACCATGATGGTAAATAGAAACGCTTACTAAGGCACTTTGATGATTGGATCTTCATTCGAGGCAACACAACACAGTACACAGAACTCCTTCATCATACCGCTCTATTCAAACCCAGTCATTTGTGTATACACCACGGTCCTAAACATGCACATGATCAAAGTCAGGTGAAGAAGCTGCACGTGTCGTCTTTGGCTACGGCGCAATTCCCAGCATTTGTGCAAGCACTTTTCTCGGCTCGGTCCTCTCGTGCGTCGGAACAGGGAAGATGTCCCACGAGAATGAAAGTGCCATCGATCCTTTCCAGCGCAGCGGCAAGACGAACTGCTTTTAGACGAGACCCACATGGTACGCTCCGCCGTCAACGCCGCAAGCACATCGCATACGGCTCCAGGCATTCTCGTTTCCGGCCAGAGTTCCGAATGTCGAATCGCACGGTCCGAACGAGGCGTTTGCAAAGCTGAGTCACGAGTCCGCGTCGAGGAAAGTAGGGCGCTTAAATTTGCTCACTCCTTACAACTTCCGGTTCCAGCAGTCCATGAGGTGAACGCTTCTGGCCAACAGACCGAAATCCTGATGGACTTTGTGGAT
>JAABUL010004237.1_pt1 | contig 19530 bp, 11 predicted proteins | sample 5559151 | NCBI WGS metagenome assembly JAABUL01 (sample SAMN10711876, study PRJNA513368) | rock metagenome | isolation source: Antarctica rocks | place: Antarctica: Victoria Land, Pudding Butte sud | reverse complement strand
ACTAATACTAATACTAATACTAATACTAATACTAATACTAATACTAATACTAATACTAATACTAATACTAATACTAATACTAATACTAATACTAATACTAATACTAATACTAATAATACTAATAATACTAATACTAATACTAATACTAATACTAATACTAATAATACTAATAATACTAATAATAATACTAATAATACTAATATTAATTAATACTAATACGAGAAGTAAGGCTAATATCTATAGTAGATACGTAAGGCTAATATTAGGACGCGGGACCTCTTATTCTAATCCTATCAAGCCTATTAATTCTAGCCTATAGGTTTATTATTCTAGCGATATCTTTTATGTATATTAACGGATCTTCGTTATTATTAAATTATTAGATACTATAAGGTAATACGTATCTTTTAGCCTACTTAGATAGATATTATAAGGGTTAATAATAGAGTATATAGCTTACGAAGTAGGTTATAAAGAATATATTAAAAGAAAAGTTCTATTACGTAATATAGATTACTTAGCGGTATACGATAGCTAACTAAACCTTAAATAGTTATAGTACTATATAGATATAAAGATAATTTATTACTTATTAAGTCGATAACAAAAACTACTATATACTAGCGACTTAGCGGAGAGCCTCTACTAAAATTCTATATAAATTACCTATACTTCTCGATTAACTTACTAGCTACTATATTATTACCTACTACTTATATTCCTAAAAAAGCTTAGATTACGCCTCCTTATATAATTATTCTTTATAATTACTTTATTAATTACAAATCCTATTGTTAAATTAAGTATAATACTAAGATCTTATTTAGTACTACTATTACGACCCTGTCGTCTAAGGTCTAGGTAGATCTCGTAGAGAGGAGTATTAAGGATAGAGGAGGTAGGCTTTATACTAAACTAGTCTAGTATAATCGTATTATATTTAGTATCTAGGAGATAACTAAGTTTATAATATAAGTTAAGTATAAAGCTCCTATCTAGGCGGGAAAGTATCGCTATTATATAGATATAAGAAATCCTACTAAAAGGTATAATCGGTTTAATTAGCTATAAACGAATTTAATTATAATATTAATAGTTAGTCTAATCTATTTAAGATCTAATTAATTATTATCCTAATAATTAGTTATTAAGAGCTCTAACTATAATAAGAAGTACTACTATTCTAAGTAATATAAGGTCTATAAGTATACTCGTAATATTAGGTCCCCTTCTAAGCTTTATTATCTACGATAATTTTAATTATACTACGTAAGAAGTTTAAAAAGCTCTTATTAATATTTTATTATTATAACCTTATTAATTTATTTAAATCCCCCGTAGATCTAATACGCGTATATAAAAACTATAAGCGTGCCGGTACTTCTAAGAAATATAAGGTAGGCGGTTTATCAAATTAATATATTAAGTGCGCCTAGAAGAGCTATAGTTATAATCTAGCTCCCTTTTCCCCTACCTAGTAGAGTTATATATAAAAGGAGAGAGAGAGAAAGCTCTTTAAATAAAAAGAGGCCTAGGCACGTATAACGCGCCTAATTATAGAGTTAGAATAGCTAGAAAGATAAGAGCGTAAAATAGTAGAAGGCGAACTTTAGAATATTAAAGAGGTTAAGGCTAATAAGTAATCTACTATTCCTAATTTTAATAACTTCCTTTTCAACGTATCTTCTAAGTAAGTTAAAATCCCTCTAGATTTTTAACTAGGATAGTCTAATTAATATTAATAAAATTATTATAAGAGGTTCTAATAGTTCTTAAGGTTCTTAATTAGCTCCTAGATATTCTTAGAGTTATTATATCCTTTTTATTTAATTAAGCAATTCTAACCTTATTATATTAGGATCTTTTTAACCTTATACTCGGTTCCTTCTTCTATCTAGAAGTAAAAGGTATCTTATAATAGTATATTAGGATCTATTAATTCTAATAAAGAGATATAGAATACTAAATATTTCTTCTTAGCGTTAGCTAGAAACTATAACTTATAGTTAATAGGTCCCTTAGGTTATTTAATTAAAAATAGTTTAACTTTAATATAGTCTAGTTTCTTACTTAGTCTCTTACTTTTTAAATTCTTTATAAAGAGATAGACTTTATCCCCCTTCTTTAATTAAGGATATATTTTTTATTTTTTATTAATGACTTTTATTATTCTCTAGTTAACCTCGCTAATTTACTCTTATATATCCTTATATAAAGCCTTTATATTAGATACTACTATTAAGGCTTTCTTAGTATTTAGTCTAACCCTTAGATCTAGGAAGAGATTTATATATTATCTATAGTTTATAAAGAATAGTAATAGCTTTATTATATCTAATCTTTTATTATTATATACTAATTATGCTATTAGAAGTAGTAATACCCAGTTATTTTATTTCTTATTAAAGTAGTATCTTAGGTATACCTCTATTATTTAATTTATTCGTTCTATTTATCTATCTATCTCTAGATAGTACGCTATTAATATTTAAAGTTTAGTTTTAATTAATGCGATAAGTATCTTCTAATAGTTTAAAGTAAAGAGCTTATCTCTATCTAATATTATTAATTTAGGTATACTATAATTTCTAATAAGTTAGTCTAATAATAGGAACCTAAGCTAACTAGCGTTATAAGTTTCTTCATATAGAATTATAATTATATACTTAGTAAGTTTATCTATAATAACTATTATTAAGTTATACTTATTATTTATTATTAGGTTAACTAATTTCGATAGTTTAATAATAAAGTCTATCGTGATATCTTTTTATAATATATCTAGAACTTCCGTAAACTAAATTTATCTATACTTAGTATATCTCGCAGACTTATTCTATTAATAATAGATATATTCCTTAATATACTATTCAACTAACGCTCGCAGCTTAGGCGTAGCGTATATACGTTAAATAAGTTCTACTATCTTAGATACTCCTAGATATCCTTATAAGGGATTATTATAGTAATCTCTAATTACTACTTTAGTAGACTTAGGTAGTAAGTATAACTTCCCTTTATACTCTAATAATTCCTTATCTAGTTACTAACTTCTTAGCTGTTCTATTAAGGGATCGTCGACGTACCCTTCCCTAAGGATCAAGGATGTATCTATAGAAATACGTATAGTTATTATTAGACTCTAGGTTAATATAAGTAATCTATTACTTTCTTATTTTAAAATAGGTTATTTATTAATATCTTTAATTTTTATATAATTAAATTATCTACTTAAAGCGTCTACTCGTCTATTATCTTTTCCTAGGGTATATTAAATCTTAAATTTATATTATTTAAATAATTTAGCCTATCTAACCTATTATTAATTTAACTCCTTTATTATAGTAAAGTTAACTAGGTTTTTATAATCTATAAAGATAATAAGTTTAAAATAACTTTTAGTATATACTCTCTAATATTATAAGGCGTAAATAATAGCTAGAAGCTCTTTATTATAAATATTATAATTCTATTCTACTATTAATATCTTACGTAAGTAGTATATTATTAGATACTATTTACCTTCTTTCTACTAATATAAATAAGCTTTAAGTATAAAATCCAAGGTATCTATTTTAATATATATTAATTTACCACTATAAAAGGTATAAAGTATTAATAGATCTATATAAGCTTATTTTAATTCTATAAATACTTTTTTTAATTAGTATCCTATCGAAATCCTATGTCTTTCTTAGTAATTTCTATTAATAGTAAGGCCTTCTTAGAGTACCCTTTAATAAACCGTCTATTAAAATTAGCGAATCCTAAGAATCCCTAGACTAATTTAATATTATATAGTATAGGCTATTCCTATATAGCCTTAATTTTATTAGGGCTTATATAAACGCCTTTAGTAGTTACTATAAATCCTAAGAACTCTATTAAGGTCTTATAAAACTTATACTTTTCTAGTTTTAGAAGAAGGCCGGCTTATAATAAGTATATAAGAATGTCTTATATATAGCCGATATATTCTTTCTTATTACTAGAGTAGATTAATATATTATCAAGGTATATAATTACTATATAATCTAAAGATATTCTTATAATATTATTAATAAGTACTTAGTAGGTTAGTAGTACGTTAGTAAGTCTAAATAGTATAACTAGGTACTTATAATATTTATATTAAGTCCTAAATACTATTTTCTACTCTTTACCTTCTTTTATTTAAATTAAGTTATACGCCCTTTAGAGATCTAATTTCGTAAAGATCTTTACCCTAGCGAGTCGGTCCTATAACTCGCTAATATTTAGTAATAGGTAATAATTCTTAATTATAATATCGTTTAGCTTTTAATAGTTAATATATATTTATAACGATCTATCTTTTTTCTTTATAAAGAGGATTAGATAACCTACTAGTAATTTAGATTCTTAAATAAATCCCTTTTTAAGGTTTTTATTAAGGTACCCGCGTAGTACTATAAATTCCTTTTTAAATAACGTATAAATAGGTCTAAACGTTAGTATCTTCCCTAATTTAAGTTTAATCTTATAATCCTAAGGTTAGTATTTAAGTAAAGCTTTTACTATTATCTCTTTTATAAAGAGGCGCTTCTATACTTTATACTCTTATAGGATATTAGAAGGTTTATTAACTCCTTTAAGAACTCTAACTTATTAGCCCTACTAACCTCTATTAGTACTTATTAAGTTAGATCCTTTTATTATAAGGTTATCTTTATTTAAAAATAAGGCGACGTATACCTTAACTAGTCTTTAGTTCGTTTTCTTATCCATTATCATCCGCTATTAATATATAGGATAAATACTAGTAATATTATTAATTTACTTAAATTTAAGTACTCTTATCTTCTAATTAATTACTAGGTTATACTTCTTTAACTAAGGCATTCCTAAAATAATATAATAAGTAGCTATCCTAACTATATCTAAGGAGATTTCCTTATAATAGCGTTAAATTATAAAAGGTAGTAAGGTAGTTTCCTTATCTATACTTCTTATTAATAGTTCTAACCCGTCGGCTATTTATAAACTATAAGGGACTTTCTTTCTTTAAGTTAGTAAGCCCGCTAACTATACTAAGGTTTAAGAGATAAAGTTTCCTATTACTCTAGAATCTATTATAATAATAATTCTTATCCTATTAATCTATACTAGTACGTTTATATATATCTAATATTCCGTCGCGTATAAGTATTATATTTAGGGGGTTAAGATATTAATCTCCTTATACTTCCCCGTAGTATAAGGGATTACTCTTTTCCTAAATTAAGAAGAAACTAGGTAATCTTCTTCTATTATATATACTTCTAGTATTTATCGTATAAGTATATATACTATTTAACTAAGTAGTACTTATCTATATCCTTATTATATTTAAGATACGTTTAGAGGTATTTATACTATACTTAATCTTAGCCTAGGAACTTCTAATTTTATTATTTTATTATTAGATACTACTTATATCTTAGTTTATAATAGTTTATCTAGGTATAATTATAATAAGAAGGTAAGCGTATTATCCTTCTTAAACCTATTCGTACTAAGTAGTGAAATTTATAGTACTTATTTATATAAGCTATCTAATATATCACTCTATAATTTAGGTATAAGGAATCGTTCCTAAATTCCTTAATTAAAAGTTTATTTAAAACTTTTTCTTAATAAGATTTTAATTATTTCTTAGAGTTATCTATCTATTAATCTATTAACGCGGAGGTATAAGGTTTAAAGTTACTTATTTTAAAACGCGGTACTTCTTCTTCTTCTTCTAATAATTTACTAGTACTTAAGTAGTCCTAGTTTAAGTCTCCTTTAATTCCTTATCCTTAATTAGGCTTTTCCTTTTAATCTTCACCGTCGTTATTAAAGTCTAGTTCCTTTAGCTAATCTTAAATTTCCTTAAGTCGTACTTTAATATACGTAATATTTCTTTCTTTCTTAATAACCTCTTTTCTTAATTCCTTATATCGCTACTAGAGTTCTCTAATATCTACCTTTAGCGTGTTAAATACTATAAGTAATTTATATATAATTACGTTTAGCTCTTCGTTATTATATTCTACTTTAGGCGGATCTTTTAAAGGTCCGTTTTTCTTAATTAGTACTCTTCGTAATATATTTAACTAAGGTTATTTCACTATATTTTTTAACTTATAGTCCTTAGCGATATAGCCCAGCTTATTATAGCTATAATAAAGTATTACTTTCTTACCCCCTTAATATTACTTCTTCCTCCTAAACTTACCTTTCTTTTATATAAAATCGAGCTTTATAGGTATTAATTTATAAAGATCTCTTAGGGCTTTTAATTTATTCTAGTAGCCTCCCGTAAAGAATCCTAATTATCCTAATCCTATAATTCCGCTATTATAGCGTTTCTCTATTACTTGTTTATAGAGCTTATTATTAATTTTAATTATAATTAATATAAGAGTTTCTAAGTTATCGATTTATACTCTAGTACGTATTAATTTATCTTTAACGTTATCTTTTAATCCTTATTAATATATTATTATAAGCGCGTTATTATCCTAGTCTATCCTAATAGAATACTATTAAAACTACGCGGAGTATTCTACTACTAAATTTCTCTAATTTAGATATTAAATAATACGAGTCGCTATATTATTTTTATTAAAAGGTCTAAATACTCTACGAATCTTAATATAGAAGTATTTAAAGCTTTTTATCTATTACTTAAGTTCTTTATTATTTAAGTTATTAGGATCTTCTAGGTATTATTTAATAAAAGGTACGGCCTACTTCTAAGCTTATCCTCTTATAGAGGTTATAATAAATATTAGTTACTATTTATTCTAAATTACCTTTTTATTAAATCTAAAATATAGTTATATCTATATAAGCTAATCCTTAAGCTTGTCTCTATCTCTATAATATAGATTAGGCTTAGTAATTTTAATATTATTATTATTAAGCGGAGGGCGATATATCCCTTACTTACTTAAGGTAGGGTTCTATCCTAAAGTACTTATCTTAAGGGTACTTAAAGTATTACGACCCTATTATCTAAGATTTAGGTAGATCTCGTAAAGAGGAGTATTAAGGATAGAGGAGGTAGGCTTTATACTAAACTAGTCTAATATAATTATATTATATTTAGTATCTAGGAGATAACTAAGTTTATAATATAAGTTAAGTATAAAGCTTCTATCTAGGCGGGAAAGCATCGCTATTATATAGATATAAGAAATCCTACTAAGAGGTATAATTAGTTTAATCGGCTATAAACGAATCTAATTATAATATTAATAGTTAGTCTAATCTATTTAAGATCTAACTGATTATTATCCTAATAGTCGGTTACTAAGAGCTCCGACTATAATAAGAAGTACTACTATTCCGAGTAATATAAGATCTATAGGTGTACTTATAACAACTACTTACTCCTAGTATATAGAGTACTAAGATGATTCTACTACTAATAAATACTATTACTAATATAATCCTAATAGGCCTGATTACTATAGAGCTTCTCTTAAGATTACTAACTAATAAGTACGTAAAATAGAGCTTATTATAAAGGTAAGAGATAATAACTATCTAGTAGAAATAAAAGTATTAACTTAGGAGTAATTAGGCTATAAAATTAGCTTAAAAGATATTTTAAGATATATAATTAAAAGATAAATAGGAGCTATAGATTACTATAAGTATATTATATATAAGAAGAGCTAATATAGTAAGGATCTATATAAAAGGAGGATTAAATTTACTAGGATAAAATTATAGAAATATCCTATATCTAAAGACTAATTCTCTATCTACTTTTCTAATAAATATTATTTTAGGTAAGGGCTATAAGGTAAATTATAGATAATTTAAAAGCTAGGATAAAGATACTATTAAGATTATATATAATATATATAAAGGGAGCTAGAAAGTACTTAAGAGAAGAAAAGGTATTATATATAAGCTACTATTAGCTATAATTTTCGCTTAGATTTAACGTTCTATAATATACTAGGTAATAATAATAGGAAGATATTAAAGTAGGTATATAGGAAGTTAATCTTAAAGGCCGTTATTAAGCTATAGTATAAACAAGTTAATTAGGAACTAGCTAATCTATTTATATTAGAAAAGGATAGTAACTCTAGCTATAGAATAGATATACTAAGTTATATTATCAATAAGTAGAAATAATAGTATAGCCTATAGATATATTATAATTATACCTTATTACTAGACTTAAGTCTAATTAAAAACGCCTAGAAAGGGCCTAAATAAATACTCTATAAGTACCCTTATTAGGACGACTATACTACAAGAGACTACATTATACAGGGGTGGGAGGAACATATATCCATTAAGTACATAAATAAGCAAGTAGCTACTATGCCTTAGCGACTTCAGGCTATTCTAGACGGCGACGGACAAATGATAGGTTATTAATGGAGAAATGTGGGCAATTTACATAGAATTTTAGTGGGGGCTCTCCGCTAAGTCGCTAGCTAGTGTGCAGTGGTTTTTGTCACTGACTTGCTTATGTCCTAGGTGTACCTAATTCTAAGCGTTGTCCTATCCATATAGTAGAATCTCTTGGCGCTCTTGATATCAAATGGGTCTGTTCACTCGCTGTCCATGTTTCTGAGGTCTTCCACATGTTAGATCCTCCACTACTTTATCCTAATTCCTTTGATCTCTCATCATCTCCCTGTGGGATCCTGGAATATGGCATGCAAGCATGTCAACGCAGCTGGTAAATACGAACGGGCGCACCTCTGAAAACTATTACTGACGGTCATTCCTTAGAGCTCCATCCTCCGGTCGCAATACAGTCAGTGTACAGAGAAGACTGTACGCAGTGTTTCGACTCCATTGTACGGCTGCTTGCCACCTGACGTTACTATGCCAGCCTTGCTTACTGTCTTTAGGATGATCCTTCTGGACTGGATGTCTGTCTACATTGCTTCAATGGGGGTTGCACGGGCGAGCGAGATCACGCTTCTTTGCACAGCAAAGCTTCGAAGCATCCCTTGACGCTGAATATACAGAGGTCGCGGAAAAGAGTCAAGGTCCGTGGCCCTGATCCTTATATTACCTCTCCATACTTGACTACTGAAAGAGGGTCGGACACCGCTGATGATAGGAATCCAGCGTGACGAGCCTCCACAGAAGATCTCCAAGCTTGCCATAGCTGCAGAGACAGAAACAGATCGCTACGATACTAAAACACGAGTCCACTGCTACGAATGCGGGGTGGAGGATGTGGATCCTGCGGCAGGCAAGCTGCCAGCTATTGTTGACGGCGTCCTCAAGGCAAATACATTCGCGAGGCAAGCGGAAGTACAAGCATGGGAGCAAGAGATGACCCCCTGCGAGCATACACTCTGTCTAGAGCAAGAGACTGCTCGGAAGATTGACTCTCAGCGTGCGTTAGGGTCAAGAACGATGGAGGTCACATGCTGACAGGGTCCTAGACTTGGGGCACTGCTCGATGTGTGATCTGAAAGAGAACCTGTGGCTATGCCTTCAGTGTGGAAACTTGGGGTGCGGACGATCTCAGTTCGGAGGTGTAGGCGGAAACAGCCACGGTCTCAAACATACTGAAGAAACTTCACATGCTGTGGCTGTCAAGCTAGGATCGATCACCTCAGAAGGTACTGCGGACATATATTGTTACGCATGTAATGAGGAGCGTGTAGATACCGAGCTTACAAAGCATCTCGCCCATTGGGGAATCAATATTGCCGAGCGAGAGAAGACGGAAAAGAGTCTCACTGAGATGCAGATCGAGCAGAATCTGAAATGGGAATTCGCAATGACGACGGAGGATGGCAAAGAGCTCACACCGCTCTTTGGCAGCGGCTTCACGGGTCTGAAAAATATTGGCAATAGCTGCTATTTGGCTAGCGTACTTCAATGTCTTTTCTCGATGCCCACATTTCAAAATCGATATTATCACCCACAAGATCCGCCTCCTGTTTCCCAATCTCCTGCAGAGGACCTCGAGACCCAGCTAAGGAAACTTGCCGACGGCTTACTATCTGGCCGCTACTCACATCCTGATACCGATGTCATTGCCTCGGAGTACTCCCCGGAAATACCGAATCAGAAAGGCCTCGCACCTGCTATGCTAAAGCATCTTGTTGGCCGAGGACATGAAGAGTTTTCAACCATGCGTCAACAAGACGCTTTCGAGCTTCTTCTTCATCTCCTCAAATTGGTCACCCGCTCCTCACATGATGGCCCTCTCCAAGACCCTGTTCAGTCATTCCGATTCGCTATGGAACAGCGCCTCCAATGCATGTCCTGCAAAAAGGTTCGGTATCGAATGGATGAGCAAGATAATATCTCGATCCCTGTTCCTGTAAGACGGAAACGTTCCACTGCAAATGGCGCCACAGACAGCGAGAAACCCAAAGACGAGTTCGAGCCCGTCACACTCAAAGAATGTTTGGACACGTTCACTGCTTCCGAAGTCGTAGAGCTTACTTGCCCTTCTTGCGGTAGTAAGGATGGGTTCAGCAAACGCTCGCTTTTCAAGACCTTCCCTTATACTCTCGCTGTGAACGCCCGTCGCTTTGAGCTTGTTTATTGGGTGCCTACCAAGCTTGACGTACCAGTCGTTGTAGGCGACCAGCCGTTTGAACTAGATGCATACAAATCAGCCGGCCTACAGGACAGCGAGGAGCTTCTTCCAGAAGACGCAGTCACTGGCGGGGTACCAGCATTTACACCCAATGAGACTGCCTTGGGTCAACTTGAGGGTATGGGCTTTCCTCGAGTGCGGTGCGAGAAAGCGCTACATGCCACAGGAAACAGCGACGCCGATACTGCCATGAATTGGTTGTTCGCACATATGGAAGACCCAGACATTGATGCTCCGCTCGATCTTGGCGGCGCATCAGACAGTAGCGGCGCTGCTGGGACCATCAACCTAGAGAGTATCGAAACGCTTGGAGCAATGGGTATCAGTGCCCCCCAAGCACGGAAAGCATTGAAAGAAACGGGAGGAGATGTGACTAGAGCCTTAGATTGGGTGTTCAGCCATCCTGACGACCAGGGCGACTTTGGCGAAGATGATGCTTCCACGACTGCCCCTGCTCCTGAAGGCGAGAAGGCGGTGGCTGGTAGTGCAGAGCTGCCTGCGACATTCCGCTTGCATAGCATCGTCTGCCACAAAGGGGCGAGCATCCATGCCGGGTAAGTGATTTCCGCTTCTTCTATCCCCTTGCGGAAGGAACAGCATAGCTAACTTCATTCGGTACAGACACTATGTAGCATTCGTACGCAAGCCAATTCCTTATGAGGGTCAGGAATCGTGGGTACTGTTCAATGATGAGAAAGTGGTCAAGGCAGAAGGTGACGTGGATGAGATGAAGAAGTTCGCTTATGTGTACTTTTTCGAGCGAGTATGAGAGAGCAGAGAGTTAGGGTTCGGGGCCTAACGGGTGACGATGACGTACTGGAAGAGACATGCGAGGACCAAAAGTTGACTCTCTGTACATCAAACTGCTGTTCAACAGCAACAGCATCTACATTGCATTGGCGGCTACTTAAGCAATATGTAAGTGAAGCGTCAACATTTTTAGGGGTGTGGTCTATATTTCACTTTGGCCTCCTTTGCCTCTGCAATGATATTGCTACAGTACTAGTTGTCGACTGGAGGCGGCTGGGCGGCTATGCCGTCCCGCTCCCGCTCCGTGCCGCTACCTTCTTCAAGAGCGCTGTCAGGGCTGCTGATGACTCGAGTCAGCAACTAGACTACCCATCAAATAGTTCCTTCCGTAACAATCCATACACTGACATCTCCTATTACCCCGGCCCCTGGCGATACCGGCGCTACGATTGTCAATTTAGGATCGTTGTCCAATGACGATTTAAGATTTTGACTTCCAATTGAACCACCAAACCTAGGCATTCGACGATGCAGTTATCTACTTGGCCATATTTTTGTTATAAACGTGAAGGACTCGTCAAGAGCAAAGGTCTCGATGTACCTATGCCGGAGCCAACGCTTTGTTCCCCATTTTGACTGATCCTGGCAACGTTCGAAGTAAACCCTGCGAAGCAATATGCCATTCCCAAGTGCGGGATGTCAGACATGCAGAGATCGACGAGTAAAGGCAAGCTACTCACTAGTCTGTATGCGGATATAGCTAACACTGGCGGCAGTGTGATGAGGCTCGGCCGATATGCCTGAAATGCATGAAATCCCGGCGTGTTTGCCTGGGCATGAAAGTTGGCCAAGCCTACTCTGTAATTCACAACGAAAATTCCTACGCAAGTGGTCATAGGAAGCGCCCAAGGGGACCTCGCCCAGCTCCGATGATAGAGATCACTGGTAATCTACACTATGTTCAGCAGCCTGCCCTTGTCGATTTGAAAACACAGGCAACTACGTACTACTTACACTATCATTTGCAGACATCAAAAGACGCCGCAGAAATCCCAAAAGGTGTCCTTGATGAATGTTTGCCTCTATGGATGTCTGAAGCGGATAGTCCGATGCTCGATCTTGCTGTATCCTCTTTGGCCCTAGCGGTATTTTCACGAACAAAGCACCATCCAACAGCAGCCATAGAAGCTTTAAAGCAATACAATCAACTTCTAAAAGTTGCACAAGTTACGATTGTCTCTTTAGGGAAAAGCAATATCGACGCTTGCCTCCTTGCCATTGCTTTTATGGGTCGGTACGAGGAGGTAATTTACCGCCCAGGTAGTCTCAACTTGAACACTCCATTTGTGACAACGATGCAGAGCTTCTCGCATCACGACGGAGCGTTGGCGACGTTGAAGTTTTGGAAGTACCAGCTAAGCCAGAGTCAGCCTGCGACAGATGTCATTAAGCATACCAGACGTGGGTTGATCAGGTCCGCTCTGATGAGAGATATCGCGTTGCCGGAATGGATGCTGGATGGAACCGCTTTCGGCGAATATGGTCCAGAGCTTGAGTATGATCGCATCGTTGTACGAATTTCCGATGTCCGTCAGAGACTGTCTACGCTTCTCAAGGAGGACACTAGCCAATATCGCAGCTCTCGTGGGCTAAACTCGGCAGCCGAGGAACTCAACAAAGAATCACAAGATCTTGACATGGGGTTGCAAAAACTAACAGCCCAGTTTCCTGGTGCTTGGTGTCACCAGCAGCATACTCTGTCAGAACCTCATCCTTGGCCTATAAGAGATTTCTATTCCACCACAGTCCATAGCTACTCAAATCTTGCTCACGCAGCCGCCTGCAACCTTTATTACGCGACAAGATTGCTCATCAATAGTACGCGTTTGAGGATCCTGGAACTTAGTGCCCCAAGTCCAGATAACTCCGCTTCTGGGCAGCGTTTGGAATGCCTATTCCACATGACAAGCATGGCCAATGATCTAGCATCTAGCATTCCTTTCTGTCTACAGAGGTTCAAGGTCACAAATAACCCCAAGTCGTCAACCCGACCAAAGTTGATAACACTGGACACGAACGATAACATCAGGCCGTACATGGCTACTCTCATAGTGTGGCCTTTAACTATTGCCTCGTGCCTTGGAGACGTGGATGCCAAGCAGGCAACGTGGTTTAGGTCCGAGCTCTCGCGCCTTGGAAGAGTGGTAGGCGTCGGAGTCCTTGAATGTGCCGAGACTGATCAATGGCTTGAATTTTGACCAACGATGAATCTATACAAGTCGCCTCTATTCACATCTGGCGCAAGTCATTCGTGAGACGGTGCAAGATTTCCCAGAAGTGAACCACCATCCTGCTGCCGAACGAGTGTTGCAGGTGCTGCAAGACAGCGTCCTCAAACAAAGCGTCCTCGCCTTCATCAGCGCCGTACCTCCCACCATCGATTGCCGTATAATGCATCTCCGTGGCGCCAAATCGTTGAAAGATGCCAGTTTTCTTTTCCCAAGCTCTGAGCTCTCGCATCCCTTGACTGCCGCGCCTGGTGCTAAATACAAGGCAACCTTGACCCCAAGTTTCCAAGGAAACATTCTATCTCACCAAATCACATTGAAATCTCCCTCCCACCAATTGCAACCATAAAAACGATGCTAGTGTAGAGAGCAAAGTCTCTTCGTGCATTCCGGACCCAAAGAAACGCTTGTCTACAGACATTATCTTCCTCCCAAAGCGAAGCGCATCAATAATATTTGTGAGGTACCATGATCGAATTTAACATGGATAGCAAATTTGTCGCATTGGGTTAGTTGTGGTAATGACCCAGGAGAAGTGCGTCGATGTTGTGATATCAGCTTCTCTGGTATCAGAGACAGGCCTCAACACCTAGACTTTGTATGCTAGTGGTTCCGACAAGACCTAGCCTTCAATGCAATCTATATTATATTTAAGCCCAATATAAGACCTTCGATGCGTTATTCTTTCTAAAAGCTGACACTGTTCGCAGAGTAAGCGAAGAATCTAGCAAACGCGAACTAGACTCGGGCTGGAATCTGAAGAAGTAAAAGCTCTATCGGTAATTGCAAGGCTGCTGTGACCGCGTGTCTGAAGAATACGAAAATCCGGATCCAGAGTAGCAGAATTGGCATTTTGCCATCTCGTACCAGACAAGCATACGACAAGTTAGCGATATGGCTTTTGACTTTTAATAAAGTGGATCACCTAAGGTACTAACTACCTTTTACTTAAAGGCAAGAATACATTCCATTCTCCTAACAAGCCGAGACTCAACGAGAATGTCTCAGCTTTGTTTCCTAGACGCTTATCCTGAAAATCAAGACCTCCCTACGGAAGATCACTAAATGACTAATGCGACTAGCGGCAAATCAGAATATCAAAGCAGGAGATTGTCAATACATTGGAGCTGAAAGAAATAGCCAATTTGAGGCTCCTATGGACAGGCCGAGCCTTGATGTCCGCTCTTTCTCAGACGTATATCATCAGGGGAAGGAGTTCTATGCGCACTAGTCATAGTAGGTACCTAGGCTTGCCGAGCACCACCTTCCGCCCAAAATCACCTCAACCCTGAAGTGCTCTCCGAAGAGGCGATGGCCCTAACGGCCAACGCTGTAGTGACACCCCTGTTGCCAATTTTTACCCCAGTCGACCCGTACTTGTACAACCAGCCTGCTTCCCAGCCACCATCCTCACCCTGCGCGTCCAACAGCGCGCGACGATCAATGCCGCAGTCTAAATTCAGCACGCTACATGTGAGGATCCGCATTGCCAGATCCAGCGGGCTTCCGCTCTGTCCAACTCTCTCTTGTGTCTGTTCTTTGAGGAGGGGACCTAGCGTGGCTTGGAGGTAGGCGTCGTTTGAAGACTGCAAGAGGCGCCCGAAGAAGAATAGACAGCAGTCTGGAGACACGTAGTAGCGGGTGCCTTGGATGTAAGTACGATGCAAAAGTGCATTGCGAATCAACTGTAGGGGTTTCCTGAGCTTATGGCCGCGTCCAAAGTGATAGAAGCATGCTAGTACGTTTGCGCTGACAATGGTATCGGCTCGAGGCTTCTTGCGGTCAAAATCTGTCTGAACGTTCTCATGAGCAAAGTGTCCTCCATCACATTTGCTGCGGTTGTGCATAGGCTGAAGGTATTGCTTGCGTTTGCATGGCTCACCTGGAATGTACCGTCGAAATTCACATATTCTAACATTTTATCTAGTACCGACGCGACCACGTCAGGTTGAGGCCGTAGTACTGTGAGAGCAAGCGAAGTGGTATCGAGGTCATCAGGAAAATAGCCATCTGGAATGAGTGTTGGCTTTCCTATTCATGGACCGTATCAACTCTCTGATCGTGCAAAAAGATTGACAAACAGTGGTATTCGCCAACAAAGAAGTTTCAAGTTTGCTTAGAGTGCCATTCCACATTGACCAGATTCCTGGAAAATGGTCAAGTAAATTGCCAATGTTTAGTCATAATCCGCAATGCTTACCAATCTTGCGTGGCATCTAGAATCAGCAGCCGTGCGAAGTTATCCGATACGACAACACCACTATCAGTGATGGAATCAAAGTGCTTTGTATTTCGATAAAGGTACTCATAAGCCCTTCCGACCGGACTATCGAAAATGTTTCCCAAGGTACGAATAACGGCAGAGGTTTCATCAAATAAGATGCTCATAATACCTAGAGACTTCGCTGCAAGCACATTAATCGTCTTATCATCAACAAAGAAAGCTTCTCCGGGGGCCAGTTTAGTCTCCTCAAGGACGTGACGGTAATATTCGAGGTCTGGTTTACGCATACCAGCGTAAGCGGAAGTGAAAATTCGATCAAAAACAGACCAGTCTACCATCTTCGTGGAGAGAAAAGCGTAATCCTCTTTGGAGACATTTGACATAGCATATACTTTCAACGCTCCTTGGGATTTCTCTTTCAGCTCGCGAATGAAGGACACCATGGTATGGTTAGGTTGCAGCGATTCTCGTGCCTGGCGAAATGCTTCGGCCACCTCAGAGGAAGGTACTGAGATATGTTGCGCGACCTGGTGGTAGCACTCATCTTGTTCTATGCGGCCACACTCATATTCGATCCAGATGGGCAAGGAAAGGATGCTCCGCATAACTTGAACTGGGATCGTAGTTGTAGTGTTTGGAGACCACGAGAAAAGGACGTCGCCCAGGTCGAAGATGACCGCTTTAGGTGAGATTTGAGGAGCCATCATAATAAGTTGATCATGTCCTCAGAGTTCAGAATGTTTTGCTTGGTGAAAGCTGTGCCCATCGCTAGCATCGAGCTCACCATTAGTGGAGAAGAGGACTTGCGAGGGTTCCAGGGGCGTGACACAAGGCGATTGTGGAAAAAAATGACGCTAGGGAATTGAATATGCACGAGCTTCATGCACGCGTTCCAGCGATTGTTTTATTCGCCTGATGTTGCCATACTTCATGATTTGCTCTACCGCCCGGCAGTGGCCTGCCCGAGAGAGATGCCGGAAAGGTATGGCTTGCATACTGTGTCGAAGTGGGTTACACTCTGAGGCGAACTGATTCCCTGGTCAAGCTAGAGCCTCATGCACTTCGTATTAGAGATTAGCCTCAGCCCTGTAATAAGTCGTTCGTAAGACGATACACCACGTCCAAGAATCATAATACTATCCGTTAAGAATCTGGCATCGTTGGGTATAGTCATGCTAGATTATATCTATGGTGTATGCGTGATCTACAGGGTCCACGGGTAGGGCTTAGCGTGCCCGAGAACGAATATCAAAACATGATGTACCTAGCAAATTAGTAATAAAAACCACTGCATACTAGTAGTTTAGTAGAGAGTATCTTTAAATTTATATATATATCCCTGTTAATGAACTATTACTTAGCTATTATTACTTAGGATAACTAAGATTTACTAAGGTATAATAGCTAAGGCTACTTATATAGTATTTAATAAAGAGGTAGATAAGGGGAGAATCTTTAGTAATTTTAGTAGAAACTTAGTAGAATACTCTCTACTAAGTATATAGTCAGTATATAGTAGTTCTTATTCTAACTTATCTTATACATCTATACTTAAAATAATTTTCCTATTTAAGATATATATTATAAGTACTATGAATTAAGTAGTATTACTAGATGAAGTCCCTCTTACTAGTACCTTATATAAGTACTTATATTATATAAGCTATTATACTAGAATCTTAAAGATTTCTACTAGTAGCTTTTTCCTAAACTTTAAGCTCTTATAACTATTAGTAGTTACGCCTAGTAGCTAGTATAAGGCTTATATAACCTTAGCCTCTTAGTATATATTTGAGTTCACTAAGTATTGCTTTAAACAATTCGTTTAAAAAAATTATAATTATAAGGAGATTTTTGATATAGAGAGTAGTTTCTCTTCATCCATGTCGGACTCCAGAGAGGGTGGGGTGATCAAGAATGAACGGAGCACGAACACCATCGGTGTGATGGTAGATATGGCATGGGAGACTCTATGTTTGGCGCAGATCTAGCATCTCCCGTGACCGACATTTAGAGAAGCTCGGTGTATTGCTTGTCAAAAACCTCTACGAGGGGTACTCCGAAGCAATGTCCATTTCCTAGCTGTAATGCCTTCAGGACCGTCACAGACCAAACTATCAATGAACCTACGTTCAAAACACTCGCACTTCTTACATTCACTTCGATACACCAACGCAGTAAGCTTCATTCACCCACAAATTCTCGCAATTAGATCCTATAGCAGGATTCCACGCCAGGAACTGCGCAAACGTAATAGAGTACTTTGCCTCAATAGCCGCGCAAGAGTCGCCTAGGCTTCACTGTCAGTAATTGCATACAATTCATCAAAGAGATGCGTACCAGTAGCTACAAGCGTGTAGCTATTACACGTCGCCGCAATCCCCGATTGAACTGGGCCTGGGGGCTCCAGAGCTGTCGGGGTTGTGGCCGACATTGCTTCTGTTGAGGTAGGACTTGCCGCCTTTGTTGCCGATGTCGATGTAGCTGCAGTTGTCGCAGGAGGTGTAGAAGCAACACCACTGACGCCGGCGCAGTAGCGCAAGCCTGGCGATAATTCACAGGTGTTAGGGTCGGAGGCAGGGAGTGTCAAGGAGGGATTCCACTGTATGAATTGTTGTACCGTCACTGAAACCCAGATTGTGTCAACGGCATAACTTTGTGAATGGACATGCAAATCGTACCTTCATGAATAGTTGCAACGCTGTAGCAAGTGTTGATGTTGAAGCGTGTCCTATTGCCAGAGGGGTTGGTGGCAAAGTACCGATCATACACTGAACAGTCCGCCTTTGTCCCGGGGGCAAGTGGGAAGGGACCTTCGACTGTCATGCTGCTGGTTGCAGGTAGAGGCGAAGCAGTAGCCGAAGGCCACGTCCACGCAGGTGCGGTCGGATAGGTTGTCACATAGCAGCTTGCAGGCTGTGAAAACCCTCGGCATGGGTTCGCAGATCCTGATGCATTTGCTCGTCTATGATGATTCCGTCAGTGATGTGTGCTTTTGCTGCTGGGTCAAGAATCACCAACCCATAACCGGGATACGATGCGATGTTGCCCACGGCTTTGACGCAATAGCTTTCGCCCAGTTCGAGATTTGCACAGGTGGTTGCGTTGACTTCTGGATTGAGGAAATAGAAATCGGTTAGGGATATGCCCATCGCTATTGTCACTGATGCGCAGGTGTCGCCGGATGAGATATTGTAGTACATTGCACCTAGGTAAGACAGTCTATTAGTAACGAAGTTGTACGAGCTACAACATATCCTCCATAGAGTATAGGACAAGGAGGACATTTGAGTCTCTTTCAGCTGCGTGTCTTACAATTTGCGTTGGTACCATCGGGAGCATTGGTAGGGCGAGGTCTAAGTCGCAAGAACCTATCAGTACATGCGTTCTGATGATATACCAGTGCAATACATACGCAACTTGCGTGGCTGGTTTGCTGGCATTCGAGGCGGCAGTGTCTCCCGGAAAACTGGTATAGAGTGTTGCATCAGCCCTAGTATTGGATAACATACACAGTCCAACCCACCTAATACATATCTGGTATCCTACAAGTTGCTCCATATTAGAGCAGTCTCTGTTGATGTTCAAGTTCCAAGAGATCAGCTGTGAGACACTAAACGTCTTCTCGTGGCTGAACGATTGCGCGATGCCATAACACGTGTCCTTAGTTGCCACCGTGTAGA
>JAABUL010004235.1_pt1 | contig 19540 bp, 11 predicted proteins | sample 5559151 | NCBI WGS metagenome assembly JAABUL01 (sample SAMN10711876, study PRJNA513368) | rock metagenome | isolation source: Antarctica rocks | place: Antarctica: Victoria Land, Pudding Butte sud | reverse complement strand
TGACGAAAGCGGCCTACGAGACGACACCATCCCGGGCGGTTTGAGATTGGAATGGTGGGCGCTTTGAGATTGGAACACCGGGCGGTTTGAGATCGGTATACCCGGGCGGTTTCATCGGAATACGCACCCTGTTCGGGCGCGACCGGCAAATAGGGCGACATCGACGGCGTATGGATCGCGCCGGTGATCGCACAGGAGATGATGACTTTGGATTGGGTCATGAGTGGAAGTCCTCGATCGGGAACGGCGATGTCAGAGCGATTCGACGTTGCCGTCGACGCCGAGCGATTGGCCGGAGATGTTGCGGCCGGCGCGCGAGGCCAGGAACACCGCCATCGCGGCGATATCCTCCGGGTCCGTCATCCGGCGCAGCGAGATGCGGTCGAGATATTGCCGCTCCATGTCGGCATACGGAACGCCGAGCTGGGCGGCGCGATCGCGGATCACGCCCTCCATCCGCGGCCCGGTGATGATGCCGGGCAGGATCGCGTTGACGCGGATGTTCGACGGGCCAAGCTCCTTGGCCAGACTTTGCGTCAACCCGACCACGCCCCATTTCGCCGCCGCGTAGGGCGTGCGGAAGGCATACCCGAAGCGGCCAGCCGACGACGACATGTTGACGATCGAGCCTCCGCCGGCCGCCTTGATCATCGGCACGGCCTGGCGCGCGCACAGAAACTGCCCGGTCAAGTCGATGTCGATGCAGCGCCGCCAGTCCGCGACCGAAAGATCCTCGATCGCGCCGGTCGGCCCGGCGATGCCCGCATTGTTGACCAGAACGTCGAGCCCGCCGAGCCGCTCCCGCAACTCGGCGAACAGCCGATCGACCGCGGTCTCGTCGGACACGTCGGCCACTGTCGCCCCGACCTCCGGCATCGCTGCGCGGCAGGCGGCCAGCGCCTGCTCCGATACGTCGCACACATGGACCCGGGCGCCCGCCGCGACGAAGGCGGCGGTGATCGCGCCACCGATGCCGGCGGCTCCCGCCGTGACCAGAACTCTGAGGCCTTCCGCCTGTCGTTCACCCATCCCGTCTCATTTCCTCTATCCAAATCTAATTCCCGGCCCGCGCGTCAGTCGCGCAGCGCCAGCACGGCGCCCAGCACGACGAAGCCGAACACGATGTCGCGCATGGCGTGTGGCAGCATCGTTCCAGCCAGCAGCGTCGACAGCGCGGTGAGCAGCAGCACGCCGCCGAGCATGCCGAGATATTGGCCACGGCCGCCGGTGATCAGGCTGCCGCCGACGACGACGGCCGCGATCGACGGCAGCAGGTAGTCGTCACCCATGCCGAGGCTGGCCTGCCCGCTGAAACTCGCCAGCAGCACGCCGACCACCGCCGAGCAGAAGCCGGAAAGCGCATAGACCCCAATCAATGTCCCGCCGACCCCGACGCCGCTGAACCGGGCGGCCCGTTGACTGTTGCCCACCGCGTAGATGCGTCGCCCGAACACGGTGCGGCCCAGCAGGACCGTGGCGGCGACTACAAAGACCGCGACCAGCAGAACCACCGGGGTCATCCCAGCGAGCCGCCCGGTCATCACCCAGCGCATGCCGGGCGAGGCGAAGCCGTCCGGGGTGCCGTTGCTATAAAGCAGCGCGGCGCCCTGCAGGATGCCGTTCATCGCCAGCGTCATCACGATCGGCGGTAGACCGAGGATCACGATCCCGACGCCGTTGAACGCACCCAGGCCGGTTCCGAGCAGCAGCCCGACCGGGATCGCCCAGATCGCCGCCGCGTCCGAGCCGCGCACCAGCCCGGCCACCACGATCCCGACCAGCGCGATCATCCAGGGGAGCGGGAGATCGAGCCCGCCGGTCAGGATGGCGGCGCCTTGGCCGAGCGCCAGAATGGCCAGGAACGATGCCAGCACGATGAGGGTATCGTAATAAGCCGGGTTGGTTAGCGCATGCCAGAACAGGATCTGCGTGACTGCGAGCACCAGGATGAGGCCGAGATAGGCGGGGGCCGCGTATTTCAGGGCGTCGCGGTTCCGGGCGACCCACGAGGCGGGCGCGGTGGATGGGCGTGGCGGCGCGTCGGCCAGGCGCGGACGGCCCGGCGGGGCGCGATGGGCGGCGGCGCGGCTGCCGTCCCGCCGGGCTTTGAGCTGCAGGAGGCCGAGGCGGAGATAGGACGCGAGTGGCGCGTTGCGGCCGAACGAGCCACCCAGAACGGCGGCGATCAGCAGCACGCCCTCTGCCACCGAGGCGTAGAATGCCGGAACGCTGAGGACGAGCAGGATGTTGATCGCGATCGTCAGCGTATAGGCGCCGACGATGGAGCCGAGCGCGCCGCCGCGCCCGCCGCCCAGGATCGTGCCGCCCAATGCGACGGCGGCGAAGATCTCCAGCAGCATCGAGCGCCCGACGAGGGGATCGGCCGACCCGGTCTGCGCCGAGATGAAGGCACCGGCGGCGCCGTAGAAGATACCGGCGGCGACGTAGGCCCGGAACTTCACGAAGCGCGTCGAGATGCCGGAGGCGAAGGCGGCCTCTTCGTCGCTGCCGACGGCGTAGAGGCCGATACCGAAGCGGGTCGTCCGCACCAACAGCCAAACTCCCGCGGCGAGCGCGACCACGACGACGGCCGCGGGGAGCAGGTCGGGGATCGCGTCGCCGCTGAGGAAAGCAATGAATTCGGGCGCGATGGAGCCGCCGGGCCGATCGGCGACGAGCAGGGTGATGCCTTGGACGATGAACATGGTCGCTAGGGTGACGACGATTGGCTGCATACGGACGTAGGCGACGAAAAACCCGTTGACGGCGCCCATGGCGGCACCGACGCCGAGTGCTGCCAGCCCGAATAGGATCTGTGACGGGCCGCTCTGGCCCATGCCCGCGCCGAGGACGACGTTGACAAGCGAGACGACGGCACCGGCCGACAGGTCGAAGCCGCCGGTCAGGACGACGAAGGTTTGTCCCACGGTCGCTAGTGCGAGGGCGGCGCCGCCCGACGCCGTGAAGCTGAACTGAAAGTAGTTGAAGCCGCCTGCCAGCGCGTTGACCGAGACGAACAAGACGAGGAAGACGGCGAGCGCGATCAGCGCTCCGCGATGCCGGGCCAGGCCGGCGCGCCAGGATGGTGCGAGGCGGCGCGCCGGGTCGAGAGCGACGACGGTCATGCGGCCCTCGCGTCGGTGCGCGTCGAGCTACCGCCCAGGGCGGCGCGCATGATGCGCTCCTCCTCGATGGCGTCGCCCTCGAGTTCCGCGACGACGGTGCCGCCATACATGACCAACACGCGGTCGCTAAGGTTCACCACTTCGGTAATCTCGGTCGAGTAGAACAGCACGGCACCGCCGGCTTCGGCAAAGGCGCGCATCATGAGGTAGAGATGATGCTTCGTGCCGACGTCGATGCCCCGCGTGGGATCGTACATCAGTAGCACCCGGCCGCCGGTCAGCAGCCATTTCGCGATGGCGATCTTCTGCTGATTGCCGCCGCTGAATGCGCCCGCCTGCGTGAACATCGCCCGCTGGTCGACCTCGACCTGGTCCATCACCCGCGACACGGCGGCGGCCTCGGCCGTCCGATCCACGAAGCCCATCCGGGAGAAACGGTCCAAGACGGGCAGGGAGATGTTGAAGCGGCCATCCCGGCGCAGGAACAGCCCCTCGGTCTTGCGCTCTTCGGGGACGAGCGAGATGCCGATCTCGGGATGGATGGCGTCCTGCGGCGACGTCAGCGTGACGGCTTCGCCATCGACCTGGATCGCGCCGCTGGTCAGGTGGGCAAGGCCAAAGCAGGCGTGGAACAAATCCTCCTGCCCCATTCCCTGCAGGCCGGCGATCCCCAGGATCTCGCCGGGCCGGAGGTCGAAATCCGCTCGGCGCAGCTTACCGTCAGTCGATAGGCCCTTACCGCTCAGGATCGGTACGCTGGTCGGCAGCGTCGCCAGGCGGGCTGGCTTGGGCGGAAAAGTCGCTTCCAGCGAACGGCCGATGATCATGCGGATCACCTCGTCGTCGGAGATGTCCGTCACTCCGACGGTGCCGAAATCCTTGCCGTTGCGCAGGACGGTGAGCCGCTCGCAGAAGCGGCGGACCTCGGCCATGCGATGGGAGATGAAGATCGTCGTGACGCCATCGGCCTTCAGCGTCTCGATGAGCCAGCCCAGCCAGTCGATGTCCTTGCCCGAGAGTGCGGAGGTGGGCTCGTCGAGCAGCAGGATGCGCGGCTTGCGAAAGATCGCGCGCGCAATCTCGATCTTCTGACGTTGCGGCAGGTCGAGGTCCCCGACGTCCGCGCCGGGGTCCACATGGCCGAGTTGCATCCGCTCGAGATGGTCTCGCACCAGCCGAGCTCCCTCGCGCCGGCGCAGCAGTCCGGCCCCGGTGATCGGCGCATAGGGCATCAGCATGTTGTCCTCGACCGTCAGGTCGCGGACGAGGCTGATCTCCTGGAAGGCCGTCTGGATGCCCAGGCGGTGTGCGGTCGCCGGGCGCGTGAGCTTGACCATCTCGCCGAAGATCTCGATCGAACCCAGCGTCGGACGCACCAGCCCGGAGAGCAGCTTTACGGTGGTGGACTTGCCCGCGCCGTTCTCGCCGAGCAGCGCATGGACCTCGCCGGCACGAACGGCGAGATCCATGCCGCCCAGTGCGAGAGTCGGTCCATAGGCCTTGACCACCTTGACCATCCGTAGAGCGTCGACCGGCCCCGTCATCGCGTGGTGTTCCTTTGAAAAGGGGCCGGGCGCTGCGGGTTAGTTCGCCGTCTCTGGCACGCCGGAGAGCGCTGCGTTGAGACCGATCTGCGGCATCTGGGCCGAGAAGATCGACGCGAACCAGCCCGGGTTGGAGACCGTCGCGGGCTGGAACACGTTGCAGCCGTCAGCCATCTCTTGCCACGTCCCGGTCTTGCAGAGCTTGACGGTCTCGTTCGTAACCAGCGGGAGCGGCAACACCGTGTCCATCGCGACGGTCTTGCCTTCAAGCTTGTCCAGGACGAGCTTCATCGCATAAGCGCCCGAATAGGGGGGCGAAGCGTAGGAGATGCGTGGCGCGCCCATCGGGCGGTAATCGCCGTTCGCACCGTCGGCCGTCGTGCTTTTGCCCAGCATTTGCACTCGGCCGCCGTTGGAGCCCTCACCGGCGCAGGGCTTCAGCTTGTCTTCCGCAATGCCGGCCTCGAGCTGCATTTGGTTGGCGGTGAAGCAGCCGACCTGCATCCACAGGCCATCGATCTTGTCCCAACTCTGGGTGGCCAGGATCTTGGATAGTTCGGTGCGCGCGACGGCCTGGCTCCACATGCCGGACGCCTCGGCCACGATCTTGAGGTTGGTGCTCTGAGCGAACACCGCTTTGGCCGCCTTGGTGCGGTCGGTATCGACGGACGTGCCGGGCACGCCGGTGATGGCGATGATGTTGCCCTTGCCACCGAGCTTCTTGACCAACCACTCCGCGGTGACCCGGCCCGCCTCCAGCTGATCGATATGGACGTTGTGGGCACATGGTTCGGTGATCTGGGCGTCGTAGGCGATCACCATCACGCCTTTGCCACAGGCGTTCTTGACGACCTGGTTCAGTGCCGTCGGCGAGATCGGAAACACGATGATCGCCTTGGCGCCGGCCTGGACCATCGCGTTGATCTGTTGAATCTGTTTCTGCGCATTCGGTCCGGCGACCTGAACTTCGAGGTCGATCTTCTTGGCAACCTCGGGGGTGGCGGCCATCGCCTTGATCATGTTGGCGGCCTCGGCCTGCCAGTCGTTGCCGATGTAGCTCATGCTGAGAAAGACCTTGGCCTTCTCCTCGGCGTGGCTCGGACTGGTCGTCGCGGCGAGCACGGATAGGCTGGCGGCGGCGGCTAGGATTGTGCGGTAAGACATTCGGTCTCCCTCCCTGGGTCGATCGCCCTGGCTGCGTGTGAGCGCCAAGATCGGTTTAAGTTTTTGATCAAAGATCATTTATCAATTGACTACGCAACCTATTTTGCGTTGCGGCCGAAGCCAAAATCGTGGACCGAGGGTGGGGAGCAGAGCCGGAGCTATGACGCTGGAACGATCGCAGCAGGATGTCGCCTATTCGCCGATCTCACGAGTGACGGTTCAGGATCATGTCTATGGCAAGTTGCGTGACCTGATCCTGAACGGTGGCATCGAGCCCGGCCGCACCGTGACCGTCGTCAGCCTGTCGGAGGCCTTCGGCGTGAGCGCCATGCCGGTGCGCGAGGCGATCCAGCGTCTGGTTGCCGAAAAGGCGCTGACGGTCGTGGCTGGCCGCTCGGTCGGGATTCCTCACTTAACGCTGGAGCGGCTCGACGACCTCAGGCGTGTCCGGGTCGAGATCGAGGGCTCGGCGGTGGAGTGGGCGGCAGGGCGACTATCAGCGCAGGAGCTCCGCCATCTGGATACCTTGATCGCGACGATGGATCGCGCCAAGGCGGAGCGCGACCGGGCCGGCTACGTGCCAGCTAACCGGGATTTCCATTTCACGATCTATCGCGCCGCTGGATCGGACGCTCTGCTGTCCATCATAGAGTCGTTGTGGTTACAGATCGGCCCGTTTTTTAACGTGTTGAACGAGACCGACAATTGGTTGTCGGCAAACGAGGAGCATAGGGCGCTCCGCCGAGCGCTGGTGACTGTCGACAAGATCGCGGCACGCCAGGCGCTACAAGCCGACATCGACGGTGCTGCGCAAACTCTAAGAGACGTTTTGCGACAGCTGGGCTCGGAGGACACCAGGTCGGCCACACGCTTCCGCAGCTAACATTCCACGCCATCGGGAGGTCAGCGATAGAAAGCTGACGTCAGATCATCCCAACGGTGGCCCCCCCGATCCCCGGCCAGGTAAGCAGAATGGTCGGTACTGCACCGCGCGGCTGGCCGTAAGGGCCCATCCGAAGTTAAACGCTCAGACGACTGGCTGTAAGGCACTGGATCGACTCCAATATCTCGTCGGAATGGATTCGATTATCTTCGGCTGGCCCCTAAGCGGTCTTTCCGCTATGGAGCGGAGGCCATGGAAAAGCCGACATGGACAACGTATCGGACGATAGTAACGTGGCTGCGGCGCGCCGCGACGCGGTATAAATCTCCCTGCCGTAGCCCCGCTCTTCGCGGGTAGCATTACAAGGGGTTTTCGGGAGGCCACCAACCAAGCCTCTCAGAACAGCAACGATTGCGTCTCCGTAAAGACTAACCGCCGCCCCTTCGATGTCGGCACCGGCCCGTAAGCATCCGCCATATCCGTAATGAACTCCTCATACTCGCCGATCACCAATCGATAGGGACCCAACCCATCCGTCGCCTCCGGCACTCGCACCTCCCCGTTCCACAACACCTCCACCGAACTCCCTGTCGGTCCCGAAACCGGTGTTTGCGTCACCACCACACTCGTCACCTGTTGCCACCCGAAATCCTCGCCCAACCGCGCATCGAGTTGCTCCACCCACACCTCGATGACGCTTTTTCGCGCCACCGCCACCGCCCCCGCAATTCCGCTCGTTTCGTACGAGCCGCTCGAATTCGTGTAACCGTAGCCCGACACCGTCACCCGCCTGCTCCGCGCGTCCGCCGTCGTCGCAACCGCCAGCCACCGCGATGGCGTCAAAACCGTGAAATCTGCCAGCACGATGTTGGAGAGGTAAGCTCCTTCAATCGAAACCGGCTGGTAACGCGCCAACGCCAACCGGACGAACGGGAAATACGCCGTCCCTGGATCGAGGCCGATATCGCAGTACCAAAGCTGCCGCTCGTCACTCCACGCCACATCGTGCGGCGCTACCTCCAGCGCTGCTGCATGCCCGGACGACGTCAAACCAGCCACCTTGAACGGCCCAACTGGTTGATCGCTCTCCGTCGCCGGCGCGCCGGGTGGCAACCACGCGCCGCTGGGGTCCGGCGCAAACCGGGCGAGCGGGAAGTCGGTCCGGTGCGGCGCCATCCCGCTCACGACTCCGCTGTCCCACACCGGATCGGCGCCCCATTGGGTCACGTAGGCCTTCAGTGGATCGCCCGCCGGCACGGTCTCCAAATCGCCGGTAAAATCGCCCGGCGGTAGCACTACCGCGAGCATCTCGCCGAAACCGGATGTGTTCCACGGTCGGTCTAGATACACCCGCAATCCGCCGCGCCGCTCGCTGACCGCGTTCCCGTCGCCATCCTCCTCCCGCCGCCACGCGAAAGTCGGCACCACGTAGAGCACGCCGGGCGCCGGCGCCGGCGCGGAGCTTGGGACCCAGGCGACGCTCGCCTGCCCGGTGACGATGATGTTCTGCTCGCTCGGGCCTGGCCCGGTCAGCAGCGCGCTCGGCAGGTACTCGCGAAACCGGCTCGTCGCGTCGAACCAGTATGCGATCCGCCGGTAGCGCGTGTCGTGGAATTCCTGCGCCTTCACGGTCAGGTCGGCACTGGCCGGCGCATTGATCGACACGCGGTCCGATGCCGGAATGGTGTGGTCGGGGAAGCCGCCGTCCGCCGCCCCGTCCAGCACGGTGGCGTAGGTGCTGGGATCGGTCACTTTCACCTGAAATGCGGCGTCGTTGCGCTGCCGGGCCGCCGGACCGTCGGCTCCGTCCACCGGCTCGTGCGAGGTGGACCTCAGGTCGAGCCGGTCCGTGCTCGCGATGGAACACCGCGCCAGGATGATGGGCCGGACGTGCGTCTCGCCCAAATTGCGCTTGTCGATGGATACCGAAACGATCTCCGGGGTCAGCAACGGCCGCTGCACCGCGTGCACCACGTCGAGCGTCCGCCACGGCGTCAGCATCCAATGCTGCCCATCCCGCGCCCGCTGGCGCTGCGCTGTCTGCCCGGCCGAATCCAGCCAGCCGAACACGCCCATCGTCGCCAGCGCCGCGTCGCCCAGCGTCATCGACATACGCACCACCGCCCGCGCTGCCTTCGGCAACGGCACGAACAATTGCCGTTTGCCCGCGTCGAACGACGGCGCGGCCGTCGCATCCTCGAGCACGACGATCACGAACGGCCGCGCCTCCGGCCAGGCGCCCTCCGGATAGAGCGGGATCTTAATGATGGCGTCTTCATCGGCGTTGGGGTGACCGAAGATGCGCACCGCCACCTCGGACGCGAGCGGGTCCGGCAGATACGTCATGGCGCGGCCGAGCTCATGCACGGCAAATGTGGTCTGCGCCGTGTCCGACCCGAGTGGGCCGCCCGTCTCCATGACCACCTCCCGCACCACCGCGAGCGGATCGTGGCCGTCTCGGTCGCGCTCGTTGGCCAGCATCGCGAAGGTACTCGCGTCGACGAGCCCACCCTTGTCGAGCATCCCGTGCTGCTCGGCTTCGCGCGCGCTGACGCGCGGCGGCACGGCGGCCCGGTGGGCGACCTCGGTCGTCGGCACCGTGTTGTCCGCTGCCGTATCGTTCAGGCTCCGGATCGCCATGCGCGCGATCGACTCGCCCGGTCCCGGCGGCGCGACCGCACCACCCTGTGACAGCAGCGCCAATACCGGCGCCGCGACCGGCTCGAACCGCACGTACGCGACGGCGTGCGAGGCCGGATTCTCACTGCCGAAGTCGGTCGGCTGGAAATCGAGCGAGTTCCCGGCCAGATCGACCGCGCGCGCCCGCAGCCAATAGCGTCGCCCGAAACGCAGTCGCGGCAAGGAGCCCGGCACCGGCCTGAAGCGGGACGAGAAATGCAGGCCGGGCGGGATCGCTGCCTCGCCGTGGTCCTGGCTCGTGTCGACGCCGTCATCCGTGCCGACATTGCGCCCCGGGGGCGGCGCCGCCAGGCTCCACCCGTTCCACGTCAGCAACGCCTCGTGCAGCGACACCGCGTGCGCATTGCTGGTTGGATCGGCCGACGTCGTCGCCGCCAGTCGGAGCGTGCTCTCCTCCTCCGCGACGTCGACGACGGCCGGGCTGTCGCCGAGCTCGTAGTGCGCCATGCGCCGGCACAACGACGCCCATCGCTTGGCCGTCCCGTCCCAGATATCCACCCGATAGCCGCGCAGCAGGTCTTCCGCGTGCAGCGCGACCACGCCCGTGCCGCCGCCCATTTGCCGCTGCACCGTGTCGTTGCGCTGCTTGTTGACCTGGAAACGCTGGGCAAGCCACTTCGCGCGCTGCCGTTGGACGAGCATCAATCCGGCGCTCCGCAGCGACGGCACTCCCGCCGTGTCCGGCTGCCGGGTCACCGGGTCCACGTCGCTGCCTGCCGTCCCGCGCCGCAGCAGCGATCGCACGAAATTTATCAGCTTCGAGCCGGCGCCGTCGATGTCGCTCTGCAGCAGAGTGAGCCGGGCGGGATCAAGGTCGAGCAGCCGGTTGCGGAGCGGATACGCTGCCGCCGGGTCGGACAGCGGCTCGAAAATGGTCGGGCTCAACGTCGACCGCGTGACTGGCGCGCCGTCGGTTGTCTTCGTCGTTGGCAGTACGCCCGCTGGGAACGTGACCGCGACGGACAACGCGACGTCGCGCCCGTCCGTGAACGCCGTCGGGTCGAGCAGCAGGTCCACGACCAGCCCGAGCCGTCGCAACAGAGTCGGGTATGACGCCATCGCCGAAACGATTTGGTGAAAATCGAGCTGCGGCGCGATATCCTCCGGCTTCGGCAGCTTCTGCCGGTTGTACTCCGTCCAGCGCGCCGAGATCCGGCTGTCATCGGTCCGCGTCGCGGTGCGCTTAATCGGTCCCGAAAGCGGCGTGTGGAACGCCTTGAACGGCGCCAGCGGATTTGCCGCCGCCGCCGCCGCGATCCCGACCACCGGTGGCGCGTCGAGCGCTCGGACCGCTTGCGACAGTGAAAACAACGGCCGGCCGTAGCTCGAGACGGCGGGCAGTTGATCTCCGGCTCCGCCGGCCAGTTTGGCGTATACGCCTTGCACCAGCGCGGCCATTGCCGTCGCGTCGTAGGAGATCACTCGCCGCGCCGTCAGGTCCTGGAATTGATACGGCCGCACGAATAGCTTGGGCGTGAACAGCGCCTTCCATGTCGCGCTGTCTGGCACGCCGAGGCGGCCATCCCGCACGTTCCCCGAACCGCTGCCATCGGCGGGAACCGTCACTGTCGTCCCGTTGCACGACACGACGATCTGCGCCTGGTGCAGCGTCGCCGGCCAATCCAGCCATTCCGGAAAACTGTCGAGCCGTTGCGGGTCGCCGCCCGGATCGAGCCGCGGTGATAGCATCACCGACAGACGCAGCGCGCTGCCGTCAGCCGTGATGCCGTTCGGCAACGCCGTCCACACGAGCGATCGTTGCGCCATTACGCCGGTTCCGCCGCGAAAGCGTTGCAGTATTCCGACCAGATCGCCTGGGTCGGGATGAGGTCGATGAACTTTGGATCAGCCGGACCGCCGGAAAATTCGCGCCGGCAATGCACCGAAACCGAAGTGCTGAAGAACAGGATGTCGATCTCGACCGTCAGCTTCGCTTCGCCATAGACGGTGGTCTTTCCCCCCGCTTTCTCGAAGCCGAGTTGCAGGTTGAATGTCAGCGCAACCGAAATGAGCCCGAGCACGCTACACTCGCCGTAGATCCGCACGTAACCCGCCAGCTCGACGCTGCCCTGGCCCGGTGTCGGCTCGAGCCAGTGGAAGTAAATACCGGCTTTGACCTCAACCGTGCCGGAGGCCACGCCCAGATTGATCGCCAGCACCGCCCCGAACTCGAGCGCCGCCTCGATCTCGCGCACCCCGTCCGACCCGATACCAATTCCGAAATAGCCGCCGCCGCCCAGCAACGACACGGTCAGGCTGAACGGATGCTCGCGCGTCGAGAAGGCGAACTTCACGAAGGCCGGCGTCCCGTCGAAGGGTAGGCTGAAACTCGCGCTCAGGCCCAGGTTTGCCAGCGCGAACACGCCGACCTCAATCGCCGGCAGGTTCAGCGTGTATGACGCGCTGATCCCGCTGGGCGTTACCTCGAGGCTCGGCGGATCGGAAAACCCGTTGCTCGGAATGTATTTGCGGATCTCGTTGACGAACTCGAGCGGGCCGCCGAACGCGACCGCGTCGTCTCCGCTCCGCATATTCACGGCGACGTCCGGTTTTTGGCCGCTCTTGGTGGTGAACTGCAGGCTCTCGAACCATAGGATGATGAAGCCGAACAGGTTGACTTTGAAATTGTTGAGGACCGCGGTCGCCTGGAAGCTGGATGCTTGCGCCGGGTCCAGCGGTGTGCGGATGGTTCCGTTCATCACCAGCCGGGTCTCGCTCTCGGCGGGATCCGCATCCGGAATGAGCAGCGGATTGCCGCCCGGCACGAAGCGCCCGTTCCAGTCGAAGCTCGCTTCGACCCGATCCGGGAAGTCGCGCGACAGCAGCTTGGGCACGTCTTGGCCGCCGAGCGCGAGGCTGCCGCGCACCACGTCGCTCAGCTTTATGCCCCCGAGCAGCGTCGCATTGCCGAAGAAATCGGCCGGGTCGAAGGTCCCCTGCGAAACCTTGCCGAGCGCGGCTGCGACCGCACCGGGGGTGCTCGCATTCTGGCCCGCGACGAGCCCCGTGATCCGCGACAGGCCGAGCACGTTCATCTGCGGTGTCGCGAGCGCTCCGAGCGCATCGCTCTTGGCCTGGTTCGCCTGACCACCAAATTGCAACGGCAGCGCCGCGGTTACCTGCAGGAACACCTCGCCCGCATTCGCCGCACCGCCAAATCCATTCTTGGCATACACGTCGGGATAGGCGACCTCCGTGGCAAACTTCGGCTGCGCCAGCAGCTTCTGCACCGCCTTGATCCCCACCATCGCGCGGTCGACCTCGGGATAGAAATCCGGATCGCCCGGAGCGATCAAATCCCCCGCGCGGAACGTCACCGTTGTTGTCGGCAACGTCGAATCGCCCGGCCCGGAAGGGTCCGCCGGCGCATACGTCACCGTCGCACCGCCCAACCCCGCTTGCCGCCGCGGCACGGCCGGCACCGCGTTATAGGCCTTGCGCAACACGCCCTGCTTGTCGGCTCGCGCGTGGTCGTTGGCCGCCTTGCCCACGAACAGCAGCGGCATCGCGAAGGTGATCCGGTTGCCGGCGATGTCCGTCGCCGCGATCTGGAACATCATGTCCGTCATCGCACCCGGCGCGCCCGGCACCATCGGCCAAAACAACATCCGCGGCGTGATTCCGGCATACGGATCCTCGCCGGACGGCGGCCGCGCCACCCGGCTCGCCCCGACCCCGGGCTCGGCTAAATCCGGCGTCACCGTGGTGAGGATTTCGACCTGCGTGAACGGGAAGGTCCGCCCGGCATCGACGTGGCCCGCACCCGAGTAGTGCCGCACCCGCTCTCGCACGACGATGAAAAAACGCTGGCGGAGCATGGCCATCCGTCGTCTCGGGTCGCCGCCAATTGGTTGGAATTGTCGCTCGGTGACTTTGACCAACGAGGCGGCATGCCCGAATGAGCACAGATAGCCGGCGTACACGACGCGGACGTAATGATCGCGCCCGAGCGTCGCCTGATGCCGCCATTGCGTGAGGTCGATCCCGTCCGGCAGCGTCGTCCAGTTCCCCTCCGCGTCCAGCGCGCCGCCGAGCGCGGACAGATGCAGCCGCTTCGCCTCGCTCGAGATTGGCAGATAGGCTTGCCCGCCCTTCAGTTTCGCCTCGTATCCGGCCATCAGCGTGACCAGCATCGCCCGATCTACCGGGTCGAGGCTCATTCGGATCAGCGCCGGATTGAATTGCGCCGGCGCTCCCGGCGGACCGGGCACGCCGATCAGCTTGTATAGGCTGTCCAACTGCGCCGGCGGCCGGTAGTCCGGCGACCAGATCGCGCGGATGCGGCTTGGCGGCTCGGCGACGTTCGTATCGACCGGATTGGCGAGCCGTGTGTGCCACAACTCGGTTCGCCCGGCGAGCGTCACCGGCGGGATGCTATGCCGCCACGAGGCCGGCTGGAGCGGCGACAGCAGCAGCCGGTATGGCAGTTCCAGCGCCGTCACCGCGCTGCCCGGCGGCTGCGGCCCTGGACCGGTGGCCGAACCGGCAACAGCGCCCGGCGCGAGACGCATTGGCCACATCGCGAGCGCGTTCAGCACGCTCGAGAGGTCGAACTTGACGCTCTCTTGCGCGTCGGGCATCGCCACCACGACCCGGCTCGCCCCGGCCATCCGGATGCGCGCCGCCGGCAGGTTCGTCGGCACCGTGGCATCCGTTCCAGCAGCGTTCTGCGGCGGGTAGTCCTTATTGTTCGTTACCTCCTGAGTCTTGTCGGGCACCACGCTCTGGCCCGAGACCAACAGGAAGGCTTCCTCGCCAAAACTCTGCGGCGGGAACTCCAGGATGATCAGCGACTCCGCAGCCGCCCGGACCAGCCGCGGCGGATCGCGCAGGAAGGCGAAGCCGACGAACCGCAGCGTGCAGACGAGCAGGTCGTCCGGCCGGCGGACGACGACGCTGTCGGGGAACACCAGCGGCGGCTCGCGAGCCCCGTCGCCCAGCTGTCCGCCGCCGCCCGGACCACCTCCGCTACCGCCCGCATCCGTGCCCGCAGGCGGCGGCACGTTCTGCGGTAGCGGCCGCCTAGGGATCGGGTATGGGGCGTAGGGTGGATAGGGTGGATTGGGCGGATACGGGGGATAAGGCGGAAACGGCGCCGAGGTGCCCAAACAGTGCGCGTTGCGCGTTCGACGCGAGTCGCGGTCGCCCGGATCGTCCATGCGCGTTATTTCACCCCGCGTAGGAGCCGAGCGCCAAGGCGGACCGGCCCGTCGAAAAATCTCATCAGCAGAACTTTACCACTGACCGCTCCAGGAATGGTTCACAAACAGGACATTCATGCGCTATCACTTTGAGCGCAACAGAACAGCGGTCATCTCGGATGAAGGGCTCGCGCAACGACATGTGTCGCAGCCTCGACGCGATCCGGCAAGAGCTCGCCGGGTTCCGTTACGGTTACGAGACTGACGACTGCGGGCGCGACTGCGATGTCAGCGCATTGATTGCGGAGTTGCGACAATTGCGTAAACTTCTGGAGTCAAGGGCCTGCCACGAACGCGCGCTCGACAAGGCGCTGGCCGACCTCGGCGACGCCGTCTTACGGCTCGCCCAATCACGGCGCTCATCCGGCGGGTGCAAGCCCGGGCCCTGCCCGCCTTATCCACCGTTCCCGCCGTACCCACCCTACCCGCCATTTCCGCCCTATCCGCCGTATCCGCCGCAGTGCGGGTGTGCGTCGCAGTCCTGCGCACCCGCTTGCGCGCCGCAAGCCGCGGCGCCTTGGCCGGCGCCCACACCGGCACCGATGCCGACGCCAAAGCCACCGCCTTCGGCCAGCTCCAGCTCGTCGAGTCCCTGGCCCGCTCTCCGGTACCCTCGGTAGCAGCTCGGAGATCGGCAATGTCACGTAACGATGACCGGTTAGAGAACGAACTGCACCGAACCATCACTCGGCTTCGCTACGAGCTCGACCGGCTGGAGCGAGACGCGAATAGGTCGCCTGAATACGAGTCTGCGCTACAACCCGAGATCGATCGCCTACAGCGTACGATCGCCGAATTCGGCCGTGGCGCGCGACCGGAGCCGGAAGGCTGCGACGAGATCGGCGCTGCTCTGGGGCATCTGCGCGCGCTGATGGGCGAGCTGCATCGGCAAGAACACGTCCAAGACGCGCGGGTACGGCTGCTCGTTGCACTTCGCCAGGCGGTCGAAGATTTGTGCGGTGGCGAATCGTGCGACGATAGCGCGTGCTGCGCGCCGCCGGGTTCGCCTTACCCGCCCTACCCGCCGTATCCACCCTTCCCGCCGTTTCCGCCGTTCCCGCCCTATCCACCCGTCTGCGCCGCGCCGCCCTGCACTTATCCGCCGAGCACCACCCCGCCCGCCAGCAGTTCCTCGTCTGCCAGTCGATCGAGCAGCAGCAGTAGCCGCCCGACCAGTTCGAGCAGCTCGTCCGCGGCGCCGAGCAGCTCCTCATCCAGCTCCAGCAGCTCAGTGCCGGGCTCGACCAGTTCGAGTAGCTCGAGGCCGCCTTCGAGCAGCTCCTCGTCCAGCTCCAGCAGTCCGCCATCGAGCTCCAGCTCCAGCAGCGCCCCACCGAGCTCAAGCAGTTCCAGCTCGAGCAGCTCAAGCTCCAGCAGCTCGAGTTCGAGCCCTCCGCCGACGGTCCTTCGCCGGATCGTGCTGGCCGGGCTTAGCGACTGGGGAACGTACGTCAATGCGTTCTGCAACGCCGAGCCGCTGGCGTCGGGCGTGCTCGCTTCGGTGCTTGCGGGGATCTGGGATTTCGACAGCGACATCGCGACGCCCAAGCTCAACGCGACGCAAGTCCTGAACGCCCCCATCCGGGCCTACTACCAGGCAGGAGCGCTCCCGAGCGGCGCGGCCACCGGTTCGGTACTCATCAACGCCGCGCCCGCGCGTTGGCAGAAGTATGTTGAACGCGGCGCGAGCGAGCCGGCGGAAGTGCCGCCGCTACCACCCGAACGCTCCAACAGCAACACCGACAAGGCCCATGACGGCCACGACACGCCCAGACGCGCGCCCCCCGTGTCGCCCAGCCTGTTGTACACGCACCACCTCATCCGCGACTTCATGTTCTTGGACGCTACCGCCAACAACGCCGAAGCGTCTGGCCCGTCGACCCTGCTGACACCCACCAATCCCCAAGAATTCACAGTCAGCTTTCTGCAGCTCAACCCGGCCACCTTCGCCGGCGAGGACAGTGCGTTGCCGCAGTTCACCCGCGGGACCGGCCCCCAGCTCGTCAATGACAAGCACCTGCTCGCGAAGCCGGTCAGCGGCACCGACCCGTTCGACTTCATTCGAGACGCTTCCGGTCTGTCGTTCAAGACGATGCTCTACCAATTGGTCGACTTACGTAATAATCCGATGGATGGCAACCAATCTTCGCCGAACTGGTTTGGCGTCGCCGTGCCGGCCGGCATCACCGACTTTACCAACGTCATCCTCTACTTCCACCCGACGCCCGGTCAGGCCAACTACAAAGACGCCGACTATGCCTCCAAAACCAATGGCGGCGCTTCGACACACGCCAACTGGAAGGAGTTGCTCGGCTACGTCGACCGCCTTGGCAGCCAATTGGCCGGTGCGATCAAAAACGCCCGAGCGACCCCCAACCAGGTCGTCATCGTGCCGCTCATGCGCAACAGCAACCTGGACGGCGGTGCAAGCGCGGGCGCCGGTATCCTGCCGCGGCAATGGTATTACATCGTCAACGACATTCTCCGCGATCTTCCGAAGCATCTCTGATCGATGTCGGGCCCGCTCGTCTCCTGCATCATGCCCACCTACGGCCGCCGCGACTATGTCAGCCAATCGGTGCGGATGTTCCTCGCGCAAGACTATCCCTATAAGGAACTACTGATCCTGAACGACTGCCCGGGCCAGACCCTGCACTGCGACGCGCCCGGCGTACGCGTCTTCAACACTGCCTCACGCTTCCCCAGTCTCGGCGAAAAGCGTAACGCCCTCATCGAGCAGGCACATGGCGAATTCATTGCGGTTTGGGACGACGATGACATCTACCTGCCGTGGCGGCTATCCTTCTCGGTCGCGCAAGCATACGCTCTGCAGACTCCCTTCTACATCCCCGCGGAATACTGGGCCTACTGGGGTGAGAAAGATCTCCACGACAACCAAACGATCCAGTCATGGGTCAGCCATCCGATGTTCCTGTTCGACAAGACGCTCTGGGACAAAGCCGGCCGCTACCCGCCGCTTAATTTGGGGGAGGATCATGCCCTGGCCGATCAGATGTCGGCCGTATTGGGCCGCGATTGGCCCCGCTTCGAGCTCCCCCGCTTCGAACGCTTCTACATCCTGCGCGGACGCTCCAAATACCACCACACGTCCATCGCCGGCGGCGTCCAAGAGCTCGACACCACGCCAGGCGTGTTCCTCCTCGAACCCGCCTCGATCGAGGATCCCGTTCTGTCCGAGGTGACCGACGAACTCATCGCGAGCCGCGGTCAGCCGTAGACCGAGAGCAAGTCCTCCCAGGCCGCGAATGAACGCTCGGCGTTGGCGTGCTCCACGAGGAGGCGGTCGTATGCCGCGTGCACCATGTCCCGCCGCAGCGTATGGTCGAAAGCGAGCTGGCTCGCGCGGAAGCTCATCTCCTCGCTGCTGCGACACAGGAATCCGGTCACCCCGTTCTCGACCAATTGCGGCAGCGCCCATGCGTCCTCGGCGATCACTGCGACGCCGCAAGCCATGCTTTCCAGGATCGTGCGTGGCCAATTCTCCCGGCTGCCGCCGGTTTTGTGGATCAGCACGTGGATGCGCCGATAGAGCTCGGCGGGCGCGATCGCCCCCGGTGCCCAGGTCATCCAGTCCAGCCACTCGCATGGTGGCCGGGCTCCGCATCGCTCGGCCGCATTCGGACCGAAGCCGAGGATGAAGGTCTTGGTCGGCAGTGGTGCGACCACCTGGGCGAAGATCTGCCACATGTCGGCCGGGTATTTGTTCGCATCGTCGCGCGACACCCGGCCCAGCCCGAAATAGCCCGCGTCTGCCGGCGCCCGGTACGCAAACGAAAGCCGCTGCATCGCATTGTGTAGATTGAGGAACGGCCGATAACCGACCACCTCTCGCACTGGCCGCACCGCCTCCAATGCCGGCTCGATCATTGAGCGCTGAAACGCGCTCTGAAACACGAACAAGTCGATCAGCCCCGCCGCGTGCGCCGCGATCTCCCGCTCGAAATTCCAAGTCATGCAGTTGGCCCACACCACGCAAGCCGGTCGCCCGGCCGCCACGATCGCTGGCAACCGCTCCAGGAACTCGCCATTGCAGAACGACACCACCACCTTGTCGGCGAAGATTGCCGGGTGATATCCATTCACATGGCACCCGCGCGCCAACACGCTCTCCAGATGCACTGGGTCGGGTGCCCAATTCGGCACCAGATGAACCGCGACGCCGAAACGCCGCCAAAGATCAATGAGGTGATCGAGCTCTGTATCCGCCCCGCCGTAAGCGGACGGAAACCCGGAGACCCAGATCTCCGAAGCTCGCGCACGCGCCGAACCGGGCCGTGTTCCATGAGTGGTTTGGTCCTGTCTCGAACCGTTTTGCATTGGCTATGGCCATCTACTGTTGGAAAGACTGTTAACCACCTTAAGACTCGCAGTCCTCTACCCCGCGATCAACATCTCGCTCGTCGGCCCTCAGACGCGGGCTCAGGCAATCGGGAAGTAGACTTTCGCCAACGATCGTCCAGGGCCGCCACGCTTCCGTCTCAGGCTGACCACAACCCGACCACCCGCCCGGACCGAGGTTGCGGCTCCGAGTCGGCAGGGTCCGCTAACGAGAGCGATCGGAATACTGCCCCACGACCGAGATGCGGCGCATAGCTGCCGATGCAGTGAGTAGCCGTCTTAGCCCGCCGCTGCGATATTGCTGACGAATATCCTCAGAGGTTGCTAAACTGCTAGCTACGTGTTGGCAGCATGACCGCAGGCTTAAACCTAGTCTCAGAAACCGGGGTCGCCAGTTGAGTGTAGCCCAAAACTGTGTCACACAAGCGAACGAGGCTGGTAACCGGGGCAGAAGTCCGGGGTTGGCCTCGATTTAGGGCTTGGTGCGACGCGGCGGCGTACGATTCGCTTGCCGCATGTCAACGTCTCGCGACCTGCCGAACCTATCGCGCCCTGATCTGGAGG
>JAABUL010004231.1_pt1 | contig 19551 bp, 17 predicted proteins | sample 5559151 | NCBI WGS metagenome assembly JAABUL01 (sample SAMN10711876, study PRJNA513368) | rock metagenome | isolation source: Antarctica rocks | place: Antarctica: Victoria Land, Pudding Butte sud | reverse complement strand
GATCGCGAGTATAAGGAGCAGGCCGCCGAAGACCAGCCAGGGGAGCGCCTGACGGACTGGAATAGCCACGGGCCGAGAAGTTGGAGCAAATGCAACTGACGTCATAAACAACCCCCTTGGGATTTCGCGTCCCATTCCAGAACGGCCTGCCTGCGGGAGGGGTCTGACTTTCGGCCCGAGAAGGGCTGAACACAGTGGCGCGACCGTGCCGGAATTCCACCTGCTTCCACATCCCGCAAGGATGCTGAGCCGTTCATCAGGATACCACTGCCCCGTGTCAAGGCAGCAATGAACCGACATCTTCAAAAGCTATCGACACTGTCCTGCTTCCGACTTGACGCTCCCCTCCCCGTCCTCTACCCCCACCGGTGGGCCACCTCCCCCCAACGGGAGGCATCCATCTGAGAGGATGGCAAGTATGACCACCGCTGTCCCGGCCCGCAGGCCGGTGAACCCGTGTTTCTCCTCCGGGCCTTGCGCCAAGCGCCCCGGATGGAGCCTCGAAGCGCTCCGCGACGCCGCTCTGGGCCGCTCGCACCGCGCGGCGATCGGCAAGGCCAAGCTCCAATCCGCCATCGCACTGACCCGCGAGATCCTCGAGATCCCGGCGGATTACCGCATCGGCATCGTGCCCGGCTCGGACACGGGCGCCTTCGAGATGGCCATGTGGACGCTGCTTGGCGCCCGGCCCGTCGATGTGCTGGCCTGGGAAAGCTTCGGCGAGGGCTGGGTGACGGACGCCGTCAAGCAGCTGAAGCTCGCCGAAGCCCGCGTCCTCACGGCACCCTACGGCAGCATCGTCGATTTCGGGCAGGTCGATTTCGACCACGACGTGGTCTTCACCTGGAACGGCACCACCTCGGGCGTCCGGGTCGCCGACGGCACCCCGATCCCGGGAAATCGCGCCGGCCTCACGATCTGCGACGCCACCTCGGCGGCCTTCGCGCAGGCGCTGCCCTGGGAGGCGCTCGATGTCGTGACCTTCTCCTGGCAGAAGGCACTCGGCGGCGAGGCGGCCCATGGCATGATCGTGCTCGGCCCGCGCGCGGTCGAGCGGCTCATCGGCTTCACGCCGGCCCGGCCGTTGCCCAAACTGTTCCGCCTCGTGTCGGGCGGCAAGCTCAGCGAAGGCATCTTCAAGGGTGAGACCATCAACACGCCGTCCATGCTCTGCGTCGAGGACTATCTCGACGCGCTGCGATGGGGCCGCTCGGTCGGCGGCCTCGCGGGCCTGATCGGCCGGGCCGACCGCAATGCCGCGGCGCTCGACGCCTGGGTGCGCCGCACCCCCTGGGTGGCGAACCTCGCCGAGCGCCCCGAGATCCAATCCAACACCTCGGTCTGCCTCAAGGTGGTGGACCCCGCCGTTACGGCGCGAGGCGGCGAGGACCAGGCGAAATTCGCCAAGGAACTGGCCGCCCTGCTGGACCGGGAGGGCGTGGCGCTCGACATCGCGTCCTACCGCGACGCGCCGCCCGGCCTGCGCATCTGGTGCGGCGCCACGGTGGAGACGGCCGACGTCGAGGCCCTGACCGAATGGCTCGACTGGGCCTACGACCGGGCCAGCGGCGCGCTGCGGCAGGCGGCGTAAGGTTGGTTCGCCCTTCTCCCGCAGGCGGGAGAAGGTGTCGGCGCGAAGTGACGACGGATGAGGGGGAATGCCCGACAAGCATCCAGCTCCCCGCTCGCTAGCCACCCGCGCCACCGCCGCAACTTTACGCCCCCTCATCCGGCGCTGCGCGCCACCTTCTCCCGCAGGCGGGAGAAGGACCTCCCCTTCTCAGGAACACTTCTCATGGCGCCCCGCGTCCTCATCTCAGACGAACTCTCGCCCGCCGCGATCGCGATTTTTCAGGAGCGCGGCGTCGCGGTCGACGTGAAGCCCGGCCTCGACAAGGACGCGCTCGCGGCCATCATCGGCCAGTATGACGGGCTCGCGATCCGCTCGGCCACCAAGGTCACGGCGAAGCTGCTCGACGCCGCCACGCGGCTGAAGGTCGTGGGCCGGGCCGGCATCGGGGTCGACAACGTCGACATCCCGGCCGCCACCACCAAGGGCGTGATCGTGATGAACACGCCTTTCGGCAATTCCATCACCACGGCCGAGCACGCGGTGGCGCTGATGTTCGCGCTGGCCCGGCAGATCCCGGCCGCCGACACCTCCACCCAGGCCGGCCGCTGGGAGAAGAACCGCTTCATGGGGGTCGAGATCACCGGCAAGGTGCTCGGCATCGTCGGCTGCGGCAATATCGGCTCGATCGTCGCGACCCGCGCCATCGGGCTCAAGATGCGGGTGATCGCCTTCGATCCGTTCCTGTCGCCCGAGCGTGCGATCGACCTCGGGGTCGAGAAGGTCGAACTCGACGACCTGCTCCACCGCGCCGACGTCATCACGCTGCACGTCCCCATGACACCGCAGACCAGGAACATCCTGTCGGCCGAGAACCTCGGCAAGACCAAGCCCGGCGTCCGCATCGTCAATTGCGCGCGTGGCGGCCTGATCGACGAAGCGGCGCTGCGCGAGTTGCTGGACAGCGGCCATGTCGCGGGTGCCGCCATCGACGTCTTCGCGGTCGAGCCCGCGAAGGAGAACCCGCTCTTCGGCCACCCCAATGTGGTGTGCACGCCGCATCTCGGCGCCGCCACCAGCGAGGCGCAGGAGAACGTCGCCCTGCAGGTGGCCGAGCAGATGTCGGACTACCTCGTGCGCGGCGCCATCACCAATGCGCTCAACTTCCCCTCGATCTCGGCCGAGGAGGCGCCGAAACTCCGCCCCATGATCGCGCTGGCCGAGAAGCTCGGCTCCTTCGCGGGCCAGCTCACCGACGCCGCGATCCGCTCGGTCAAGATCACCTACGAGGGCGAGGTGGCGGGCTTCAACACGCGGGCGCTCACGGCCTCGGCGCTGGCCGGCCTGCTGCGCCCGGCGCTCGCCCAGGTCAACGTCGTGTCGGCCTCGGCGGTGGCGAAGGATCGCGGCATCGCGGTCGAGGAGACGCGCCGGGCCGCCGAGAGCGACTACGAATCCCTCGTCACCCTGACGGTCACGACCGACGGCCAGACCCGCGAAGTGGCCGGCACGGTGTTCACGGACGGCAAGCCGCGCGTCGTGCAGATCAAGGACATCAAGGTGGAGGCCGAATTCGCGCCCTCGATGCTCTACGTCACCAACGAGGACAAGCCGGGCTTCATCGGCCGTTTCGCCACGACGCTCGGCGACGCCGGCGTCAACATCGCCACCTTCGCGCTCGGCCGCGACCGGCCCGGCGGCTCGGCCATCGCGCTGGTCGAGGTCGACGGCGAGGTTCCGGCCGCCGTGCTGGGCCGGATCGAGGGCCTGCCGGGCGTCAAGGCCGCGAAGGCGCTGAAATTCTGAGGGGAGCTTGTCCTTACGACCGCGTGCGGGAGAATGCGCCCGAGCGCAGCCAAGGCGGATGGGGATCTACGGCGCGCCGTTACCCGGCCCAAGCAGATCCTCGATCGCGAGGTCGAGGCCAGGCGGGTCGAGCCGCAGCGAGCCCGATCCGAGGATCCGGGACCGGATCTCCTGGCCATCGCGCCGATGGTGGATGACCAGGCGCTTGTCGAGGTCGACCTGCAGGTATTGCTGGACGCTCGGCACACCGAAATAGCCGCTGAACTTGACGCCTCCGTCGTTGTTCCGGGTGCCCGGCGACGTGACCTCGACGACGATCAGGGCGTCCGGGATCTCGACCATGTTGCCGTCGAGGGGGTTCCCGCAAGGACCAGCACGTCGGGCCTGAACGCGGTCGCGCCGTCGATCCGGATCGTGACGCCGTCGACATAAGCCCGGCAAGGCACGCCGGCCGCGATGATCGCCGCCCTCAAGGCCGAGTAGGTTTCGCCTTTTGCCTCGACATGGCGCAGCCGCTCGGGCGAAATGGCGTAGACGCGGCCATAGATGAGTTCGTAATCGTTTGCCTGGGCCTCGGCCCAGTCCAGGAACTCGTCGACCGTCATCTTGGGTTGGAACTGGTTCAGCATGGCATCATATCAGTCCTGCGCCATCAGTTCCTCGATCGCGAGGTCGAGGCCGGGTGGGTCCAGGCGGAGGCTGCCATGGCCGACGATCCGCGACCGAATCTCGTCGCCGTCGCGCCGGTGGTGCACGACCACGCGCCCGTCAGGATCGATCAGAAGATAGTGCTGAATGCTTGGCACGGCGAAATAGCCGGTGAACTTCAGGCCGACATCGATATGCGGCGTGTTTGGAGAAGCGACTTCGACGACAATGACGGGATCCGGCGTTTCGATCGCATCGCTGGGTAGCGGCTTCCCGCAGCGCACCAACGCATCCGGTTCAAAGGCCGTCTTGCCGTCGACTCGAACGGTTGCCCCGTCCATCAGCATCTCACATTGCAGTCCAGCGCTTGCGATCGCGGCAGTCAGCGCGGCCGATACGGCATACTTCGTCCTGGTGTGACCGACCCTCTCGGGCGACATCGCGTGGGCATGCCCATTAAGGAGTCCATGGCGGCCCGGCTGGGCTTCGGCCCAGGCCAGGAACTCGTCTACAGTCATCGTCCTCCCTGATGCTTCAGCCATAATCCGCGCCTCCTATCAGCTCGGGTCATCGAAGCCCCTCGTCCAAATGTCAGCGTGTGGGTCGAGGTGGAGCTTCGGCGCTCCGCCTCGACCCTCGTCGCGTCACGCCGCCTGGAGCAGGTTGCGCAGTACGTAGTTCAGGATGCCGCCGTTCCGGAAATACTCCAACTCGTCCATCGTATCGATGCGGCAGACCACCGGCACGTGGCTCACCACGCCCTTGTCGGAGGTGATCACCAGTTCCATGGTCTGGCGCGGCTTCAACGTGTCGCCGAGCCCGACGATCGACACCGTCTCGTCGCCCTTGAGGTTCAGCGTCTGCCAGGACGTGCCCTCCTCGAAGGTCAGCGGCAGGATGCCCATGCCGACGAGGTTCGAGCGGTGGATGCGCTCGAAGCTCTGGGCGATCACGGCCCGGATGCCGAGCAATTTCGTACCCTTGGCGGCCCAGTCGCGCGACGAGCCGGTGCCGTATTCGCGGCCGGCGAAAACCACCAGCGGCACGCCTTCCTGCTTGTAGAGCATCGCGGCGTCGAAGATCGACATGTCCTCGCCGCCGGGCTGGTGGCGCGTCACGCCGCCCTCGACGCCCGGCACCATCTGGTTCTTGAGGCGGATGTTGGCGAAGGTGCCGCGCATCATCACCTGATGGTTGCCGCGGCGCGTGCCGTATTGGTTGAAGTCCGCCGGCCGCACCTGATGCTCGAGGAGGTAGCGCCCGGCCGGCGACGCGGCCTTGATCGGGCCGGCTGGCGAGATGTGGTCGGTCGTGATCGAGTCGAGGAACAGGCCGAGCACGCGGGCATCCTCGATGTCCACGACCGGCGCCGGCGCCCTGGTCATGCCCTCGAAATAAGGCGGGTTCTGCACGTAGGTCGACCCCATCGACCAATGGTAGGTCTGGCCGATCGCGACGTCGATGCCCTGCCAGTGCACGTCGCCCTGAAAGACGTTGCCGTAGCGGTCGGCGAAGATCTGCTTGGTGATGGCCTTCTTGTGCAGGCTCGCCACCTCCTCCTGGCTGGGCCAGATGTCGCGCAGGTAGACCGGGCCGTCCGTGCCCTGGCCGAGCGGTTCGGTCGCGAGGTCGACGTCGAGCGACCCGGCCAGCGCATAGGCCACCACCAGCGGCGGCGAGGCCAGGTAGTTGGCCTTTACGTCCGGGTTGACGCGACCCTCGAAGTTGCGGTTGCCCGAGATCACGGCCGAGGCCACGATGTCGTTGTCGTTGATGGCCTTGGAGATCTCGATCGGCAGCGGCCCGGAATTTCCGATGCAGGTCATGCAGCCGTATCCGGTCAAGTTGAAGCCGAGCTTGTCGAGGTCGTCCTGCAGACCCGTGGCCTGGAGGTACTCGCCCACCACTTGGCTGCCGGGCGACAGCGAGGTCTTGACCCAGGGTTTGGTCTTCAGGCCGGCCTTGACGGCGTTGCGGGCCAGCAGGCCCGCGCCCATCATCACGGCCGGGTTCGACGTGTTGGTGCAGGACGTGATGGCCGCGATGACGACATCGCCGTGGCCGAGATCGAAGTTCTTGTCCTCCACGACGAAGCGCTCCATCGGGCTGTCGACCTTGTAGTCCTTGACCAGCGCGGCCAGGAAGCTCGCCTTGGCGTTCTCCAGCGTCACGCGGTCCTGCGGGCGCTTCGGCCCGGCCAGCGACGGCACCACGTCGGCGAGGTCGAGTTCGATGGTCTCGCTGAAGACCGGCTCGGTCACGCTCGACCGGAACATGCCCTGCGCGTCGGCATAGGCCTTGACGAGGGCGATGCGCTCGTCGCCGCGGTTCGACGCGTCGAGGTAGTTGATGGTCTCGGCGTCGATCGGGAAGAACCCGCAGGTGGCTCCATATTCGGGCGCCATATTGGCGATGGTGGCGCGGTCGGCGAGCGACAGGCTGTCGAGGCCGGGGCCGTGGAACTCGACGAACTTGTTGACCACGCCGAGCTTGCGCAGCATCTGCGTCACGGTCAGCACGAGGTCGGTCGCGGTGCGGCCTTCCTTGAGCTTGTTGGTCAATCTGAAGCCCACCACCGGGGGCAGCAGCATCGACAGGGGCTGGCCCAGCATCACGGCCTCGGCCTCGATGCCGCCGACGCCCCAGCCCAGCACGGCCAGCGCGTTCACCATGGTGGTATGCGAATCCGTGCCGACCAGCGTGTCCGGATAAGCGACCTTGACGGTCGCGCCTTCGTGCTCCTCCTCCCGGGTCCACACGGTCTGGCTGAGGTATTCGAGGTTCACCTGGTGGCAGATGCCCGTGCCGGGCGGCACCACGCGGAAGTTCGAGAAGGCGCCCTGGCCCCAGCGCAGGAAGCGGTAGCGCTCGCCGTTGCGCTCGTATTCGAGGTCGACGTTGTCGCCGAAGGCCTTGGCGGTGCCGAACGCGTCGACGATCACCGAATGGTCGATCACGAGGTCGACCGGCACCAGCGGGTTGATCTTGGAGACCTCGCCGCCGAGCTTCTGCATGGCATCGCGCATGGCCGCGAGGTCGACGACGGCCGGCACGCCGGTGAAGTCCTGCATCAGTACGCGGGCCGGGCGGAACGCGATCTCCCGGCCGTCGGCGCCCTTCGCGTTCAGCCAGTCCGCCACCGCCAGGATGTCGTCCTTGGTGACGCTGCGGCCGTCCTCGTGGCGCAACAGGTTCTCGAGCAGCACCTTCATCGAGAACGGCAACCGCGACACGCCCTCCAACCCGTTCTTCTCGGCCTCGGGGATCGAGAAATAATGGTATGTGGAGGAGCCGGCCTGGAGCGTGCGGCGGCACCGGAAACTGTCGAGCGAGGCCATGGAGCATCCTTCGCGGGCGGGACGTGACACTGGACTGAGGCGAATATAGTCATGTCGGGGCAACACGGCTACCGCATCGAGGCGCCGCAGCACGGCGGACCCACGAGGACCGCTGCTTCGCGACCGGTGGCACCTGACGAGGCAATGTCACAGCGAAATGAGGCGGTTACGTCCGCCGGGACCGATACGGGGTCGTCCGCGCGCTCCACCCTGGCGCTCTCGGTCCGCGACCTCGCGGCCGAGCGGGGCGGGCGGCTCGTCTTCGCCGGTCTCGGCTTCGTGCTCGAAAGTGGCGAGGCGCTGAACGTCGTGGGCCGCAACGGCGTCGGCAAGTCGACGCTGCTGCGCGTGCTGGCCGGCCTCCTGACGCCGACCGCCGGTCGCGTGAGCCTCGACCCCCCCGAGGCCGACGACCGCGACACGCCGATCGCGGAGCGCGCCCATTACCTCGGCCATGCCGACGCCCTCAAGTCCGCGCTGACGCCACTCGACCATCTCGGCTTCGCGGCCGACCTCCTTGGCCGCGGCAATCGCGGCTCCGGCCGCGGCCAGCGCGGCTCCGCTGCGGCGACACCGGAGGAGGCGCTCGACCGGGTCGCCCTGGCCCATGCGGCGGACCTGCCCTGCGGTTACCTGTCGGCCGGCCAGCGGCGCCGCGTGGCTCTGGCGCGGCTGCTGGTGGCGGCACGCCCGCTGTGGCTGCTCGACGAGCCCGCAACGGCGCTCGACCTCGGCTCGCAGGCGGTGCTGGGCGACATCATGCGCCGGCATCTCGACGGCGGCGGGTTGATCGTGGCCGCCACCCACGGGTCGCTCGGTCTCGACCGGGTTCGCGAACTCCGGCTGGAGCGTTCTTGACGGGGCCGCTGCTGGCGCTGTTCCGGCGCGACCTCGCGCTGGCCCGCCGCATCGGCGGGGGCGGCGCCACGGGCGTGGTGTTCTTCCTGTGCCTCGTCACCGTGGTGCCCTTCGCGATCGGTCCGGACCTCAACCTCCTGAGCCGGATCGGGCCCGCCATCCTGTGGATCGCGGCGCTGCTGTCGACGCTGCTCGGCCTCGACCGGCTGTTCGGCGGCGACCACGAGGACGGCTCGCTCGACCTGCTGCGCATGGCCGGCGCGCCGCTGGAACTTGTGGTGGCCGTGAAATGCCTGGCCCATTGGTGCGCCACCGGGCTGCCCCTTGTGCTGGTGTCGCCATTGTTCGGCCTGATGCTGGCGCTCGACGCGCGATCGCTCGGCGGGGTCGCGGCGAGCCTCCTGGTCGGCACCCCGGCGCTGACCTGCCTCGGGGCCGTCGGGGCCGCCCTTACGGTGTCGCTGCGGCGGGGCGGGCTGCTGCTGGCGGTGCTGGTGGTCCCGCTGGCCATTCCGGTGCTGATCTTCGGCGTCTCGGCAGCTTCGGCCGCGAGCGGCGGCACCGTGCCGTTCCTGACACCCTTCCTGGTGCTCTGCGGCCTCACCCTGCTGGCCGTCGCCGGCACGCCCTTCGCGGCGGCCGCGGCTCTGCGGCTGACCGCCGAGTGAGGCTGGTGACGTCCGTGTCGGAATATGGCAGTCTTCCAAGTCGGTAAGAATGCTATGCGGTCGATGAGAGCCTACCGAAGTAGGTCATGATGAAGGTCACAGTTTTGGACGGGGATGACTCGACGATCCTCGTTGGCTTTGAGACCACCGCCGGATGGGTCCAGATCATAGGCGAATGCGGTATATTCGATCGTCACCTCGTGGTCGAACGAGCTCATATTCAAGGTCTCGGTCCGGGTGCCTTGGGCCGGAAAGGGCTTAACGAAATAGCGCAAGGGATGATGGAGGCAGCCGATGTCGACACCTTTGAAATTCATGGTGGCATCCGAACGACAGGCCGGAACCAAGGCCGCGCTCCGAAGCCATTCTTCGCTCGACGTCGAACTGATCCTTAGACGGAGGGACGCCATCGGTCGTCCGGTCGACTTGGCCCTCGCGTTGAAGGGCTTCGGCCTCCGGCTTCGTGACGCCCACCGCGCGCTGGACCGCATCGTCGCCGACGAGGAGGTCTCTCTGACGTTCGGCGCCGCCGATCCTGCCGCCATCATCGCGCGACTGTACGAGCTCGGAGTGTCGGCTCGGCAGCGCTGATGGGCCGTTCGGCTCCACAATCGTTACGCGATCGGGTCCTCTACGCCGCGGCAGCGGTGTTGGCGTGCGCGAGGAAGAACCGCAGCATCTCCCGGCTGGCGTCGGGCCCGCGCGGGTCTGTGTAGGACCCGGCCCGGCTGCCGCCCGACCAAGCGTGTCCGGCACCGTGCAGCACCCAGCGTTCCAGCCACGGCGACCCGGCGTCGTCCGATTCGACCATGCGGGTATAGGCGAGGCCGCCCGGAGCCTCGCCCCGTGTCACGGTGGTGTTCAGGGCAGCGCCGGCCTTGGCCTGCGTGAGCACGTGCTCGCCGTTCGACGGATGGACCGTCCGGTCGCGGTCGCCGTGGAACACGATGGTCGGCACGGGCCGGCCGGTTCGGCCGCCGGACCGCGGGACCCCTCCTTGCCGCATGGCCGCGAAGGCCGAAGGCATGTCGGTGGCGGCACCGCGGGCCAACCCCGAATGGACGCCGGCCGCGGCGTAGAGGTCCGGATAGGCCTGGGCCATGATGGCCGCGGCGGCCCCGCCGGCCGACAGGCCCGCCACGTAGACGCGCGCCGGGTCGACCGCGACGTCGCGCATGACCTCGCGTGTCAGGCCGGCGATCAGCGCGGGCTCACCGCGGTCGCGGTGCTGGTCCCTGGCATCGAACCAGTTCCAGCACTTCTGGGCGTTGGCCGACGCGGACTGGCCGGGATAGGCCACCAGGACGTTCTGCTCCTCCGCGATCTCGTTCATCCGGGTCCCCACGGCAAAGTCGTCCGGCGACTGGGTGCAGCCATGCAGCATGACGACCAGCGGCAGCTTCTGTCCGCTGTAGGTGCTGGGCACATAGAGCTTGTAGGCCATCTGCCCGCCGGCACCGCGGAACGTGCATGCCGCGAAGCCCGCCTCGTCCGGCACCGCGGGGGCCGGCCGTGCCTTGGCCGGCACCGCCATGCCGCAGAGCCCAGGGCCCGGCGCAAGGGTCGCGAAACGGTCCAGCAGCTCGTGCATGACTGGCGCGACCGTCGGGTGATCCGCGACGGTCGCGCCGCCCGGCCCGTCGGCGAGGCGGGACTGCCGGCCCGGTCGATCGCCGTCGCCGTGAGATGGGCTCAGGGATCGCAGGAACGCCGCGCCCGGCAATCCCGTCTTCGCGAGACCGGACAGGCTGGCGAGCCGGAGCATCCGGCTCCTGTCGAACTTCGGCGTAGCAGGCATGGTGAAGGTCCTTCGGGCAAGCGGGATCGCTCCATGCGCCAGCATGGTCGGAAGAGGGGGATCGATGGCGGTTCGCCGCCGGAGCGGCATCAGCTCGTGCGGTCGCTCAGGGCCGCCTTGACGGCGGGGCTCGCGTGCAACGCCCCGAGCACCTGGACGGACGCGATGGTCTGCCGGGCCAGTTCGGGGGTGACGTCATGCGCGATCGTGGCGAGGCCGAGCACCTGGATGTCGAGCCTCTCGCCGGTGGCCTCGACGGCTTCGAGGTCCTGACGGCTGTAGTGCGACAGGCCGAGGCTCAGTTTCTTGCGCGCCACGGACTGCTTGACGGCATCGATGTGCCGGTCGAGCTGGTTGCGGATGGCCGTGCGGATGAAGTCGGTGCGGTTCGCGTAGAAACCGTCCCGAACCATGAGATCGACCTGACCGAGGTCGACATAGCCGAGGTTGATGGTGATCTTCTCGCTGTCGGCGGCTTTGGTTTTCAGCTCCCGAGGTCTGTCGGTCATCTCACGCCATCCCGTCGCCATCCAACTGGATGGTAAAAGAGAGATTGGATCCTGGACCCGGGACCGCAAGGGGTGTCGGAGAGGATTCCTGCCGAGCCTTATTCACGCTCGACGATCGCGATGGCGGGCTCGGAGGCGTCGACGACGGTGTCGGCGTGCTGCCGCTCGAGGAGGTGCATGATGGGCGCGCGCCCCGCCCTGCGCCTCCAGGATATCCCGGCCCCGTCGGGCCGCTTGTCTTCGTCCCCTCGATGGCCCATCGCTCCCTTGAAGCGGGCAGGATCACAGGGGCCGGCGGAACCGCCGCGCCAGCACGCCCACGATGCCTTCCCGGAACGCCAGAACGCAGACCACGAAAACCGCACCCTCGACCACCGTCACCCAGGAGCCGATCGAGGACAGGTAGAATTCCAGCGCCACGAAGACCAGCGCCCCCACGGCCGGCCCGAACATGGTGCCCATGCCGCCGATCAGCGTCATCAGCACCACCTCGCCCGACATGGTCCAGTGCACGTCGGTCAACGACGCCAGCTGGAACACGATGGCTTTGGTGGCGCCCGCGAGCCCGCTCAGCGCCGCCGACATGGTGAACACAGCGAGCCGATAGTGGTCGACCCGGTAGCCGAGCGACAGGGCGCGGTTCTCGTTCTCGCGGATGGCCCGCAGCACCTGCCCGAAGGGCGAATGGACGATGCGGTGGATCGCGAGCAGCCCGGCCAGGACGATGACCGCCACCACGACGTAGAGGGTGCCGTCGCTCGCGAGATCGATCAGGCCGAAGAGCTTGCCGCGCGGCACGCCCTGGATGCCGTCCTCGCCGCCCGTGAAGGGTGCCTGCAGCGAGACGAAATACACGATCTGGGCCAGCGCCAGCGTGATCATGGAGAAGTAGATGCCCTGCCGCCGGATCGCGACGGCGCCGAACAGCGCGCCGAGCAGGCCCGACGCGACCGTGCCGAGCAGGATCGCCACCTCGGGCGTCAGGCCGAGCGAACGGGCCGCGAAGGCGCAGACATAGCTCGCCAGGCCGAAGAAGGCCGCATGGCCGAACGACAGCAGGCCGCCGAAGCCGAGCAGCAGGTTGAAGGCCGAAGCGAAGAGCGCGAAACACATGACCCGCATCACGAAGACCGGGTAGGCCAGGAAAGGCGCCGCCACCACCAGCGCCACCAGCCCCGCGAAGATCGCGGCGTGGAGCGCGCCGTCGCCCCGGCGAGGGTCCGCTGCAGCCGATGCACCGGGCGCGACGGCAGCGGCCGCCGCGGCGTCGGGTGCTGCCGCGCCCGGGGCGGCGACGCCGTCGGACCCCCTCATGCGGTCCTCCCGAAGAGGCCGTTGGGCTTGATCAGCAGCACCGCGATCATGATGACGAAGATCACGGTGGAGGAGGCCTGCGGATAGACCACCTTGGTCAGGCCCTCGCAGAGTCCCAGCGCGAAGCCCGTCACGACCGAGCCCAGGATCGAACCCATGCCGCCGATCACCACCACGGCGAACACCACGATGATGAGGTCGGCCCCCATGTTCGGGTTGACCGAATAGATCGGCGCCGCCAGCACGCCCGCCAGAGCCGCCAGCGCCACGCCGAAGCCGTAGGTCAGGGTCACGAGGCGCGGCACGTTGATGCCGAAGGCCGACACCATCACGGGGTTCTCGGTCGCGGCCCTGAGCGTCGCGCCGAGGCTCGTCTTCTCGATCGTGAACCAGGTCGCGAGCGACACCACCAGCGACACCACGATCACCCAGGCCCGGTAGTTGGGCAGCACCATGAAGCCGAGGTTGCGGGCGCCCTGCAGGGCCGGAGGGACCGCGTAGGGCATGCCCGACACGCCGTAGATGTTGCGGAACACGCCCTGGATGATGAGCGCCAGCCCGAAGGTGAGCAGCAGGCCGTAGATCGGGTCGAGCCGGTAGAGGCGCGCCATCATGGTGCGCTCGATCGCCATGCCGAAGACGCCCACGATGACGGGCGCCAGCACCAGCGACCACCAATAGTCGATGCCGAAGGTCGTCAACAGCAGCCAACCCACCAGGGCACCCATCATATAGAGGGCGCCATGGCTGAAATTGACGATGTTGAGGAGGCCGAAGATCACGGCGAGCCCGAGGCTCAGCAGCGCGTAGAAGGCGCCGTTGATCATCCCCAGCGTCAGCTGGCCGAACAGGACCTGCGTCGGGATGCCGAGAACGCTGTGCATGGGACGCCCCCGTCCAGCCCGTGGCCTACTTCACCAGGTCGCACCCGCCGTCGGCCAGCGGCCGGAACGCCTCGTCGCCCGGGATCTTGTTGACGAGCTTGTAATAATCCCACGGGTATTTGGATTCGGCCGGCGTCTTGACCTGATACAGGTACATGTCGTGCACCATGCGGCCGTCGATGCGCAGATGGCCATGGCCGAACAGCGGGTCGTCGGCCGGGATGTCGCGCATCTTGGCCATCAGGCCCGCCGTGTCCTTGCCCTTCAGGGCGTCGACGGCCTTGAGGTAGTGCAGCATGCTGCCATAGACGCCGGCCTGGTCCATGGTGGGCATCTTGCCGCCGTATTGCGCGGCGTAGCGCTTGGCAAAGGCGCGGGTGCCGTCGTCCCGGTCCCAGTAGTAGGCCGTGGTCAGGTTCAGGCCCTGGGCGATCGGCAGGCCGAGCGCGTGGACGTCGGAGATGAACACCAGCAGCCCGGCGAGCTTCTGCCCGCCCTGGACCACGCCGAACTCGGCCGCCTGCTTGATGGCGTTGACGGTGTCGCCGCCGGCGTTGGCGAGGCCCACCACCTGGGCGCCCGACCCTTGCGCCTGCAGCAGGAAGGACGAGAAGTCGCTGGTCGGGAAGGGCGTGTTGACGGAGCCCACCACGGTGCCGCCCCCGGCCTTGATGAAGGTCGTGGCGTCGGTCTCGAGCGCGTGCCCGAAGGCATAATCGGCCGTGAGGAAGTACCAGCTCTTGCCGCCCTGCTTGATGATCGAGGTCGCGGTGCTCTTCGACAGCGCATAGGTGTCGTAGGTCCAGTGCACGGTATTGGGCGAGCATTGCTTGCCGGTGAGCTCCGAGGTGCCGGCGCCGGAATTCATGAAGATCCTGTTCTTCTCGCGCGTTACGCGCGACACCGCCAGCGCCACGGCCGAGTTCGGCACGTCGAGGATCACGTCGACGCCGTTCTGGTCGTACCATTGCCGGGCGATGTTGGAGCCGGTGTCGGGCTTGTTCTGGTGGTCGGCCGACAGGACCTCGACCTTGATGCCCTTGTCGGCCGCGTGGAAGTCCTCGATCGCCATCCTGGCGGCGATGACCGAGCCCTCGCCGCTGATGTCCGTGTAGACGCCCGAGCGGTCGTTGAGCACGCCGACCTTCACCGACACCTCGGCCGCGGCCGGCAGCGTGGCTGTGGCCAGCGCCGTCATGGCGGTCGCGGCCAGCAAAAACCCGTTCAGCATTTCCGTCTCTCCCTGTCGTCTTCTTTGGTCCGCACCGTCACACGCCGAGATAGCCGTGCAGCTTGTCGATGTTGGCGTCGAGCTCCCGGTTCGGGATCATGTCGACCACGCGCCCCTGCTCGACCACATAGTGGCGGTCCGCCACGGTCGCGGCGAAGCGGAAGTTCTGCTCGACCAGGACGATCGTATAGCCCTCGGCCTTGAGCCGGGCGATGGTTCGGCCGATCTGCTGCACGATCACGGGCGCCAGGCCCTCGGTCGGCTCGTCGAGCAGCAGCAGGCTCGCGCCCGAGCGCAGGATGCGGGCGATGGCCAGCATCTGCTGCTCGCCGCCCGACATCTTGGTGCCGCCGCTGGAAAGCCGCTCGCGCAAATTCGGGAACAGCGTGAAGATCGTCTCGCGCGACATGCCACCGGGCCGCACCACAGGCGGCAGCATGAGGTTCTCCTCGACCGACAGGCTCGCGAAGATGCCGCGCTCCTCGGGGCAATAGCCGATGCCGGCCCGGGCGATGAGGCGCGACGGCAGGCCGATCGTCTCCTGCCCCTCGAAGCGGATCGAGCCGCGGCGCTTCCCCATGACGCCCATGACGGCGCGCAGCGTCGTGGTCTTGCCGGCGCCGTTGCGGCCCAGCAGCGTCACGACCTCGCCCTTGGGCACCTCGAACGCCATGCCGTGCAGCACGTGGGACTCGCCGTACCAGGCGTGCAGGTCCGAGACGCTGAGGCTCGGGCCGGCCTCGGCGGTGGCGGCGGGGTCGGGCGCGAGCGCGGCGTCAGGCATGTCCGGTCCCGATATAGGCTTCCACGACGCGGGGGTCGCGCGACACCTCTTCGTAGGAGCCTTCGGCCAGCACCCGGCCCCGGGCCAGCACGGTGATCCTGTCGCTGAGCGAGGCCACGACCGACAGGTTGTGCTCCACCATGAGAACCGTGCGGTTGCGGGCCGCCCGCCGGATCAGCGCGGCCGTGCGGTCGATCTCCTCGTGGGCCATGCCGGCCATGGGCTCGTCGAGCAGCATGAGTTCGGGATCGAGCGCCAGCGTGGTGGCGAGTTCGAGCGCGCGCTTGCGGCCGTAGCTGAGATCCGCCGCGAGCCCGTCGGCGAAGCCGGCCAGCCCCACCTGTTCGATGAGATCGCGGGCCTCGGCGTCGTAGCGGCGCAGCAGCTTTTCCGATCGCCAGAAATCGAAATTGTCGCCGCGCCGGCGCTGCAGCGCGATGCGGACGTTCTGCAGCACCGTGAGATGCGGAAAGGTGGCCGAGATCTGGAACGACCGCACGATGCCGAGCCGCGCCACGTCGGCCGCTCCCAGGCCGGTGATGTCGCGGCCCTTGAAAGCGATGCGGCCGCGCGTGGGCGACAGGAACTTGGTCAGCAGATTGAAGCAGGTGGTCTTGCCGGCGCCGTTCGGCCCGATCAGCGCGTGGATGGTGCCGCGTTCCACCTTGAGGTCGACCCCGTCGACCGCCACGATGCCGCGAAACTCCTTTGCCAGATCCTGCGTGGTCAGGATGAAATCCCCGGACAAGCACCCTCCCTCCGCATGGCTGTTATGCTGCTGTCGCGTGGCACCATGGCGGATCGGGCGCGGGGTCGCAATGGGGCGACCCGACATTGGAGGGTCGCGTAGAGCTAGGCGGCCGCGCTTTCGTTGAAGGATAGGATTTTCGCGAAAAGTCGCGCCACCTGCTGTTCGTGGAAGACCTGATCCGGTCCGGTCGGGGCTACGTCGGTGAATGGCGGCTCGTAAAGCAAAGCAGGATCCAAGAAGCCTTGTTCCGTCAGGTGCTCGATGAGCATGTTGGTGAACTCGATCTGTGACGCCGTTGCCGTTCCGGCCGATAGGAACTCGCCGAACGCTTCGCTGACGGCGGCGCGGTCGAGGCCGACGAGCGAGCGCACAAAGCGTCCAAGACCCTGGCTCGTCTCACGCGCGCGCTCGATGTCCCCTGCATCGCCGATGCCCTCATCGAGCAGCATCTTTTCCAACTCGACGAGGTCGGTCGGCGTCAGCGGCCTCCCGCGGCGAAGTTTTTGTATGACGATGTGGTCTTCGTGGGCCTTCAGGAAATGCCGGGCTTTCTGCTTGAAACGGGCAAAATCGGCCTCACCGACTTGCGGCAGATCGAGCTCTACGCCTTCGCCGATCTCGTCGGCGAAATTGGAGTAGACGATAGCCTTCTTGCCCTTCTCCATGTGCTGGATGAGGTCGCGCAGGCGCAGCCGCACCAACTCGAGCAGCGGCACCGTCACCTCTTCCCACCAATGGTCCGTTTGGATCTCCTCGAGCAGCACCGCGTGCTTGGCTATGGCCGGGATGGCGGTCTGGTCCTCCAGCGCCGAGGCGATGTCGCGCAGCTGCTTGCGCAACGGCTCGAAGCGCTTCGAATCCCTCAACAGCGCCAGTTCGAGCTGGAACAGGAGAAGATCGAAGCGCTTGGCCTCTTCGGTCCCCAGCCGTATCGCCGAGGGCAGCGGCGCGATCGCCTCGATGAGTTCCTCGCGCATATCGTCGTCGATCGTCGTCCAGGCTTCGGGCTTCTGGTACTTTTCCACCGCGCGGCGACGCTGGCGAACGATGAAGTTGTCGAGATTCACCCCCGCGACAGTCTCCTGCAGCGTTTTGATCGCGTTGGTCCGGATCGTTTGCTCGCTCGGCGGCGCTTCGTCGCCCGTGCCCGCGTCGTAGGGTGGCGGATCGGCATCCCTGAAGCCGTCCGGGGATGCGGTCTCCTTGTCCAGGGCGCGCACGAGATCGAGCCGCGCCGCGAACAGTCGTTCTGAGAGCGATTTCGTCGCGCCGGCCTCCTGCATCTCCGGATCGGCGCCGAAGAACTCGAGGTTCTGGCAGTAATCGAAGACGCGAAAAAACTCCTTGTCCTGGCCGGGGCCGAACAGGTTCTCGCAGAGCCGCGTACCGCGCCCCATCATCTGCCAGAACTTCGTCTTCGATCGCACCTGTTTGAAGAAGACGAGGTTCACCACTTCCGGCACATCGATGCCGGTGTCCAGCATATCGACCGAGATGGCGATGTGTGGCGCCTTGGTTTGCTTCGAGAAATCGTCGATCAACGTCTGGGCGTAGGCCCCGCTCTCATAGGTGATCACACGGGCGAAATGCCCGGCGAGATTGGGATAGGCCGCGTTGAAGCGGGCCTCGATGAAAACCGCGTGCGCCTGGTTCTTGGCGAAGATGATCGTCTTGCCGAGCCGGTCGCCGCCTTCCACCTTGAGGCCGTTCCGCATCAGGTGCGCGATGACGAGGTCGGCTGTGTCGGTGTTGAACAGCCGCTTGTTGACCTCGGCCGGCTCGACGCTGTCGGGGATCTCCTCCTCGCCCCATTCCAGCATGTCCCACTGGTCTTTTTCCTCCTCGCTGAGATCATCGTAACGCAGGCCCGAGCGCACGATCTTCAGCGGCACCGAGATCGCCTTCGGCGGGACGAGGTAGCGGTCGGCCACGGCCTCGTCGAGCGAATAGGCGTCGGTCGGCACGCCGTCCTCGAGGTCGAACAGCGAATAGGTGTTGTGGTCGACCTCGTCCTTGGGTGTCGCAGTCAGCCCGACAAGAAACGAGTCGAAGTATTCGAAAATGGCGCGGAAGCGCTGGTAGACCGAGCGGTGCGCCTCGTCGATGATGACGAGGTCGAAATGGCCAGGGCCGAACTTCGCCTTGCCCTGCTGCTTGCCATCGATCAAGTTCACCATTGTCGGATAGGTGGACAGGAAGACGCGGCCTTCACTGGTGCGCTCGGTGACGAGGTTGATGGGTGCGCAGTCCGGCAGATGCGCCTTGAAGGCGCCGGTGGCCTGGTTCACCAGCGCGATGCGGTCGGCCAGGAACAGCACGCGCTTGACCCAACCGGCGCGCATCAGGAGGTCGACGAGCGCGATCACCGTGCGGGTCTTGCCCGAGCCCGTCGCCATGACGAGCAGCGCCTTGCGCTCGCCGTCCGCTTCGAAGCTCTTGGTGATCGCCCGGATCGCGCGCTGCTGGTAGGGCCGTTTGTGCCCGGCGATGGCGGTGTTGATCTTGGTCTCTGAGAGCTTCTTGCGGGTCGTGCGGCGCTGGATCAGCAACTCCAGCTCGTCGCGCTTGTAGAAACCGCCGATCTGGCGGGGCGGGTAGCGGGTGTCGTCCCAGATCCAATGCTCGTATCCGTTGGAATAAAAGATCACGGGCCGTTGGCCGTAGCGGGTCTCCAGCGCGTCGGCGTAGAGCTTGGCCTGCTGCTGTCCCTCCCGCGCCTCGCGCCGCGTGCGCTTGGCTTCTACGAGTCCGAGCGGCTTGCCGTCGGCGCCCCACAGTACGTAGTCGACGAAGCCTTCGTTCTTGGCGTTGGGCATGCCCTCGACGCGGAACTCGGCGTCCTCTTTCTTGTCGAGCGCCCAGCCGGCCTCCCGCAGGAGAAGGTCGATGAAGCGGTCGCGGGTCTCGGCCTCGTCGTAGTCGTGGTGCTGCGGCAGCGCTTCAGCGGCTTTTCTGGCCGCCGCGACCTCGGCCCGCGCCTTCTTCAGCGCGTCGTCAAGGTTATGCTTGTCGGCAAGGAGCCTGGTCAGCTCGCCGTTCTTGCCGTCGAGGTCGGCCTGCTGCTTCTTGATCTCGGCCTGTTGCGCCGCGATGTGGACCGAGGCTTTCTTCAGGGCCTCGTCGCGCCGCGTGAGGACGGCGGCGTCGAAGGAGAGCCCCTCCGCCGGCCGGCCGCGACGGGCGTAAGTGCGCGCGAACCAGAAGCAGAAGTGGAACAGTTCCTTCACTGCGCCGGCCGCCTCGCCGGGGCTGACCCGCTTCTCCTCGTGAACGGCGCGGTTGCGCGTAATTACCCAGGGGGTATGCAGCCGGGCGTAAGCGCCGTTATGTGCCGACCGTGCCCAGCACGGTGCTGAAGGTATCGGCACCGGCCGTGAGGCGCGCGGTGGCCA
>JAABUL010004230.1_pt1 | contig 19561 bp, 11 predicted proteins | sample 5559151 | NCBI WGS metagenome assembly JAABUL01 (sample SAMN10711876, study PRJNA513368) | rock metagenome | isolation source: Antarctica rocks | place: Antarctica: Victoria Land, Pudding Butte sud | reverse complement strand
TCAAGTTCAATTAATATAGGTTTATAAGAATCTCTTAAGGCTTTAGATTTATTATTAAAGCCTTCTACTATAAATCCTAATTATCTTAATCCTATAATTCCGCTATTATAATATTTTTTTATTACTTATTTATAAAGCTTATTATTAATCTTAATTATAATTAATACAAGAGTTTCTAAGTTATTAATCTATATTTTAACATATATTAGTTTATCTTTAATATTATCTCTTAATCCTCGTTAATATATTATTATAACTATATCCTATTTAATCCTAATAAAATACTATTAAAACTATATTAAGTATTCTATAACTAACTTTTATTAATTTAGATATTAAATAACCTATATTATTATATTACTTTTATTAGAAGATCTAAATACTCGCTAAATTTTAATATAGAAGTATATAAAGCCTTCTATTTATTACTTAATATCTTTGTTCTCTTCTTTATTAAATTCTTCTAAGAATTATTTAAGGAAAGATATAGCTTACTTCTAAGCTTATCCTCTTATATATATTATAATAAACGTTAATTACTATTTAATTTATATAATATATTTACTAAACTTTAAATATAATTAAAGTTATATAAGCTAGTTCTTAAGCTTATCTCTATTACTATAATATAAATTAGGTTTAATAACTCTAATATTATCTTTATTATTATTAAGTAAAGGGCGTTAAGTCCCTTATTTACTTAAGGTAAGATTCTGTCTTAAGGTACTTATCCTAAGGATATTTAAAGTATTAGGATTCTCTTAATCCTTAGAGCTCTTAGGGGTCTAGCTCTTAATTAACTTAATTAGGTCTTATAAAGAGGAGTATTAAGGGCGGAGTAAAAGTAGACTTAATTAAGCTAAATTAATATTAAATAATATTTAATTAGATATTAATATTTATATACTTAGGAGATAATATAAATTAAATATAAAGTTCTTATATACTATAAAAGTAACGCTATTATATAAATAAAGGAATTTATATTAACATTAATTAGCTTAACTAGCTTAAGAGGCTTAATCCTTAAGCTCCTTAAGCTTCTTAAGTAATAGCTTAACTATCTAGCTTTACTTAGTACTTAAGCCTACTTACTTAATTTAATATACCTCTTAAATTAATACTTGTAATAATATATTACTTATAGTTAAATATAATCTTAAGATTATTAGATACTATTAGAAATCTAAAGTATAGAAAGAAAGAATATATTATAAGTATAATAGATATATTAATAATATATACTATTATATAATTATATACTATTTAATATTAATAGTAATAGACTAGATAAGTAAAAGAAGATAATATTAGTTAATTCTATTATAATAATAGTAATAGTAAGTATACTAAGAATACTAGTAATAATATATATAGTAGATAATATAAATATATTAATATTATATATAGTTATATAGTTATATCCCCTATAATTATATATAATAATATTAGATTTTTAGAATAATATATATAGAATCTCTTTATTATAATAGAATATCTAGATATTAGAATCCTAACTTAAGTAAGATAATATATTCTAAGATAAATCCTTTAATTATCTATTTAGGCCTTAATATAAATATTAAAACTTAATCTTTTTATATATTACTACTATATATATATCTAATTAATTAATACTAAAAGATATATATCTACTATTAATATCTAATAATATTAAAACTATATTATACTATTTATTAATATAAAAGATCGATCTATAAATATAAGTTTATAAACTAAAATATATATCTAATACTAAGATATTACTAGTATTTAAGTAATACTTAATATACTAACTAATTAATATCTACTTGTTATAATATATATCTAAATAGTATAAATAATATATCTAAACTTATAAAGTATATATATTTTAAAGTAATATTAATTAGCTTATTAGTAATAAAGATATAATTAATTTTATAAGTTTATCTATTAAATCTATATATCTTAATACTAATTTACTTACTATACTTATATCTATTACCTATTAATTAATAAACATCTACCTATTATAATATATATAAGCTTATAAAGTAATATATTCCTTAAATAATATTAACTAGCTAATTTATAACAAAGATATACTTAATTTTATAACTTTATATACCTAGATTCATATACTAACTATATTAAGATATTACTAAGATATTATTAAATATCTAAGTATACCTTAATATACTAACTAATTAATATCTACTTATTATATTATATATTCGAATAGTATATATATCCTAAAATAATATTAATTAGCCTATTAGTATAAAAGATATAACTGATTTTATAAGTTTATATACCTAAATTTATATATTAACTACGCTAAGACTTATAATTACTAGGTAGTAAAGATAAAATATATAAAAATCTAGATTTTCATAGGTATTTTTTAGTATTATTATAATTACTTATCTAAATCTATTTAATCTAACTTTAGTCTAACTTTAGTCTAACTTTAGTCTAACTTTAGTCTAACTTTAGTCTAACTTTAGTCTAACTTTAATCTAACTTTAGTCTAACTTTAGTTTAATCCTAGTTAAGTTAAAGTATAATATTATTCTATTATAACTTATTATAATAAGAAGTTATTTTATAAGTTTAAGACTAGCTAGGAATATATTATATAGAATATATAATTTAAAATTAGTAAGCTAACTTCCTAAATTACTAATATATTATATAAGTAATAATTAATAGTCTTATTTATAATACTACTAACTCTAAGCTTATAAAGTATAATAGAAGATAAGAAAAGAAGAATAAGTAGATAGAAAGTAATTATAATACTACTTAAATTATAGATAAGAATATTATAATAAAGTATAGGAAGTAATAATAATAAGTATTATAAAAATATAACTTTATTTATTATTAGAAGATATATCTTAATATCTTTATCTACTAATCTAAGTAATAATATTAAGGAAAGCTATATATAAAAGTAGAGGTAAAAGAGTAAGTTAGAATAATAATAAAAGATATATTAAGATATAAATCTAGACTTATATTAAATTATTTATTCTTATTGTACTATTATTACTAATATCTCTTTTACTTATAATAATAATAATAGTAGTATTACTAGTTATACTAGTATTAATAGTTATACTAGTAATACTAATATTAATACTTAAAGCTAATTAGCTAATTAAATAATAAAAATAAAAGAAGAAGATAGTAGTATATCTATATATTAGAGTTATAATTATAAAGTTAGAATAGGATTAAAGAGTAAGATAGATACTAGAGTAATAAGCTAATTATATTATAGTAGGAAGAATCTAATTAGAATAAGATATAAAAATTAGAAGGCTTATAAATTAGATATCCTAAGTTATCTAATATATTATTAGAAGTAATAAAACCCTATTTTTACTTATATATAGATAAATAATGGTATCATTTGGCCTACAGCCTTATAGGGCTGCGCCCGTTCTAGGTATACGCCTGTTCAGGTGACACCTTCTATACACGACAGTAGGATCGCCTGAAAAGAGGGAACTGATACAAACCGAATATGGAATCAAGGACAACCATATTTTCAATTCTCGAGACTTGAATTTTGTTAAAGGGAACATGCGTGGGACTGAAGGACGTCGTGTGGACTTCATCCTCAACTCTCTCTCGGGAGAAGCACTGCAACAGAGCTGGCAATGTGTCGCCGCGTTCGGTCACTTCATCGAGATAGGCATCAAAGACATCATGAACAACACAGGCCTTGAGATGCGTCCTTTCCTCAAAGATGCGAGCTTCACGTTCTTCAATCTCAAGCATGTGATGACAGACAATGCCAAGCTACTAGCCGAGTTCATGAACGGCACTTTCGACTTTTTGTAGGACGTGGTCTTATCCGGCCCGTGTCGCCTATCAGCGTGTATCCCATTACAAACGTTGAAGATGCTTTTCGACTAATGCAAACGGGTAAACATCGAGGCAAGATCGCTTTATCATGGGAGCCGGAGAATGTAGTACCCGGTACTACACTCTGCCGACATCCCTCTGCAATTGCCACCAAACGCTACCTACTTACTTGTAGGAGGATTAGGTGGCCTCGGCCGGAGCCTGGCACATCTCCTCGCCAAATCAGGGGCACGACATCTTTGTTTCTTCTCTAGGTCAGGTATGAATTCGAAGGCGGCACAGACGACGATGCTTCAAGCTCTTCAAAAGCGTAACGTCAAAGCACGCATATATACCTGCGACGTTGCTGACCAAGAGAATCTGTCTACGGCAATGGAAAAGTGCTCCTCGGACATGCCGCCAATCAAAGGCGTTTTTCAATGCGCGATGGACCTTCAAGACAGTCTCTTTGAGCGGAAGTCGTACGAGCAATGGAAGAATTCTCTGCGACCTAAAGTCCAAGGAACATGGAATCTTCCTATGGCTGTTCCCCACGATGTCGACTTCTTCATCACGCTTTCTTCATTCGCAGCCTTGGCAACAGAGGTCAAAGCACTTATGCAGCATCAGGTGCATTCCAAGATGCGTTGGCATCTCATCGTCGTTCACTGGGGCTGAAGGCTGTGACAGTAGATCTGGGAGTGATGCGTGACATAGGCGTGATCGCAGAGAAAGGCGCTACCGATGTGTTGAAAGAATGGCAACTTCCCTTCGGGATGCGCGAGAACGAATTCCACGCCCTGATGAAGAATGTCATTGCCCATGAAATGACATCGGGTACGAAGGGTGATACCGCCACAGCAAGCAAGAACGGTGTAAGCACTCAGATCATCCACGGTTTGGCCACGGGAGAGACCGCGCGAGCAGCCGGGGTACAAACGCCCTTCTATTTCAGCGACCCGCGCTTCTCCCATCTCGCAAGCAAAGGCGCCTCGTCCAATGTCGATGCAACAGCAGCAGCCACCTCAGGCCAAGGCGAAAGTGCGTCCGTGGGTCAGCAGCTCGCAGAAGCAACAAGCCTGGCCGATGCCACGAGCGCGGTCACCGATGCGCTAGCGGCGCGCGTGGCCAAGTCGCTACAGACGGACAAGACCGACATCGATCCCAGCAGACCGTTGCACAGTTATGGGATCGATTCACTGGTCGGAGTGGAGATTGCGAATTGGGTCTTCAAGGAGACCAAGGTTGGGGTGTCGGTGCTTGATGTCCTTGCGACGACGAGCATGTCTGATTTTGCGGGGAATGTTGCGAAGAAGTGTGTCTATTGTGAGCAGAAATAGAAAGGTTATGAAGAGCCTATAGGGTGGACATGTCTAGGTATGAAATGATTGTAGTCTTCCACGAGTTTATGTGTTCACGTATAGGAGTCACCCCCAAGGACAGAATAGATTTTCATGATAGTACATCAGGATATCAAGAAACTATGACAAAAACCTTTGACTATACTGTTGTACGGTGGATACTAAGGTTATTAGTAGCATTCTAAAAAATAGCTACCTATGTATTCACAGCCTTGGTTAGCATAGAGAGCTACATGATCAATTGAACTTTGGGTGCTGGTAGTTTCCGCCCGCCTGCGCAATATTCTTTCCCTGGGGGAGGGAGTATAACATTTGGCGTGTGAAATCCCATTTATGGAGTATATTCAGGACACCTGCACTATCTTAGCACTGACACATTCCGATATACCCCACTAAACTTATATATAAATCGCAACAATACCTAACTTCTCTAGCTTTCATTAGTCTATATATCCTAGACCTATGGAATTTTAGATAATACGTAGTTGGCTTGGTAGTTAGTAGCTGCCCCAGCCTGCCCCTAAGACGTAATGCGCCAAGCGGCCTAGGACCTTATCACAATCCTGCGGTGATCATGGCATATAACAGCCCTATGTGGGGGGTAACGCTAGGGCTAACCCCGGGACTACATGCGAGAGGCAGTCCTTTTTGCAGAAATGTCCACTCTTTTCCGCCAACTACTCTCCTATTCTACGCATCTAACCATCATGGTACTGAAGAGGCGAGACAAACCCGAAATTTGTTGGGCGTGTTGTTACATAGCGCTTGGACATCACTTCTCTTGACACTGCGCCATGACCATAGTCGCGAAAGGAACTAGGCGCTTATACAATAAAGCGGGCACATGTCGGCGATCTTGCGGAGCAACAGGCGAACGGACATCTTGCAAAGCGGAGAATCAAAGTTGCAGTGATCAAAATACGTGATATAGGTACCCTGAATCCTCAACTCTTAGACATTGCAGTCTCCCTCACCACGCGCAGCCAAAACCCGAGCAGCCTCCGCTCCGGTCCTCAGCTCGAATTCCCGACTGCTCATATCGCCAAGTGCGAGAGCAGCGGCGCTCGCCTCCCCTTCTTCAATGCAAACATGATGACTGCCCGAGGTCCTAGTGCCCGGGGTAGTGGTACCAGGTTGCGTACTACCGGGCGTCGTAACGAACGGGCTCCCAGGATCGAGCGGCGTCCCGGGGTCCGGGATACTCGCCGGATTATTATTAGACAAGACATCGCTCATCGCCTCCTCAACCTCCCGTCTAATGACCCTCTGAATCTGCCTACGACCCCAACTCATAGCGACATTCTGCACCACAGCCTCGCCCGCGCGCGCATGGGCCCGCTGGACGCGATTTGCCACGTTCTCCGCGCGATCGAGACGTCCGATATCGTGCATACGACTCAGGATGCCGCCGACGATGGTGGCTGTCGCGACCACGATGGCTGTCTGGACGACGTTTTCGTCGTTCACGTCGCCTTTGAATATAAGGTCGCTGACGGCTGCGATGCCGGCACCGGAGAGGGCGCCGATGCCTGCGGCGAGGAAGATGGCGGACCAGTAGCTCCAGCGGTTCTGGAGGAGGTGGCGGAGGTCGTCGTGTTGGATTGCTACTGCGAAGTCTGTGATTGGGCCGGTGGTTTGGTTTTGACCGCAGATAAGACCGGATCTCAAGGCTTGGTTGGCTTCGTCGAGGGCTAATTGGGCGATCACGGCGGTGTGGTTGGCGGTGTAATCCGAGCCACGGCGATGCATTACGTGTAGGCTCCAGAGATCTCTGATCATGTCTATAAGCATGGTTTCGTTGGTGGTGGTGCCATTGGTGAAGGTGTAAACGCCTATGTCAGTCGAATAGTTGAGACCGGAACAAGTATTTGAGAGGTCGACGGTAAGTTTGTACGAGATCTTCTCTATATCGTTGGTCCATGTTGAAACGTGGAGGCCGTCGGGTACTGAGGAATCTCTTTTTGCTGTGGCAGCGGATTGGTTGGTAGAGGTGGTGGATGAATTATCCCCGTCATCAAAGATCTGGTCTATCCATTGACCAACAGACTGCCCCATGGCCGGTGGTGGGGGCATTAACATGGTTGCCTCACTAAGCGTGAATCCCACTGCAGTAAGAGATGTGAAAATAGCCATGGCAGCAAAAGAGTACTGCATAATGCGATGTTAATAGTCAGTGTACCTCCTCAACGCGAAACGAAGGACAATAATGCATAATATTAGTACAGAGAAGGTAGCTGCGATGTTTAACTCCTCGATATTTACCTCGCATATATACCAACATGCATGCCATGAAACAGGATCGCGCATATTATGAGTAGCCGTGGACAGTACGCTAATACATCGGTAACCTCGGCATGCAAGTTTACATGTTTGTGTGGTAGATGACAATTTTGAACACTCAGGCCGCTCACTACATGCGTGTTCAGTATATCCAAAGGACGACTGAAGAGGGTTGATGTCCAGTTTCAATACTTACTTAGAGCTACTCGGCCGAGACGGCTCGTTCTAGCCGACTACCTCTCAGGCATCTTGTTGGATAGTAAGAGGCAGGGTTTAGCCATGAGATTGTATTCGGCAGAGGTGCAAACTTAATCCTCTGGCGATATAGGCGCTGAAAGATCATTCCTTGACGCCTAAGATCTACATATAGCCTCAACCTATCCGCATCTTGTGTGGGGAAGTAACCATTTTGGATCTTCAAGCGCCGTCCACGTGGCACGGTGCTGCATAGCCGTCTACATTTGATGCAATGAGCTGACGCGTATCATTCGAGACTGCCATCGAGTTCCTGGTAGAGTGTCTCGTTATAAGGGAAGATCAGTAATATCCTACCCTCCGCCATGCCGTAGACTTGCATAGGATTGTTGAAGGTGAACTTGAGGCTGAAGTCCAAAACGGTAGAGCCTCATGGTGCTGGCAGATATGGAATATACGGTGGCAGAGATCCGGGCTATATATGTTCATCAGCGCATGGAGCTTACCAAAGGTACCTGTGTAACGTACGCGATGCCTTTCAGACCTTCAGAGCTCGCTGCTACCTCAGTACACTATAAGAATCACACGACCTTTGCTTCTATTAAGTACTATACGGGGTAGTCAACGAGTCTTTTTCTTCTTCTTTTTTCTTCTTTTTTTTATGTTATACTCCGTTATAAGCCTACTAGGCCTATCTAGATAGACTAATCTAGTTAATTAGAGAACCTATACTATATTTAGATTGAAATCCTTATTAGTATGAAAATCTAGAAATCTAAGCTTAAAATATATCTTAAATTATAAATTTCTCTATTAAATCCTTTATTACTTCTACTAATTATATAGTATAAGATTCTTATACTATAAGATATCTAGTAGTTATATTTAATTATAATCTTATTATACTTATTTAGTTTATAATAATTTAATTATATATATAATAATCTTTATAATATTAAGACTTACTTTTTAGAATACTTTAAATAATATTAATAATATTTTCTATTACTATATTTATATATATTTATATATTAAGCTATAAATCTTATAAAAGCTAAGTTTAAAGCTTAGCCTTAATTTTTTCTAATATAACTTGTTTATAAGTTAATTTCTAATAGATATTTATAAGCGATTATTAGAATCAAAGAATTATCCTAGTTAGTTAGTATTTAAAGGATTATAAGAGATATTTTATAATATTATATTTTATAATCTACTAGATTATCTACTTAATACTTTATATAAGACTAATAGTAATTTCTTCTTAATTATTATTATCTAGGATTGAGAGTAATCTAATAAAAATTCTAGACTCTAAGATAAGCTTTAAGCTCTAATACTAAATTATTACTCTTAATTATATAATCTAACTTATAATAGCTATCTTTTTCTAAAATAATCTAAATATTATATATTAAAGTTCTTTAGTAGAATTTACTTATAAGCTAAGTTCTTCTTTAAAGTCTATCTAATAAGTCTTACTAATTAAGATATTATTATTACTTCTTCTACTAAATTATTTACTAGATATATATTATAAATAGTTATAATATAATTCTTTTCCTTCTAATAATATTAGATTTAAATTATATATAATATACTATTATAATTAGTAATCTAGATTCTTAGATTTATTAGTAATTTAAGATTACTAGCTTATATAATTAGGAGTTAATAGGAGTACTAAGATCTATTAAGTATAAGTACTTACTCTTATATACTAGAATCCTCTATTAAAGAGTTTAAGATACTTAAAGCTAAATAATATATTTAATAATCTAAAACTAGTCTTATAAGAAATTATAATTATAAAATTAATATATATAGTTATAAAATCCTATATATTAAATTTAGAACTAAAGGACTTATATTTAAGTTAAATATATAGTAGGATTTACTTATAATATCTCTTTACTATAATAGAATATCTAGATTAGACTAATTATTATATTAGGTTTTAATTCTAGCTATTAGAATTAACTAAATACTTAGATTAGATACCTAGAATTAATTTAAATACTTAGGCTAGGCCCTTAGGATTAACCTGAAAACTTAGTAATAAACTAAATATCAAGTTAGGATTCGATTCTAACTTTTACTATTGACTTGAATACTTAGTACCTACTTTGGTATTAACTTAAATACTTGATTCTAACTATTAGTATTAATTTGAAAACCTCTTAATTCCTTAGCGATTTAAGTTAGACCGACTCGAATCGCTAAGGTACTGATAATTAGTATAGGCTAAAAAAAAGTCCTAAGAATACTCTATTTTTAGTATATTTTTAGTAAAAATTTTAGCCCCAAATTTTTATCAGTAATCCCTATTTCCTATTCTTAAGAAATGCATTACCTTTTTGCATTACCTAGAAAAAATATTAGATATATAATTAATATTAGTATAGTTAGTACTATAAATAGTACTATCAGTATAAGAAATAGTACTATTTTTAGTAATATTAATACTATTTATAGTACTATACTTATCTAGTCTATTTCCTAATATTACCTTTTTTACTAATTAGAAATAGTACTAAAAATATTAATAATATTAATAATATAATTATAAATAGTACTAAAGATAGTACTATTCTTAGTAATATATTATATATATTAGTCTTACTAATTTAGTCTATCTATTTATTTCTTAAGAATATGCATTACCTTTTTGTATTACTAGGAAATAGTACTAATAATATTAAAAATATTAAAAATATAATTGAAAATAGTAATAACTAATAATCTTATTATAGTCTTAGCGATTTAAGTTAATACTTAATTCCTACTTAGGTATTAACTTAAATACTTGATTCTAACTATTAGTATTAACTTGAATACTTAATTCTAACTATTAATATTAACTTACTAAGACTTAAGTTAGATATTTAACTTAAGGCGGTTAGTCTACTTAGTAATTCCTTAGTAAGTTAGATTAGATTAACTTAAATTATTAAGGTATTAAATATTTAGATAATATAAATTATTTAAAAATTATACTTAATTTTAAATTAGAACTTAGGTAAAAATTTAATATAATTTTTTAGTCTAAATTTTATTATTACTTTAGATTATCTTATGCTTTATTTCTTCTTAATTCTTAAAGAGATATATTACCTTTTTATATTACCTAAAATAACTATTAAAAAAATTCATAAAATAATTAAAAATAGTAATTAAATAAAGGATAAATTTAGTATTAAAAATATTAGTATACTATAAATAATAGTCTTAGTAATTTAAGTTAGATTATATAAATTAATACTTAATTTCTATCTTAAATCTAACTTAAACACTTAGTCCTACTATTAAGAAGTAACTTAAATACTTAGTCTTATATTTAGAAATTAAATTACTAAGGGTTAAGTTAGATATCTAACTTAAGTTTAAAGTACTAACTTAATATAGTTAGTCTAATCTAGATATTAGAACCTTAAATAGATTTAGCTAATATATTATTAAAAAGATCTATATATTTAATTACTTTTAAATTAATATAAATATTAAAATCTAACTTTTTTATATATTATATATACTTATATACTTATATATATAATTTTATTCTATTAATATTAAAAGATATATATTATTTTTAAATATCTAATATAATAAAAATTATATAAATTAGAAAATTAGTAGAAAAGATATATATAAGATAATAAGTTTATATACTAAAATCTATATAATATAATTACTAAACTAATTATTAAGTTAGATCTTAATTCTTTCTTTTAGAATTAAATTACTAAGTATTTTAATATATTACTATTAATAGTATACTAGTATACTATTAATAGTATATTTTATAATACTTGATTCTAACTTTTAGAATTAAATTACTAAGAATTAATAGCTTAATAAGATTTTTAATTCCTTATAATTAGTCTAATAATTATACTAAGATATTAATAAATTACTTAAGTATACTACTATCTTACTAACTAATTAATATCTACTTATTATATTATATATCCTAATTATACTAATAATATATATAAGCTTGTAAAGTATATATACTCTAATATAATATTAATTAGCTTATTAATATAAGAGATATAACTAATTCTATAAGTTTGCCTACTAAATCTATATATCTTAGTATTAATTTATCTATTATACTTATACCTATTATCTATTAACTAATTAATATCTATCTATTATAATATATATATAAATAGTATATATAGTATATATAAGTTTATAAAGTATATTATATCCTAAATAATATTAATTAGCTAATTAGTAATAAAGATATAACTAATTCTATTAGTTTATATACTTAAATTTATATATCTAACTATACTAAGACTTATAATTACTAGGTAGTAGAGGTAAATTATCTAATATATTAAAATCTAGATTTTTACAGGTATTTTCTAGTATATATATATAATTTAACTATATTAATTAAATTTAAGATTATATATTAACTTAAACTTAAAGGTATTATAAGATTATATATCTAAGTACTACTTAATAGAATAAATATTATAAGATTAGAAGTTTAAGAGCTTAACTTATCTATTATTTAAAGTATTATAAATCTAGCTTTAATAGTCTTAATTAGCTTTAAGCTACTTTTATAACTTAAAACTATTAGGCTAACTTCCTAAGCTACTAATATTAATTTACTTATTAATTAATACATAAACTCTAGCTAGCTTTCTTCTTATATTACTAGAAATCCTATTAAAGCTACTTATATAAGTATAATAAGTAGTAAACATACTTACTTCTACTAAGTCTTAGTAAGCTAGTAAGCTTACTTAATAGCTAAGACTTATTAGATTATAATAAGTACTAGATATATATATATTTTAAAAGTTAAGTTATAAAAAGTTTCCTAGCTAATAACTAGATATAAGAATATAATACTAGTTTATTATAATATAATATTTAAAAAACCTCTTATATTAAGAAAGCTAGTATTATATATCCTAAAAAATATATATTCTTTAAGTAAAAGTATATTAGCTTTATCTTAATTATATATATAAAGTCTACTTAAAGTTTAATTAAAAGAGAATATTTACTATATTATAATTACTACTACTTAGAATAGGATTATATACGTAGTTACTACTTATAAAACTATATATTTATAACTAGTTCCCTCGCCTTAAAGCTCTTATCTATATTCTTAAGATATATAAAGGCGTTATAATAGCTATAAGATAGTTATATAAGGAGCGTACCTTATTATATTCACAAGTCTATTAGTACTACTATTCTCCCCTCCTCTTATATAAGCCTTCTCTCTATCCTTCATTTTCATTTGCCCCTCCTTTAATGTATCATCCTTGACTATTGATACAAAGGAGATGCCCTTCCATGCAAGAGACCACCGACGCGAGCTAGCAGATGCTAAGCAACCTCAGTCAAGGCGGCCATCTACTGGCTTGGCTAGCTGTCGCAACTCGTACAGACGTGAGTCAAAGATGAGCAAGCTCTTTAAGACTGAATCTTGTTGCATTTGAGGCTATTTTTGGAAATGCAGGTTTCCGGGTGGCAATGTGTAGCGGCGTACGCTGCACTGCGTTGGCTGGTCCGCGAAAGGCCAGGCTCTGATCAGCTCCATCCTCTGTGTCTCGTTCTCTGCCTCACGATCTAGATAGTTCTCGAGAACTCTTTCCAGATTAGTTTTCATCGAATCATAGCTGGCGTGGTTGACCCAACCATCCCAGCCTCTGTATGCTCCTATTTGCTGAAGGATATCTTCCATAAGCTCGACACCCTTGGTCCATTGTGCTTCATGCTCTTTTTGAAGAGCCTTCTCCTGCGCTGAGAAGACGAGCGGACAGGGTACGGAAAGTCCATTGTCAGGACCACCTTTGACAATATTCGGCCATTCTTTCTCCGTGGCCATAAGCATACCATTGAGAATCGGTTCACCATCACTGAAGATCGAGCCAGCCAAAGCTGTAATCTTGCAAGCTAGCGTCTCGCGGTACTGCAGCGCACGGAAAATATCTTCGACGTGTTGGCGCAGTTCAACCTCATAAAGTTTGTAGAGCGACTGTGCGGACCGTAACAACTTTGCTCCTCTCTGTTCATCCGCGTTCAACTCTTCAAAATGTTTTGGAAGCTCAATGCGACCGAAGCCCTTAGGAATCGGACCGTTGAATTCAATCAGTGCTGGGTGTCGAGCTTGGAGGAAAAAGGGACTAAGGTGGACGGACTGCCAGTCGATAATACCTACTATCTCAGTTGGCTTTTCCGGGTCTACAAATATGTTGTTCGTGTGTAGATCGCTGTGCCACATTGTTGAGGCTCGAAGTGAATTTTCCATTGGCAGTAGACGATGTGCCACTTTCAGATAATTCCTCAGAACGGACAATTTGGACGTCGAGGTTGGTCGATACTGTCCGGGGCCATAGAAAAGACCTTGCGGCCTCGGGAACTCTTGGAGCGCCATGATACATGCAACCTCGCGGCGAGCTGCCGCCATGACATAGTCCTCAGTGGTCCGCCCTTCAAGCAGGCTCGTCAGCGATACGAATATGGGATTTGGAGTGGCCACGTTGTCTTACAAGGTCCGCGATCCACACCGACATTCCCACGTCCCTCATCGAAATACATTCGGTTATTCGTGGGGCCTACGGCGAATTGCGAGCACCGGGTCTCGGTCCCGTCCACATTCACACATAGTACTTCGTCGCTCACAACGTTCGGAATATCTTGTGCGCAGTACAAACTTCCATACATCCCAAAACTGGTTGAAGCGAACGGCTTCTCAAATCCTACCAGTTGTTTCACAATCTCATACTTCTGCCGTCCCGTCAGGTCACCCCATAATTTCTCGAGCTCGACGCCAGGAACCTTCTCCATGATGATATACTCGGCGTGGACCGGAGTCTCTTCCCGTCGAGAACTCCAAGCGAATACTCGGGGCGCCGGCATCTTGAGAACATTCCTGACCTGCAGGCACATCATCAGCGAAATTTCCAGCCAGGATAAAATACATCACGTACAAAGTCCATAGTGGCGACTTCACTGGCCGTGGTGAAATGAGCATGTCCAGCATTTGGGTTCGGAACCTTTGCAATGACTTGCTTCCCATTGTTCATAGTCAGAATGAACGTCTTATTGAAGTTGCCCTCGGGAAGCTTCTCGATCTCGACGCAGAACGAGGCTCCTATCGACTGAGCGGCAGTCTGTGCAAGTTCGGCCATTTTGAATGAAACATAACGGCGAGAGAGCTGTGCTGGCTCATCCCAGAGCCAGCGCCCCGAGGTATATCGATAAAAGGACTCTTCATCGCCGTTTTTGATGATTTCTATGATGACCGATCAATCATTGTCACGGAAACTATTGAGTGAATCTCTGTGACCTGAAATCTGTGGCTCATGGGGTCCCATCGACGCCTGAGCAAGAAATTTACGGTCATAGCTTCTCAATGTGCATGACCCTATTAGTGCCGTTTTTGAATGTCGAAGGTAGGCTAGCCAAGTGGGGCTACTGCTTTTCAGTGCCTTTGAGGCGCTGCATGATTGACTAAATAGTGCGTGTGGAACAGATGTCATGGTCAGTAACGAGCAGGGTCGCTGTGAATGCGACATGCTGCTAGCGTGATTCGATGCGGAGACGTACCCGATGTGGTTAGCTTTGAATTTCGACTTGGCGCCAAGCTGCTCCACCCCATGCCTGGCATGCCTGAAGTGGTTTCAGCCTACATCTGCCGGTCTTCGTGTACGCCTACCTACTTTCGTCGACTTTTGCCTACTTCTACCACCTCCTATCTTGGTGTGCTTTACTGAGGTCTTAGCGAAGATGTCTCTGAATCAATACCTTTGCTTCACCTTATAAGCAACAACCCAATCTTGACTCCCTGGACTCTCTTCTCTTCGTATATTGTATGTCTGCCAAGCTAGGCTCTCAGTTTTCGCCTATTATCGCTTAGAAGGTCTTGCAAGCCTCACGTTGACTATAAGTACCATTCATCTGTACGCAGTTGCTGTATTGTGCCGACCGACACTGCGTGGAGTTTAGCAAATCATGGCGAACGCCGTGAAAGCAGCAATTGCGGAGTTGTTCGCCGGTGTATCTAACAGCAAATCAGGTCTTCATCTGCGGAGACCTTCTCCAGACGGCGCCGGCACTCAAGTTTTTCCTGCCAAGACCACGAAGAACGACGGGCGATACGGGGTCCGTATTGACAAGGGACAGCCTGTCAATGGGGAGCAGAAGACCATTCGATTGAAATTGCAGATCAATTCCAATGCTACAAACAAGACGTTGAAGGATATAGCAAAGAAAGACTCTCACAAAGTCATCGCAACGGTAGATGTTGATTCGACACAGGAGCTTTCTACTGAAAACTTGGAAAAGGTCAAGCAAAACTTCCTTGACACTTTGGACGTCTGATCTGCCGTCTCTTGATATTTCAGGCAAAATCCTGACGGGAATATGAGAGGTTCTGCTGGTATAGGAATATTGTTCAAGCATTGGGATGTTCGTATGAATGAATGGATGTGTGCAGTCAGGACCACCACCGAGCCGACATTAATAAAGTGGAAGGTCTGCTACTATGGACTGCTACATTCATGTTCCTGATCTCAGGATCGACTTATCGTCAGCATCGATAAAGCTAGCAAATTGAATTGTCCAGTCGGCCCCAGGTTCATTACAGCAGGCCGTCAAGCGTCGCAATCAAAGACATGACTTCGACTCGTTTCAATACGCAGGCCCGAGCCCGGGCCTGAGCCCTACCTGAGCCATTTTGTTAGTGACTCCTATCGTAAATAAACGCGTCCTGCTTGACTCTAAGTAAACCTCCGGATATCTCGCTATCATTGTTACGGTTGACACGGCTGCTACGAGAGGGTACCCAGTTACTATCGCTACTCTTCTCTACTTCTTTCTTTACATGCGCATTAAAACCAAGCGCAGCCAATAGCCCCACCCCGTCGTTGCCTCTCTTCAGGCTTAGGTAACGGACAACATCGCCGGTACCCAGCAGATACGACGTGCCTATTTCAGACGCGCCTAGCAGACAATACATGCCCAAATAAGACATACCCAGCAGACAAGATATTCCCGAACAAGACGTGCCCACCAGACAGTACGTACCTACCAAACAAGACGTATGGAATTAGGCACTATACACGACATGTAGAGTCCGGTGACATGCTCCGCAGATTAGATGTGTAAAGTCAGGCTATACAAGAAGCGTTTCTCAGCTCTTCGCAGTTCGACATAGGTACCCCGAAACAGCTAGCTGACCTAAAATTCTACTCAAACAGGGTACCATGCGAAATCACAATGTAGGCTAGTTGGATACTTAGGAATTTCGACTAAAGAGGGAAGTATATCTAGATTCAAGTAAAAGAAGCTTCTTGATAATAGACGTATTTGCACTGAATAAAGTAGAGAAGTGAGAGGTGAAATCAGATGGGCTCTTCAGTGCTTAGGCGACTAAGACTCTGTTTCGTCACGTCTAGAGATTGATAGGCTATGGAGGAAGCTGTCTCTTGAACAGATCCTTAAAGGCGTGTCCCTAACTTCGGAAAACAACCGACGGTCGAACTTCCCTCTATTATTTGATTCGTATCCCTAAACCCATTAATCCTAGCATGAAGTTAATCTACATTACATGCCTTCTATGTACAACTCCTTCAAGTTCCGGATCCTTCATATTCTGAATCTTGACATCCTTTGACTCATTCCCCTCATGCGGCGTCTCGTACCTGTCGAACAAAAATCCTGGAGGAAAAGGGTGCAAAGTTGGCCTGCGTGGCACCGGGTCCTCATGTGCGAATTGCCAGATGTCCCTCGTGATAGACTTGCCCAGACCGTCCAGCAACGGTGTTAGCACCGGCAGCGAGATCGCGATGACAGTGTAGCAAGAGATCGCCACGATGAGGAGGTTCAACCAATAGCTCAAGCCATGTACGGCAAGGGCGACACACATCCAAGAGCCGAGACTCCAGAAGACGAATCCGTGCAGCAGGTAGATGGTGAATATGTGGGGGAAGATCCACACTAGTACTCGGAAAGAGAAGATTTTCTGAATGAAGGGGCTGAGTTCGATGGCTGCTTGGATGCCCAGTGCAAAGGCGATGCCATTGATTCGAGGAAGATAGTACGGTGGGTACACGTTCTTGCCAGCTTGCGATATAGTGAGACCCGTGCTGGGATCTGGATGGATACCATATTCGGAAGTGGCATAGAATATGTTGGTCCATTGAGTGACGACGTCCACGCTGAGCGCTGCTAGGCCGAGCAAGACGAAGAAAATAAGTAGGGGATAGTATGCAGCTGGACGTGCATGTAGATACTTCCGCCAATTGTAGGTGACATCAAGATCGGTCAGCATGATGCCTAGGTAGAAGTATGTGCCCCAGGATACAGCGTACCAATGGTTGACGATGCAAAAAGCGTAGAAGCCGAACCTCTTCCAAGGTGTTTTGATCTCGCAAATGACTATGACCGCGAGCAAAGTCAACCATGAGCCCTGTAATTGGACGGGTATCGTCCAAAGCACACCGGTGCAATAATTGAAGGTGATCAAAGGTGCTGCATTCGGAATGAGGTATGCCAGTTCAAGAATCTCGCTCACAAAGTTGCTAAAATTGCTATATCCAACGGCATAAGGCCATATTGACCAAGTGATCGATGGAAGGAATTCCAGCCAGTTTATAGCTCCGCAAGTGATGAGAAAATATTCCAGCATCGCCATGGCTGAAATGGGAATCATTAGACGAAAAGTTCGTGTGACTGTCTTTTGGGCAATTGGAAGAAGATCACCAGTGCGAAGATAGCTCGAGACCAAAAAGCGAGTTGAGGTCATGAGAAACGGTCCAATCCAGATGAGATTCAGGAAAATTTGACTGAACGTCTTCCTTGCAATTTCTTCGCTACGGTAGTGGTGGAAACCGCCAGGATTGAGATCACCAAAGACGAAGGTCAAGTTGAAATGGATGGCTGTGACTATCAAGCAAGAAACCGCGACAAGCCCTGCTAGATGATCAACACGATTCGTGGCCTCTGGAAGTTTAGTCGATGATCTTAGAGCTGCTGAAGACGATCTATTACGAGAATCTAAAAGCGAGTTTCCTGTGATGTCTACAGCATCATCGGAAAAATGAGACATGGGTTGTTGATGACGCGACTCAGTGCCTTGCGTACACTTCTCGACTACGAGATTGTCGATGTTGGCATCCTTAGTAACAAGCCCCTTTGACTCTCTGCTGTTTGCCAGGCTGCTTGAGCTTACCAAGATAATCTCGTTATTGAGGCTTGAGTTCTTGGTCACTGGTTGAGGCTTCTCAGACGACACGTCCTCGCCAAGTCCCTTCTCGCCCGACTCGGCACGATGGTTTTTGATGGCCATATGATTGCTGGGTTGGATATCTTCGAAGAAGACACTCTTGCGTGTGTTCATTGGGGATGCATCATGCTTTGAAGTGATCGAAGATGGTCTGGTCTGATTGGATGGGGTTGCATTACTGGAAGATGGTTTGCTCTCATAGAGAGTGACAGCGCTGAAAGAAGGCGCCCTCGTTCGGTTGTTGGGTGTCAAATTCGTGGATCCAGCGATTGTTGCAGCTCTCGAGTCAAATAATGCTGACATCGTGTCATGACCACCCGTAGTCAATTTGCCCTCCGCTGGGACTGGTGTTTTGCGCCCTGCAATCTTCTCTCGAATCCTCTTCCAGAAAGGATTGACCAAGAGGAACGTCGTCAAAGCGATACAAGCCACAGCAAGCCAAATAGCCAGTTTTCGCGTCGGTCGGTGTCCAGGCTTTTGTTTCCACTTCAGTAGGGCCTCTCCGGGGTATGGGGACGACCCTCGAAGTCTTACATCGCTCGCCAAACAAGCGTCTTTGAATAGGCACCGCTTCCCGAATTTGACATGGTCATCCTCAGTCATCAAAGACGAATTGAAGAAT
>JAABUL010004228.1_pt1 | contig 19565 bp, 20 predicted proteins | sample 5559151 | NCBI WGS metagenome assembly JAABUL01 (sample SAMN10711876, study PRJNA513368) | rock metagenome | isolation source: Antarctica rocks | place: Antarctica: Victoria Land, Pudding Butte sud | reverse complement strand
CGGTCAGAAGGGAGTCCCTTATCTATCGGAGCATGGGATTTGAGAATCCCATGACGCAATCCCATCCTCGACGTCACCCTTCTCCACGGACACACACAGAACGCTTGGTAAACATTCTGGCCGCAGAAGTTCATGAAGCTCACGTAAAGGGCCTTCAGTGATAGGAAGATCGACTTCGTGAGTCTACAACAGTATCACAGAGTGAATCAACCAGTTGCTTAGCGCCGTACTTGTCGGCCTATAAGCTACATCCTCCTACCGACCAAGTTCCCCGGTGCCTCCCCCTTCTGCTTACTCGCCCTTGAAAGCTCTCACTCTCTTTTCCCCTCCTGGCGCGTATGTGATTGCCATTATCACAGAATATAGGACATCCGCAATGCTCCTCTGCGCTGATGTTTCACTGTGGAGACATAACCTCTGCTCTGACATGCTTCATTATTGTCATTTTCACGCTCCAAGGGTTGATGACAGCCTCGGTATATCCTCACTAGACCACGGCATAAATCAGACAGGACGCGGAGAGAAGTGTTCGAAACCGAGTGCGACTGAAAGTTTTTCTCATCGGCTGGATGTAAAGCATAAGCAGAGGGTCTGGCTTGAATGATGGAAAACACCTTGCACGTGAGATTGCGAAAACAACATCTGATGAAGATTTTCCTCCTAATCTCGATCATTGGCATTGTACAGCAGGTACCAAGGGTAGAATTATTAGCACCAAAGTCACGAAGTTCACGCCTCGCCTTCGTCTTTGTGTTCGTATTGGCCGTGCCTTCTATCATGTCGGACTTTCCACATCTGACGATGTAGAGCAGAAGGTCGGGTTTAGGTTTTGTAGACTAATGCTCTGGGTCAAGATTATCGAATGCGAAGATCGACCTACCTAGAGCGCAAACTCTTCTATAATTTTAGTTCAAAATTTCTTCAAGACTACTAGTCCAACTCCTCGGACAAGAGTAAAGCGCTGCAGATCTAAGGAAGAAATGTAGGAGAATGTCCTGACTTGAGGGCAAGTGCCAGGAAGACGTCTGGGGTGTGGTGTTGATGCGAAAGGTCTGGAGAGGATCTTCGGCCTTCCCTTGAAGCCGCAAGATCTGAAGCTCCTGGTTGTCCGCATCCACACTTACTGATGTATGAGACTTTGTGACCGTGGTATTTGCGGAATACTGTATGCAGCTCTTGAGAGTCGACCTTCCCAAAGTGTAGCAGGTCATCGACCCATAATTGTTTTCTTGAGGACCCATTTCGAGTGCCTCGTGAGAAAGATCTACGACTCAATGAGAGCATTCGGAATCCAGTGACTTGACATCAGCAGGTATCGTAGCCGAGTCGTCCGCTTCCAAAATCTCATGAACGTACCGTAGGGGCCAGTGGAGAGAAATTCATCTCATGAGACGGGCCTAATACTCGAAGATCTTGCGCCGAACTTCGACCATCTTGGTCTCGGATCCTCGACGAGCGCTTCGTTGTCTTTGGTACGTTGATGTGGAGGAAGTTGTGGTTTCAACGATTGAGACACTTAATGACTCTGTATCGTCGGAGCATGGATGAATTGCACTCAAAGCCATCAACAGCTGGTCACAATGGGAACAGAGTAGCTATATCTAAATCTGTGGTCAACACGCACCGAGATTCTCTGTTTCATAGCTAAGCGTACGTGCTGGCAGAAGCGCGCCAGCTCCCACTATTGCGAGCGCAGGGTATGGCTCGGCACTCAAGGCCGAAGAGACCAAGTCCTTCGCAGGCACAATGATCTTCACCAGATTGTCTATCTTCTTTTGAACCACGATAGTCTTGCCTGCGGCCTCGAAGGTCTTCCGATCATCCATGATGCCCTCTACCCTACTGCGAGCGTTCCTGCCTGATAGCTGCTTTTTTCTAAGAGAAGACTTGACTAAAGCCAACTGGTCCAGAGACGTATCAGAGTCCCCTCCATCTGCTCGCAGTATAAACTTTTCGCATTGCGCCACATCCTTTGTGTCATCCTCGAGTAGGCCTCTGTTTGTCCCGTCCTAGAGATCTATAAATCTGCCATTCCCCCCTTGCCCAACTCGATCATCGAAGGTAGCTAAGACGCAGTGACTGTCCCGGGTCTGGGTGTCTCTGGAGACGGTCGTATCGCAAGGCAGTCGCCGGGACCGTGGGCACACCGGTCTCTGTGTTGATAGCAGATGGAGTAAGGGTGACCGAAGTTGGAAATCCGTCCATCCGGGAGCGAGGGAGCCTGTACCTCATCAAGCTAATGGGCGTTCGGTATCAGCATGGTCGGTATAGGTGGCTTGTGTGCTGATTTATCAGCTGTGCTGCAGTAGCTGGCGTCCAAGATACGAAGCTGATATCGTACGAATCTGCTAGAGACATCCTCGAACCAGCATCGTGTTGCTATGCGTTGGTCAGGCTTCGCAAACCTTCACACTCACGAGCTCCGGGTAGCAGAGGTGAACGATGGATTACTTGGCAGGCAATGGCCGCTAGCCACAAGAGTGATAGCGCTGCCTGGAGCTGAGGTCGTTCTTTCAGCCGACGCAGCAGCGAAACAACATCAGTATATTGCATGTTCTGAAGACGCTCACTGCATCCAAGCACTTCAATCTGGTTGCCCAGTTTGCATATTGAGCCTCAGACTTCAACCAATCCCAATCTTGTCGGCAGGCATTTGGTTGTCCCCTACTATTGTCGTTCACCGCCTGAATGCCAACTCCCTAACATTCCGGAACCGTGCTGCTGTACCTGTGCTTGCCCGTTATACTCGACCGCTTCCCTAGCTGTCTGATCCTACCTCAAGACTATGGTTTATTGCGGGGTACCAAGCAAGGCTTGTGGCGCGTGTCGAGCCAAGCGAACAAGGGTGCGTAAGCAGTCCAAGCTGATCGATCGTACGAGGAAAGCTTAACGTCATCAATACACCAACACTGACAATCGCAGTGTGACCAAGCTATTCCGTCCTGTGGCCAATGCCGGAGAGCCCGAAGGGACTGTCCTGGTTATCGAGACGCACATGACCTTGTGTTTCGCAATGAGGTACGTTTTTCGCAACCGCTGCAGTCCAGTACGCTTTGGGGAGCAAGCCATGTATACGCTGGTTCGTATAGATGGGTATACTGATTCTGGAATTTATGCAGACCAAGCATGTCGTCAGTAAGGCACAAGGTTCGAAAACCCCTGCTACCAGAGTTAGCAGCAAAGCTCCTTCACCTTTGATGGATTCTTCTAAGAACTTTGACAACGAGTCCGATTTTAATGCCTTGACCCTCATGGACGGCAATCCACCCGTGATTGATGTTTTCCCAGCTGCATACAATGTTTCGCCCCCTCGACAATTGGCCATGTCGATTGAGGACCAAGGCAGTTCTTTCTTCTTTCATCACTTTGTGATAGCGGGCAGTCCGTCGCCAAGCAGTTATTCCAATTATCTTCCACAGATGTACAATTTCGAATCTGCCTCGGGGTCCGCGCCTAATCCTTTACCTGGAATTATAACAGCTATTGGCATGGCGGGCATCTCAAACATGCAGAGTTCGCCCGCTCACACTGTGGTGGTTGCCACGAGACAGCAGTACACAAGCGTCTTGCGTGCGCTCAACGTCGCTCTGCAGGATCCCAGAACAGCGAGTGCGGATCCGACCCTAATGGCGGTCATGCTGCTGGGATTGTACGAGGTAAGAGCTTCCTCCAATCCTGCTATCCTGAAACCCTAGTAGAGAGAGGTTCATTCTGGGCAACCCCGAACCTCGCAGAATAATTCCCCACGCACGAAGTCCTGTGTCCAAGTTGGTCCTGTGGCTCAGAGCGTTGTATCGGCTTTGAGCCAACATCATCCTATCAACTGAATCACACTATCTTTGAACATCTCCAATTTAATTCACATTGTAGTCCTACGAGTATCACAATTTCTTATCACTTCGCCGGCTATTTCTGCTGTTCTGTGCTAACTATGCATAGACAATCACTTGTGCGACTCCTCAGTCTTTGAAATCGTGGGCCAATCATATCAATGGAGCGACAGCAATAGCTCTTGTCAGTGGTGAGAAGCAAGTCGAAACCGAGATCGGCCGTCATATCTTCGCTCTCTTGCGTAATCAGATTGTGAGTGATCCAGTTACCTCATCCGATGAATAGATCAAACCCATCTAATAGCAATCCAGATGATTGACTGCCTTCAGAGACGGCGGGCTGTTCCTCCCGAAATATTGGAATGGGCCGATCTTGCTACACAATACGACGGCAGGATCGTTGTAAAGCGTGAAAACCAGTTGTTCCAGATCATCGCTCCCCTCTGTGCCTTGCGGAGTGTCTATGAACCCAATGGAGAGGTTCATGACCCCATGTTTCTCACGTTGGCCTTGGAAACTGATAGTGACTTGGCTAATTATGTGCATACCTTTCCAAATTGGTTGCAATATACTACCAAGCAGTGTAGTTTCAATGACAGCGTGCTCTTTGACTACTATCATGTGTACCCCAACACATTGGTTGTTGGCGCATACAATCTGTATCGGGTGGCACGGATTCTCACCAATGAAATGATTCTGAGTTGGTTAAGGCGCAATCCGGAATGGGACAATGTCCACGTCCAAAGCAGGCAGTCAGAGACGATACTTGCTAGATTGAACGCAGACATTTGCGCTAGTGTTCCCTTTGCATTAGGCGAGGTCGAGGGAGGGGAGTCCCTACCTAGAGCCTCGGTGGGAATAGCCTTGGTCTGGCCTCTGTACCTTGCTGCGACCATGGATGGCGCGCAGGAAAGCACTCGAGCCTGGGTCATTACACGGCTTGACAAGCTTGGCCACGAGTTGGGAATACAGCAGGCTGTGTCATTGGCCAATGTTCTAAAGACCAAACAGGGAATTACCGCGTGGGATAGGTTTGAAAGCACTCGAATGGACGAAGAGTTCAGTGAATGGTAGAGAAGCCTAGTGTCGCCAGGCCACAACGGGAGGCCTCGTCCTTCTCGGCCTTAGCGATATGTCACGGGATAGACGCAAGGTGAAAGCCATAGTACCAAGATGGGCCTCTCATGAAACATGATAGTCGATTCAGCTTCAGCTGTCCTCAGAAACCCGTTACGGGCTAGATCGAGCCTACATACAATAACACAACAACGCAGAGACGCTACAAGCCCTTTTCCAAGAAGAATCCATCAAAACCGCATGGTGCGAGACCACTTCCAAGCACCTCAGACGCCTTGCTGTAACGGTCATGCAAGCAGTGGGTATAGTCCTAGATACGATACACAACAAGACCCTGTCCCATAGCGATGGTCATCCTCTTGATGCGAAACCATGAGGCGGCAAATGTTCTGCAACCTTTCCCTCATTATGAAGCTCATATTTGCCTTGAGCCGCCACCTCGGTATCCCAATGAGACTGGTACTGAGGTTGTACCATGAGACCAGCAATGGTGTAGGCAATGATTACCAGAAATTCCTCCATCGTCGACATGAAACCACGCACAACGACACTGCCATTGGCGATGTTGAATTTTTCAAGATGGGTAAAGTATGCCAGAACACTCCAGATGATGCGGACTGCGATCAATGGCATCGCTATGAGCACCGCTGCCAGGAGACGCTTCTCGCTGGAGGGAATTCTGCCGAACTCAGTGGCGGTATATGCGCCAAGTACGACCAGGATGACGAAAATGCAAACAAAGATGATGATACCAGCTTTGAGCATGGTCTTCCCCTCCTTCATGGCAGAGGCACTTGAGGAGGTCAGCTTCGTACCGCCCACGATGCAGACAATCAGGGCGATGATCGATGGGAGGTGCGTGAGTTGAATCAACCGGCTGCGGCGAGATGTGGCAGTTGCCGGCGAAGCGTAGAGCACGCGGTAGCTATCAGAAGTCAGCGTGTGCTCCTATTGAGGATGGTCCGACGAGATCAGACGGGAAATACTCACAGCATTCCCACGACAGGGATAGACCGTACGATCATCTCAAACCGCGTCTTCTCACTCGGGTCTCTAGGCCGGCGCGTGGAAGTTCCATCAATCCTAATCATACCCAGTCAGCCATCGCTATCCTTCACGTCGCACAGCCACCACTCACACCCTCTGCAACAGCCCCGCCGTCGACGCCAACAACGCTCCGATGCCAAAACTGCCAAGTATAACCGACCACACGAAATCATTAACATTTCCAGTCTTCCCAAACGCAACACCAAAGCTTGCGCCTATGATCCGAATGATGCAGAAGGTCGCAAGGAAGACCCATCCCGATTGACGACTCAGGCCGTGGCGGAGGAGAACGAATATATTGGCGACAAGGACGATGGGGTAAACGACCAATTCGGCGATGCAGAGTTCTTCGTAAGGTCGCATTGTGGTAGGAGTAAGGCGTCGACGATGCTGCGCGCACGTGTGTTTGTCGTTTCGGTATCCGGATGTGACAAATGCCCAAACCTCCTTTCCCTTCAGTAAATCTGTCGGATCGTTTGTGTTATTGGAATTCTACAAGTACAGCATGGCGAAACGTTATATATCTCTATCTGCTTGCAGCCCCCCGCTGATTACAGCACCTGCATACGCCCTCCACAGCCTCAGCCTACGAATTCCCTTCCCCAAACCACAACCGTAATTCGTTGCAGCTAGAACCAAAAAGGGTAGGCTTGCGTTTGAGGCGCTTTCAGCCCAGGGCCCGCGAGGTGCTTGCTTGATGCGGTATAGCATACCCGGCTTACGGGAGCGGCACCAATCATGTGCGGGGATGGGGGTGTGGGGGGATTTTCCGGGGTAAGCTAGGCTGGAGCGGGTATGGAGATCGTTGGGTAGCGGGATTTGATGCGTGAGTGTGTGTTTCAGAAACAACATTTGTTGCGAGTTGGTGCCCTATCAGTGGGGTTCTGAACTTGTTGCTACGCCTCTCATACTCACACTAATGTGTAAATTAGTTATAGGACATCCCTCTTCCCACAAGATGCAACCCAAAATCTCTACCGACGATTCCGTTGCTTAGTTCTAGCGAGGGAGTGGTGAATATCGGCGGTGCCCACGATACGACATCCACACAGAGAATGCACAAAAAAGCCTCATCATCGTTAGTGCTTCCAGCGGTCTTATCGACACCTGAGTCAGATACCACCGTCTGACGAGGGAAATTGCAACGTGAGATGAACGAGATAGTTAGAAAATCAGGGCATATGGATATCATAACTTTACATCCTTCCCATTGCAATTCTGGGACATTGCGCTAGAATATTATGATCAAGCAAAGTCACGGACCATGATCTAAACACCAAAGATCAAATCATCGCCGAGAAAGTGATATGCCGAACCAGCCACAGATTCGACATCACAAGCTGACATTAACCGTCATCCAAGCGCCAATCGTGAGTTTGGGAACTTGGCAGAAGCAGTATTTTCGACCTGATTGAGCCAAAATTGGGTAGAATTTGTGTAGATTAGGATGGTATGGGGATGCAGCAGACCTTTGAACTATACCAAACTTGCTCGATTCCGATGATGGACTTTGTCTCCACTGTTTACAGCGATAGCGGCATCATACCAAAAATTCAATAGCATTGGAATTGGACCAAACTATGATCCCTCACTCATCCAACTCGATCGATTCAACTCGGCACTTTTCCGCGTTCATTTGCTCTTTTAGCTGCGCATCGACCAGCTTCGCGATATTCTTCCCCATAGTCACTGCTGTCTCCAGCCTACTGCCTATAAGCTCGATGTTTGCAGTAGTATATATGTTGTCAGCCACTTCGGAGAAGTAAGGAGATTGCTCGTAGTCAGCTTTGGGATAGGCGAACGGCCAGTGGTGGTTGTGCTGCCAGGATATAGGGTCGGCCGCGGATTCTTTGGGGATTCGGAGGAGAGAGAGGAGTTGAGCAGTAGTGGTAGCTTTGGGGGTGAGAAGGCGGTAGAGATTCAATTCAGGTCTCTGCTCTTGAGCTGGCAAGGACTGGACCTTGGTGAGGCGGAAAAAGTCAAAGATGTTGGCTTCTTCTGTGGTGTTGGGGGCTTCTACACGCAGAGACATGATATCATCTGGACAGTGGTCGCCATCCTCGAGCTTGAATGTCTGTGGATTCAGGTCGAATGGAGACAGAAAATGCGTCATGTGCATCTCCGTATATTCGACCGTTGCAGGCAGTATGGTGAGTTCTGGCAGCGAGATCCCCGTGCTCGCCCAAGGAGCTGCAATGATGACGCTGTCGAAGAATGCTTCGGACTCTTCAGGGTTTTCCTTCGAGACAGAACGCGATCGTACTCGGACAGAGCCATTAGCTGAATTCGTGATCTCAACGACTTGCTGCGAGTGATGCACGACCGCGAGCGAAGCTGCAATCATGCCGTCTATCAGCTTGCTGTTGCCTCCCTTCAGCCGAAGCGACGTCTGTGTCAGCGAATTTAATGCTAGAGCAAGGTAGTACGCATTCGAATCAAATTTATCCTGACCAAATGACGCACGGATTGAAGCTGTAGCATACTCGTCAACAAAATTGCCAGAGATCCACTTCGAGCGCAAATATGCTACGGGCGTCCACCAGAGGCTATCCGCCGCATCGAGTTGCTGCATACTGCGGTAGATATTGCGTATTGGTATTGCTTCGGGGAGGCGGGACAATGTCGAAAATGTTTCCTTGGTCAGGTGCATACTTTGGACGAAGCCAAGTCCGTACAGTCTGGTCATGTTGGCCCACTCGCGCCAGGTGGTTGTGCGTGTAGGCATACTCGGGGCCAGATGTCGGCCGTCCCAGATGGCCGACTTATTAGGATGATAGGAAGATACTATATCTTGTTTCAGACCAAGATCGTCCACGACCTCGTTCAAAAGAGCATCTTGTTCTGAAAAGGCGGTTACTCCAACCTCCAGGGATTCCAAATCGTGGTCAGGGACAGCGATCGACCTGACCCTTCCGCCAAGTTCCGCTTCCTTCTCGAAAAGAACAATATTATGAGTAACATCACTCGATGACAATCTTCGAAGAAAATAAGCACTTGCAGCACCTGACGGACCCGAGCCTAGATGGATTAGACCTGGACATTGTATGCCAGCTCTGAGAACGAAAATACCTATAATGGCAACGTTTTTGACGGCTTTCCCAGCCTCTAACATGGGTGCTTGTGCCTGAAGGTTTTCGAAAGGCATTTGGTTGCAGTGAATTGGTCGTAGCAGGGTGACAAGCCAAACAACAAGGACCAAAACCAGGCCAGACGCTGATTTATTCAAAAAGTGACTTGCTAAGTTTGCCATATTCACATAAGGCATTCACCCAGTTGATTGTGCAGTATTCTGCTGGCAAGGTTAAAGCTTAGGTCTGGGTATGAACAATGCGGGCTGAGGACGACGCATAGAGCGCAACATGAATGAAGTTAGACAACCAACTTCAGAGAGTCGTGGGAGCCCCTTTTCAAGCTTGCAAATTTTTGGTGAGACGCTGACGGTCATCCTGATGGAGGGGTAGCGTCATGAGATGTGGTAGACGGCTGGTTCGTTCATCTATGGACACGTTGGCGAGGTTGGCTAAGTAGTCCATGCCAAGAATATAGGGCTGAGACTGACTTCCAAATAAGCGCTGACTGTAGGGGGCATTGGCCCCAATTCTATTGCTCTTCATCAACCCCCAAATAGCACGGTAATACCAGAAGATGACAAGATACCTTTGCTCTTTCCTCACTCCTTGAAAAGGGTATCTTCAACTGGTGGAGACTTGAAACTCGGGACTTGAAACCATCCTCAGCAGAGGATGAGTGCTGTCATCAGCGCTGACCACACAAACCACAATGACAGCATACGTAAAGACATTCTCATTGGTGGAGCGCCGAGCCTGCAGCGGGCTGGCAGCTGAAGGTGGAATGAAGCATACGAGTCCTGATGCATGCCACTGCAGGTAGCAGTTTTGTAGAGCTCGCACAATTCTCCCCGCCTCTACCGCGGGTCTACGAGGTGGCTGTGCTATTCGTACTGCTGATTACATGACTGTATCTGCGGGTGGGAGGCGAAGAACCTCTACACACCGTGCATCGGGGTGAGAGCAGAAGGGGTCAGGGGGATGGAAAGCTTTCATCCCCCCGAGTGCTCCTCCGCCGCAGTAGGCACTGCTATCAATATCTATCGGAAAGTCCTAGCCCCCATTCTTACCGTCAGCCGCAAGCGTAGAAGTGTTTTTCTTTGGCCTCCAATACTTCAATTCGTATCTTTCACATACGCGCTTAGTAACAGTCAACATGCTTTTTCGATCTGAAACAGCTACTTGATGATTGTCAAGGGAATCACCTGTCATATTAGTCTCATGAAGCTGAATGCTTATGCCCCTTGAGCATAATCCCGCGATTATTGGGCGATATCACAGTAGTCCTCATCAACTGCAGAGGGGCTGTGACCCACGTTCCCGTAAGTTATCCAGCATATAAAACCCACCCCCCCTCCCAAGTCTCCTTTGAAAGTCAGAGAAGAGTCGCTGGTAGCTACCTAGCGCCTTCATTATCCATAGCTCTCTTTTGTGTTCTCATCCATCATGCATTCTTTATTGTCATTGTCGGCCTTATTATTAGCTGCCATAGTATCGGCTGCCCCTTCAAATCCAAGACAATCTTTGGACAGTCGAGATGATGCAAGTGATATCGGTATCTTAACAACCTACTTTGGCTACAAGGGCTGCAATGACACCCAAAAGAAGCAGGTGCAGCAAGCCCAGCAGGACGCTGTTATGCTAGCGACGAACGCTGTAAAAAGCCCAGGTATCAATTGGGGTAGTGATCCCGCAGCCATTGACTTCTTCGGACCCCCAGATGAGACTGATTCCAGGGGTACTCGCCAGCACATTATTGGTACGTTTTTGTTTATCAGTTCACCACGTCATCACCCTTTTCCCTTTGTGCAACGCGGACCCGGAGGAGTCTCCAACTAACGCTGGTTTGTAGATCAACTCACAGGAGCTTCGAAATCCTACCCTGGGACTGGAGCATCGGATTGGTGGAATGGTCGATATATCGATCTTCAGTGCCATGATGCTTTAGAAAAGTCATGTGAAGGCGCAGCTGCGTACACTCGGTTGGAGCCTAATGGCGACAAGTATCCCACTATTGTCTTTTGTCCAGGTTTCTTCGGCTCCGAGAGGCCAAGTCTCGCGAATGCTACAGCCACCATCGACAAGAACAGTGTCTTGAAGGGCTGGGTATCAGCATTGCAGAGCCAGGCACTCACCTTCATGCACGAGCTCTTCCACGTTGATTTCGGTAGTCCTCAAATCTCCAAACCACCAGGTAAGCTGTTCTCAACGCATTATATCCATCTTTAAAACATCACAAATATCCACGAAGGCTAGCTAACCCGGCAAAGCCAAGGACCAATATATAAATGTCGGACCCGCAAGGGAGGCCATCAGAGCGTACAAACCCGGTCGGGGAAAGCTCCTAGCCATGACTAAAAACAAGGGACCAGAGCTCGCCAGCGCAAACAACGACAACCTCGCCTATTTTACCGCAGAAATTTATATGACGGGTCTCTACGGTGGAAACTATCCCGCAAAGCCCCGAGCGTGGAATCCCGAGCTCTCCATCGAAGACAACCAGAAGAACGACGTAATCCCCCCAGGTCCTTACAGCATCTCCAACAACGACTTCGAGGCCTCAGATGCTATTGCCGATGACGGCGATCCTAACACAGCTGTCCAGATCTCCGCCGCGGACCTCTTTCCCGACTCCGAATACCCTCCATCCTACATCTCCACGTACGGCTCTCCCAGCTCCGGTGACAAGCCTCCTGCAGCCTCGTCAACTCCCCCAGCGCCCTCGCCAACTCCCCCAGCAACCCCGCCCACACCCCCAGCACCCCCAACGTTCGCCCCAGGCTGGTGCGGCATGCACGTAATCCAGTACCAAAAGAACGAAGACAGCGGTCCCAATGCCAACAGTCCCGAATACATGATCGACGTCTCCATCTTTGATGCGAACCAGCAACCAATCCAGATCTATGATTGCAACCTTTGCGGCACTACTGATCGTACAATCGCACTCAACGGTGCGCCCAATGATATCAAGACTGACTTACCGGTGGATATGATCATCACACTTGGTGCTGTTGATGACGACGCTATTCTCTTCCAGTATGGCAATCAGAACTGGGGGAGCAATGATCAAGAACATTATAGCAATTGGGGTGCGTATGATAATGGGAAGAGGGAGGGGGACACTGGGTTTTCTTGCCCGGCGACTTGAAGAGTCTCCAAATGGTGGCAGCAGTCGGAAAGCTCAGGCGCCGACTGCGCAGCTTGCCATAGATTATGCATTGGGATCTAGAACATGGCGCAATAGGAAAGATGGAGTCGGCTCAGCAGGTTTTTGGTTCTTTGGCATTGGCATGACTTTGAGGTGGGAATTGACAAGAATCCATCACTTGTGCACCGCCCTCAACGCCGGTATCTCCAATATAAGTCCTCGTTCTTTTAGGAACACGCATGTTTATGACCTAGCTCTTGCGTAAGAATACATAGCGAAAGATACTACATGGATTGCCAGATTTATATATTAAACAGTGATCAGGATATAGAAGAAAACCCTCACCCACGATCATCACCCAGGCTCGCGCAACCCTCACCTCCGTCGCGCGCGAGCAAAGCGACGCTCGCCCGAGGCCTGGTGGGGGTTGAGGCCGAACATGGTCGTTAGAAAACAGTGTTTACAAACAATAAGGCTAGGTGGCAACCAATAGTAAAGTAACTTAGGTCGACTGGCGCGCCAAGCCCTCCCTCATCTCGACGTCATGGAATCATGGATCAGCAAAAACAATCACTAGTAAAGCTCCTCAACTCCCGCCTCTTCCACCAAGACAAATGTTCAAACTCGTCCTCCCTAGAACCATCCCACGAACTCTCACCAAGCCCATCACCTCATTCCAAGCAGCCAGACTCTTCTCTCAATCCACCCGCTTCTCCGCGAAAGACTCCAAAATGCCTACCGGACCTCCCAAGCACGAAATGGTCTACTTCCCCAACATGACCGCGGCGCTGCCATCTGAATCCGGGGAATTCAGACGAGTGCTGTGGACGGGATTATACTCGCAGGTTGTCCTGATGACTGTGCCTGTTGGTGGGGATATAGGTGACGAGGTACGCTCATCCGCTACATCGCGGGGCGACTACTATCATCAATTGATGGCATGCGAGTACTCAGTGCTGATCTATCCTAGGTGCACACGGTCGACCAAGCCCTCACCTTCACCTCCGGCAAGGGCAAAGCGACTATAGCCGGCAAAGACCAAGACTTCAAAGCCGGCGATCTGGTAGTCGTGCCAGCTGGCACGCAGCATCAATTCGTCAACACAGGCCCTACACCTTTGGTACGCATACCCTTTCCTTCTATCCTGTCGGCCCACTCCCCATTCCCCGTCTTCCTTCACTCCCATCCCAAATCTCGCCTCGCCTCATACCCCACAACCCCCCAGGAAAGCAAGGGCAGAAAAGCTGACACTGACACCACCGACAAACAGATCCTCTACACAGTCTACTCACCCGCCGAGCACGACCCGCAGACCGTGCACAAGACCAAAGAAGAGGGCGATGAAGAGGAGGAGAATGGAAAAGATGAGGCGCCCGAATGGGCGAGGACGCCCAAGGCCGAGAATGAGAAGAAGGGGCTTGTGAAGACCGATGGGAAATATTGAGTATCATTTGAATATCATGAAAAGCGGGCTGCGCGATGTGAAGGTGAGATGTAGAACGTGCCAGTGAAATATCGAGCAAGTTGAGGGAGTTGTTTTCATAGCTTGGGCGTGGTAAGCTTGTGCTACTATACATAAAAGCCTATTGAAATCAATTCCGAGGCTGACCAAACGCTGCGTAATACTTTCGTGATTCCGCAGCCCGTATTCTCTCTCCCAGTATTACGGACCTGCGCCCACGAGCTGCTGGATACTGAGAATATATCTCAGGATAAGAACAAGACACCTAATACTACAAGCCGGGCCTGATCTAGTGACTATGAAATACTATAACCCTTGGCTACTCCTCCGCATATACCCTACCGCCTTCCGCATACTCCCTTATTCCCTCCAGCCCCAGTGAATGCAAATCAGACCAGCATCCCTTATATATGCATTTTTTAGATAGGGGGGTGGTGTCGTATGCGCTGGGAACTAGGTTTGTTGGGAGGAAGGTTTCAAATTTTAGCTGGTGCTGGTGATCTGGTTGCAGGGATTTGAGTGGTGTGTTGGAAGGAGAGAGTGGGTCTGGGAGGGGAGGGTGGAGGTTTCTATAGGCAAATGTGATAATGCGTAAGTTGTTGCTTGAGCCATAGATTGATTCGGCTAGGCTGTGACTGTTGGGAACTAGATTTTTCTTCGTATAGATTTATCTCCATGTGCTGCAGTTTTCGAGGAGCGTTTGATCTTGGGTATTTGGTACGGCCTCATGGGCATGCACATTGCGAGTTTTTGGAGTAGCGAGAGCTTTGGTTTTGGGGGATTGAGAATGTAGTCTTCCTTGGTGAAGCTTGTCCATTTCGTTGAGTTGACTGGAGATGGTTGGATGAGACTAGATACGGTAAAACAAGACCCACGAAAGCTTTGTACAAAGAAGCAGTGGTAGTCCGTCAAGGAGACATGGATGATCTCGCGTGTATTTCCCCTCCAGATCTCACTCTATATCTCTGATCAGCGAGAAGCCTAATGGAAATACTGGCTCGACAAATTGCATCGAGTGCCGCTCGGAATATGACAACATAAGTCTTGGTATCACAGCTACCGGCATCGACATGGTGGCAGTCTGGCAGGGCCATAGGATATTCGCACGTTATGTGTATACTTGCAAAAGGATCGATGTACGTCAATTTCGCATGTTCAATATTTTCTCCCTTAGAACAGGGCGAGTGACCATGATATGATCTTTTTGACACTGTATGTTGTACATTCATTTGTCTACGACTGGCGGCGGTATATGCTATTACGGGCAAGCTAAAGGGAAGAGTAGCTTCGTACCACGTTGGCTCATCACTTCACGGAAGATATCTGTACGGGTAAGACCTGAACAGATGGAGTTGCTTGGTATGTTGTAATCTGAGGTGTCCGGCTGCAAATTAAATATGAATGAGAATCTGAGCGTGCTAAGGAAAAGTATAGCCACGGACCTCTACACTTTCTTTGTGTTCGATAACATGGAAGGACAGAACTAGCTTTGCTGGCGATGAAGAGAATTGCTAACGTTGTCTTCTACTGGAATTGTTTTCCTAACTGACTTATTCGAAGATATATACGTTCGCTGGCTAGATTGCTTTCTTGACAACTATGAATATCTTGCTGAGCTAGTATGAAGGGGAAAAAGCCATTGTCGGTTTCCAGCCATACTGTGTACAGCTGTGTTGAACGAGAGTTCTATTATGTGGACAAGCTTGGCGTACTTCATTCAATCAGGGGCGAGGTGGAAAGGAGGCGGAATTGTGGGGTTTTAACCTGTAAATTAGACCCTGTGGGAATCGGAATCTAGATGTTTCAATCAAGCCTTCTCCCTCAATGATATTGCCCTGGCATCAAGCTCCTGGTGCATGAGCGCTAAGAATGATGAGCCAAGCGTTTGCATTGCAGGGCGATGATGAAGTAGAAGTGTGGTCGATAGCAGTCGAACGCGAGAAGTTTGACGACGACGAGCTTGATTTCTTCATAGTGTTAAGTAGGCACCAAATTCTCGATCAGCAGGCTTAGTCGGCCTGTTGAATGTGTCATTTTCTCAGTATACCAGTATGGCATTCCCTGGAGCCGAACTCCTCGATGATCTTGAAGGTCTCTTAGAAACCTTCAGAACATGACCTGTGAGTACAAATGTCTTCCAATGCTACTAGAAGCCTCGTGATAGATACCCTCTTCTTTTTGATTATATACTGGACTTTATGAATGGTTGCGAAGTCGTTCGAGAATCTGGCTAGGAGACACATACAGTGAATAAAGCAAAATAAGCGCAAGATCTCAATCAAAAAGTAGACCTGGCTCAGTGGTCGAAAGGAATCTATCATGAGGCTGACCGATGATGCAAAGCTAACATTACTCGCATAGAAATCTGGCTTGGGCTTACGCCACTCTACACAGAATGCGGACACGGATCTGAAAAAAACGCACGCCGCTGAGGAACTACTACACAAAAACAGATGATGTAAGTTTACCCCCTTCCCAGTTATGCCTCTCGATAGATTATTTTTTGGCCTTCGAATACAGCAGTACGTTTGTTCAATCGTTAGATTGCCGAAGTGTTGTGAAAAGAGAACTTGCCAAGCAAAACAAGATTGTAGCCACTTCACTTTTGCCTCGATCTCAACTCTCACCTCATCAGCAACATCCCACCTTGCCTGCATCATGACCTATCCACAACAAAGATATCCATCAAGTGGTGCTCTGCCTGGTGAAATTGGCTAACATGACTCGATAGAGATCACTACCTGCTCTGCAAAGACGCTATGCAGCACATCATGAATGTCCTCACCTCGTCCATGCCTGGAAGCTGCAAGATCAGGAGCCACGCTTCGATCCTCGTTCGTGCCCGCTGGCTACCCACGATTGATCGTCAACAACAGAGAACGCATGTACTCATGCAAAAACAGACGCGAAGGCCATTGCCTCGTTGTCTTTAACAAAAGTAAGTCGCTCTTTTTGTTTCCACTTACAGCACAGTTCAACCATCGCCTTGTCTCCTCTTCACCAGCTCGTGTGCCAGATGGAAAGTCTGGTGAGATACGAGCAAGCCTTACAAGAATGATTGCATGTTGACAAGGGGGATGTTGTATGGCGACAGACCTTCTCCTCCCAATGAGCCGACTTTGCATGACATATTTCCCAAAAGGTGCGCATTTTGCTGTTTTCCGCTGATCTTGAGCAGTTCCCCGGGTACTGCCACGCCTATGCTGTACCAAGATCGGGATCATATCTCCCGTGACATTGCTGAATACTTCGCGGCAAATTGATATCTCAGAGCAGTCAAACGGAGTACAATTGAAGCAAGTATCTTAAGCGTTATCTCACCGGTTCGAATCTCGCCTCAGGGCACCGTCCATATCATCGCCTACGGGCACAGTGCGACCTCCGAGGAGGTTGCCTTTTCAAAAGTGAGCATCCAGCGTCACCCTTCCGCAGAAGCAACATTCGATCGATGTTCGGTGTGTTGTTCTTGCCCAGCCCACTGCAGTTCTTTGATCGACCAGACTCATCGCACTGGCTTACGCTGACTAGGAAACAGACCTACGGCCACGGCCACCAGCATACACACATCTAAACCCTCGCCACAGCCTTCCACCCTCTTCAAGGAGTTGTAACTCAGAACCTCTCGCAGAATTTACTCTCGACAGGAAAAAATCATCTATTGCCTTTGACGGCAAATACCATCGGGCTATTTAATATCCCACCGCTCATTTGGGCAACTGTTGCGAACGGCGCCAGCTTGCGCATTACTCCACGAAGCGACTTGCAATTGAGGTATTTTCTTTCTGCACCTAAACGTGTTCTTTCACGGTCCGATATTGACAGGGAAAAGCTAGATCATGGACGCAGCCAGGCTGTCGAACCCTCTTTCTCCTCGGCACCGAGCTTGCCTCAGGGCACGCATGACTCAGCATCATCGAGAACGCGACAAGACTTTTGCGCCTGCATACATCCCTGTAAGCATCAATTCCCATTTGATCCACGTGAGTCCCACTTCGCCGATGGTGCCCTCTTTCAACCCCCTTGATCGATAGTATATCATTGTTCAAGACTCAACTCACTGATTGGCAATCAATTTTGATTAGACATCGACGCTGGCGGAGAGCTAGTAATTTCGTACTTTTACATCTCGTCATCTACACACTCCTCTTCCGAGAGTTATCGCATACCACTGTTGGCAACGTACAGCAGCAGGAATTCAAAAACCCAATACCAAGACCGCAGTAGAGCCCTGCATGGCCGCCTTCAGCACGTTGAATCGCTTCACGCATCAGATATCGAGGTGTGTTACGACCCGGACCATTCACGGACCTCCGCCGATGCTCTTGACTGTTCGCCATACGATGTGCGATGAACACAGTCATCTCTGAAGCCCCTTCTCAAAGCTCGATACTTTACCCACGACACTCGTTACGGTGTGATCTTTCAGCATGGCCGCCAAGAAACGATTTTTGTGGCTGTCAAGAGACATGTCGATCTGCTGTAAGTGAGTCATTCCACTCTAGATCCCGAGCACCCCTTGATGGATTCTCTTGCCTCCTTGATTTGTACTTGTTCTCAGAGGCATGAGCTCGAAGCTCGGCTGTCTATCAGGAAGAAAGCAGCGCCATAACAGACGAGAGGGCACGACGGTCAGTAAGTCCATCCCCTCTCCTCCATTCTTGTGATCTTTCCGTGATAAGCGAAACTCTTCGACAATCCTAGCGCTGGACCAGATCATAAGCACGGCCCAGCGTCCATTGACCTCCGAAGTAGCGTGGGCTAAAGTCAAGCTTCATTGATGCACTGTCGATGGATTCAAACTGTCACCAATCTTAGAGACTGACGGTTTCATTATCCGTGAACGAACAGCAGAAGGCTTCAAACGCCCAAAACGCCCAAAAGACCTCATCGCAGCAGCTGCAGGGGAGACAATCCCAAGAGCCCAAAGAAGACACGTATGACTACAAGGATTGGACTTCGAAGGTTCGAATTGCACCGATTAGTTTCGCTATCCTGCCTCAAGCCTGATGTAAGGGCGGCTGACAGATCGTATACACAGACGAAACATGTCACGCGGGAGCTTTCTCATCATGAGCCCTTACTGCTCTGAATACAGCGCTGTCCACGGAGGTCCCCTCGAGCCATCACAACCAGAAAGTTCATCACGTCCCGAGCGCCCTTTCGGACCGGTGCCGCATCGCTCTCGAATGGAACCATACCGTACGATCAAAATCCACTCAACAACACTCAGCTTCTCTTTGGCTGATCAAGTAACGACTTCTTGGGACATTGGAATGCCGCAGCAGAGGAGTGAAAGTGTGAAGTAAGAATTCGAGGGGGAATGGTGGGCGGAGGCTTGATCGAGGAGGGCGATATCACTAGACTGAAAAATGCGGCAGGTGAGATTGTGGTGTGGATGGCAGATGCTGAAGACGACCGATCGATCTATTTGAGGGGCCAATGATACGGCATCATATATTGCAAGTGTTCGTACGCTCCACAAATCGGATGCAGCTCGCTTCAGCTTTCGCAGTTGGTCGGCACCATCATCCATTCAGCGTTTTCCATCCTACACAATGCCCAAGCTCTAAGCAGAGAGATAGCAATATTAAAATTCATGCGAGTACCAGAATATCTTGAGTGAACAATATAGAAGTTGCGTATAACAATCAAGGGACGGAATGTACCTTCACAAAACGAACTGCTTCTTTCATGTAAGATCTAGAGCAGTAGATACAGGAAGGCGATTTGGTCTCCCACAGCCAAGTGCTGGAGATCAATGAAGACCCAGAGCAGCTTCATGTTCGCTTTGAGAAGCGCGGTATGCTCGTGGCTGTGGTTGTATGATTGATAGAGTTGGGCAGCGCAGAGGTTTGACGTGGAAACTAGCGCCTTGGTGCTTAGTCAGCAGTAGACTTTTGTCTTGGCGCTGGCCTACCGAGTAGCACATCCTC